>Ga0172367_10004109_pt1 | contig 18332 bp, 19 predicted proteins | sample Lak10m_FD_114542 | JGI IMG/M metagenome (GOLD analysis project Ga0172367, IMG submission 114542) | Freshwater microbial communities from Kabuno Bay, South-Kivu, Congo - kab_022012_10m | ecosystem: Environmental > Aquatic > Freshwater > Lake | place: Democratic Republic of the Congo: South-Kivu...
GGCAGGAAAAGTCGCGTCTACATCAGGGAAGCCATAACCGATTTCAGCGAATTGATGCGTGTCAACGAAGAGATCGTGCGACTTTCAACGCTGAACACCAACAGGAACACCGCAGCAATATCACTAGGTAAAAAACGCATGGCCGAGGCCGAATGCGATCGCACGCTCGAAGCCTTGCAGAAACTCGCCACCGGCCAGAAAAAAAACGGGAAAGAGTGAGTCGTAAAATTCAGTCAGCAAGAAATGGACAATTCATTTCTGCCGTTTTGTCCACGCAGTCCAAAACATCCACTTCGTCCATTTCTTAACCTGCAAGTCCACTTCGTCCACTCAACCTGCTCATGCCAACACCCGCAGACACCCATGAAGAGCGCCTCTCTGGATCCGTTGAAAGGGTAACCTTTCACAATGAGGAGTCGGGGTTCTCGGTGCTTCGCCTGAAGGTGAGCCGGCGCAAGGAGGCGGTGGCGGTAATCGGGTATGCAGCAACCCCGGCTCCCGGCGAGTTCATGGAGTGCATTGGCCAGTGGCAGAACGACCGTACGCACGGCTTGCAGTTCAAGGCTTCGAAAATCACCCCGGTGCAACCTACCACCCTCGACGGCAAGGAGCGCTACCTCGCCTCAGGGCAAATCAGGGGAATCGGCTCATTCACAGCAAAAAAAATGATCGAGCTTTTCGGCGATGCTGTGTTCGATGTTATCGAGAACGAACCGGAGCGTCTGCTCGAAATCCAGGGTGTCGGACGCAAACGCCTCGAACTGATCACAGCTTCGTGGGCCGAACAAAGGGCTGTGCGTGACATCATGCTCTTTCTCCAGAACCACGGGGTCGGTACGGCGAGAGCCTGGAAAATCTACCGCCGATACAGGGAGAGTGCCATTGCCGTAGTAACCGAGAATCCCTACCGTCTCTCGCTTGACATCGAGGGCATCGGCTTCCAGACAGCCGATACCATCGCGTCAAGTCTCGGCGTCGCAAAAAACTCGGTGATGCGTGCAGAAGCGGGCATCAGCCACGTGCTCGCCCGGATGTCGCTTGATGGGCACTGCGCCGTTCCGGAGGAGACACTGATCGATGAGGCTTCGCGACTGCTTGAAATCGACCGTCCGCTCGTCGCCGAGGCCGCAGCTAACGAAAAGCTGACCCGCCGGATCATCGCCGAAACAATCGACGATGTGCCCTGCATCTTCCTCGAATCGCTCCACCGGGCAGAAACAGGCATCGCTGCCGGCATCAAAAGGCTGAAACGGGGCGGATTACCCTGGGAGGCTCTTGATCCTCACGATGCACTTCCCTGGATCGAAGAGGTCACCGGTCTTGAGCTCTCCCCGTCCCAGCGCAGCGCGGTCACGCTGGTGCTCTCCAGCAAGGTATCGATCATCACGGGTGGGCCTGGTGTCGGCAAGACCACTATTCTTAAAGCAATCCTCGCGGTGCTCGAACGTGAGCAGGTCTCCGTGTCGCTCTGTGCTCCGACCGGACGGGCAGCCAAGAGGCTGACCGAATCGACCGGAATCGAGGCAAAAACCATCCATCGCCTGCTTGAATTCGACCCGATAGCCTACGATTTCAGGCGGGGCAGGGGCAATCCGCTCGACACTTCTTTCGTTGTTGTCGATGAAACCTCGATGGTGGACGTGGTGCTGATGCAGAAACTCGTGGCGGCAATACCCGACCGCGCAGCCTTTGTGCTCGTCGGCGACGTCGATCAGCTCCCTTCGGTGGGGCCCGGCGCTGTCCTTTCCGACCTCATCTCTTCGGAGGCTGTTCCGACCGTGCGTCTCACCGAAATCTTCCGTCAGGCAGCCGAATCGATGATCGTGGTCAACGCCCACCGCATCAACCGGGGAGAGACGCCTCTGACAGCCGAAGGCGAGGTACTGTCCGATTTCTACGTGGTGAAGGCCGGCTCACCTGAAGATATCCACAACAAGGTGATGCAACTCGTCACCGAGCGCATCCCTAAACGGTTCGGTTTCGATTCGGTAAGGGATATCCAGGTGCTGACTCCAATGAACAAGGGAGGAATCGGCGCCCGAGCGCTGAATGTCGAGCTTCAGGCGAGGCTGAATCCCGCCGCCGAACCGAAAGTTACGCGCTTCGGCAGCACCTTTGCGCAAGGCGACAAGGTGATCCAGACGGTCAACAATTACGACAAAGAGGTCTTCAACGGCGATATAGGCGTGATCGAGAGCGTCAGTACCGAAGATGCTGCTCTGACGGCGCTTTTCGATCACCACCGGGTAGAGTATGCTTTTGGTGATCTCGACGAGATGCTGCTCGCTTATGCGACAAGCATCCACAAAAGCCAGGGATCGGAATACCCCGCCGTGGTCATCCCTCTCGCCATGCAGCACTTCACGCTGCTTGAACGCAACCTCGTCTATACGGCAGTCACCCGCGGGCGCAAGCTCGTGGTGATCGTGGCCGAACCGAAGGCTCTCGACATCGCGATAAAGAACTGCAAGTCGAAACGCCGCCTGACCGGCCTGGTGCAGCGACTCAGAGATACCGTGTCACAAAACTGGCAAAATTTGTAAGCACGCGTCCGGCGAAGGGGGCTTCCTCCACCACATCATGCAGAACAGAAGCATCCCGCCCCTCCACTTCGAGATCGGCGATCTCGTCACGCACATAAGTCTCCATAATATCCCTCGTGTACTCGGGGTGGAACTGAACGCCCCATGCATGCTCGCCCACCCTGAAAGCGTGGTTCGGCTCGAAATCGTTGAACGCCAGTCGAACGGCACCCTCCGGAAGCTGCAACACGCTCTGCGCATGGGTAGCATGAGCCTTGAAACAATCCGGCATACTCTCGAAAAGCGGATCTTGCTCCCCTTCAGTCGTCAGCGTGACCGGAACCGTGCCGACCTCCCTGCCGAGCGGATGGTAGCCAACCGCTCCCCCCGCAGCCCTTCCGAGGAGCTGGTGGCCGTAACATATACCGAGGTATGGCACGCCACCGTCGATCAGCTCCCGTATCCAGCGCTCGACAGCAAGGCTCCAGGGAAGGTTGTCGGTCACCATGGCATGAGAGCCGGTCACTGCGGCTCCGGCGCATAACGACGGTGCGGGAAGCGGCTCCCCGTCAACAGCGTTGATCACGACGACTGGGCAGGAGACTTCACCAAACCCGCGTTCAACCCAAATCTCGAAATCCCCCAGCCGTTTCACCTCGGTATCAAAGGTGCTGCCGGCTTTTATGATAAAGAGGCTTTTCATGGTCAGTTGAAATATGAAGTGAAACAATCATGCCGCAAAGCTATCATCTTTCAACGGCAGAAACAATCGCTTTGCCCCGGTGATGGCTTCATTTTTTCGTATATTGGCCGCAAAACAACAGCGAGCCGACCTTACTGGCCGAATCACAGGATGAAACACCACTCACTGATATTTCTGACCGGATTCAGCGGATCCGGAAAATCGACCATCGGCCCGCTCCTGGCCAATTCACTCGGGTTCGAGTTCATCGATCTCGACCGCGAGATCGAAATTGGCGCCGGCAAGAGCATCAACCGGATTTTCACCGAAGATGGCGAAGTTGCCTTCAGGGAACTCGAAATGCGGACTCTTGAACGTATCGGTCAACAGGAGAGAATGGTCGTATCGCTTGGCGGCGGCGTCCTCGAAAATGACCGCTGCTTTGACCTTATCAGGAAACACGGAACCCTGATTTATCTGAAGTCGAGCCCTGAAGTTCTCTCGTTAAGGCTTCAGCACAAAACCGACCGCCCCCTGCTGAAAGGCGCTGACGGCAGTAAACTCTCCAAAGAGGAGATTCTGGAGCGCATCACCGCTCTTCTGAAAAAACGGGAAACCCGCTACCTGAAAGCCGATATGGTGATTGCCACCGATTCAAAAAAAATCGGCACCAGTGTCGAGGAGCTGACACGAAAGATCGAAAAGCATATCCGTCGCACATCGCGAAACAATAATCAAGAGTAAAAGAAGTCATTTATGCAGACTCCTTCAAGCCATATTATCGTCAGAACTCCGGTCATCGATTCGATCGGTGAACTCTACACCACAAAAGGACTCGGCAAAAAAAGCGTGCTGCTTTTCGATGAGAACACCCGAAAACTTTTCGGCAACAGCATCATCGAATCGATGCACCAGCAGGGGTTCCGCACCTGCGAACTGGTCGTGCCCGCACGTGAGACGTCCAAAAGCGTCGCCTCGGCCTGGAAACTCTACGGGCAGATGATCGAGGCTGATGTGGACCGCAGCTGGAACCTGCTCTGCATCGGAGGCGGCGTGGTCGGAGACCTTGGCGGATACATTGCCGCAAGCTATTACCGCGGCATTCCGGTGGTGCAGCTTCCAACCACCCTGCTCGCCATGACCGACAGCTCCATCGGCGGCAAAGTAGCCATCAACCACCCGCTCGGCAAGAACCTCATCGGCTTTTTCCATATGCCGGAACTGGTACTGATCGATCCAGCATGGCTCAACACCCTTCCACCGCGTGAAATCTACGGCGGAATGTCTGAAGTGGTCAAATACGGATTCATTGCTGATCGCAGTTTTTTCGACCTTCTCGTCGCACACTTTGACGAAGTGGTCCGGCTCGAAGAACCATTCCTCTCTGAAGCCGTCAGTCGGAGCGCCTTCATCAAGGCTGATGTTGTGGAAAAAGATTTCAGGGAGACCACCGGACTCAGAGCCACACTGAACTTCGGCCACACCTTTGCTCACGGTCTCGAAAAACTGGCGGAGTACCGAAATCTCAGGCACGGCGAAGCCGTAACCATCGGCATGGCCTGCGCGCTTTTCCTGTCAAACCGGATGGGATTCCTGCCGGAACAGGAGCTTAAAGAGGGGCTCAGCCTTATAGGACGATTCCGCTTCCCTCGGGGCCTGGTCAGCAAACGCTTCCTCTCGCTCGACAGCAATGAGCTGTTTGACAGTATGCACTCAGACAAGAAAAAGATCGACAAAAAATTGCGCTTCGTGCTCATCGACCGGATAGGCCATGCATTCCTGCATGAGCATGACATAACTAAAGAAGAGGTTCTCCACTCCATCGACGACACCAAAACCTGGTTCTTGTCAGGAAAGTTGTAAACCGAAACAGGAGGGCGGGTTTTCCAACCCGCCATTCAACAGCGCTCCATACGGCCCGGTACAACAAGACGATTTCGATACCGCAATACCGATACCGGGACCGGGAAATCACTTCACTGCATATTCATTCGCAGCAGCAAATCACTTCCCCGTATCACAGCCAGTTCATCGATAACCGGGATCGTGCCGATTTCGGAGGCGATAAGCCGGCTGTTGCCACCTGTGGCAATGACTTCGACTGAAGACTCTCCGGACTCGCTCATAAGTTGTGCACTTATGACTTCGATCAGACCGCCGATCTGCCTGACCGCACCCCAGTAGATACCGCTTCTGATGCACTCACCCGTCGATAGACCAAGCAGGCCCTCCGGCTTTCGAATATCGACCAGAGGAAGCTGTGCGGTTCTCGAATGGAGTGCCCCGGCCATCATGTCGATACCCGGCATGATGAGTCCCCCCCTGTAAGTTCCCGCAGAATCGAGCACGTCGAAGGTGATGGCAGTGCCTATATCGACGGCGATAACCGCCCGGCCCTCGAAAAGGTTACGGCTCCAGGCACAGAGAGCTATACGATCGGCGCCAAAGGTATGCAGCATGTCATATTCGAGCCGGAACGGCAAACGCAGAGTGCTGCCAATGGTCATTACAGGCAGGGAAAAGAGCGATTGAAGCAATACCGACCCGGCCGCTGCAACAGCGGGCACTACGCTGCAAACAGCAATTGCCTGGGGCAGACCGTAATTGTGTGTCAGCTTTCCGGCCACTTCACGCAAGCTGGCGGGATCGGCAAAACGGTCACTTGGCATGGACTCCACAGCGGGCTCGGGCGCACCGGTAAAAAGCGCAAGGGAGGTCGTTGTATTGCCGATGTCAACGACCAGCCTTACAATCGGAGCGTTCGGTTCATTCTGAACACTTTGCATCGAATGTGCTTTCCATGAACTGATATAATTTTACTTATTATTTACATCATCCGAATCAAAATCTTCTTTTCTTTTCTGCCGCGAACCCGGGCTCCGTCATCGCGAGACCCGACCTGTCGGGACGTGGTGATCCATCCCTATGGAGCACCGTGTTCAAGGTCCGTGTGCGGTAGCCGATAGGATACAGGCGTCTCTCAAGAATACCTGCGTTATGGTCTCTTGACCGGTAATCCCGTCTTTGCTGACAGCCCTGAAAGCAGTTTGTCCACTTCGGGCAGCCCAGACTCGCCCTGAGTAACCGAAATCGAATCTCTGAGTCCAGCATTGCGGGCGACAATGAAGATTTTCGCTGGAGGGTTGTATGTAACCGGTTCCTGATAGATCGACACAATGTCTTTCAGAAGAAACATTTTGTTCTGTCCATTGCGGTAACGATATTCGATACGGTCAGGCGAAAGCATAACGGAATCACCGTCGTTGCCATGCTCCGCACTGAAGCGGGTATTGTAGTATTGGGGCACGCCGAGGGCAATGGTGGTCATAATGACCAGAAGAGTGGTTTTCCACAAGCAGCCGAAATCGACGCCATAGGTAAACTTGCCATATCGGTAGAAAACAGCCCATCCACCTGCAAGGAACAGCATGGCCAGAGTCCAGGTGACGTAAAAGTAGTTATCGAGCCACCAACCGGGAAATGACATCGGATACTGGAAAAGATCGGTCATGGACAAACCTTGTGAAGTTTCTTGTTATTATTTTAAAAGGTAAATAATACGGTTTTTCAACCGATAAACACAAAGCCGTTCCTGATTCATCATCCCGCTCAATCCTGAACCGAAAGACCAATGAAATCATACCACAAGGAACTCTGGATGGAAGTACCCGCCCGGATGGACTTCGTCAACATCACCCGCGACGTCAGTCGTGCGCTCGACGAAAGCGGCATCAGGGAAGGTCTCTGTCTGGTCAACGCCATGCATATCACCGCCTCGGTCTTCATCAACGACGATGAACCCGGCCTGCACGCCGACTACAAGCAGTGGCTCGAAGAGCTGGCCCCTCACGACCCGTCGCACTACCGCCATAACCGCACCGGCGAGGACAATGGAGACGCACACCACAAACGCCAGATCATGGGGCGCGAAGTGGTCGTAGCCATAACCAGAGGCCAACTCCACCTCGGCCCCTGGGAACAGATATTCTACGGTGAATTCGACGGAAAAAGAAAAAAGCGAGTTTTAATAAAAATTATTGGCGAGTAGTCTTCCCTCCCCCGTCCACCTCGTCCACACTCCTCAATTTTCACCAAAAGCAGAAAAGCCCCGAAAAACGGGGCTTTTTTGCATTGCACTCTTCTCCTCAGTGCTCGAAGAGCATTTCGGAGTAGGTTGGAAGCTGCCAGCGGCTGCGATCGATCTGGAGTTCCAGTTTGTCGGCCACTTCACGGATGGCATTCATGCAGGGCAGAAGCCTTGCGGAGCAGAAATCAGCTTTTTCGAGTTCGCTCTCCTGCTCTTCCATCTCCTCGATGGTCTCTTCGAGAATTGCGGTCAGATCAATCAGTTTCGACAGATATTCTGCAAGCGACCTGAGATGACCGGCCTGGCTCCTGAAAGCATCTTCGGACAGACCGATGGACTCGGAAGCTGCCACCAGGTTGTTGAACGAGCTGGCCAGATCGCCCTGGTACTCCGAAGCATCAGGAATGACGAGAGTCTTGATCATGAGCAACAGGGTACGGGCCTCGATGTCGATGCCCTTCACATAGCGCTCGATGCGGACGTTGTAGCGGGAGTCGATCTCCTCAGCAGTCAGCACACCGTATTTTACAAACATGGCCACGGTATCAGGATCAACCCATGCGCGAACCGATTCCGGGGTGTTCTTCATGTTCGGCAGACCACGCTCGGCAGCGGCCCTCTGCAGGTCTTCGCTGTAGTTGTCACCTGGGTAACGGATCACCTTGGTGGCGGTGATGCCCTCGCGGACAGCGGCAAGAATGGCATCGTCTTTCGACATGCCGGCATCGATTTTGGCGAGGATTTCAGCATTCATGTCATCGACGGCCTCGGCCATGAGGGTGTTGAGTACCGTGTTGGGTACCGAAATCGGCTGGCTGGAACCAACGGCACGGAACTCGAATTTGTTGCCGGTGAAAGCGAACGGCGATGTACGGTTACGATCAGTGTAGTCCTTGTTGAGCAGTGGCACGTGGCTGAGGCCAAGATCGAGAATCTGCTTCTCGGTCTTCAGATCGACCTTGCCACTCTCGATGGCATCGAGCACCCTTTCGAGAAGATCGCCAAGAAAAACGGTGACGACAGCCGGAGGTGCCTCGTTGGCACCCAAACGGTGATCGTTGCCGATGCTGGCGACCGAAGCACGGAGAATGGCCGAACGCTTCAGTACACCCTTCAGAACAGCCACAAGGAAAACCAGGAAGCTGATGTTGGACTCCGGAGTATCACCGGGATCGAGCAGGTTCATGCCGCCATCGATACCGATCGACCAGTTGTTGTGCTTTCCTGAACCGTTGATGCCTGCAAAAGGCTTTTCAAACAGCAGAAGGGCAAAGCCTTTTTTCTCGGCAACCTTGCGCATGACCTCCATGACGAGCAGGTTGTGGTCGGAGGCGATGTTGGCCTGCTCGAAAATCGGCGCGAGTTCGAACTGGTGCGGAGCGACCTCGTTGTGACGGGTCTTGGCAGGAATACCGAGCAGGAAAAGCTCCTCCTCAATCTCCTGCATGTACTCAAGAACGCGGTCCGGAATGGAGCCGAAGCAGTGGTCTTCGAGCTGCTGTCCCTTGGGCGGCAGGGCACCGATCAGGGTGCGGCCTGTCATGACCAGATCGGGACGCTGCGAATAGAATTTCTTGTCGATCAGGAAGTACTCCTGTTCCGGTCCGGCATAGGTGTTGACCCTGGTCACACCGGTAATGCCGAGCGTATCGAGCAGGCGGATGGCAGCCTTGCTGATTGCGTCCATCGAACGCAGAAGCGGGGTCTTTTCATCGAGCGCCTCACCGTGATAAGAGATGAAAACAGTCGGAATGCAGAGGGTCATGCCCTTGCCGCCCTTCATGAGGAACGCCGGGCTCGAAGGATCCCATGCAGTGTAACCGCGGGCTTCGAAGGTCGAACGCATACCACCCGACGGGAAACTCGAAGCATCAGGCTCACCCTGGATGAGCTGCTCGCCGGAGAAGCGCTCCATCACGGAACCATCTCTTTCGAGGTTCAGAAATGCGTCATGCTTTTCGGCGGTGGTGCCGGTCATCGGCTGGAACCAGTGGGTATAATGAGTCGCACCATGCTCCAGAGCCCACTCCTTCATACCGTGCGCCACGACTCCTGCGATGTCGGCGGGAAGTTTCTTGCCGGCCTTGATCGTTTCCTGCAAAGCCTTGAACACCTCTTTGGGAAGCCTGTCGCGCATGGCTTCGGTGCCGAAGGTCAACGCGCCATAATAGGATGCCACCGGTTTTTTGCTCTCGTTACTCAAGAGATCCTCCTTTACATTGTTTTGAACTTGATTGGTATATCCTGATAACAACTGGTCACTTGCGTGATTTCTTTTCATCGAAGGTAATCAGCACCTGACGATCCTGTAGATTGTTGCGAACGATCTCGGCGCTGATCCTGTTATTTTTCTTCAATTGTGAAAGAACAAAACTGGTATTGGTGCCGAGCACCCCAGGCCAGCTCTGAATACGTGACAAAAACCTTTCGAGGGAAGCCGTATTGTGCGTCATGACCTTGAGAATGTGCGAACCCTCTCCTGTCACCGAGTAGCACTCCATAATCTCCTCCTCTTTCATGACATGCTCCATAAAAGATTTGTAATGCTTGGAAGAGTCTACACGCACACGCACAAAGGCCTGGATGTCGAATCCGAGCTGACGCTCATCGACCTCCATCGTAAATCCTTTGATGATAGCGTTCTTCTGAAGCTTGTCAAGCCGCTCGCTGACCGAAGGGATTGACAGGCCGACAACCTCGGCAAGCTCACTCAGCCGTATCCGGCCGTTACCGCCAAGGGATTCGATGATCTTAAGATCAATGAGGTCGAGGTGTCCGGACATAACAGAATCTTCGATTTTGTAGGAAATTAATGAAATCTAAGAAATAAACAAGCCTCATCTAAATAATAGGGGATTTTATCGGCATTTTTCCTAAATATTTTAGGGGATCCGTCTTATCGATAACACAAAAGCCATGCAGGAAATCTTGTTATTTGCAAACAAGAATGTAAGTTAATAATCTAAGTCTCTCAATAGCTTTCTCCGCTGCTCCCGACTGCATTCAGGACAGCCCGGCTGAAAAGCGGGAGCCACTGTCACCCATATCGACTTATCAGTATCGCCATGAAGGAAGTGTCCAGAAAATTCTCTGAAGAAGAACCGGAATCGCCGAATCTGGGCAAGCCGGGATACCAGCAGCCTGTCCGGCTTCAGAACCCGGCCGCTCAGGACATGCGTTTCGTCGTTAAAGAGTCTCTCAATCTCGGATTCCGTTTTCTGAACGAGTTTGAAACGATGCTGAAAAAAATGCAGGACGACGAACCGGAAAAGCAGTCCTGAACCATAGTCTACAATGAAATCGCGGCACAATCGGAACGCCGGTGACCGCTTTCGATTAACAGAGGCAAATCCTTATATTCTGCATTGTTTTCCAGCATCTCCAACCACAAGAAAGCCACGTAACGTTGAAAGTAGCCATATTCGGAGCCGGTGTCGCCGGTCTCAGCGCAGCCATTGAACTGGTCGATCGCGGTTATAGCGTCGAGCTGTATGAAAAGCGCAAGGTACTCGGAGGAAAGGTCTCGGTCTGGAAAGACAGCGATGGTGACTCGATCGAATCGGGGCTGCATATCGTTTTCGGTGGTTACGCCCAGCTTCAGGAATACCTCCGAAAGGTAGGCGCTGCTGATAACTACCAATGGAAAGAGCACTCGCTGATCTACGCAGAGCCGGACGGTAAACAGTCGTTTTTCAGAAAAGCCAATCTGCCCAGTCCCTGGGCCGAGGTGGTCGGTGGCCTGCAGGCGGACTTTCTCACCATGTGGGACAAGATTTCACTCATCAAGGGACTCTGGCCCGCTCTTGCCGGCAATGAAGAGTATTTCAGGGGCCAGGACCACATGACCTATTCCGAGTGGCACAGACTTCACGGCACCTCGGAAAACTCGCTCCAGAAGCCCTGGAAGGCTATTGCACTGGCCATGAATTTCATCGAGCCAAACGTGATCAGCGCCCGGCCCATGATCACGATCTTCAAATATTTCGGCACCAACTATGCCGCCACGAAGTTCGCCTTCTTCCGCAAGAATCCTGGCGACTCGATGATTGAACCGATGCGGCAATACATCCAGAGCAAGGGTGGCCGGATATTCATCGACGCGCGCCTCGCCCGTTTCGAGCTGAATGACGACCAGACCATCAAACGCGCCGTGCTGCGTGACGGTCATCCCATCGAGGCCGACGCCTACATCTCGGCCCTGCCGGTGCACAGCGTCAAAAAGATTCTGCCGAACGAATGGCTGGAGCATGACTACTTCAGGAACCTGCACCAGTTTGTCGGCAGCCCGGTAGCCAACTGCCAGCTCTGGTTCGACCGGAAGATCACCGACACCGACAACCTGATGTTCTCGCAGGGCACCACCTTCGCCACTTTCGCCGACGTCTCAATCACCTGCCCCGACGATTTCCAGGCTGGTATGGGCACTGCAACCGGCGGTAGCGTGATGAGCCTGGTGCTCGCCCCCGCCCACCAGCTGATGGGACTGCCAAACGATGTGATCACGAAAATGGTCATGAAAGAGATTCACGACCGATTCCCGAAATCGAGAGATGCGAAGCTCCTCAAATCGACCATCGTCAAGATTCCCGAATCGGTCTACAAGGCGGTGCCCGACGTGGACCAGTTCAGACCCGACCAGATCAGCCCGATCCGCAACTTTTACCTTGCAGGCGACTACACCGACCAGCACTATCTGGCATCGATGGAGGGCGCGGCACTCAGTGGCCGGCAGGTGGCTGAAAAGCTGCACCAGCGGATGGGGAGGTAACAACAGCCATGAGCCGTCGGAACGATTATGTAATGGGCGGGTTTCAAGCCCGCCCACAGGAATCGTATCCCGGAGATGCGCACATGAACTCCCGAACTGACAAATTGCTGATCGTCTTCTCGAAAAATCCCGTCGCTGGACGTGTCAAGAGCAGGCTCGCAGCATCAATCGGCAACGAGGAAGCACTGCAAATCTATGAGCAGCTCCGTGAGCTGACTGAACGTGCGACATCGAACATCGCAGCATCGAAAGTTATCTGCTACTCAGACTTCATTCCCGATACGGACCTGCTGCTGAACGGAAACACGGAAGCCTGGCTCCAGCAAGGAAACGACCTCGGCGAAAGGATGCACCTTGCCTTTCTGAAAGGCTTTTCACTCGCTTTCAACCGCATAGCCCTCATCGGCACCGACTGCCCGGAAATCAGTCCGTTTATCCTCGATCTCGCATTCTGGAAACTCGAAGAACATGACGTAGTGTTCGGCCCGGCAAGGGACGGCGGGTTTTATCTGGTCGGTTTGAAAAATCCGTTCCCGGAGCTTTTCCTGAGAAGAACCTGGAGTACGTCGAGCGTCCTGAACGACTCGTTGCGCCTCGTCCGCAAACACCAGAGGTCGTGCGACCTGCTTCCTGCACTATCGGACATTGACAACTTTGAAGACCTTAAAGCGAGCCACTTATGGGCACCGGGACAAGACTGAGCATCATTATCCCGGCCTGGAACGAAGCGGCGACGATCGCCTGGACGCTCGAAGCGCTGCTCGGGTTGACGGACGGAAAAAGCGACATCGAAATCATCATCAGCATCTCGGGCAATGACACTACTGCCGAAATAGCACAGAGCTTTCCTGTCACCGTCTGCCTCTCGGAAAAAGGACGCGCCATCCAGATGAACGCAGGGGCGCAGCTGGCGTCTGGCGAGGTGCTCTGGTTCCTGCACGCCGACACCACACCGCCCGCAACCTTTCGTGACGATATCCTTGCAGCTATCGATCGCGGCTGCGAAGCGGGGTGCTTCCGCATGACCTTCGATGACCCGGACTGGCTCATGCAGATCTATGGCTGGTTCACGCAATTCCCGCTAACCATCTGCCGGGGTGGAGACCAGTCCCTCTTCATCACCAGAGAGCTGTTCGACAGGATCGGCAGGTTCGACGAAACCATGCAGATCATGGAGGACATCGACATCATCGAACGGATCCAGCGACACACCGCGTTTTATATCCTCGACTCCACAGTGGTCACCTCTGCCCGTAAATACCATGACAACGGCCTCATCCGCCTTCAAGCCATCTTTGGCACAATCCATCTGATGTACACACTCGGGTTCAGTCAGGAGGAAATTCAGAAATTTTATCGTGATTCGATCCGCTAATAAATCCTTCCGCTCAAGGCTACACCTATATCGCTTCATACTCACACACGAAACGATTTTTCGATTATTATCACTATATTTAATGCATAATAATTCCAACAGGAGCACCACTCCGGAAGGAGAAACTTCTAAGCAATTCTTTTCAAACGACACCATTATGGCTACAGAAGAAACCAACAAGCCCGCTGCCACCACAAAACCGGCAGCTGGAGCGCCGGAGAGCAACATCGGCAATGGCGATATGGCCCATCTCATCGGCAACATGGGCGTGCTCATCGACTCAACAATCGAGACCGTACAGGGCATGATCAGCAACGTCAGCTCCGCGACCGGCCAGCTCATCGAGGGAGTCACCACCACTGTCAACTCCGACGCGGTCAAGGGCATCATCAGCAACGTCAGCTCCGCCACAAACCAGATCATCGAAGGGGTCACCACCACCGTCAACTCCGACGCGGTCAAGGGCATCATCAGCAACGTCAATTCAGTTTCCGGCCAGATTATTGAAGGTGTCACGAGCACCCTGAAATCCGAGCAGCTTCAGAACTCGTTCAACGAGCTTGGCAAATTCTGGGCGGGCATGATCTCGAACCTGAACGAGACCGTAAGCTCCGGACAGGTCAAGAACCTGTTCGACAACGTCAGCTCGGGCATCAACCAGCTTGCTGGCAGCATCTTTTCTCAGGGGATGCCCCCGATGTTCATGGGTAGCGGCGAAGAGAAGAGAAAAGTCGTACAGCAGATACCGGTAACTCTTGCCGCCGCCAAACCTGCCGCAGATGCTTCTGCTCCAACTCCTGCACCAGCGGCTCAGCCAGCGCCAGCCGCTCCGGCAACGTCAGCTTCGTAAAACAAACCGGAAGCCTGATCGCAGGTATTCTTCATCGTATGACGAACAGGGCGGGCTTCAACCCCGCCCTTTTTTTTTCAGCCCGGCGCAATTGGCACCACCTACCCGCAATACGCCACCATGCGTTAAGGGCGGGCATAAAAACCCGCCCCTACAGGACAATCATCCATTATCCATTATCCATCATCCATTATCCCTTCGCCTGAACGCCGGTGTGGCCGAACCCTCCCTCGCCTCTCACCGTACCGGACAGCTCTTCGACCTCCTCGAATACCACATGATCAACTTTTGCCACCACCATCTGTGCAATACGGTCGCCATGCCTGACCGTGAAAGGCTCACGCCCATGATTGATGAGGATCACGCCAACCTCTCCCCGATAATCAGCATCGATGGTCGCCGGTGAGTTAGGTAAAGAGATGAGGTGACGGAGCGCCAGGCCGCTCCTCGGCCTGAGCTGCGCTTCGTAGCCCTCTGGCAGCTCGATGGCGAAGCCGGTGGAAATCAGCGCCGATCCAGATGGCTCTACGACAACCTGATCGTCGAGGCACGCCGATACATCCATTCCTGCGGCATGGGCGGTGGCATAGACCGGAAGGATGGCCTTTTGATTGATTCGAACTATTTTTACCTTGATCATCAGCTGTATCTTTTTTTGATTGATAGCCTTGGCGACCTGAAAATCGTGTCGCTCAATATATGAAATCATGACCTTGACCGCATCTTCCGAACCCGTCTATGCACTCGCCTTCGGCGCACATCCCGACGATGTCGAACTTGCCTGCGGAGCGACCCTCCTGAAAATCATGGGCGAAGGTCACAATGTGGCCGTATGCGACCTCACCGCAGGAGAAATGGGCACGCTCGGAACCACTGAAACCAGACGCCTCGAGGCCGCGCTGGCCACCGAACGCATGGGTTACACGGCGAGGGAGCAGCTCGACCTCGGCGACTCAGAACTTTTCTATTCAAAAGAGAACCTGAACCAAATCATACGGATCATCCGGAAATACCAGCCCGAAACCGTCTTCTGCAACCCGCCTGACGAGCGCCATCCCGACCACATGAAAGCCTCGCGCCTCGTCTGCGACGCCTGTTACTACGCAGGACTGCGCAAAATCGAAACCTTCAGCGGCGACCTTCCGCAAGCCGCGCACCGCCCTCGCCACCTGCTCTGTTACATCCAGTTCAGGCAGCTCGACCCGGACATCATCATCGATGTTTCGGCAACCTTCGAACGTTCGAGAAGCGGCATAGAGGCGTTCGGCACGCAGTTTCACCGGAAGGAAAACAGCGACGAGCCCCAGACCATGATCAACCGCAAGGAGTTCCTGCCGGGCCTCGAAGCACGCGCCAGGGCTCTGGGCGAGCAGATCGGCGTCATGTATGGTGAGGGGTTCCTTCTGCCGACACCCCTCGGCATCGGTAACTTCACCAGCGTCTTTCCGCCACGCACCTGACAGCGCAACGTCCGATCAACCGGAAAACCAGACAAGACCACCATGCGCAAATCGTTGTTTGCCATCACCGCACTGCTTCTCATGACGCTCTTTGCAGGCTGCGGCCCGAAATCACAAAAAAACCGGCCCGATACGATCGTGGTGGCCGTCAACGCCGACTTCGACCACATCAACCCTCTGCTTATCCAGATGTCGCTTGCCCGCGAGGTCTGTACGCTGATCTACCCCTCGCTGGTCAGACCGGTGTTCGACGAAAAAAGCGGGGCTATCTCTTATCAGCCAAACGCCGCTGCAAGCTGGAAATTCACTCCGGACGGACGAAGCGTCACCTTCCATCTCAACAGCAAAGCTGTCTGGGAGGATGGCAAGCCGCTCACTTCGAAAGACTTCAGCTTCTCCTGGCGACTCTATGCCGATCCGGCGGTGGCAAGCAGCCGCCAGGACTACCTGCATGACCTCCTGCTCAAACCAGACGGATCAATCGATTTCGAAAAGGCCATCCTGACCCCCGACGACAAAACTCTGGTGCTGCACTTCAACAAACCGATGGCCGAAAATATCGTACTCGATCACCTGAACGACCTGATGCCGGTCGCCGAGCACCTCTTCCGCTCGATCCCCGCTGCTGAAATCCGCCAGCGTGCAGCCACGTTACCAATCATGGGTACCGGCGCCTTCAAAGTCAAGGAGTGGCAGCGCCAGTCAAAACTGACACTCACCGCCAGCGCCACCTCAGTGCTGCCCCATCCTGCCTTAACGCCATCCGTGACCTTCATGGTGGTTCCGGAGTACACAACACGACTTGCCATGCTCAAATCCGGCCAGATCGACGCCATGATATCTGCCGGCGGCATCAACCCGAAAGACGCAGTGGAAATGGCAAAGAGCAATCCTGAAATCATCGTCAGATCGCTCTCCAACCGCTATTTCGACAGTGTCGTCTGGCTGAACATCGACGGTGAAACCTGGCGTAACCGCAAAGTCGTGCAGCCAAACCGCTTCTTCGGCGATCCGAGAGTCAGACAGGCCATGACCTGGGCCATCGACCGTCAGGCCATCATCGACGGGTTCATGGGGCCTGAGCACGCCACCATCGTCAACACCACGCTCTCACCCGCCTACACCTCGATCATCGACAAATCGTTGCCGTCTTATGCATTCAGTCCTGACAAGGCCCTCACCCTGCTCAAAGAAGCCGGCTGGACACCTGGACCCGACGGCATCCTTCAGAAAAACGGCCTGCGCTTCTCGTTCGAACTTGCCGCCCCAACCGGCAACCCGAGGCGAAACTATGCAGCCACCATCATCCAGCAGAACCTCCGTGAGATCGGCATCGAATGCAGACTGAAGTTCGACGAAGCCCTCATGTTCAACAAAAACCAGAACGAGTATCGCTACGACGCCGCCCTCTCCGGCCTCGCCGCCGAAACACTCCCCTTCCAGCTCGTCATCTGGGGATCGGATTTCGAGAAAAAACCCTTCAACTCCAGTGCATTCCAGAACGCCGATCTCGACCGTGTCGTTGCCAGGCTGACCGGACCACTGCCGCAAGCCGAACAGGCAAAGCTCTGGAAAGAGTACCAGCGAATCCTCTCTAACGAACAACCGAGAACATTCCTCTACTACTACGACGAACTCGAAGGCTTCAACAAACGGATTAAAAATGTGAGATTAAGCCTGCTGGCGACGTTGGGAAATATGTATGAGTGGAAAGTGGAGCATAACCGGTAAAAAGGAAATTCGGGAAAATAGTCTTCATACTCTTTTTTCCCATTCATCCTGTTGACCAGCTCCACCTGGGAACGCGGCGCACCAGCTCTGCACATTATGCCGAAGGTTCAACAGTAGAATTTGTGGCAACGGAACAACCTGCCGGAGCCTGCAAATCCCCCACAGTAAGGTGGTACACTATAATCCAGAATCACTGGCACACTTTCTTCATAATATTCAAGTTGAGGTTCTGAGCAACATGAAAAACCACAATAACAGTAACTGTTTCTTTATCCGCTTTATAAACAACAAGATAAGGAATATCTGAAAAGTACAGCTCACGCGTGCCATACATGCGTCCGGGCTTGCCGCTACCGGGAAAACGGGTTAACTGATCGTTTGTTTTCCTGATCAGCCTTAATACAGTGTTTCTTGCAGCACGTTCGCTATCCTGCCTGATGTAAGCCTCGATTTCTGCGAGTTGTTTTTCTGCTTTCTCAGTCCAGACTATCTTCAACTCGCTTCTCCCATTTCTTGACAAGCGTTTCGCCATCAATAACTTTTCCTGCCCTTGCATCCTCAAGCCCTTCTTCAATGCTCTTCAACTGCCATTCGTTGAGATCGAGGTACTGATTGACAGCTTCTTCCAGTATAAAGGTGCGGTTCCTTCTTGTTGCAACAGCAAGGGCTTCGAGGCGCAGCTTGGTCTGTACCGGGAGCTTGAAACTCACCTGTTCTCTCTTTGTCGTAGTAGCCATAATCTGATCCTGTAAAAGTTGATACGTATTTCGCTGCACTTCATCAAGATACGCCGCCACTCATAATTCTCCAATCACCAGAACTGTTCATCAGTCATCTCAACTGAAGCTGTTTTGCCA
>Ga0172367_10004110_pt1 | contig 18326 bp, 19 predicted proteins | sample Lak10m_FD_114542 | JGI IMG/M metagenome (GOLD analysis project Ga0172367, IMG submission 114542) | Freshwater microbial communities from Kabuno Bay, South-Kivu, Congo - kab_022012_10m | ecosystem: Environmental > Aquatic > Freshwater > Lake | place: Democratic Republic of the Congo: South-Kivu...
AGCGAGATCAACGAAGAACGACGACGGGTCATGGGAGGCTCCTGTTACTTGAGGTTGTGTGGGCTGAGGATAGCGGTTTGGAGGAAAAAGGGCAAATTTAAGTGCCTGTCCTTAAGTGCCGTTCACCATCGAAACCTTCGACGACCCGGAAACCGGCCAACCCACCCAGTACGGCCGCTTCAGCCGCAATTGGCAGGACGAAGAAGCCCTGGATGTGCTGATCGACAAGCTGGAGGCCGGCCAACTAACCCACAAGCAGGCGCTGATACAAGCGCGCAAGCTGGAAGCCTCCTCGCCCTACAACCTGGAAATTCAGAACTTCATTGCCAACCGGCTGTGGGCACTGGGTCTGCAGGATGAAGCCACCGAGGTGCATGAACGGGCCTACAAGCAGGCACTGGCCCACATTCCCAAAGGCTTCAAAGGCGAGATCACCTGGGGCGAGGTGGACAACCGGCCCTTCCTGCGCCTGGCGCACGGCACCCTGCTGGGCTTGATGCGCCGGCGGGACACAGCAAAAGCGGGCGAAGCCGCCATGGCACTGGCCAAGCAGATGCTGGCCTGGTGCCCCATGGACAACATCGGCGTGCGCTTTTTGCTGGGTGACATCGCCTTGCTGCAGGGCGACCACCAAGCCGCCATGAAGGAATACCTGAATGGCGCGCCCAATTCACCCGCGCACTGGTACCAGGCGGCGCTGATAGCGTTTCGGGAGGAGGACTACGTAGCGGCCTGCACCTACCTTCGGCGGGGCATTGCCGCGAACCCCTACATTGCTGAGGGGCTGACCGGGCGCACGGTGCTGTCAGAACACCTGTACTGGCACGCTAGCAATGTGCACGGCCCGGAGTGGGCGGTTGACTACCTCTACTCCGCCGCATGTGACTGGAAGCCGAAGGAGATCGACTTTGTCGACTGGGTGATCAACGCATCGCCGGTGCTGAAGGAGCGCGCCGAGATGATGACGCTGCATGAGGGAGTGACTTACGAGCGAGATGCTGATAAAAGTGCACCCTACGCACAGCGATCATTGGATTTCATCAACCGCATCACAGACACCCTGTCAAAGAAGATGGTGCGAAAGGTAAAAAACCGATGGGAACTGGAAGTTTGGCCCTGGGACAGAGCTAAACTTCATGGCTAACTTATTCGGTGTAGAACACACCTTCGTGCTCATGCGATTCAACGAACTCATATCGGACTGTCTGTGCGAGGGCTTGTTCGAGCGGCACAGGAGGAACGAAACCAGTTTGATCGATTGACGTGTTGTAAACAGAGTTGGCGCAAAACTTCTTAACCCGTATCGAGCTGACTGCGAATCGCCTTCCAGTCAGCGCCGCTACAAGATCAAATCCCTTCCCAATGAGGAAGCCGATTACAAACGGTAGCCGGAAGCCAATCTTTTCCGATCGACCTAGGATGCTATTCACTTTCGAAACCAGGCTATTCATCGTGAAATCAGGTTTGTCGATGAAATTGTAGATATGCACGCCTGTCTTGAAATTCATAGCGTACTCAATGAACGCGGCAATGTTCTCAACATAAGCCATCGATTTACGGTTTTCGCCATGTCCAATCATAATAAATTTGCCCGACGCAATCTGTCGTAGCAAGTTGTATACGTTGCCCCTATTCTGTTCCCCAAAGACCACGGTTGGTCGAATGATTACCAGGGTACGTTCGGTTGGTGCTTCGGCTTGCCAAGCCTTGAAAACCTGCTCAGCTTCGTACTTGGTGCGTCCATAGTCGTTAAAGGGGGTGATTTTTCCAGATTCGTCTGTACCGATTGGAGCAAAACCATACACCGCAACAGTGCTGGTGAAGATGATCGTCCGAACTCCCATCTCACTAGCTACGGTACAAATGTTTTTCGCACCACCAACATTCACATCGTCATAAAGGCTCAAGGGGCGAACATCATCACGGTGTTCAGCAGCCAAGTTGACAATTACGGAGTCCTTGGAAACCGCCCCCCTGAGTTGTTCGATCGATCTGATGTCGCATAATCTAACCAAATTTGCATGTGCCTTACTGGGTGCTTTGTCAATAATTTTGACGCTCAGTTGCTCTTTGGCTGTTAGTCGGTGAACTAATCGCGTCCCGATGAACCCACTCCCGCCGATTACATTTGCAATTTGCATTGATATCCTCAGATTTTTCTCGGAATTGGCTTGTAAAGTAATTGATTATAAAATTTTCTGCAGACTTTTGCTATTTAATGCTATATTGAAATGGCATGTTAAAGTGGCTTATTTGCCAACCCCTGAAGCAGATTACTCCATGCTTCACGAAAGCGATAATTCGTGAAAAAAGCAAGAAATCGATCGCGAGAATTAACTGAAAGCCGTGCTCGCAGTTCAACATCATTCCATAAAAGACTGATAGCTTGGGCTAGTGCAATATGATTTTTTGGTTGGCATGTTACTGCACAGACGTCGTGTGGCGCGACGAAATTAACTCCGTTGTTCAGCAATGTATTTACTATGGCCTTCGACTCGCGCATGGCCTCTAGCTGCACGATACCAAATGCTTCGTTTTCCGTGGTTGATGGAAAAACTAAAAATGCACAATTTCTTATTAAATCAACTTTTCTCTTGTCCGAAACAGATTCGTTAATAAATTCAATATTATTCAGTTTATTATCCCTGATGAACTCACTTACTAGCCTGGAAAGAGGCCCGTTACCGGCAATAACAAATTCTATTTCCGGCAAATTTTTAATTGACTCAAGGAGGTATTCGATGCCCTTGTATTCGGCGAGCCTACCAAAATAGAGAACATAAGAGTTTTTTTGATTAGAATTGGTGGTTAAATGAGACTCTTCGTCGAATGATTTATCAATGCCAAGTGGAATAACTTCCGAGTACTTTGTAGAAATCTTCAGTTTATCTAGCAACTGTGGAGATGTTGCAACCAATTTTGTGCCATTAAAGACGATAGATCGGACAATAGAGTAGAGCTTTTTAATAATAGGCGGAGCGACAGGATCTGCATGTGCAAGAAGAACGATGTTCCCCTTTTTCATAAGCCTCAATAAGAATAGAGATGGCCACAAGTATGGATATGGCTCCTGAAATATAATTATGTTAGACTCCCTTGCTGCACGATAGAAAAAAATGTTACCAAGAGAAAGAAAACAAAGACCTTTGACTTTGAAAAAAATCCGTCTCTGAATGTGTTTTACTTTATTCATATCTATATGACGCTTGCTATCCAACCCTCCATAGAAGCATGTAACCGAGAAATCCATTCCACGAGCGACAGCGATTAGCTCAGAAACAACATACTCAATTCCACCATGGTTTTCCGGATGATAATTTGAGTGAATTAAGATATTTCCTCTCATACAAGAACTCTTTCAATGATGTGGAAAGTTTCTTCCGAGCAGCGAGCCCAGGAAAAATTCATAGCCCTGCGATGACATTCTTCAATGTGCGACTTGAGGGAATCTCCCTCAAGCTTGAAAAAAAGCGAAACGGCAGAAAGGAATGAAAGACTATCTTTTGGATCGAAATAAAAACCTAAATTTCCACACACTTCAGGCAAAGAGGAGTTATTAGCAGCGATAACTGGACATCCGTGCGCCATAGCCTCAAGTGCAGGCAACCCAAAGCCTTCGTATAATGATGGAAAGAGTAGCGCCCTTGCGGCCATCAGCTCTTTTGCTAGCATCTCTTCTTCTAGGTAGCCTACTGCCTGGATCCTTTTCTGATCCCAAGATTTACTAATTAAATTAAGATTCTCTGGTGACTGTGATCCTATAATTTTTAGTCGAAATCCTTTGAGCTCGCCAGAGCTGAGGAACGCCTCAATTAGAAATGGTAAATTCTTGTGCGGCCGAATATTTCCCAAAACAATAAAATAGTTTTCTTTGTTAAAATTCAGTTGATGCCAATCAGGATTAGGTATTCCTGAGGCTAGAAGTGTAACGCCCTGAAGTTTATATTTCACGGAAAATTTGGCATTAAAACGATCTTGCGTGAATTTCGAATTAAAAAGAAGGCAGGCACTAGACTTCGCGATACTTCTTAGGAAAATCCAAAATAGACATTTTTTGACATGTTCTGTTAGTCCTTTCGCCGGAAGATCAATCTGTGCAACATCATGTACGATTGCCAAGACATTGCGAGAGAATAATGGGTGCGAAAGGGATGTTGCCCAAAAAAAATCATTTTGCTTAATAAATCTCCTGAACGCGAATTGCTCAGAAATCGAAAACGGCCGACTCTTTAAAAATCGAACTTCGTATTTACTAATGTCGCCTAAAAATGAAATATTCTGCTTTTGCTTCGAAAGAATACAAATCTTGCAATTTGGTTTGGAATGAAGGATTTGCCTTGCGACCAGTGGAACGACATTTTTTATGTAGACTCCTATTCCATAGTCGTCTGCTTTTCTTACGTCGATATATAACATAATGCTTTATCAGGTTTACGGTTATAGCGAAGTGTTATTCCAAATTCAATGCCTGCTTTGCATTAATCTCTTCATCATTATCATTACAAGGACGAATAACATGCAAGTAGGTACTGGACCTGAGACCAGAGACAAGAAGCGCACCATATCAAGGCTTGAAGCAAAAATTATGGGATATAAAACGAGATTAAATCCCATGGTTTTTCGATAATGAAAATACGAACTTCCCATGACTACACCAATTACAAGATAAATCAGTATAAGCCCGGGCACACCAAAGCCATAACTTAATGCGCCGATAGAACCAATTTGATTAAGGCTGGAGTAATAATATGGATTAATAAAATCTATGTAAGCAAAATTTAACTCTTCGTCGAATGAACCAAAAAACTTACCGAAAGACAAGAGAAAGAAGCTTAAAAGGGTCTGTATCCCATACTCGAAATTCGGTTCGGTGAGATCAATGATTGCTAAAGAATAACCGAACGGAGTCAGGAAATATCTTATGATTTCTAGCACTAGAAACTCAAGAGATTCCGCATCCAATTTTGCTTCAAGTGCGAATACACGAAGCATAGTCCCAGCAGCAAGAAAACTGATGATAAATACCGTAAACTTGGCGATCATCCCCCAAGATATAGGCCGCGTACGGTAATAGTTAGCGATAAGAACTACACCTAAAGTTGCTACTATTAGTCTCGATTCCGTGAATAGTGCGATTAGCAAGGCTACGAACAAAACGGTCGCCACTTCGTATTTGATCGACTTTTGGTTGTTAAACTGTATTGTCGCACCCCAGACCAAGATGAGATGACGAAATGTTAAGGCAAGCTTCTCAGGGATTGATGCATTATCATTGAAGGTCTTCTTGAAGTCATTGATGTTGGCAAGAAGAAGCTGATTTATGACATCCCCGTTTTCTATTTGAACCTTGATAAGTGTTATTATTGATATAAAAACCAATATCGCTGATGATTTTTTCAGATATTTTAAATCTTCTGAATTGAGGTTTACTGTTTTCGTATTGCCAAGTCGCCTATTTCCTATGTATATCCCAATGAATAAGGCGCATATAGAAATTACAAATGCAATCGAAGACGTAAGCGATACATACTTCATTGCGCCACCAAAGAGGACTCCTTCATTATAGTAGCTTGTTTCAACAGTTAGATATATAGTAATACCTAAAGTCAATAGTATGCAGAGTGCCAAAGGGCTGAGTGGGCTAAATAAGTTACTTCTTGAATCAAATTTCATTTTACTCGACACAAATTATGAATTATTAACCCGGCAATCAAATAGCTGCTGATGCAGCATATTGAACTGCGGCATGCTTAAAATAAGCCATGACCCGTTCCGGTGTTTTGCTGAGAAACTCCATGAAGGTTGTGGCTTTTTGCAGTAATACCTTCTTACTGGTCGCTCGATCAGAAGTTCGCAATACGGTCTTGAAGTCCCGGTTCAAATACTCATCTGGATTGATTTCCGGCGAGTATGGCGGCAGATAGAAGACCTCAATCTGATCTTTTCGCTCAGCCAGCCATGCTGTGACCAGCTTCGCGTGATGCACCTTGAGATTGTCGAGAATCAGAAACACTTTTCCGTTGCTATCAGCAATCAGCCGCCCCAGGAAGCCGATGAACAAGTCAGTATTCATCGCTTCTTCAATGAATTCAAAACGAACCAAACCTTGGTTGCTGATCGCCGAAACCATCGACAATCCGTATCGTTTGCTGGGGGCTGCCAGTATCGGCGTTTGACCCGCTGGCGCATAACCGCGAAGCCAATGACCATCTTCAGCAACCGCCGTCTCGTCACTCCAGTAAATCGTCGCACCTTCCGCCTTTGCGCGGGCAGCAATCATCGGATAGGTCTCGTTCAGCCATTGCTCAATCTTGATCGGGTTCTGTTCGAGCGCCCGCTTCATGGGGCGCTGTGGGGTATATCCCCACCGCAAAAGGTATTCGCCCACCGTCCGAATTGGCATGTCGATCTCAAAGAGCACCTTGATCATTCTGCATCACCGCACGGCGATTCCACAAGGCAAAGGGCAAGCTGAGCTGTTTCGGATTCTCGCCAACGATAATCGAGCGCAACTGCCACTCTTGGGCCAAGGTGAGTGTTCTCCCGGAAAGATAACGACGACCACGTGTCTTCGACTTCAGGCCAACAGAGCCTTCCATCGAATAACGTTTTGACCAACCGATCACCGTACTTACATGAACCCCAACCACCCTCGCGATTTCCTTCCAAGGTAATTTCAATTCTTCTCGCATCCGCATTGCCTGACGACGCATTTCGTCTTGGGCATCACGGGGTAATTTGCGGGCATCAACTTTTTCCATGCCCTTCATTATATCAGAATCGACTATTTGATTGCCTGGTTAATATTCTTCTAGAAGAACGATGTGAATAAAGATTTAATGCGTTATAAATTTATCGAATATATTTCAATATTTTTTAATAATCAACTAAACGAACAATCTCGACGCCTGCATCTTCAAAAACCCGTTGCAAGCTATTTTTTGCCTTTCCGCCAGAGCCGTCTAGCGTTTCAAAGAAGTCCGGATATAGAGATATTGAACGAAGGCCTACGCCCGCAAGCATTTTGATGTTGAAAAGGGCTGTTGAGGTGTAAGAGATAATCGTGGATGTCGGAATCTTTTCATATATCATCTCGGCGGGTAGGCTTGATTGGATAAATTCAGGCCTCAAGGGTGCAAAATCCTCAAAATAATCGGCTTCACACATGGGGTGAGGCTTGTAGAATAATTTCCTAAAATTCTGCTTGGTAATGTACTCTATCGTTTTCGCTCTAATGTCCCGCCATTCTCGTGTTGCTGCTTGCCCACGATAGGGTTGGTCAAAAAAAATACAAGTCTCTGGTAATTTATTTTCGGCAATGATTGAGGTAGCGATGTCGTAGATTGGTGCTTTGTATAGTTTCTGCAGAAGGTCCGGACGGAAGCTATAAATGGCTTTTATTCGCTGGTTTGTCATTCCCATGATATCGCCACCGTATGGCTTGTATCTGGATCCTAAACCTAATGTGCCGATAGCGCATTTGAGTAGGTTTCTTATGTGTTGCTTGGTTGATATGCCGGGAGATGTGTATGACGCAATTCCGTCAGAGACTATGTTAAAGCTACAGTTTCGAAAAGTTCTAGAGAAAAATATTCGATTATTTAGAGGCCAAGCAATGTCGGAGATAAATATTTCTACCCCCGAGTGTTGCGCGAATTCTGATAGGTGATCGTGTGTTTGATTTATTGAATTTTTTGAGCCAAGCATGCTCCCTTTGAACTCGGCATTGATTTTATTCCCCCACATACTCAGATCGATAAGGCCTTCCGGTGGATCTCCTTCGTAACAAAGAATGCATTCAGCCGACTTGAGTCCGTACTGCTTAACGATCAATTGAGAGTTAAGTAATTGAAGTGGGGTGTGCAGAATAAATATATTCATAGCTCTATACTTCTCTTCCACGTCTTCAGTCGTTGTGGATCATGACAAAATGCTCAGTTTTACGGGAGTTCCTTTTTTGACACCCTCCTTTAATGTTCGACCAATAATGGATTCATAGTATCGCGGTGCAAGACCAAACCCTGGGCGGATGCTACGGATATGATGTGCCTCAATTTTGGCTCCGGCATCAAGATCGGAGACGAAGTAGAGCGATCGACGGAAGCGTACATTACCCTGCTCGCTGGACTTCCGGCCATAGTCCACTTGTCCCAATGCCGACCATGCGGTTTTGGCGTCACGACACAGCACAGTCAGTTCGGCTGGCTCCAGCGAGAAGCTATCGTCCGGTCCACCGCCGTTCCGGTTTAGGGTGAAGTGTTTTTCAATGATGCTAGCCCCCAACGCCACACTGGCAATGGCTGTGGTGTTGTCCAGCGTGTGGTCAGACAAGCCTGTGACTAGCCCATACCGTTGAATCATGTCGGGGATTGTGTGCAGGTTGTAGTCTTCTGCCGGAGCGGGATAGCCGCTCACGCAGTGCAGAATGGCCAGCTCCTTGCAGCCACCTTCACGGGCGGCTTCAATGGCTTCGGAAATCTCATTGGCGTCAGCCATGCCCGTGGAAATGATCATGGGCTTTCCCGTGCTGGCAGCGTACTTGATTAGGGGCAAGTCCACAGCTTCGAATGACGCTATCTTGTATGCCGGTGCGTTCAGATCTTCCAGCAAATCAATGGCAGTGCTGTCAAAAGGTGAGCTGAAGATGGTGATGCCGAGCTGGCGAGCATGGTCAAAGAGGGGTTTATGCCAGTCCCAAGGCATGTGGGCTTCTTCGTACAAATCGTAGAGTGTGCGCCCATCCCACAAACCCCCTTTAATCTTGAAATCGTCGCTGTCGCAATCGAGCGTGATAGTGTCGGGCTTGTACGTTTGAAGTTTGACGGCATCCGCTCCGGCCGTTTTAGCTTCTTCGATGATGCGAAGTGCGGTTTCGATGTTTCCATTGTGGTTGGCTGACATCTCGGCAATCACATAGGGAACGTAAGCGGTACCAATTGAACGTCCATCAATTTCTATTTTTTTCATTTATATTCCTGAGTCAGTTTTTCGGGTCGCCACTCGCTGGCAAGCAATCCGAAACAATGGAGATTTTGATAATCCCCGTCAATACGCTGCTGATCGCGCAACACCCCTTCCAGGGTAAAACCCAGGCGCTGGTGAAACGCAATTGAAGACTTGTTGGCTGCAATGGCATGCCCACAGACTTTGTGTAACTTTAGGTGACCGAAAGCATGGGTGAGAGCCACCACGCCTAACATTCGTCCCGTGCCTTTGGGGGAATCTGGTCGCGCATAAAAGCCCCAGTCGGCGATGCCACCCTCTTTAACCTGGCTGAACTGCACGAAGCCGATGGCTTGTTTTTCGTCTTCAACAATCAACAGTCGCCGACTTACATCCAGGCTGGCTTTTGCAAACCAGTTGCGGTGCTCTACCCGTCCAATTTCATGCTGTGTGAACATGAAGCGACGCACATCCGTGTGATTGCGCCACGCTAGCAACATAGGTAAGTCTTCCTCAGTCACAGCACGAATCTGGCAAGCCTTAAGCATGAATACTTTCCATAATCCAATCTGCTGCGCGTGCACACCCGTTCCCATCTGTCACCGCGGCGGCTGCATGGCTCAATTTCGAGAGTGTGGAATCTGTTTGGTGAAATAAATGCATAGAGTTGATCGCTTCCCCGATCTGTTGGAACGTTTCTAATGCGATAGCTGCCCCTGCATGTTGCAAAGCAACAGCACCGGAAGACTGATTCTGGGCGATCGCAAGCACAAGGCTGGGCAGACCAAGGCAACAACGCTCCCAAGCTGTACCGCCAGCCGCCCCAATGGCCAAATCGCTATCAGCCATAAGCTGAGCCATATTGCTCACCCCGACCAGCACTTGTGTGGGCCATGGTACTTGCGCTGCTTGCGTCTGTATCTTTGGGAGCCAGGGGGCATGCGGCCCCATGACGACGCTGATTCGCAGGTCAGTAGGCAAAGCGCAGGCTTTGAGGGCATTCAACACCTGCCCGGTAGTGTTGTCTCTATCAACGCCGCCCATGGAGATGAGCAGGTTCCGCAACTGTGAGTTGTTTTCGCGACGGGCCAAGCTTTGGGGGCGTAATGCTGCATACTCCGGGCGCAGCAAGGCGTATTGCGTACCGATCAATGTAACTGTGTTCGGCGTTAGCAAGCCGCAGTAGTCTTTCTCGGTGCGACCAAGGTTCTGGTCTAGTAGCAAATCACAGTCGTGGGGTCGGTCGGCCAGGTCGTCTATGACCATGATGCGCCGTGCATTGGAGCGCAGAGCTTGTTCCCAACGGCGATCAAGCGCGTAATGATCCACCACCAGCCATTCCAGTGACTCGCTGGCCATGTTGACGTTCAGCACTTGTTTAGTGTCTACGGCATCGCTAAACCAGTCAGTGACCAGCCAGTCAGCATATGCTGTAACGTTGCGGCTGGAGCTTCTACCTTCTTGCAAGACCGGCAAGGCCAGGGACTGGTGCCCACGTTGGGCAATGAGTTGGAGCAAATGGCCCTCGTGCGGACGACAGATAAAGCTGCATTGCGCACCGCGGTCGCGCAGGGCATCTGCCAACGTCAGGCAGCGCATGACGTGGCCGGTGCCGATTTGGAGCGAGGCGTCGGTGCGAAAGACGACCCTCATTTCATCACGCAAAAGATTTTCGAACAGGTACACCAGCAGCAGCAAGTGCTGCCTTTGCACCAGCAGGGGTTTGCTCTGTGAAGTGGAAAATGCTGGCAGCGGCCACGGCCGCTGCACCTGCCTGGATTACAGCTTCAACCATATGGTGGTAACTTCCGGCACCACCTGAGGCAATAACAGGAATCTTCACAGCGCTGACCACGGCTTCAACCAAGGGTAGGTCATAACCCAGCATGGATCCATCACGCTCAATGGATGTAATGAGAATTTCTCCTGCACCGCGGTCTTCAAGTTCGCGCGCCCAAGAAACCACATCACGGCCCGTGGCCTGAGTCCCAGCATGGCTAAAGCAAGCCCAGCCACCATCCTGAGACCTCACATCAATACTGGCGACTACGCATTGGGCGCCATGGCGGCGGGCAATCTCGCTGACCAGCTCAGGTCGCGAATAGGCTGCAGTGTTTATAGCCACCTTGTCGGCTCCTGCACGAAGCAATTTCTGCACTTGCTCTATGCGTGTAATACCGCCGCCTACAGTCAGCGGAACGAAGCAGTCCTGTCCGAATTCAGCGATGGATTCGAAGTCAGGATCATCATCTGATTGATGAGCCACGATGTCCACTAGCACCAACTCATCAACCTCGCGCTGGTTGTAGACCTTGACCGCTGGAAGCACTGGTCCGACACGGCGCCAGCTGTCAAAGCCCACGCCCTTGACCAAGCCAAACTGCTTCCACAACAGTGTGGGTATGACGCGTACTTTTAGCATTAAGGCCCTTCGATAAAGTTTTTTAAGAGTCGAAAGCCTGCACGCGAACTTTTTTCTGGGTGGAACTGCGTACCCCACACATGGCCGCGCCGTACCGCCGCCGTGACCGGTACGCCGTAGTCTGTGGTGGCCAGCACGTCGCCGCTGTGTTGGGGCGCGAAAGCGTAGCTGTGCACGAAGTAGAAGTCGGTTCCGTCGGGAATGCCGTCGAACAGGTGGTCGTCGGTACGCGTGGGGGTGACGCCGTTCCAGCCGACGTGCGGAACACGCGATGTACAGCCAAAGCTGCGCAGATGCCGCACCTTGCCGGGGATGAAGCCCAGGCCGGGCGTGTCCTGGTCTTCGGCGGCGCCCTCGGTGCTGGTATCGGCGAGCAGCTGCATGCCCACGCACACGCCTAACAGCGGGCGCTTGTAACCCTGCACCTCTTCGCGCAGGGCGGCGGTCCAGCCGCCTTGGTCGAGAAGGCGCGCACAGTCGGCGAAGTTGCCCACACCGGGCAGGATCAGGCAGTCGGTGGTGTGCATGTCGGCCGCGCGATTGACCAGTATCGGCGCCACGCGAAGCTCTTCGAGCGCACGCAAAACCGAGCCCAGGTTGCCTACACCATAGTCGATGACGCCTACTTTCATAAGTGGATATTCATAGGTTGTCGTAGTTGATCTTGGTCAGGTTGCCGTCGCGGTCCTTGAGCAGGCTACCGCTAATGTCGCGCTTGAAAATCTTCTTGTTGGTGAACTTGTCGCAGACGCGGATGAACTCGTCTTCCGTCATTTCCAGCGGCCGCAGGATCTCCTTGAGCGGCTTGCCCAGGTATTCCCAGGGGAACAGACCGTCCAGGCGCTTGACGGCTTCCAGACCGTCCTGCCGAGTGAGGCGACCGCGGCGGATGTGCAGGCAGGCCAGGTCGGTGGCGCGGCCGAAGCCGAACTTAAGGAACTTGAAGTAGTCGTGGATGCCGGTCTGGTGGTTGTCCAGGTTCTCGTAGTTGACCATCGAGCCTTCCACCACCTTGTGGTAACTCTGGAAGCCGTTGGCCGAAGCGATGAGCGTATTGGCCAGGCCGTCCCACGGGATGTAGTGACCCAGGAACAGGCCGGTCACGCCCACGCGCTGCAGTTCCTCGTCGGTGGGGTAGGTGTAGGGAATCAGGTGCTTCGCCTCGATGCCCTCCTGGGCGATCAGGTCCGATACGCGCATGCCCAGCAGGCCACCGAACTCTTCCAGCCAGCGGCGGTTGAGCACGTTGTTCTCGGCTGCGGCGGCCGGGCCACCGTACTCGTTCTGCGAGTTCTCGCCCCAGACGATCAGCGGCACGTTGAACTGCACCGCGGCGCGGACCGGGATGGTGAAGATGCCCACATGCTCGGGCCACGAGATGTCGCCCACCTGCGTGAGACCCACGCGGTTGAGCTTGGCGCGCACCAGCGGGTTTGGCGAGAACTCCATGTGGTCCACACCCAGGCGCTTGAGGTTCTCGATGTTGGCGCGGCCCAGGGGTGAGAGGTCGCAGGTGCTCGACGTGACGCACAGCGGGTTCAGGCCCAGCTGCAGCATGCGCACTACCTGGTAGGTGCTGTCCTTGCCGCCGCTGACCGGCACGATGCAGTCCCAGTGGCTGCCATCCGGGCGGCGGTACTTCTCCAACACCTTCAGCAGCTCATGGTAGCGGGCGTCCCAGTCGACTTCCTTGCGCGCCTCGTAGCTGCGACAGGCGTTGCAGATGCCTTGTTCGTCCAGGTGTAGGTCCGGCTTGGTATCCGGCATCACGCAGCGTTTGCAGTAGTTCAGCATGTTGTGTCTCTCCCTCGTCGTGGTTCAGCGCTTTTCCATCAGGAACCAGGTTATGTCGTCCTGCGGGAAGTTGGGGTCGCGGCGGTAGGCGAAGCCATAGTCCACAAGCTGCAGCTGCGGGTGGCGGTCCATGAGGTCGCCGGCGAAGTCGCGCTTGAACAGGCGGTCGCTGTGGCCGCGGTAGGGGATGGCGACCGGCGCCGGGTTGTAGTACTCGGCCACCATCAGGTAGCGACCGCAGGCGGCGAACAGTTTGTCGTACACCTGGGGCAGCACCTCGGGGTTCATGTGGATGAGCACGCCTTTGATCAGGGTCAGGTCCCACTGGCGGGCTGGGGTGAAGTCCAGGATGGACGTGTTGTAAACATTGGCGGGCACTATGACTGTGCCCAGCTGCTTGGCCGCTTCGGCGTTGATCTCGATGGCGTGTGCGTCAATGCCCGGGTGAAGCAGATTAAGTGCTTTGAGGTTCATGCCGATGTTGGCACCAAACTCAATGCAGCTATTAATGCCGCGTGTGCTGCGTAACGCTTTAGAAAAGAAATCCAGATTTGAAGCCAGCAGTGCATCGCCTCGGTTACGCTGTATGTAGTCAGTGCCAAAGTCACCGGCCCAGAAGGCCTCTTGTTCTGTTTTGAATGTCATAATTTTTCCTTGAATTAAAGATTTAAACACTTGAACATCAACTCGGCTCGAGCCCAGTCTTCTGGCGTGTCGATGTCTTGCACACGATGGCGTGGAAGAATGATGGGTGTTGCGGCCTCTGAGAAAAGCGGCAATCCAGTGAGCCAGGCCTCTGCCTTACCCCAGTAAAACTGACCTGCGTCATGCCAAGCCTCTTCTAGGTCTTGTGAGCGAGTGGTTAAGTGTTCGGGCTGGAACATGGCAACTCGCTGGGCGGGGGTGACTCGGATAGCCCGCTGAATTGGGAAGGCGTAACTGGTCACAGAAAACGCATACTTTGCACCACTCTCTTGCATCGCCTGCCAACCGCGTTGCAGGTCTTCGGCTCTAATGAAAGGAGCGGTAGCGTAGATACAGCAGGCCGCACTCACCTCTTCGCCATTCGCGTTTTGCCAAGCTATAGCGTGGGCGATTACTGGGATGGTGCCGGTGTGGTCGTCAGAGAGTTCAGGCGGGCGCACAAAAGGGACTTCGGCTCCGTGCGCTATGGCCACTTCTGAAATTTCAGGATCATCGGTGCTTACAATGACGCGGTCAAAGCAACCGCTTTGGTGCGCAGCGGTGATGGACCAAGAAATCATGGGCTTCCCAACAAAGGGTCTGATGTTTTTGCGGGGGATGCGCTTGCTGCCGCCACGGGCGGGGATGATGGCCAGTCTCATCAGCAAAGCACCTTACGCAATATATCCACAACTTGTTGCTGCTGCGCGTCGCTCAAGGTCTGGAACAGCGGCAGACTGATGGCCTCAGAGTAGTACTGCTCGGCTTGCGGGTAATCCCCCACCTGGAACCCCATGCGCAGGTAATGCGGCTGAGTATGCACTGGAATGTAGTGCAAATTCACGCCAATGCCCCGATCGCGTAACGCTTCAAAGACCTGGCGATGGGTCTTGCTGATCTTGTTCAGCTGCAGGCGGATGACATAAAGGTGCAGGCCCGAATAGCTATCGGGATGCTGCCATGGCGTAATGACCGGCAGGTCAGCCAGCAACTGGTCATAGCGGCGGGACAGTTCGTGGCGACGGGCCACATAGGCGTCCAGCCGCTGCATTTGACTCACACCCAAGGCAGCTTGAAGTTCGGTCATGCGGTAGTTGAAGCCCAGACCAATTTGTTGGTAGTACCATGGCCCATCTGGCACTTGGGTCATTTGAGCCGTGTCGCGGGTTATTCCGTGGCTGCGCAGAAGCGACATTTCTGCCGCCAGCGTCTCGCTGTTGGTCAGGGCCATGCCGCCTTCGGCAGTGGTAATTATTTTGACCGGGTGAAAGCTAAAAACGGTGATGTCGCTGTATCGGCAGTTTCCAATGAATTCGCCCTTGTATTTGCCACCAATGGCGTGCGACGCGTCTTCAATGATCTTGAAGCCGTACTTTTGGCTAAGGGCTTGAATGGCGGCCATGTCGCATGGCTGGCCACACAGGTGTACGGCTACTACCACTTTGGGCAACTTACCGACTTTTTCAGAGGCAATTAGTTTGGCTTCGAGCGCCTGTGGGCACAGGTTGTAGGTGCGTGGATCAATATCCGCAAAGTCCACCTGCGCACCGCAATACAGACCACAGTTGGCCGATGCAACAAAAGTCACCGGTGTCGTCCAGAGCCAGTCTCCGGGGCCTAGGCCCAAAGCCAAGCAGGCAATGTGCAGGGCCGAAGTGGCGCTGTTGACGGCGACGGCATGGCTGACACCCACATGCTCAGCAACGGCTCTTTCAAACCTCGGGACAGTCGGGCCTTGCGTCAGGTAATCAGACTGCAACACTGCAATTACTGCGTCAATATCATCCCGCGTAATATCCTGGCGACCGTAGGGAATCATCAGAAGCTCCCGATCTTTTCCCGATTGGCGTCAATCCAGGCTTGCAGCTCAGCGTCAGTCATCCATTCACTGTTGTTGTCGCTGGCGTAAACAAAACCTTCAGGAACCTTTTTTCCTCCCTTGATACGATTCATGTCACTTGCCCAGTCATGAATGGAGGGAAGAATCTTGAAGTGCTCAGGATACTCATAAGTGTAGAAAGAATCCTCGGCACTTATCATTTGCTCGTGCAATTTTTCGCCAGGCCGGATTCCAACAAATTCCTGGCACGCATCGGGGGCAATCACCCTGGCCAAATCCACGACCCTCATAGAGGGTATTTTCTTCACGTAGATCTCACCACCGACCATATCGTCGAAGGCGTGCCAAACCAACTCCACGCCTTCCTCTAGAGAAATCATGAAGCGTGTCATCCGCTCGTCAGTAACAGGAAGAATGCCCTTATTTTTGATCGACATAAAAAATGGGATGACAGAGCCACGCGAGCCCATAACGTTGCCGTACCGCACAACGGAAAATTTTGTGCCGTGCTCACCAGAATAGGCATTTCCTGCGACAAATAGCCTGTCCGAAGTTAGCTTGGTTGCCCCATATAGATTGGCAGGGCTACTAGCCTTGTCAGTGGACAGGGCAATCACGCGCTTTATTCTCTTATCGATGCAGGCGTCAATAAGATTCATAGCCCCGATGACATTCGTCTTGATGCATTCGAAGGGGTTGTATTCAGCTGTTGGCACGATTTTCGTCGCAGCGGCGTGCACAACGTAGTCAATGCCATCTAAAGCGCGGTACAGGCGATCCTTGTCACGAACGTCACCAATAAAAAAACGTACCCTGTCATCCCCTTGGTATCTTTTTGCCATATCCCACTGCTTCATCTCGTCACGAGAAAAGATGACGACCCTTTTGGGGTTGTATTTGGCCAGTGTAAGCGGCACAAATGTGTTTCCGAATGAGCCAGTTCCACCGGTAATAAGAATACTTGAATTGTTCAACAAGATACTGATCCTTTAAAATAAAACCAAGGCATGGGATGCCGCCTTTGAGCAACCCACCATGTTAGCAAGAAGCGCAGGCACATGGTCAGAGAAAATGAAATCACAACTCCTTCCAGTCCCAACAAGGGTATAAGTAAAATCATTAATGCAATATTTACCCCCCCCGAGAAAACCGTAACTAGCGAAAGCATCCCAGTACGTTTAGAATAGAATATGTAGTTCGTGACCATGAGGTACATGCCGTTGAAGCAATGCCCTAATACAAGCCAGCCAATTAAATTAGCCCCAGCGTGATAATCATCATCGACCAATAGCCTGAACGCCATCGGTCCAAACAAGAACGAGGAGCCCGCAACCACAAGTAAAAATGCGAACCATTGATAGGTTTTATATACTATTTTTCGATTTTCCTCGCGACAGTTTTTTTGCAGTTTCTCGTAAAGCCAAGGTACGTATGCGTTATTTATCGCATCAAATAGTAGCCCTAATATTCCCGCCACTTGGGCTGCGGCCATGTAAATGCCGACGCCAGCAATTCCCATTTTGTCATTTATGACAATTCTATCAGCGGAACTTAAAAGAAATATGCCCACAGAATGCGGGATCAACGGTACTCCGAAGAGAAGAATCTCTTTGTATTTCGTTTTATCAAAATGCAATAGTTCAAGCAGCCTGTCTTTCATTAAGAAGTACAGGGCAGCCAAGGCAATGGTACCGGAGCTTATTATCTGCGCAATGAGCCGACCCTCGGCGCCTTGGTTAAGACCGATCACGAGAAGGAGAGTAAACGCGAGTAAGAGTGCGCTTTGAGAAACCTGTAAAGCACCATATCGTAGAGCTTGCTTGCGAACCTGCCATTGCCCCAATCTGATTGCGATCAATGCGATGCAAGTGCAGACAAATACCGACCAATATATCCAATTGGCCTCAATATTTAGCCATTTTGAAAGCAAGGCGCTAAAATAAAATGTAAATGCAAGAGTGACAAGCGAGCTGAGTAGGATTATATGAATGCAGGCTGCAATATACTCTCGAATGACCACCTCAGTCGCGTTTACGTCAAAATACTTTCTGTTGATTGCGCCTACTGCGTTGAGTCCAACTATCGCGCTTAGTGCGGTAATAGTCGTCAGGAAAATAGCGATTTCTCCATATTCACTAGGGGGCAGGTAGCGCGTAAGGATGGGCAACAGAAAGAATGGAGTGACGGCACCAATCAAGTTAGCAGCTACATAGACTGCTGATCCGGATATCAGGGAGCTATTTAGCCGACTTTTTAATTTAGGTTTCTTATAGCTCATGCCAAGAAGATTTATTTGTAAATTTCCTTAACACGGGATCAATTTTGTTGTGTAGCTCGGCCATAAGAGTCCTCAAACCTTACAATATCATCCTCACCCAAGTAACTACCGGATTGTACTTCGATGATTTCGAGTGGTATGGTGCCTGGGTTGGACAGACGGTGGGATTCTCCCAGCGGAATGTAGGTAGATTGGTTCTCAGTCAACAGCAGCACCTTTTCACCATTGGTAATTTCGGCGGTGCCTTTGACAACGATCCAGTGTTCGGCCCGGTGGTGGTGTTTTTGCAGGCTGAGGCTGGCGCCGGGTTTGACCTGGATGCGCTTGACCTTAAAGCGGCCGCCTTCGTCGATGCTGTCGTACCA
>Ga0172367_10004111_pt1 | contig 18323 bp, 16 predicted proteins | sample Lak10m_FD_114542 | JGI IMG/M metagenome (GOLD analysis project Ga0172367, IMG submission 114542) | Freshwater microbial communities from Kabuno Bay, South-Kivu, Congo - kab_022012_10m | ecosystem: Environmental > Aquatic > Freshwater > Lake | place: Democratic Republic of the Congo: South-Kivu...
GAATCTCGTGGAATGTCGGATGATGAAAGGTCCATGCCGCTCAGCGCAAGGCGCAGGCCCGCAGGCGCAGTGGCGCTGCGTCAAGGGACTGTAACGCAGCGCTGGGTGGCAGGGGCCTTTCCCAAAGGGTTTGCGTTAAAGTCAAGCGAAACCTGGCGCGCTAACCAGCAAACAGAATCCGACAGATCACGGGATTCGGTCCACCAGGCCCGCTCTTCGCTCTTGGCGGCGTGCTTCTCGTGCGCGACCGCGAGAACGAGTACGGGAGGGGGGAGCGAGAGCGTAAAAAGTGAAACAGGGCCCGTCGGCCCTGTTCCTGAAGGATTCCTTGTTGATAGCGGCGGGTCACCGAGCTGGCGGTGAATTGGCAAAATCAAACGGTGGTGTCGAGAAGGGGTGGGTGAAGCGAAAGTCAGCATGGGGGTGCCGGCTTCCGTTGGGGGTACCAGGTCGTTGACCCTTCTCAACAAGAAACCCATTCGTCCTAACTCTGTGCAACTCATGTGCCAAGAGCCAGGATCGAATGGGCTTCTTGTAACTATAAGACGATCAAGCATTTCGTCTATACGCTCGAGGCTACTCCAGCGCATTCTGATTTTGCCGCTGCCTGAAATCGGGCACCCAATGCGGTTCAATTGTTCGTTCGCGCTTCCGTGATTGCTCAGTAACCCCTTAAACAGCAATCACTTCCACCCGATCCCGGTGCTCGGCCGCTACGCACGCCCGGTTTCGAACAGCTTGAACAAGTGCCGATCCAGACCGCTCATGCTTGTCGCGTCGGGAAAAGCTCATTCAGCCGCTCGCCTCACGGCGTCATGACCACAAAAAGCAATGCCTAACGCAAAGCTTATGGTCTGAACACAATGATGAACGAGAGATCGTCTTCTGATCTTGCAAAAATGGACGGGCCCTTCAGAAAAAGATAGCGGCTGGTTCCGGTTACATGCCGAACAGACACAGAACCAATAGCAAAATCAGAAATACGGGTGAGGAGATGAGGAGGTTTGAGTGGAAGGCAATCCGACGCGCCATCTGCCTAAGGGCGGGCGAATTACCCAGCTCGAAGTTGTGGACTTCGAAAATCTTTTCCATTCGTCACCCGGAACCATTCTTTTCTGAAGGACCCTGTCCAAGACCATTCCTGAGCAAGCCTCATGCCAACTCTTGGGCAGCCATTAGTCTGTTGTACATCAACACCTTTCCCACGCATGTACCAAATCATGAGATAGCGCAAGTGTTCAAAACCGGTCGCTTCTGCTCGGATTTGAACAATTCCCGGCGCGAGACGGCTGGCGTGTCAGCGGTGCAGGTCAAGGGGACACCGATGCGGCCCGTTCGTCGCCAGTTGTCAGGGTCTTGCTTAGAGAGACGGAATTGCCCGGGCTTGCCCCGCTCACTTCACCGTTTGCGCCACTCGTGCATGAAATCCGCCACGCGTTCAAAGGCACGGCTGAGGATGTCATCGTCGGGCAGCGTGACGAAGCGGAAATGGGCGGTGCCGGGGCGTTGACCGAAGCCGCTGCCAGGCACCACCACCACGCCGGTGTCCAGGATGAGCTGGCGCACAAAGTCCTCGTCGTCGCGCACCTCAAGGCTGGGGTAGGCGTAGAAAGCGCCTCCAGGCGCCACCAGGCTGATGCCCTCCACCTGATTCAACATGCGGTCGGCCAGCTCCGCCCGCCGCTTGAGGACGCTGTTCATCTCCCGCAGGTGGCTTTGGTCGCCCTCCAGGGCCACGCGGATGGCGTGCTGCTCCGGGTGGTTGGCGCACAGGCGCGCGCGGGTGAGCTTGAGCATGGCGTCCAGGTAATCGCCCAGCACGGCGTCCGGCCCGGAAACCAGGCACCAGCCGATGCGAAAGCCCGGCGCCACCCAGTTCTTGGACAGGCCGTTGAAAGTGAGAATGCAGATATCCTCCGCCAGGCTGGCGGTGGGCACATGTTCCTCTCCATTATAGATCAGGCGGTCATAGATCTCGTCGCTGAAGAGCACCAACTGGTGGCGACGGCACAACTCGATGATGTGCAACAAGGTCTCCCGGCTCCAGGTGCCGCCGGTGGGGTTGTTGGGGTTGATGAGCACAATGGCCCGGGTGTTGGCATCCAGGCGCGCCTCAAGATCAGCCAGATCCGGTTCCCAGCCACGGGATTCGTCCAGGAAATAGGGGCGGCCCTCGCATTCCAGTTTGGAGCACAGGGCCGTGTAGAGGGGATAGCCGGGAAAGGGCAGCAGCACATTGTCGCCGCGGTTCACCAGGGCGCTGAGGGCGATTTCGATGCACTCCGAGGCGCCCGTGCCAATGAAGACATCCCGCACGGCGCGCAACCCCCGGGCTTCGGCATCGCGGCGGATGGCCGCCACGGCTTCAGGGATGCCCGAGCTGGGGCTGTAACCGTTGAGGTTGTCGCGCATGGCCTTGATGGTGGCTTCCAGAATGTGGGGCGGTGTGCGGAAGTGGTAGGGATTGGGATCCCCGATGTTGAGGTAGAGCAAATCCCGACCCCGACGGCGGGCTTCGTCCGCAATGAGGATGATGTCGCGGACCGCGTATTTGATGTGGTGCGTGCGCTCGGCGGCTTGGATGGGCATGATGTCTCCACCTGATTGGCTTTGAACGGGTGGCCTTGTTTTGCCGCTGACAAGATAGGATTCGCAAGGTGGAGCTTGGGGCGCGAGAACAAGGACCCGCTGGCGCAAATCCCCGGCGCGGGGGACACAGCTTTGTTCAAATTCGGTCAGCTTGAACGACATCGGTCCGCTGGACAGAATTGGGCCAAATTGAAGTCCTTGAGAATCAAAGGCTCCACCCCGTCATTCAATTGGCACGGAGCTTGCCATAGGCTCTCCGCAGGCTTGTGCCCAAAACAAGACAAACCACTGTAACCCCTTATGAAGGAGAGTCCCGATGAAGAGCAAACTCGTTTGTAGCGTGTGTCTGCTCGGTCTGGTGGCCGGCAGCGCCCTCGCCGCCTCCACTGCCATGCTCCTGCCCGGTCAGGAATCTGCGGTGAACAGCCTCATCGACCAGCTGAAGCGCGATGGCCAGCCCATCCCCGCCGATCTGCGTGAGCAGTCCGCCGAGCTCTACGGCTACACCCTGGGCGGCGAGCCCGTGGCCGACCGTGACGGTGGCGCCAACGCCGCTTCCGCCACCCCCATCGTGTTCACCGCCGGCACCTTCAGCGACACGGGCACCACCGTGGGCAAGGTCAACGATGTGAACAACAACAACCTGTCCGTGGCCAATGGCTGCACCAACCAGTCCTACAGCAGCTCCATGGATGCTGAGGACGCCTTCTACAGCTTCACGGTCACCACCGAGGGCATTTTGACGGCCGACACGGCCCTGCCCGGCACGACCTTCGACACCTGCATCGCCATCCTGGCCTCTGACGGCACCACGGTGAAGTCCATCAACGACGACAAGTCGGGTGATGCCGCCTATCGTTCCTACCTCGAGTGCTGTCTGGCTCCCGGCAGCTACTACTTCGTGGTGGACGGCTACAGCTCCGCCGATGTGGGCAACTACGAGCTGGCCATGACCTTCACGGAAAACAACTGCATCCCCGATGCCTTCGCCTGCCCTGGCACGGCCCAGCTGCATGTCGAAGCCAATGAGCTCGGTTGCGGCGATTACATCCACGATCTGGACAGCGGCGAGACCTTCTGCGGCACCATCGCCTCCAACGCCGATGCGGACTATTTCTGGATTCTGGTGGACGCTCCCAACACCACCATCACCCTGGATGTGTACGGTGATGACACCTCGGGCAAGGCGCCCTTCGGCTGGGGCCTGGATCCCTTCGTGACCGTTTACGGCGACGACTGCGCCACCGTGTACGGCACCGACGACGACGGCGGCACGGGCTTTGACAGCCACCTGCTGCTGGAGTGCATGACCCCGGGCTTCTACATGGTTGAGATCACCGCCCCCTACACGGGCGACTTCGGTCCCTACCTGCTGGCCATGACCGCCGGTGTCTGCTGCTGGGAGACCAACTCGGCCTCCAACCCCGCCGTGGTCATCACCGAGAGCAACTTCCTGAGCTATGTGGGTGAGGCCAATGCCTACACCACCACCGCCAACCTGAGCTCCTTCTGCAGCATCATCGCCGCCGGCCCCGGCTGCTTCAGCAACGGCCATTGCATCGCCGACCTGGACGGTGGCGAGTATTGGTTCAATGTCTACCAGCCCAACAGCGACACGGACTGCTACGCCATGTACATGAGCGTCAGCCCGGCCTACACGCCCAATGTCTGCACCCCGCTGGTGGGTGTGGCCCAGGGTGGCACCCTGCTGGGTTACTTCGCCACGGACGCCTCCGCTGGCCTCTTCCCCTCCGTCTACAACGAGACCGGCACGCACCAGACCACCTTCGTCATCGACGCCCCGGCCGCCTGTGACCAGGATGTGACCGTCAGCGTGTGGTACGAGGACCTGTGCCCCGAGGTGAACGCCGACGAGCAGGCCGCGAACTTCGAGCTGGCCCAGAACTTCCCGAACCCCTTCAATCCCACGACCTCCATCAGCTTCACCCTGCCCGAGGCGGGCGAGGCCAGCCTGAAGGTCTACGACATGAACGGTCGTGAAGTGGCCACCCTGGTGAATGGCATGACCGAGCGCGGCACGCACAGCGTCACCTTCGACGCCAGCGGCCTGAGCACGGGCGTGTACTTCTACACCCTGACGGCCGGCGAGCTGACCACCACCAACAAGATGGTCCTGGTCAAGTAAGCCACCCTCCCATCACGGGAATCCAGCCCCCGGCCGCGAGGCCGGGGGCTTTTTCATGCCTGGAGCGGTGATTCATCCTTGGGGAGAATTGTTCAATTTCAGGCCGTAGCGTTGAATCTTGCACACTGTGTTGGCGGATAGAGTTCAATAAAGAGACACATTACCTTTGAGACAGGGCACTTTGTTTTCTGGCATAGAGATTGCTTTTGGTTTTGCGTCCTGCAGGACAATGTTTGTCGCAACACACATTGCAAACACAGAAAGCAAAACCCATGAAGACTGTTGCTCACCTCCTGCTGGGCGCCGCCCTTGCCGCGCCTGTTCTGGCCGCCACCCCCGCAGAGCGCGAAGCCGCCCACGCTCTCATCCAATCTGGATTTCCTGCTGCCGATCATGTGGTGATGGATTCCGCAGACCGCAACTTTTGCGTCAGCGGCAGCATCCTGGCAGGCCAGTACATCGACATCACCTTCGTGTTGACGGAGGAATGCTGCAATTGGGAGATCAACTCCTGTCCCAGCGATGAGACGGACACCTACTTCACCAGCCTGGTGGGGCCGGGTGTGCAGTACGCGGGCGTGGACGATCCTGGCAATTGTCCCCGTGACTGCGGATCCTTCGCCCCGGATGTGATGAACGCGGGCAACGCCATCAGCCTGGACGGCACGCCGGTGCGCACCTGCCTGGCCCCCGGCACCTATGTGCTCACGCTCTTCTCCTTCAGTTCCTATGATCCTGCAACCTGCCTGCCCATCGATCCCGGAGCCTACACCGTGTGCATCAATTGCAACGGCGGTGGCGTGGTGGATGCAAACGAGCAGGCCAGTTCCTTCGCCCTTTCCCAGAATGTGCCCAACCCCTTCAACCCCAGCACCTCCATTTCTTTCACGCTGCCCGAAACCAGCGAGGCCAGCCTGAAGATCTTCGACATGGCGGGGCGTGAAGTGGCCACCCTGGTGGACGGCATGACCGAGCGCGGCGCCCACACCGTCACTTTCGACGCGGGTCAGCTCAGTTCGGGCGTCTATGTGTACACTTTGCAGGCCGGCGGGCTGAACACCACCCGCAAGATGGTCCTGCTGAAATAATTCCCTGTTCGATCACCGCCCCTGACGGCCCCCGGTCCCCCGATCGGGGGCCGTCCTTTTACCTGTTCTCCCCTCGACAAGAGGACAGCTTGTTGACAGGAAAATCCGTGCGGCAGTTGGCAATTGAGCTTGTGAAGTGATTGATGAACAGTGTGAAAGCATTGAATTGCATGGCAAAACAAAATCAATTCTTTAACAGTAGCCCTTGCTAGTCCGGTTGCCATTGGTGATCATATCCCCCAGCGCAAGAAGGGAGGGGGCCATGGAAAACCGCGATTGGACCATGCTGGAACAGGTGCTGAAGCTCACCTGCGGTGTCACCTCCCGCATCACGGCACTGGCCAAGCAGGAAAACCTGCCCGCCACGGCGCTGAAAATCCTCATTCTCACCAGCTACTCACCCTTCACCTGCGTGTCCACGCTCACCGACTGCACAGGTCTGCAGAAGGGGCGCATCAGCCCTCTGGTGCAGGAACTGGTGGAGCGCGGCCTCATCAGCCGCCACGAGGGCAATGACCGTCGCTACAGCCTGTTGCGCCTTACCCCCGAAGGCGGCCGTTTCCTGCGCGCCCTGATGGTGGACGAGATCGCCCGCATCGAAAAGGTCTTCCAAAGCCCGGAAGCGCCCCGCCAGGAGGATGTGCTGGAGCACATGCGCCTGGTGGCGGACCACCTGGGTTTCACCAGCGAACCTCATCCCGCCAAGGAGGAGGAGATGGAAGTCTGCTGAGGCAAGCTTCCTGCCATGCTGCGTTTTTGCCTTGCACCCGCCATCTGCAAGCCCCTTCTTTCGTGACCCCCTGGCTTTGGGGAATCGGGCACGCCGTGCAATAGCGCGGAAGGGCCGCCGTTACAGGAGCATCAACCAAGGAGAACCCCATGCGCACCTTGACCCGCTCCGCCTCCCTCGCCCTGATGGTAACAGTCTTCATTACCGGCTGTGCAAAGGACGATTCAGGCAGCCTGGGCGGCCTGAGCCAGGAAGAGCAACAGGAAGAGACCGTGGCCGTGGCGGCGGGTGCCGTGGCCCTGCAGACCGGCGGCTTTTTGGAGAATCTGGAAGCCGTGCTGGTGAACGACGCTGAAGGCGGACCCAGCGGCGTGGACGCCTTGAAGGACCGCCTGAGCGACGAAGCCGTTTTCGACAGCAGCAGTTGCCTGTGGACCATCACTCTGCAGCGCGCCCAGGACAACGGGGAAGCGGGTTTCAATTGGGACCAGACGCGAACCCTGCACTTCATGGATGCCGATGGCGGCTGCGTGGTGCAGCGGGGTGACAGCCTCATTCGCAGCCTGGATCTCACGCGCGCCTTCACCGGCAACCACTGGAATCCCCGCCGGGAAGGCACAAAAAGCGGCAGCGGCAACTGGGCCCTAACCGGCATGCACGACGGCGAGCTGGGCAGTGTGGCCAACGGCACCCACTCAGAGCAGGGCGAAGGGATCATCCACCGCGTGGCGGAGGATGGCACCGTGCGCGATGTGGCCTACTCCTTCACCCTGAGCCTGGTGGGCACAGAGCTCCTGCTGGTGCATCGCGACGGACGCCGGGTGCCCATCGCCGGCACGGTCACCGGTGTCTACGACGGCACGCGCGGGGATCGGGTCATTCACCGGGAATTCACCATCGAATTCAACGATGGCGGAGGCCGCATCGATTTGGGTGACGGTGTGATCTTTCCGCTGGATCCCGTCACGGGCAACACCTCCAATTGAACCTGAAAGGCCTGCTGAAGGCCAGGGGGCGGGGTCACGCGGCCCCGCCCCTTTTGCATTTGCGCCTTGCCGCCACTGGGTGGCTTCTTTACTTTCACAGCATGAAGCACTTCATCCTTCCACTGGCCCTGCTCAGCGCATTCATCGCCTTCATTGGCTGTTCCATCGACGAGGTGGAAGAGCGCCACGAGACGGGCACCCTGCTCTTCCGCGCCATGAGCGCCGCCGACAGTGCGGGCGTCGCCGGTCAGCTCAGCATCAGTGGCGAAGCGGATTCCCGCACTTATAGCGGAGAGGGCTGGCTGGTGGTGAGCGGGCTTCCCCTGGACAGCAACCTCGTGCTGCATTTCACCCCGGCCGATGGAGAAAACTGGTTCGCCACCGACGACCGCATGGTGCTTCTGGCCTCCGCGGAACCCGACACGCTGCAACCCCTGCTGCTCTACGCCAGGGCCGACTCTCTGCGCGTGCTCACGGTGCGCACCGTGGGTCCCCAGGGCGAGCTGACTGGGCTGCCCCTGTGGCTGGACGGCGTGCGCTGGCCGCAGAATTCCCCCGCCACCGTGTATGTGGACAGCCGCAGCCACACGCTGATGGCGGGCAACGACGGCACGGCGCTGGGTTCCTGTGTTCGCGCGGACACCACCTTCCAATTGGACAGCCAGCCCTCGGTGGATTTCCAGCTGGCCGTGCCTTCCGTCTTCCTCACCCTCGACCCCGGCGCCCAGGGCAGCATTGTGCTGGACGGCCAGCGGCAGGAGAATGGTCCCCTCATCATCACGGATCCAGAGCCGGGCGAGCACCTGGTCAGCGCCTTCCGCCCGGGGCATGTGGCGGAGCCGGCGTTCACGCGTTTAAGCGGCCTGTGCGGCGGCGCGCAGAACTTCAGCTGGACGGCGGTGGACGAAGGCTACACGGCGGGCCGACTCTTCCCCGACTTCACCATGCCCCAGGTGACGCCTGGCCAGGAAGGCGACATCGGCTCGGTCAGCATCAGCCAGTTTCGCGGGCGGCTGACCCTGGTCACCTTCTGGTACGCCACCTGCGTGAACTGTCTGCACGAAATGCCGGGCTTCCAGACCCTGCTGGAGGAGTACGGCCCGCGGGGATTCCGTGTCGTGGCGCTGGACCCCTACCCCACGGATTATCCCGAGAATTACCCCGCCCAGGTGTGGGACTACGACTTCACCTTCCTGCGCGATGTGGGTTCGCCGCCGGTGGCCTATCTGGCACAGGTGGGCGCTTTTCCCACCAACTTCCTGGTGCTGCCCGATGGCCGCATCCAGGCCGTGTACGGCGGCCTGTCGGTGGAGGTGCTGGAGGCCCTGCTGGTGGAGTACCTGCCCGAGTAGGCTGCTGAAAAGGAGCGACGCATGCGTGTAATGAGGACGGCGGGCCTGGCCCTGACCCTTCACCTGGCGACCATCGTGGCGGCACAAGCCCAGTGCATGACCCTCACGGTGCCGGACACCCTGTCCTACACCATTCAGGTGCCCGAGATTTCCCTGGAGCAGCCTGTCTCCCGGAAATTCTTCTACGAGGCCTACAACCCCAACATCCAGGACGAGCTGCTCTTCATCGACCTGGTGAAGGTGGCTGGCCCCCCAATTGGGGACTGGCGCTACCAGTGGTGCGAGGATCCGGAAACAGACCCCCATGCCCAGTGTCGGCCCATCCAGCCCTGGGAGAACCAATTCTCCATCAACGACACCCTCTACAGCGAGGATGGCAGCCTCTACGATGTGGAGTTCTACGCCATCATCTACGGCAGCGCCACGCTGGATCTCACCCTTACGCGGGAGTTCTGCCCGGAGGATGCCATCCATCAGGTGCTGACGGTGACGGTGGAGAACGGCACGGGCCTGCCGGAGCGGCCGGAGACCCTGGCCCTGGAGCCCGCCTGGCCCAACCCCTTCAACCCGCTCAGCCACCTGCCGTTCATGCTCGAACACCCGGGTGAAGTGCGCGTGGATGTCTACGACATGCGCGGCCAGATGGTTGCCACGCCCCTGTGGAGCAGCTTGCCCGCCGGGCGACACGAGGCCCTCTTCGACGGCAGCGGCCTGCCCAGTGGCCGCTACACCTACACGGTGCGCACGGAGGACGGCTCCTTCAGCGCCCCCCTGACCCTGATCAAGTGAGGTTGCCATGCTGCGCCGCATTGCCCTGTTGCTGAGCCTGTTCCTGTTGATCACCGCCCTGCCCGCACGGGCCGCCGAAACGGCCGCCTTCCGTCTGAAGGACATCAACGGCGCCAGCGTGGATCTGGCCGACCTGTGCGCCAAAGGTCCCGTGCTGCTCTCTTTCTGGGCCACCTACTGCGAGCCCTGCAAGAAGGAGATCCCGCACCTCATCGACCTCACCAAGGGCTTTGCCGACCAGCACCTGCAGCTGGCCCTCATCGCCGTGGACAGCCCGCGCAGCCAGAAGCAGATCAAGCCTTTCGTGAACAGCAAGGGCTGGACCGTGCCCGTGCTGCTGGACGCCAACGGCCAGACCATGAAGAAGCTCAAGGGCAGCAATCCGCCTTACACCCTGCTCATCAGTCCCAAGGGGGAAGTGCTTTACTCCCACAGCGGCTACAAGCCTGGAGACGAGGGGGCGCTGAAGCAGGAAATCACCCGCCTGCTGGCGCCCGCCGCCGGCAAGGAGCAGTGATGCGCACTGCTCTCACCCTCGTGCTGGCGCTGGGCGGCCTGGCGGCTCACGCTGGGGATCTCAGTTTGACGGGTTTGAACACGCTGCGCGTGGGCGATGGCACCGTGCGCAACGACCTGAGCGGCGAGGATGTGGACCGTCGCTACGCCGAGGATGTGCTGGATCTGACCTTGAGCCGCGACGCATTCCGCCTGAATGTGGCCACCGCCCTCGTGTGGCCCTCCGAGTTCCCCGACGCCCCGCCCCGCACGGGCGGAGACGAGATCGAGGATCTGGATCTCATCCGCCGCACCCTGGAGTGGAGTGGTCCGGTGAATGTGCAGGTGGGAGATGTGTGGACCACCTTCGGCAATGGCCTGGCCCTCTCCCTGTACCGGGACGAAGCCCTGGTCAACCCGCGCCTCACGGGCAACAACCGCTCGGAACTGCCCACTTTCTGGGACAGCGGCGCGGACGGCGCCCTGGTGGAGGCCCAGCAGGGGGACTTGAGCCTGAAGGCCTTGTGGGGCCAAACGGACTATGTGGGCCATGTGGCGGGCGGCAACGGGGAGTGGAGCCGCCCCTGGGGAAGCCTTGGTGGCAGTCTGGTGCGGGCCACGGGCATTCCCCAGAACGACGACATTCGCCTGGGCATCCAGCCCACGCTGGATGTGGTGACGCGGGAAGTCTACGGCACGGTTCGGCTGGGAAAGCTAGAAGTGTCGCTGAACCATGTGGACCAACACCAGCTGGACAGTGAGGCGCGCAATGCCGGCGCGGGCGGTTTGGCCACCTATGGCACGCTGAACGCGCCCCTGCTGGGCTGGACCCTCTTCACGGAGTTCAAGTACTACCGCTTCGCGCGGCAGAGCCTCTACTTCAACGCCGCGCCAACCGTGCAGCGGGAAATCCCCACCAAGCTCATCGCGCGCAGCACCCACCGCGTCTTCGCCAACGAGAACGAGACCGGCCTTCTGCTGGATCTGTCCCGCAGTTGGGAGGGCGGCCACAGCATGCGCTTCAGCGGGGCCTGGGCCTCGCACATCGACGGCAACCTGCTGCCGCGCCTGAAGGAATCCCTCAACGCCTACCAGGAGTACACGGCGGGCTGGCTGATGGAATTCTCCCCCGAGCGCCACCTGGAACTGGGCGCCGCCTACACGGAGGAGACAAGCGGCTGGGTGCCCGAAGGCGGGGATCCCGTGGCTGGCAACGCCTGGTACCGTCGGGCGGGGCTCAGCGCCACCCTGCTTGTGCCGGTGCCCGTGCTGCGCAGCGTGGAAGTGGCGGGCGAGTACCTGCACAAGACCGAGCGTGCCAGCGACGAAGCCACCTCCGGGGTCATGCTTTGGGCGGAGATTTTCCCCAGCACCCTGTGGAGCCTGAATGTGACAGCGGACTACGAGGAGGCCAGCACCATGGGCCAGGACTGGATGGGTTCCGCCGAGATGCGCGCGGATGTCCACTGGCCCGCGTCCGTCAGCCACACCCTCACCCTCTTCGCGGGCCGCCTGCGCGGCGGACAGGTGTGCAGCAACGGCAACTGCCGCATCGTGGCGCCTTTCAGCGGTGTGAAACTCTCCTTGAGCAGCAGCTTTTAGGCGGCCCCGGGCCCATCAGGATGGACAGCCGCGTGACATCACCCTCATCGACACCTGGCGGCGGGGACGAACCCCGCCGTCTGCTTGCCGGGCTGCCGGCGGTGGATCGCGTGGTGCGCCACCAGACGCTGGAGGCCTGGCGCGAGCGCCTGCGCGGTGACCTGCTCACGGCCCTGGCGCGGGAGGAGCTGACCCACTGGCGGGAGCGTTTGCTGGCGGGCAAGGCGGCCGCGGCGCCGGATGTCGCGCAGGTGGCCCTGGGCGTGGCTCGTCGGGCGGAGACGCTGCTGGAGGGCGGCATGCGCCGGGTGCTCAACGCCACAGGCGTGGTGCTGCACACGGGGCTGGGGCGTGCGCGGATGCCCCATGCGGCGGCACAGCGCGTGGCGCAGATTCTTGCCGCCGCCACGGATGTGGAGTTCGTGCTGGACTCCGGGGCCCGTGGCCGGCGCGAAGCCCGTGCGGCGCGTCTGCTCACGCTGCTCAGTGGTGCCGAGGCCGCGCTGGTGTGCAACAACAACGCCGCCGCCGTGCACCTCATGCTGCGCGCGCTGTGCGCCCGACGGGAAGTGGTCGTCAGCCGTGGCCAGCAGGTGGAGATCGGCGGCGGCTTCCGCATTCCCGATGTCATCCGCGAGAGCGGCGCACGGCTGGTGGAGGTGGGTTGCACCAACCGCACCCACCTGGAGGATTACGCGGCGGCCCTGGGTCCCCGCAGCGCGGCCATCCTGCGCGTGCATCCCTCCAACTACCGCGTCATCGGCTTCACGGCCCAGCCCGCGCTGGAGGACCTGGCGGATCTGGCCCACGCCCACGGTCTGTTGCTGCTGGACGATCTGGGCAGCGGCGCCCTGGCGGAATTTCCCCACCTGGCAGAACCCGAGCCATTGGTCCAGGACAGCCTGGCCCGGGGGGCGGATCTGGTCTGCTTCAGTGGCGACAAGCTGCTGGGCGGTCCCCAGGCGGGCATTGTGCTGGGGAGGGCCGGGCTGGTGGCCTCTTTGGCGCGCCACCCCATGATGCGTGCCTTCCGCTGCGACAAGATGACCCTGGCGGCGCTGGAAGCCGTGCTGGAGATCTACGCCGCCCCTGGCACGCCAGCCACGCCGGTGTGGGAAGCCTGCACCGAATTGCGCGGGGAGGCCCGCCAGCGGGCGACGCAGCTGCTGGACCTGCTGGCGCAGCGCCTTCACCTTCCCCTTGAAGAGCGGGAGTGGGGGCGACGCCTCTTACTGCCCAAGGGGGCCTGGGTGGAGGAGCTGGACACGGAGGGCCGCACGGGATCGGGGGCCCTGCCGGAACAGGATCTTCCCAGCGCCGGGCTGGCCCTGCACGCCGTGCGGGGCGTGGAGCGCCTGCACCGCCGCCTGCGCACGGGCCGTCCCGCCCTGGTGGGCCAGCTGCGCGACGACAAACTGATTGTGGACATGAAGGCCCTGGGACCGGACGACCTGCCCCTGGTGGCGGATCTGCTGGCCGCGGCCCTGAACTGAGGACACCATGGCCTGGACGGGAAAACTCATTGGCGGCGGCTTGGGCTGGGCCATCTTCGGTCCCCTGGGCGCGCTGCTTGGCGGTGTCATCGGCAACGCCTTCGACCAGCAGGCAGAGGGGTCGCGCACGGCGGATCCACCGCCCGATTATTACCGCCAGCGGCGCAGCGTGCGACACGATCCCCGCTTCACCGGCAACCCCCAGGGCGCCTTCCTGGCGTCCCTGATGGCCCTGTGCGCTTATGTCATCCGCGCCGATGGCCATGCCCGCAGCGAGGAAGTGCGTCATGTGCGCGACTTCGTGCAGCAGAACTTCCCCCACGACGCCGCCGACTTGATGCAGCTGCTGCGCAGCCTGCTGGAGCAACCCATCGCGGTGGCGCCGGTGTGCGCCCAGATCAGCGCTCACCTGGGTTACTACGAGCGCCTGCAGTTGATGCAGATCCTGGTGGCCGTGGCCCGCGCGGACGGCTCGGTGCATCCCGCCGAGGCCAGCGCCGTGATGGAGGTGGGCCAGCGTCTGGGCCTGCACGCCGGGGACTTGCGCGTCATTTTCGCCTCCATGGGTGGCCAGCGCATGAGCCAGCCCAATCAGCCCAGCGGCCCGGATCCCTACACGGTGCTGGGCCTGTCCCGCGAGGCCACCGACGAGGAGTTGAAGAAGACCTATCGCGCCCTGGCCAAGAAGTTCCACCCGGACCGCGTGACCCACCTGGGCGAGGAGGTGCGCGCCCAGTCAGAGCAGAAGTTCAAGGAACTGCAGGGTGCCTGGGACCAGATCCGCCGGGAGCGGGGCCTCTGATGGGGCACATCGTCATCGGCACCGCCGGCCACATCGATCACGGCAAGACCAGCCTGGTGCGCGCCCTGACGGGCATGGACACGGACACCCTGCGCGAGGAGCGCGAGCGCCAGATCACCATCGACCTGGGCTTCGCCTTCCTGGGCGAGGGCGTGACCATCATCGATGTGCCCGGCCACGAGCGCTTCATCAAGAACATGGTGAGCGGCGTGGCCACCATCGATTTCACGCTGCTTGTGGTGGCTGCCGACGATGGCATCATGCCCCAGACCCGCGAGCACATGGACATCCTGCGCCTGCTGGGTCTGCGCCACGGCCTGGTGGTGCTCACCAAGGCAGACATGGTGGACGAGGACTGGCTGTCTCTGGTGCAGGACGAATTGCGCTCCTTTCTCAAGGGCAGCTTCCTTGCGGAGGCGCCCATCTGCGTGGTGGACAGCCTGAGCGGCCGCGGCATCTCCGACCTGAAGGCCATCCTGGACGAGGCCCTGGCGGCACTGCCCTCCCGCGATGGGCGCGGCGTCTTCCGCGAAGTGGTGGACCGCGTCTTCGCCGTGAAGGGCCACGGCACGGTGGTGACGGGCACCGTGCTCACGGGCTCGCTGCGCCTGGGCGAGGAGGTGGAGGTGCAGCCCGGCGGCCAGAAGGCCCGCGTGCGGGGCATGCAGGTGCACGGCAAGGCGGTGGAGGAAGTGCACCAGGGAGACCGGGCGGCGCTCAATCTGCAGGGGCTGGTGAAGGCGGAGATTGGCCGGGGCAGCTGGGTGGCGGCCCCGGGCGTGCTGAAGCCCACCACCCTGCTGGATGTGCGCCTGCGCGTGCTGCCTGGCGATCTGCGCCTGAAACACCGCGACCGCGTGCGCGTGCACCTTGGCACGGCCGAGATCATCGGCCGCGTGCTGCTTCTGGGGCGCAAGGCCCTGGAACCCGGCGAGGAGGGCCTGGCCCAACTGCTGCTGGAGGAGGAGACGGCCGCCCTGGTGGACGACCGCTTCGTCATCCGGCGCTACTCGCCTCAAAGCACCCTTGGCGGCGGACTCGTGCTGGATCCTGCGCCGCACCGCCACAGGCCCGGCGCCCTGCTGGAGGCCCAGCGCCTGGAGCGCATGGCGGAGGGGGACTTCGCCGACAAGCTGGCCGGACTGCTGGAGGATCCACGCCATCCCGTGTGGCTGGAGGCCGAGCTGCGCACGCGCACGGGCGCCGACGCATCGGCCCTGAAGGAGGGTCTGGGCGAGCTGGAGGCGGAAGGTCGCCTGCGTCGCTTCGAGTGGGGCAGCCGCGTGCACTATCTGGCGGAGCCGCGTTGGCGGGAGAGCCTGCGCCGGGTGGAGGAGCGTTTGCGCGCCTGGCACGCCGCCGCTCCCGAGCTGCCCGGCATGCCTGTGGCCCAACTGCGCGGCGATCTCTTTGGCGAGGGAGGCTGGGCGGCGTTCTCCCACTACATGCTGGACGAAGTGGCCACCGCCCTGCAGGCCAGCGGTGCCTTGCGAGTGGAGGGCAAGGTGGCGGCCCTGGCCGGGCACAGTGCGACGCTAAGCCCGGAGCTGCGTCGGCGGGTGGAGGCCCTGGCCCAGTGGCTGGAGGAGCAGGCTTACGCGGCTCCGCGTCTGGAAGAGATGGCTTCCGCCCAGTCCTGCACGGTGCCCGAGATCAAGCGCTTGCTGGCGGTGGCCCTGAACGAAGGGTTGGTGGAGCAGGCGGGGGAGATCTTCCTCACAAGGCTCCGTCACGCGGCAGCCCTGCGCGAGCTGGCCGCCCTTTGCGCGGAGAGCGTCGAGGGTTTCACCGTGGGGCAGGCGGGAGCGCGGCTGGGGGGCAGCCGGCGCTTCATGGTGCCCTATCTGGAAGTGCTGGACGCCCGGGGCATCACCGTGCGCAACGGCAACCTCCGCACCATGGGCGGCGCCTCGTCGTGAGCCGCCGCGCCGCGCCAGCGGCCCTGGCCACCACCTGTGCCGCCCGCAAGGATCCCCGCCCAGGTTTGCTGCCCGCCTGGCAGCGCTACCGCAGCCCACGCATCCAGCATGTGCGCGCCCTGGCCGGTCAGCGTCAATTGCCCTTTCTCATCCTCAGCGGACGCTTCGGCCTCCTCGCTGCCGAAGAGGCCATTCCCTCTTACGATCATCTGCTTCTGTCCGGGGAAGTGGAAGACCTGCTGGGTCCGGTGGTGCGGCAACTGGAGGCATTTGGCCTGACGCGGCTGGAGTTCCATCATCGGCCGCTGGAGGTGGACCCCTTGCTGGCTCCCTACCTGGACCTGATGACTCGGGCCTGCCGGGCGGCTTCCGTGGAGCTATCCCTGGTGGAGTTGCGCGATCTGGCCGGCCTGGATTGAAGGTTCGTGCCGCTCAGATCAGGCACCAGCGCTTGTTCTGCAGCTCCACCCACCAGCCCTCTCCCCGACTGAGACCGCCGGGTATCCTTCCGCCAATGCCCAGGCGCGCCGCCAAGTGCAGCGGCAGGCTGGCGCAGATTTCGTAGTGGGTCACCAGCACCAGCAGCTCCACGCCCTTGCTCCACGCCAGCACCTGGTCCACCAGTCCCTCCACATCCTCCTCCCAGCTGTCGGGCACGCCGTCGGGGCCGCTCCACAGGCGGGGCTCTTCTTCGGGCTGCGGCAGGCCCAGGTGGGAGCAGATGATGGCCGCTCCACTGCGGGCGCGGGGGGCCGGGCTGCAGAGCACCCGGCGAGCGGCGGCGGGCTCCAGCATGTTGCGCAACCAGTGACCCGCCTGGTCGGCTTGTTGCTCACCAAGGGGACTGAGTTCGCGACCGATGAGGTCACCGTGGCGGATGAGGGCCAATTGGGGCATGGGTCTCCCGCGGGTTGGAACGACGGTGGCTACTGCCGGAACACCAGGATGCCCCTTTTCCACGCTGGATGTTCCTCCAGCGGTTCCAGACGCACCTTCATTGCCCGGCTGGAGGCGTTCATGAGCAACACGCGGCCGCCCTCGCGCACAATGACCCCCACATGGGTCACATCCAGGCCGGGCTTGGCCGCCCACAGGCCGATGAGGTCTCCCTCGCGCAGACTGTCCAGGGTGGAGGCGGCGGGGGGCACCCACCACACGGTCTGCTCGCGGCAGGGCAGTCCCTTCACCCAGCGCTTCCCCGCGCCGCAATTGAGGTTGACGGTGCGCTGGCGGGCGCCCGGGAAAGTGGAACCGGCGTCCTTCAGGCGTGGGCCGGAGTCCAGCCAATCGCTGAAGAAGTGGTGGCGCTCGTCCCAGCGGTTGCGCTGGTGGCGGAAGCGCACGCGCAACAGCGAGTGGGCCAGGCTGTCCGTTACTCCGGCGGCGGGACGCCCGGCCAGGGCGTTGCCCGCCAGCAGCCACTCCAGGTAAACCATGCAGTCCACTTCCCCCAGCCCCATGGTGAGACCGGTGGCGGGATCCCTGGGCCCCTCCAGCCCCCCACGGATGTAGGGCGTACCCAGCAGTCCGCGTCCCAGCGTCACCACCGTGGCCGGGCCAGGACCATCACAGGCGGCGGCTTGCCGGGCGAAGGCGGCCACGCGGGTCTCCACCACGCCCGCTCGGGCGGCGTCCGCCAGCGCGGCCAATGCCAGCAGCACAAGCAGCCAGCCAGCGCCGGCCCGGGGGAAAAGGGCTGTCATGCTCACCTCGGGGCTTGAAGAGGGCGGGGTCAACAGCTGCGCGCCTCCACCAGCACCTGTCCCAGGGGCTTGGGTGCCCATTGGGGAAGATCCTTGGGCCGCATGGGCGCGCGCTGCGGATTGAGCTTCTGGGGCAGGGCCAGGCGCGCGGCGGTGGGTTCCGCCTGGGGCAAGGGCGTGGGAAGGGGCGATGTCTCGCTGCCCAGCAGACGGCCCTGATGGTCGCGCAGGCAACCCTTGACAACCCACGCCAGATGGGTGCCTCCAAAACTGTAAACGCTGGGACTGCTGGAGTAGGCGGGTTCCAGGTAGGCGATGGGCTCTCCGGACCACAGGTAGATCACGCGATCTTCGGCCAGAAAGGCCACGGCCTTGCCCTCCGCGTCATAGAGAGGCGTGGCGGCCCTGGCGCCGACAGCCAGCACCAGCAGCAGGGCCAGTCCCAGGCGGCGCAACAAGGTGTTTGGCGATGAGAAGCGAAGCATGCGTTCGTCCTTTCCGGTGGAAACCCGCCAAGCGGAGTCCGCACCTAGTGGACCGAATCCCGTGATCTGTCGGATTCTGTTTGCTGGTTAGCGCGCCAGGTTTCGCTTGACTTTAACGCAAACCCTTCGGGAAACGCCCCTGCC
>Ga0172367_10004112_pt1 | contig 18322 bp, 11 predicted proteins | sample Lak10m_FD_114542 | JGI IMG/M metagenome (GOLD analysis project Ga0172367, IMG submission 114542) | Freshwater microbial communities from Kabuno Bay, South-Kivu, Congo - kab_022012_10m | ecosystem: Environmental > Aquatic > Freshwater > Lake | place: Democratic Republic of the Congo: South-Kivu...
GATTCGGGCAGCGGAGGATCCAGAATTTGAGACATTTTATACCAAGAATATTTTGTTAAATGAAGGGATTCGGGCTTGGATGTCTACCCAAGACCAACCCCACGAAAACTTTATCTTCCCTGAAGAAGTACTTCCCCGTGGTAACGCTCTCTAATGGAGTACGTTTTTCACTGACTAAACAGTACTAGGGCTATGCTGCTGAGATATTTACCATTAGGTTAACCTCAGTCTCCCATGACGCCCCACCCTATCTCTAGGGGAGAGGAGGAAATTAGATTTTTAAATCCCTCTCCCTTAGGGATAGGGTTTTAAGGTAAGTGGAAGCCAGTTTTTACCGATTGAAGCCTTTGGCTTATCCTGAACTCCGGTTAGGTTAGATACTGTAGATCGGGCTGTGCCTGAGTCCGCCCATTGACCACAAAACTTTCTAGGCTTTAGCCAGAAAACAATGTCAACTGAAATTGGAGAGGATGGGAGTTCTTTCCCTGACCAGCTTTTTCCTGATTTTGTATTCCTGTACTGAATGGACAATTAAGATCGGATTTGATTTCCTAAAAGCGTCTTAACAATCGGAATCGTGGTGACTGTCTTACTGAGTTTCGTCCATTCAATGACTCTAAAATTTTAGAGAGGCTATGACACCTATATTAAAGTTGATGATTCGGATTAATTAAAAAATTCAGTTGTTAGAATAATAGCAAAATAGTTTACATTAATTCTTCCATAATCGAGCTAACTTATAGTGAAGTAATTTAATGGCGTTAGCAACGTATGAGAGTTTTTTTCCAGCTATTCTTGCCTAACTTTTAATTGACTCCACCTTCCCTAAAAGGCACGTATATGTTAAGTCGCTTACCCCAGGAATCAAAACCAGTCCAGTCATCCTCTCAGTTGTCTAAAGTAAAGACTTCCATGATTCAACCCCAATCTGGAGACCAATCTTCAAGTCAATCCCAACTGACCATCTCTCACGATGACAACTCGGTACAGCCGATTTTCCATCAATCCCACTGGGCTGACTTGGCGGAAAATGCTTCCCTACTTTGTTCTGGAGCTGGGGTATTGGCCTCTGTTGTCTTACAGCAATCAATGTATGCTTCCGCTCCTCTGTCATTAGCCTTGGTAGTTGGGTTAATGAACCGTCGTAGAATCGTCCAAGAGATCCAAAGTCTAACTAATACTAGCATTCATCAATTGGATCAGAAGCTAATAAAAAACGTCAATTCCCTTCATCAGCGGGTATTAGCATTACCTACCCCGGAAACCTTAGATAATGTGCAAGATGCAATCGTTCAAAGTAATCGGGAAGCAATTTTAGCCATGCAGACCGAAATCTTACGCCGGTTGCAAGGTAGCACTTCCCCCAGTGAACAGCAAGCACTGAGGGATCAACAGCAAGAAGTTCAGGGCTGGCTTCTTTCGGCTGATCACTTAATTCAGGGTTTACCTTCCTTACGGGGTAATCAATTACAAGCCCAAGTGGATCAGGTTCAAACTGATATTCAGACCCTAGAAGAACGATTAAATCATCTCATTAATCAATCGAGTGATCCAACTAATGTCCCTGAGATCCAGGTTTTTCAACAACGAATTACTAGTTTGGAATCCGAGTTGTTCCCTAAACAACAACAATTGGAGCAAGCTCTGACTCTTCTGGAACAAGCCTTGTCCACTTCTTTAGATCAATCATCGGTTGGACGGAACAGTCAATCAACTGAAGATCGGCTCAACCAGTTGACCAAACAGTGGGAAGTTTTAGCAAGTCAACCAGACATTCAGACACTAAGTCAAAAAATAATTGCCATTGAGCAAGAACTAGCCCAGTCTCGGCAACAATATCAGGCTACTGTTCGGTCTCAAAAACCCAATGGTACAGGAAATCAAGCATTAGTCAGTAATGGTTCCGGGGTTAATCTTGGTCGGCGAAATCGAGAGGAAACCTTAAATTTAAACGATTCTGTTGGGATGGGGAATCAACCCTTCAGTAAGATAGCATTGAATGGAAATGGAGCCAGACACCATGCTGGTAATGGTTCAAATGGCTCATCCTCAGAAGTTGCTACTCTTTCAAAAACTTCTCCCACTGTTACAGTAGAGGTTCGTAAAGCCACCCAATCAACTCCCAACAACTTTTCTATTTCTGCTCCTCGATCCAGATTAGTGGCTGACCATGCTAGTCCAAACCCGTTATGGCAAGCACCAGAAATCATCCAACTGTTGGAGAATGCTGAAACTTTAATTGTGATGGTTCTCCCGTGGCAAGAATCATTATCGTTGCCTTCGGATATTTTCACTCAACTACAAAAATTACTAGACGGGAAGGGTAAAGTGGAAATTGGATGGACGTTACCCTGTCAACACACTATATTGCCAACGTTTCAATCCATTAACCATCGCTGGCATACTGATGAAAACGTTAGTGGTTATGAAGTTGTAGAACAATTGGAAGCATTACGTCACCAATATCCTGATCAGTTTAGAATCCAGTTATTCAGTTTTCATGGGTGTTTTGTCGTAGCTGATTGCCGTAACCATACTGATCAACTTCATCGAGTTGTCCTCACTCTTGATGACTCAAATGATAATAATTCATTCCATCAGGTTCATTCCCAAAATTATCATCCCAAGGAAGTTGTCCACTCTTGGAATGAACCCATCACTGATCCTGCCATTGTTCAACAATTTGTTGACCGGGTTATGAATCCCGCCATGACACCTCCCACTCATATCAATTACTTTAGTCGAGCCATAACTCGTCAGGGATTGGGGGATTGCCAAGGAGCAATTGAAGATTATTCCCAAGTTTTACAGGTCAATACACAGGATGAGATAGCTTTTAATAATCGTGGAGTCATTTATTACCAAGTTGGGGCATTGCATAAGGCAATGGCGGATTTTGATCACTCCCTTAAGTTAAAGCCCACTAGTGTTGTTTATTGCAATCGTGGTACTATCAGGACAGATTTGGGAGATTGTCGAGGCGCGTTAGTGGATTATCAAACGGCAATAGAACTAGATCCCCACTCTGCCTTAGCGTTTAATAATCGTGGTTTGATTTATTCTAAACTGGGGAATACACAACGGGCGATCGCTGACTACAACGAAGCCATCAGTCGCAACCCCAATTATGCCCTTGCTTATTTTAATCGGGGGGCAGCCCATCAAAAGCTAATGCAGCGACAAGCAAGCATTGCCGACTATACCCAAACAATACGGATTAATCCTGGGTTTACGTCAGCCTATAATAATCGAGGATTTTTACGTTACGAACTAGGTGAATTCCAATCAGCAATTGAAGATTTTGATCAAGCACTAGACTTAAATCCTCAATTTGCCAACGCCTATAATAATCGAGGTGTGGTGTTTTCCAAACAAAAGGATTTCCAACGGGCTGTGTACGATTTTGACCAGGCGATCGCCATTAATCCCCAATTTGCCAATGCCTACAACAATCGGGGGGTTGCCCATTCCCACCTGCGAAATCGGGATCAGGCGATTTCGGATTTACAAAATGCTTCACGGTGTTTTGCTATGCAGGGGGATATAATCAACCAAAAGCATACCTTAACCATGCTGGCTAAGTTACGGGGTTAAATTGTCCAACTCTCTTGCTGCCTTAGAAGGATTTGTCATATCGAACCTTGGGTTATACTAATGTATGGAACTAAAAGTTCGTAACTTATCACCTTGAGACTCAATTACCGTGATTTCTACTCCCCTCACCCCCCCCTCACCCCCCAGTTTTACCCAACTTCCCGACTCCCATGGACGGTTTGGTCGATTTGGTGGTAAGTATGTCCCGGAAACCCTCATGCCTGCTTTAGCAGAACTGGAGACCGCCTACTATCTCTACCGCTCCCATCCTGATTTTGTAGCAGAATTACAACAATTACTCCGTGACTATGTGGGGCGAGCCACCCCGCTTTATTTTGCTGAAAGGCTCACCCATTATTACCAAAGACTGGACGGAACTGGACCCCGAATTTATCTGAAACGGGAAGACCTCAATCATACTGGTGCCCATAAAATTAACAATGCGTTAGGTCAGGTCTTACTTGCCAAACGCATGGGCAAACAGAGGATTATTGCAGAAACGGGAGCCGGACAGCATGGGGTGGCTACGGCTACTGTTTGTGCCCGCTTTGGACTAGATTGTGTCATTTATATGGGTATCCATGACATGGAACGCCAAGCCTTAAACGTTTTTCGGATGAGGTTAATGGGTGCTAGGGTTCATCCTGTGGAGGCTGGTACGGGCACCTTAAAAGATGCAACATCGGAGGCTATTCGGGACTGGGTCACAAATGTAGAAACAACCCATTACATTTTGGGTTCCGTTGCTGGTCCCCATCCTTACCCCATGATTGTACGAGATTTCCAGGCAGTGATTGGTAAAGAAACTCGTCAGCAATGCCTGGAAAAATGGGGGGGATTACCGGATATTTTGTTGGCCTGTGTGGGAGGGGGGTCAAATGCAATGGGGTTGTTCCATGAGTTTATTGAAGAACCAACCGTTCGATTAATTGGAATTGAAGCGGCTGGTGAGGGGGTGATGACCCATAAGCACGCTGCTACTCTTACTCTAGGGCGCATTGGGGTGCTACACGGAGCGATGAGTTATTTACTACAAGATAATCATGGTCAAGTATTAGAAGCCCATTCAATTAGTGCTGGTCTTGACTACCCTGGTGTTGGTCCTGAACATAGTTATCTAAAAGACACCGGACGGGCTGAATATTACAGCATTACTGATGATCAGGCATTAGCAGCATTGCAACAATTATCCCAGTTAGAAGGAATTATTCCAGCATTGGAAACTTCCCATGGGATTGCGTATCTGGAAACCCTATGTCCCACCCTTGCCGATGGAACTAAAGTTGTGATTAATTGCTCAGGGCGGGGAGATAAGGATGTGCAGGCTGTGAGTCAGCGGTTGCAATTATATTAATTTGGGCTTCCTTCGGTTTATCTGGGAAGTCACTGTAATGGGGGGCAATGACCGGCTGAGGATGGGTGTACTGACTTGTTTCTTAATGTTGTGTAGGTAGGTTGAATGGGTAACACCTTTGGACATTTATTTCGGATAACCACCTTTGGTGAATCCCATGGAGGCGGGGTTGGCGTAATCATTGATGGTTGCCCACCTCGATTAGTAATTTCTCCTGAGGAAATCCAATTGGAGCTTAATCGCCGCCGTCCGGGACAAAGTAAAATAACAACTCCCCGAAAAGAAGCCGACACCTGTGAAATTTTATCCGGGGTATTTGAAGGTAAAACATTGGGCACCCCCATTATGATTCTGGTTCGTAATCAGGATCACCGTTCCCAAGACTATGACGAAATGGCAGATAAATATCGACCTTCCCATGCAGATGCTACCTACGATGCTAAATATGGAATCCGAAACTGGCAGGGGGGTGGACGTTCGTCGGCGCGGGAAACCATCGGTCGAGTAGCGGCTGGGGCCATCGCCAAGAAGATTTTACGTCAATCCGGTAATATCGAAATTATTGCCTATGTAAAACGCATTAAAGACTTAGAAGCAGTCATTGACCCAAGGGAGGTAACCTTCCAGCAGGTAGAAAGTAATATGGTTCGCTGCCCCCATTCCGAATCGGCTCTTAAAATGATCGCCCTTATCGAACACATTCGCGACCAAGGTGACTCCCTCGGTGGTGTGGTGGAGTGTGTGGTTCGGAACCTGCCCAAGGGATTAGGTTCTCCGGTATTTGATAAATTAGAGGCTGATTTAGCCAAAGCAGTGATGTCTTTACCCGCCACCAAGGGGTTTGAAATTGGGTCTGGATTTGCCGGTACGTTCATGACCGGTAGTGAACATAACGATGAATTTTACATTGATCCCCAGGGCGAACCACGCACCCTCTCCAATCATTCTGGTGGTGTTCAGGGGGGCATTTCCAATGGGGAAGAATTATTGTTGCGCATTGCTTTTAAGCCCACTGCCACCATTCGTAAACCCCAGCGTACCGTCACCACAACCGGAGAAGAAACAACCCTATCCGCCAAGGGGCGTCATGACCCATGTGTTCTCCCTCGCGCCGTACCCATGGTTGAAGCGATGGTGGCATTAGTTCTTTGCGATCACCTTTTACGGGATTATGGACAATGCCATCATTTCAAAAATTAGTTGAAATATTAAGCAATTATTAAGTATCCTATAGGGGTGTTTAGAAAAGTTTCTCCCCCAATTTAATTTCGCTTGCAACCGCAACTTCTCATTGGCGTGCTGATTACATCGGCTGATTTGGCTCAGTTTTTGGTTCCCCTACCAGAGGCTGAACCCTATCAATTCTTAAAATTTAATGATCCTGAAGATTTTTTAAACTGGGTTCGTTCCCACTGGCAACAAATTGATTGTTTAATATTAGAGCTTTCTCCAGTTGTTGCTGAAATCATTCCTTTATTTCATCAATCTGGCATCCTTCTACCCGCAATCATTTTGGTATCAGAACCCCAGTGGAGTCCTTCTCCGAAAGGGAATAGCAGTGACTCGAATGTAGGGAACCTTGGAGCAAATTTATCTGATCCTCCCTTCTACCATCCCGCCGAAATCCGTTTCTTGTCCCATAACCTGTTGGAGGTGTTTAAAACCATCAATTTGGCAATGTCACGTTTTCTGGAACTGGCTACTAACTTTCAATCTGGCAAACAAAGCCCAGAGGATCCGTTCCCCATACACCAGCAGTTAGTCAACAAACTTAGGGAGCGATTGGGGTATCTGGGGATCTACTACAAACGAGACCCGCAATTTTTTTTGCGTCATCAATCTAAGGAAGAGCGAGACCTCACCATTGATCAGTTTCGGTCGCTTTACCGTTATATTGTCCTTAATTACTTCTCCCCACCACCAGAATTAAATGAAAAAATCGATGAATTTGTTAATTTAGCTTTTTTTACGGATATACCCGTTACCCATATTGTGGAAATCCATATGGAACTAATGGATGAATTTGCAAAGCAGTTAAAACTGGAAGGTCGCAGTGATGAGATTTTATTAGACTATCGCCTGACCCTGATAGATATAATTGCTCATCTTTGTGAAATGTATCGTCGTTCCATTCCCCGTGACTGTTGAGCGATCGCTTATGTGTTGGACAATGGTACCCTATCCTATCCCCCTATGAGTGCCTTAAAAAAAACCTATGTCCTTAAGCTTTATGTAGCTGGGAATACCCCTAACTCGGTTCGAGCCTTAAAAACGCTGAAGAACATTTTAGAAAATGAATTTCAGGGAGTTTATGCCTTAAAAGTAATTGATGTATTAAAAAGTCCCCAACTCGCAGAAGAAGATAAAATTTTAGCCACCCCCACTTTATCAAAAATTTTGCCCCCTCCCGTCCGTAAAATTATTGGTGACCTTTCTGACCGGGAAAAGGTATTAATCGGACTCGATTTACTGTATGAAGAATTATCTGAAGAGGAAAGTGATAGGGGTTGATGGGAGAGGATGAATAGGAGGCACTCCTAAACATAAGGATAGGAATTGGTTGGAGGCTTCGGTCTCTACCACACCTCTTAAATTCTTACCTTTTTACCACCACCCATTTTTTTTGAGAATCCATGGATGTTTTACATCCAACCTTTACAATAACCATTCATCCATTTTTATCCCCAAAATTAAAATGATCCATCCCGACTCAGTTAGCTCCACTAAAGACCCCAACCAACTAGGAGTTCAAAAAATTCGCACAATGATTGATGGATTTGACGACATCAGTCATGGGGGATTACCCATTGGCAGAACCACCCTGGTCAGTGGTACGTCTGGAACAGGTAAGACCTTACTGGCAATTCAATTTCTTTACAATAGTATTACCTATTTTGGTGAAGCTGGAATTTTTGTTACCTTTGAAGAATCTCCGGTAGACATTATTAAAAATGCCCACAGTTTTGGTTGGAACTTACAACGATTAATGGATGAAGGTAAGTTATTTATTCTAGATGCATCCCCTGACCCGGAAGGTCAGGATATTGTGGGTAGTTTTGACCTGTCAGCCTTGATCGAGCGAATTCAATATGCCATTCGTAAATATAAAGCCAGACGGGTGTCAATTGATTCTGTCACCGCTGTATTTCAACAATATGACGCAGCTTCTGTGGTCAGGCGGGAAATATTTCGCCTCGTAGCCCGACTGAAACAGGTGGGAGCCACTACAATTATGACCACTGAGCGGACTGAAGAGTATGGACAGGTTGCTCGGTTTGGAGTGGAAGAATTCGTTTCTGACAACGTGGTGATTGTTCGCAATGTATTGGAAGGAGAACGACGACGGCGGACAGTTGAAATATTAAAATTAAGGGGCACAACTCACATGAAGGGTGAATATCCATTCACCATTACCAATCAGGGAATTAATATTTTCCCCCTGGGGGCGATGCGATTAACCCAGCGATCCTCCAATGTCAGGGTTTCTTCAGGGGTTAAAACCTTAGACGAGATGTGTGGGGGCGGATTTTTCAAAGACTCTATAATTTTAGCCACTGGTGCAACCGGAACCGGCAAAACTATGCTGGTTAGTAAGTTTTTACAAGATGCCTGTGTACGGGATGAACGGGCAATTTTATTTGCTTACGAAGAATCCCGGGCTCAACTTTCTCGTAATGCTTACTCTTGGGGAATCGATTTTGAAGAATTGGAACAACGAGGAGTATTGAAAATTCTATGCGCTTATCCAGAATCGGCGGGATTAGAGGATCATTTACAAATTATTAAATCAGAAATCGCAGAATTTAAACCCTCTCGCATTGCAATTGATTCCCTGTCTGCCTTAGCCCGTGGAGTCAGTAATAATGCTTTTCGACAATTTGTAATTGGAGTAACCGGATTTGCTAAACAAGAAGAAATCACTGGTTTCTTTACAAATACCACTGATCAATTTATGGGATCCCATTCAATTACTGATTCCCATATTTCCACCATCACTGATACCATAATTATGCTCCAATATGTAGAAATCCGTGGTGAAATGTCCCGAGCAATTAATGTATTTAAGATGCGGGGATCATGGCATGACAAGGGGATTCGTGAATACATAATTAGTGAAAGTGGTCCGGAAATTAAAGATTCATTCCGGAACTTTGAACGAATTATTAGTGGTTCTCCCAGTCGAATCTCCACCGATGAAAAAAGTGAATTATCTCGGATTGTACGGGGAGTTCAGACAAGAACGGAGGGGGATTAAATCGGGTACTTTCCCCTTCCTCTCCTGATGGGGGTTCCTAAAAATAGCATCATGGGTAGCCCCCTGTTTATTTTATGTATTATTGACTAAAGGTTGTACTAAATTCAAAATGCCATCAAAGTCATAATTTTGTGCCATTTGAATTAACCACGAGGATAATTCAGGATATTCATGGGTGACAGGATTCACCAAAAGTAGTATCTTATCGTCACTCCCCCGCATTGCCAATCGATATAGTTCCTGTAGCCATGGTGAAGGCAAATGACCCAATTGACTTCTCAAACTGTTCCAATCAATGGAAGGGGTTATTTCCATAAATTGTTGTTCTGAACACTCAATTAATCCTGTTAACCCAGATTGGGAGAAATCAGAGTTAATTTCCGCTGACCCATTCTCTGGAATAATTCCGACGGGAAGATAAAACCCTACCGTTGTCCCTATCCCTACCTGGCTGGTAATGGTGATTTCTCCACCCATCAATCGGATTAATCGTTGACAGATGGCTAAACCCAAACCACTTCCCCCTTGGTGCCGTCCTGCCTTACCCTGGGTAAATGGTTCAAATAACCCGGAAATATCTTCTGGAGCAATCCCGACCCCTGTATCTGTCAGTTGAAAGTTTAGTCGAGGGGTATTCGATGCTTGATGGGCTTGATGATGCACCTTCAATACAATTTGACCTTGATGAGTAAATTTGATGGCATTAGTCAGCAAATTAATCAGAACCTGTTGAAGTTTAGAACCATCCACGGAGACATAGGCGGGTAACTGTTCATACTCTGTGTGAAGAATTAACCCTTTCGCAGCAGCTCGGTTAACAAAGATAGAGTGTAAAGAACCCAGTAATTCTATCAATGGACAACGGGTGGGATTTACCGTTTGTCTACCCGATTCTGCCTTCGATAACTCCAACAGGTCTTGAAATAAATTAAAAAGGTAAGTGCCTTGGGTATAAATTGCTTTTAATTCCGAGTTGAATAATTGATTGCAGGTGGGATGTTTTTGTATTTGCTGGACATACCCCAGGATGATATGCAGAGGGGTACGAAATTCATGGCTGAAGTTGGCGAGAAATGTACTCTTACTCTGGTTAGCAGCTTCAGCCAATTCCTTCGCTGCCTCTAAAGCCTGCTGCGCTTGTTCTAGGGCACTAATATCCTGAGCCATGGAAAGAACGGTCACCACCCCTCCCGATTCGTCCTTAATTGCCGAGTTAAACCATTCACAACACAGGAGGGTTCCATCTTTTCGATAGTTGTGATTTTGATAAATGACTCCTTCTCCCAATTCCAAACGTTTGAGGTATTCCATGGTTTGTGGAATCTCGTCCTCTACTAAAAACTGCCAATCAGTAAACTTCTTACCCAATACTTCCGGCTCAGCCCAGCCAAACAGTTCTTCCGCCTGACGTGACCACTTCCTAACGCGGAACTCTTGATCCCAAAGGATTACTGCTAAGGGTAAATTCTCAATGAGGGTTTTAAGTTCATCCTGAGTTTGTTGCAATATTTTTTGGGTTTGCTTAGGAATACTCACATCCCGGACTAATGCTAAAACCTGACCCGATATAAAGGGAACCAGCCTCACCTCTTCGTACTGAATTTTATCTCCCACCGGAAACTGGTGTTCGATAAATTGGATTTGTCCAGTGGATAGGGTTTTTTGAATCCCCTGTTCGTACTGGGTTGCTAAAGCAGGGGGTAAAAAATCAGTGATGTGAATCCCTGGGGTTTGCCGTCCAGGGAGGATATGTTGGTTAATATTGGGATCATTGTAGAGATGGGGAGGTAGTAGGTTGTGACCGGGGAAGTGATTGGCATAAAGTTGGACATAATAACCCTGGGAGTCATAGATGCAAATTAAGTCGGGCAAGGATTGCAACAGAGCCCAATACTCAGCATCCTGTTCCCGAAGACTTGCTTCTAGATCTTTGCGGGTGCTGATGTTTTCCATAAACCCATCCCATTGAATGTCTCCGTTGTTCAATAGGGTAGGATTAGCCCTAATCTTGATCCATTTCCAGGTTCCATGAGGGGGAAAAATGGGAAATTCATGGGTCAATTCATGGCTCTGTTGAGGGCTTTCAAGTAGTTGGGTTTTGCACTTTTCCATGGCTTGTGTCAACTGAAACCAATCGTTAGGATGACAGACCGTTGCAAGATCAGCCATGGTGGTCATGGAACCGGTGGTCATTCCAAACAGTTCCCGATGAAAATCGCCCCAATCCACAAAGACATCAGTGCCATTGGTATAATTGAAATAACGAAATATAACTCCTGGGAGTTGATTTATCAATCTTTGATTAGACTGGTGCAGTTGTTCAGCCATTTGATTAATGGATTGGGTAATCTGTTCCAATTCCTGAATTGCTTGGTTGGGGTTGATCCGATAGTCTAATTGTCCATTGGCGATCGCCCCTAACCCCTGTTGAATCTGGTTGACTTTTTTTACCACTTGTTGACTTAAAAACCAAGCCGTCCCTACCATAAAAGCCAGATTCAGGACAGCAACCACCCCAATCCCCCAAGAGTCAGTTCCCCTTGGAGGCACCAACTCTGCCTCCGGAGTGATAACAACCACAAACCACTGCCGTCCATGGCTGCGATTGGGAAAAATACTGAGAAATTGACGCTGTTCATTGATATTCACCGTTAGGGTTGAAGATGTTTGTAAATTTTGCCAATTTGGGATAAGTTGCTTCATCTCTTGATTGGATTGGGTCAGAGTAGGGGATTCCATATCTTGGACAGATAATCGCCGAACCAGGGCTGGGATTCGCCCATCTCTCTGATGAATGCTCTGTTTCCTAACTCGAATAACCGGTTCTTGGAGGGAATTGGCAATCATCAATCCTTGAGAATCAATGATATAGACTACACGTTTACCGGCAATGGCATGTAAATAACCCGACAATGAATCCAGCCTAATGGTATTGGACAGTACAGCCACAGGGTTATTAGGGGACAAACCAACGGGTTGATTCACAGAACTGGCAGATTTGAACCCATAGATAGGAATGGATACACTCATTCCTAATCCACTGGAGCTACCAATTGGATAGGGTTCAGTCCACCCTATTTCCCCTGTTTCAGCCGCCCGACGATACCAAGAGCGATGGCGAACATCATGACTTTTTACTGAAAATAAATATCGTCCCGGTTGACCGTTTTGGGCAATAGCATACACTCGATCCAATCCAGGTTCCTTGGCATGGGTAATAATGGCACGGTATGGGGTTTCTTCAGGTTGGAGGGGAAATTGCTTTAAGGTGTCGGTACTGGCACGAATACTGGATCTAAATTCACCCTTGGCTGTACCAATGCTCAAAGCAGAGATGAAAGGTTCTTGGCGATGATGAAGGATTAAATACTGGTGAAATTGAATGAGGTTATCCAGGGAGACTAAGCCAGATTGAACTAAGCTGAGATGATGTTGAAGTGCATCCTCAGCATGCAATTGGTATGAATCAATCAGGTCTATGACCTTACCACTGTCCCTAGAGGCAAGTTCTTTGGATAATTCTATAACAGCGGTCTGACCACTACGGTGCAAAATAGAACTGACTAGAATCGTGGTGCTAAGGAGTTGTACCGTGACAGGAATGGCTAAGACGAATAATAATGACCTTGGATACCGTCTCTGGGGGAACAAGTTGCGGAATCGGAGATATTGAGCCTGGATTGACGGTGGAAACCAGTTCATTATTGGTAACTTCAGGGAATGCTGATTACGGTATTTATTGTAAAACCCTTTTTACCCACATTATCATTCATCTATGGCATCCACTCCCGTTCAAGGCGATCGCCCCTATTGGTTAGCATGGTCTCAAATCCCTGGACTCGGTTCAGTTTTATTACAGCGGTTGGCGGAACGATTTGGCTCTCTAGGGGAAGCCTGGGTCCAACCGTTGACAGAGATAGGGAGGGTGGAGGGTATTGGTCCGTCCCTATTAGAAACCATTGGTGCGACACGACCCAACATTAAGCCTGCAATTTTTCTATTCCACCATATGCAACACAACCCACAATTCTGGACCCCCGCCGATGCCGATTATCCCCGTTTATTACTGGAGTCCCATTCTTTTCCACCAGTGGTATATTACCAAGGGGTGGTTGATGTGGCAGAAAACCAAGGTTTACGACCAATGGTAGCGATCGTTGGTACCCGTTCCCCCAGTGAATACGGTCGTCGTTGGACACGAAAACTAACCACTATTCTTATCCAGCAAGGATTTACCATCGTTTCCGGCTTAGCACAGGGGATTGATACAGAAGCCCATCGCACCTGTATTGAACTGGGTGGACGCACCATTGCTGTTTTAGGAACAGGGGTAGATGTGGTCTACCCCTATCGGAACCGTGCCTTATACGGGCAAATCCAACAAGTGGGGCTGGGGATCAGTGAGTATCCCACCGGCACCTTGCCGGATCGTCAACACTTTCCCCGCCGGAATCGGATTATTGCCGGTCTTTGCCGAGCAATTTTGGTCATGGAGGCTCCCTTGCAATCCGGTGCGTTAATTACGGCCAACTTGGCTAACGAAGATGGGCGAGACATTTATGTTTTACCAGGATCCTTAGACAATCCCAGTGCATTGGGTTGTTTAGGGTTGATTAATAAGGGTGCCCAGGTCATACTGGGGGAGGATCATTTGCTAGAAATGCTGGGGGCAATGCCACATTATCGCCCTAACTTGGCTGAGCAATTGAGTTTACTCACCCCTCCACCCCCTGACTTAGACCCGGAATTACAATCCATTTTACAGATTGTCGCCACTGATCCGCTGCCCTTTGATGTAATCATCCAGAAAACACAATTATCCACTGCTACCATTGCCAGTGGTCTTTTACAGTTAGAGTTGATGGGGTTGATCACCCAAATCCCTGGGATGCGGTATCAACGCTGCTAGTTAGCCCCCCGGTTTCATTGAACCGGAAATTACACCAGCAGCAGCAGCCACCCCTGCCCCCGGACTAAATCCTTGGTAGCCCAATTCCTGTAGGGCTGCCTCTAGGGCGGCGATGGCAGTTAAAATATCCCGATCGCTCACAAACCCAAGATGACCAATTCGGAAGATTTTACCTTTTAGGTGGTCTTGTCCCCCTGCCATGGCAATATCAAACCGTTTCTTAAGGACTGTTCTAATTTGTTCTGCATCCACATTGTGGGGGGCAACTGCTGTAATTGCTGGACTGGCAGCATCATCAGGGGCAAAGAGGGGTAACCCCAAAGCCTGAACAGCGGCACGGGTGGCAGTCTTTAATCGTTGATGACGACTAAAGATAGAATGTAACCCCTCACCTTTTAATAGTTGTAGGGAACGATGTAGGGCATAAAATAGGTTGACCGGCGGAGTAAACGGCGTACTATTTTTAGTAGCATCCTTACGATATTTGCCTAAATCAAAATAGAATCGTGGTAACGTTGCAGTTTTATAGGCATCCCATGCCTTGGGACTGACTGCAACAAAAGCCAGACCGGGGGGCATCATATATCCCTTTTGGGAACCGGAACCCACCACGTCTAAACCCCATTCATCCACGGGAACGCTGATGGCTCCTAGACTGGTTACGGCATCCACGATGGTTAGAACTTGGGGATGGGCTTTTAGATAATGACTGATGGCTTCCACGTCATTGAGGACACCGGTGGAAGTTTCGCTATGGGTGACAATAACAGCTTTAACGGGTTGTTGACCCTCTGCCTCTAGGGCAGCTTTGAAGTCATCAGGGTTGAGGGGTTGTCCCCATTCAGCACTGACTTTTGTGACTGTTAGCCCATAAGCCTGACTTAATGCTGCCCAACGATCCCCAAATTTGCCATTACATCCCACTAAGACGCGATCGCCAGGGCTTAGAAAATTAATAATTCCAGCTTCCATTGCCCCTGTACCACTGGCAGAGAGGATCAGGACATCATTTTGAGTTTGATGTAACCATTTTAAGCCTTCACTTACCTCCGCCATAATTTTCCCAAAGTCACCACTTCGATGACCGATGGGATGCTGAGCCATCGCTAATAAAACTGATTCCGGCACCGGTGTAGGTCCGGGAATCATTAGCATTAATTTGTTATCCATGTATCACTATCCTAAGGTTAGATGGCTTCCCCATTCCGTTCGCCGGTTCGTATGCGAACAATTTGTTCAATTGGGGCAATGAAAATCTTACCATCTCCAATTTCACCCGTTCGAGAAGCATTGACGATTTTATCGATGACCATATCAACTTGATCATCTTCAACAACCACTTCAATTTTTAGTTTTTGTAAAAATTCCACCGTATATTCTGAACCGCGATACCGCTCTGTCTGACCCTTTTGTCGACCAAAGCCCCTCACTTCTGAAATGGTCATGCCAACAATTCCAGCATTGACCAAGGCGATTTTTACTTCATCCAATTTGAAAGGACGAATAATTGCTTCAACTTTTTTCAATGGATTGACTCCTTAAAAGACTTCCTAGATATGTATCTAAGGCTAAATAATAAGATTATGCATCTTATAAGTGAATGGATCAGGTGGTTGTGCCCCTGTCATGAACCTGTAAGTATGCTAACAGTTAACCCCATAAAAAGCTCTCGTCGTTTATAAATATCTCTGGCAACCGAAAACTACTGTTAACCCAGATACAAAAAATAAGTCAAATTCAAGCAACATTCCATCAAAAAAACCGTCAAGATTACATTAAATTGGATTCGTTCCAATAGCAGCAAAGCCCTTTATTTTGAAAGAAAATCATGAGATTATCCCGTTTCGTTGTTTTATGTATTATGACTACCTGGTTGTTGGTTGTATCACCATCAGCGGTTGATGCAAGTGAGCTTTCTACGGTCATGAGTGCCACTAAATTTCTCCAGCAGGTTCGGTCTAACATTGTCACTCGCATACCGCCAACGGTTTTACGACAGAGCCGTGGCATTCTTGTGATTCCAGATGTTATTAAAGCAGGTTTTATTCTGGCAGGACAACGGGGACAGGGATTATTACTCATCAAAGATGCCACTGATAAATGGACAAACCCATCTTTTGTGACCTTAACAGGGGGTAGCGTTGGTTTTCAGGCAGGGGGACAGTCTAGTGATGTTGTTTTGTTATTATTAACCCAAGAAAGTATCAACGGTATAACCAACAATAAATTTACTTTAGGGGGGGATGCGGAAGTTGCAGCAGGTCCAGTTGGGATTAGTAAAGGGGCTGCCACTGATTTTGGAGGGGCTGAGATTTTATCTTATTCTCGCAGTCGGGGGGTGTTTCTAGGGGTATCACTCACTGGTTCGTCCATTGAAATTGATAAAAATGCCAATGAAAAATACTATAACCGCAAGGGGATTAATGCCAATGACATTTTTACAGATTACACTCTCATTGCTCCCCCAGAAGTAGATAACTTTAAAATGGCACTATTAGCTTCCCAGTTGTGACATCTCCCCACTGCTAACCGTTACAGTAGAGCAGGGGGATTAGTTTGTCTGAAGACCATAAATCCAGATAATCAGTAGGGGGGTAAGAATGGTCAACATAAGATTAAGGGGAGCACCTATGCGAGTGAAGTCAAGAAATTTATAATTTCCTGGTCCATAAACCATGGTGTTGGTTTGATAGCCAATCGGGGTTAAATAACTATTGGAAGCTGCAAATGTAACGGCAAACATAAACGCATAAGGGTTTAGATGAAGGTTTTGGGCAACCTCTACTGCAATGGGAATCATTAGTACAACAGCGGCATTATTGGATAAAATTTCTGTTAACAAAGATGTGATCAGATAAAAAAAAGTTAAAATCCAAAATCCAGATAAATGCTGACCCATAGCGAGTAGCTGACTCGCCATCCATGCTGTTGTACCCGATTTATCCATTGCTATCCCCAAGGGAATTAAGCCCGCCAAGAGAAAAATAATATCCCAGCGCACCGCACCATAAATCTCCCCGGGTTTTAAGCATCCTGTCAATACCATGAGGATCACTCCAATTAATGCAGCAACCAGAATTGGAGTGATATTAAAAGCCGAGATTAAAACGACACCAAGAACAATGGCAATGGCAATTCCAGCCTTTTCTTGCCTCAGATTCTCAGCATCCCGTTGTTCTAAAACCAACAACTCCCGTGTGGTTTGTAATCCTAAGAAACTTTCCTTAGGTCCTTGTAACAGTAGTAAATCTCCAAATTTCAATGGCACCCTTCCCAATCGTTCCCGAATTAACTCCTGTCCGCGACGGATTGCAAGTACAGTTGCATTATATCGCTGACGAAATCTTAACTCTTTTAAGGTTGCGCCATTTAACCGTGAATTGGACAAAATCAAGATTTCCGCTACCTGTTCTTCTCCTGAATTGAGGTCTTGCTTTAGTTGGAGTCCGCTGGTCACCTTTTGACTAAATTTAACTTCTGGCAAAATGTCCAAACCCCGCTCATCCCTGATTTTTAATAAATCTTGGCGACTACCACGAACCAATAAGATATCGCCGGCTGCGAAGGGTTTGTCAGCGACTGGTTGAGCAAAATGTTGATTATTGCGAATGATTTCCAGTACATCTATATCGAAATTACGTTGTATAGCCGTAGACCGGAGTGTTTGCCCGATTAGATTTGATTGGGGTGTAATAATGGCTTCACTGACATAATCAGTTAAAGCATAATCTTGGTTTAATAAATCGGCATTGGGTTGTTTGCGATCGGGTAATAATTTGGGTGCAAATACTGCTAAATAAATTATCCCAACTAAAAAAGTAATTAAGCCAATCGGGGTGAACTGAAATAAATGAAATTCTCCATAACCTAATTTCTGGGATAGTCCACTGGCCAAGACGTTAGTTGAGGTTCCAATAACAGTGATCATGCCACCCAATACAGTGGAATAGGAAAGCGGAATCATTAATTTAGATGGAGAAATGTTTTTCTTCTGACACCAATCTTCCACAATGGGTAAAAAAATTCCAACTACCGCAGTGTTGTTAATCAAGGCTGTAATTGGACCAACAATCATACCCATGGTTAAAATCTGACGGGTGACGCTATTACCACCCCAATTCAGTAAAATATTCCGAATCGTTTGGACTGCTCCAGTGCGAACAATTCCAGCACTGAGGATAAACATGGCTAAAACAGTAATCGTTGCAGA
>Ga0172367_10004114_pt1 | contig 18319 bp, 21 predicted proteins | sample Lak10m_FD_114542 | JGI IMG/M metagenome (GOLD analysis project Ga0172367, IMG submission 114542) | Freshwater microbial communities from Kabuno Bay, South-Kivu, Congo - kab_022012_10m | ecosystem: Environmental > Aquatic > Freshwater > Lake | place: Democratic Republic of the Congo: South-Kivu...
CCTTAAGCAGATGTTAGGAGCATAAATAGAATGCGCGTTAAAAGAGGCGTCACTAGTCACGCACGACACCAGAAGATACGAAAAGCTACTAAGGGCATGACCCGAGGTAATCGTTCAAGTATAAAGCGAGGACGACAAGCAATAACAAAAGGATTGCAGTTTGCCTACCGAGACCGTCGAAATAAGAAAAGGACATTTCGCGCGTTATGGAATGCGCGTATCAACGCTGCTGCTCGTATGAACGACACAACTTACAGTCGCCTAATTGCTGCTCTCAAAAAGTCTAATATTGCTCTTGATCGCAAAGTTCTTAGTGAACTAGCTGTCAATGAACCAGCTGCTTTCACCGCAGTCGTAAAAACAGCTCTAAAATAAACGATAAATATTACTAAAATATCTATTATTATGGTATAATAATAGTGTTAGGTTACCGGCTAATCGCCCTATTAGGGAGGAAAGTCCGGGCAGCATAGGGATATAACAGTTGCTAACGGCAACCAGAGGAAACTCTAGGGAAAGTGCCACAGAAACGAAACCGCCTGTTTACAGGTAAGGGTGAAACGAGCGAGGTAAGAGCTCGCAATTTGTATCGGTGACGATATAAAATGGTAAACCCTGTTTGCTGCAAGGAAATGTGCTCATATTGGTATCCCGCCAGAGTTCATTGTTAACCGCTTGATCGGCAGAGCAATTTGTCGACTAGATAGATGATTAGCGCCCTGCTCTTTGCAGGATAACAGAACCCGGCTTACACGTAACCTAATACCCTAAAAATCACCCTAATTAGGGTGATTTTTAATTGTTTTAGGCGCTTGAACATCTAGAATTTTATTTACCATGTCGTCAGCCCTCCGATTATGTTCCCTCGGGACATATGTGAATACAACTTTATTAAATTTAGTTACAAGCTCATTTACAGTTCTATTCAGAGGTATAAGGTCCTGGTTCTTTACTTTATAAAGACCTTTCATCTGATTAATGACGAGCATACTATCCATGTGGCAATACACAATTTGTGCTTTGTTTTTAAGTGCAATTTCAAGGCCTAGTTTAAGAGATTGATATTCAGCCTGGTTATTAGTAGTGACACCTAAAAATAAGCCGTCTTGATCTACAATTGCATCATTCATATCCATAAGAACGTATCCGCAGGCTGAAGGGCCTGGATTACCCCTCGAGCCTCCATCAGTAAAGAGCTTGTAAGCTTTTAAGGAATTCATGGAATCTTGAGTAGAAACTGGCCCTACGGGCTCCTCGTGAGTAAAAAACACAATTTTTACTGGTGTCTCGGATCTAATTTGAGGACCGTAATATTTTCTATAGATTAGTAGCCTATCTTCTAGAGATATGAGCTCTTCTTCTGATCCTATATCGTGCTGAGTGAGCTTGCCTAGCTGCTTTTCAAGAATTTGAGTAATCTTTACTTTTCCAATCTCTTGCCAGGTTGCCGGACTAATGGGGTTGATCTGATCTATGAGCATTACAATGTCATTGACGTGCAAATCCTTGTCGTCATTAATGCGCCATGTAGAATGACGTTTACGTGCTCGTATGAGAGCTGCAGATTCATGGTTAACCTTTAGGGTTTTCATATAGTCTGATTATCTCATACATAGTCTTATTCCAGTATGGTCAGGATGAGAGGACTTGAACCTCCGGTCTCTGGACCCCCAGCCCAGCGCTTTACCAACTAAGCTACACCCTGGAGAATAAAAACATCCTAATCGGATGTATGGAAGCTGGTAGCCAACATGACAACCTGGAATTAACCCAGGTGGGGCTTCTCACGATATGACCACGGTCACATGCGAATATTGAAATCCCGTATGATAAGTATTCAGATTATCATATTGTTGGCGCCAGCCTTTATAAGTATAGATCAAAAGTAGTCAAGCGACTAAAAAGATGTAAAGGCTGTTAACGATATTACCTACGAGAGGACCTATGAATGGGAAAAATAGGAACATAAAGAGTAATATCGTCATTATTCCTCCACTTTCAATTGCATACATAACTCGCTGTACCGGCTCTGGCGCAAATGCGTATAACAAACGAGAGCCATCTAACGGAGGAAATGGAATCATATTAAAAACGAAGAAACCAAGGTTAACCTGAATAAACAAGCTGAATATATTGAAAAGATCCGTGCCTATGGCAACCCCACCTATGCGAATTATTCCTGCAGCAATGATTGCGAGGACCAAGTTAGTAAATGGTCCCGCTATTCCAATAAGTGCAGCACCGAATTCGTTATACCTAACATTCTCAGGATTAAATGGAACAGGCTTGGCAATAAAGAATGGTTGCATTCCAAACAATATAAGGACCATCGGCAATAATACGGTTGTAACGACATCGATATGCTTTAGTGGATTCAAAGTCAGTCTGCCGTGATCTTTCGCCGTAGAATCACCAAGCCAATGAGACGTAAAAGCGTGCATAGCCTCATGAATACCCATTGACAGGATTATCGAAACAAAGATAATGACTAGATCGGAACCGCTAAGTTGAGTGAGCATTATCTTAAGTATACTTGACTTTACGACGTAATCAATCTAAAATAACACCTTGAATCTAATAGGAACTAAAATTCAATGCAGAAATGTGAAATCACTGGCAAAGGCAAGCAATACGGAAGCAATGTTAGCTTTTCTCAAAGACACACAAAAAAGGTTTGGAAACCAAATCTTCAAACGAAAACCGTAATTGTCGACGGCAAAAAGGTAACGCTGAAGATCAGCACTCAAGCCATTCGTACACTCAAGAAAAAAGGCCTACTCTAAAAGTATTGCCACAATATAAATAAAGCGCATATTTGCGCTTTTTTTATATGAATCTAAGTTCTACTTTTGTTTTTCTAACACAACAAGCTGCACCTGCTCGGTGAGCAAATCAGATGCTTTAAGTTTTAGTTTCGATACGGTTTCTTTGGGCTCCATGACAAGACCTTTAAGTGACTCTTCTAAGCTGATAGCAGGCACTGGGTAGCTCAGGCCTTTAACTGCATATTGTGTAGGAATAATAATTTTTGGCTCAATCTGTTTAATAACCTTCAAAGCCCCTACTGTATCTAGGGTGAAGCCATGTCCACCTACTGGCACGATAAGAACATCGACGATTCCGATAGATTCTAGTTGAGATTCGGTTAAATCTGGATACACATGGCCAATAATTGCTACACGAACATTATCAGCAACAATCTTATAAATAGTTGCGTTCTTCATATCAGTCTCATCAACATGAGCCCTTGCTGCAATACCGCTTATAGAAACATTGGATGCTTCATACTCTCCCGGCCCATCAATTATCAATGTTCCTTTACGAGGGTCATCAGCAATGCGTGATGTCAATAGCTGTATATCGGTCGGTTTTGCAACATCAGAACCACCTAGCGCTTTAATATTATCATCAATGACTACAGTCGCTTTTTTAGTGATAACCTTTATGCAATTTGCCCCGTAATATTGTATTTCCATCTATTCCCCTTTTGGCTTCATTAAATCATGTTTATCGACTAGAATTTGTTTTTTTGCGGCGTACACGTTCGCGATAAAACGATCACTAATCTGTTTTCGATACTTAAAGTCTTGTAATGTCATCACAGTATAGCGTATTTCTTTGCCCTCTTTTTTCTCAAGGTCTTGAATGTATTTATTAAGCTGGGCCTGGTTAATGTCTCCAACCAGCAACATGTCTATACCTGATTTTTCATCACGAGTAAACTGCCCTGTATAAAGAGCGAGTTCGACGTTACCCAAAGATTTTAGATTGTCTTGTACGGGATTAGGAGCGGCTGTTTTGACTGCAGCCTTAACAGTACTCGCACCAAACATTGCTGAAAGAGGCTTGTAATAGTCAAATGACTGATTGACTTCATAATATAACTTATTGTTTGTCGTATCAGAAGAAATGATACCGATACTGAGTAAATTGGATAGCTCACGTCGTACTGAATTGATTTGCTCGTCAATTTTTCGTGTAATCTCTCTAACATAGAAAGATCGGTTAGGATTACTGTAGAACAGTTGCAATAACTTTACCCTAGTTTTTGATCCAAAAAGCTGTTCAATCATGATTCAATTGTAACAGACTACCGAATAAAATAGTATCCTAAGTGTTCAATAACGTTGTTGATAATTCTACAATTTTACTGGGGTCATCGTACCACTGAATACTTTTGTTTCGCTTGAACCAAGTACGCTGTTTTTTAGCCAATTGAGCTTCATACTGTAGACATAACTCCTTCGCCTCCTCTAATGTGCACCCTTTTTCAATATATGTTTGAAAAGCTTTATACGCAGGTGCTTGCATCGAAGGCAGCGTCAATGCATATTTTTTTCTTAAAGTTCTTACTTCTTCAATTAATCCTTGTTTGATCATTACTTCGAGTCGGCGATGACTTCGTTCTTTTTGTTCTTCAGGGCTTACAAAAAGTCCAAAGATATATGTATTATTACGTAAATGGCGCTGATTGGGTGGTTCTTGTCCTGTTTCGACTAGCCGCAACAGATGTCTTTTATTGCGACTATTCTCAGGTAGACTGATTTTCCTTGCAATAAGATAATTTTGCAGTTCTTCGATGGATGCATGCTCATATTTTCTACGATTTTTTTCATTCACTGGTCGGAACTTATAGTCATACACTACTGCATCTATATATAAACCGCTCCCACCGACTAATATGGGTGTCTTCCCACGTGACATAATGTCTTTAATTAGTGCATCTGCGCGTTGCTTAAAGTCAAATACCGTAAATACCTGATCGGGATTTACTACATCTAAGAGATGATGTTTGACTAGCTTTCTTTCTTGAAAGCTCGGCTTGGCCGTTCCAATGTCCATGCCTCTATATACAGTCCGAGAATCCGCACAGATAATTTCTCCATTACAGTGCTGAGCCACTTTGATAGCAAGACTAGTTTTGCCGCTTGCTGTAGTGCCTGTAATTACAATCAAGGGGATTGGGTTATTCATGGTTTTCAAGAAAATGTTTCAGTGAGTCAAGTTTTACCTTTACTTCTGAATCCTTCAACCGAATACTGACTTCTTTGGCGGCAACATCCTTGGGTCCAACAATTATAGTAACTGGAATTTTTAGCCGAGATGCGTCACGTATTTTTCGCCCCAATGATTCGTTGCGGTCGTCTACGGTATACCGCATTTCGTTATACCTTATCGGCTTCATTAATACTGTATCATTCAATATATTCTTTATTTTACTAACATAGTCATTGACTGAGTCATTGATAGTTAATATTCTAACCTGTTCTGGAGCCACCCAGTATGGAAACCAGCCCGCGGTATGTTCAATGTACACTGACAGAAACCGCTCCAGAGAGCCAAGCAGCGCACAGTGTATAATAACAGGTGTGTCATCTATGCCTTCTTCATTAACATACGTAAGATGAAATCGTTCTGGTTGCACAAAATCTAGCTGAATCGTTGCGACTTGATGTTCTCTACCAAGCGCATCGCTGCCCATAAAGTCAATTTTCGGACCATAAAATGCAGCCTCTCCTCTCGCTTCAAAAAAATCAAGATTATTTTTTTTTGCCAAAGTGCGAATAGTGTCCTCTGCGCTCCTCCAGAGATCAGCAGCCCCTAAATAAGTATCGCTATCATCTCTGAAGCTGAGCCGTGCGCGAAGATGTATTCCCAGAGTTTTATACAGTGTCTGAACTTGTTTCACTAAAGAACCTACTTCGTCCTCTAGCTGGGATTGTCGAGCGTACACATGACTATCGTCTTGAGTAATTGAACGAACTCTGTTCAAACCTCCAAGTTCTCCTGTCTTCTCATCCCTGTAGACTGTAGTTGTTTCAAAATATCTTAATGGCAGTTCCTTGTAGCTTCTAGGGTGTGACGCATAAATTTGGTTGTGATGAGGACAGTTCATGGGCTTTAGAGCAAATTCGTCGGATGTTTCTTGGCTTTTAACGAGAAATAGCTCATCTCCAAACTTATCAAGGTGTCCTGATACAGCATACAAATTGGTTTTTGTAATATGAGGTATCCAGACCCGCTCGAACCCGTTATCTTTTCGTAGCTGTTCTGCAAAACTTGTAAGTTTTTCGCGTAACATTGCTCCCCTAGGAGTGAACAGCGGGAGACCAGAGCCTACAAGCTCAGATGTCGTAAACAAATCCAACTCATGACCTAGTTTACGATGATCACGAGCCTTGGCTGCCTCAATCATTTGCAGATAGGCGTCAAGTTGCTCTTTTGATTCGAATGCGACACCGTATAGGCGTTGCATCTGCGGATTACCCTCTTTGCCTCTCCAGTATGCTCCAGCGATACGAAGAAGCTTAAAAGCACCTACATGACCCGTAGTTTCCACATGCGGCCCACGACAAAGATCGGTAAAATCACCATTAGTATAAAAAGATACTTCAGAAACTTGAGAATCTCCTTCTGTGATGGTGCCAAGCTCATCTTGGTCTAGGTCCTTTGCGACAGTCGTTCCTGCACGCTTTAAATCATTTAGTAGCTCGAGTTTATAAGGTTGTTGATTTTGCTGAGCCCAGACAATTGCATCATTAATGGGTAAAAGCGTTTTTTTGAACGGCACCTTGGAAGAAATAATTTTTCTCATTTCTTTTTCAATACGTCCAAAATCGTCTTCAGAAATCATTTGATCTCCAAGATCTATATCATTATAAAAACCATTTTCGACTACTGGACCCACTCCAAATTTTGCATCTGGCCAAATATGCTGAACTGCAGTAGCTGTGATATGAGCCAAGCTGTGTCGCATTGCGTGTAACTTATTTTCTTGTTTTGTCATATTCACTCCTTATTTCATACAAAGAAAAAACGCGGCGTCTAGTATTCTCGCAAAGATACTACACTTATTCCGCGTCTTGGGTCCTAGCTACGTAGGAGGTTCCACCTGAGACATTTACTCTTGCGAGCACGTTTCGTACGTTCTTGCCATGTCGACGAGGCTCAACGGATGGTTAGACCGTTTCAACACCTGTAAGCATTATACCATACCTCGTAATAGCTAGCCTACAACACTAAATAAAGAAAAAACATGACTCAAAACTTCACTCCAACAATCATAACAAGGTTAGTATTATATGGCTAGTATATAAATATTGTTTTTTATACATTTATCTTGGGGATAAGCTTCTGCAAATATATACCATGCACGATATAAATTAAATTACGCACCTCTACCCTACGCGATGTATTTATGCTAATATGCTAGGGTAGCAAAAACAACTTCGGGTGATTAGCTCATTTGGCTAGAGCGCCTGATTGACGTTCAGGAGGTGAGAGGTTCGAATCCTCTATCGCCCACCACAAATCATTAGATCATTTATCAAAATGGTCTTTTTTTGTGTGATGCAGAACTTATAGAATCGTAAATACATACAGTATATACCTTGTAATTTAAGCTATTTTGTGTTAACATAAGCTAGTTAAACAGAGGTGTTTTTGGTTTTGAGTACCAACAAGCAAAGTTCGCTTGAGAGCTTTCAGCTCTTTTACGAGGAACTAGTTTCTTCAAAGCGAATCAATCGAATTCGAAGAGTTCGTGTTTCTTCTACTTCATAGTTGATCCACGTTTATATTTAATCCGAATTAGTCTCGACCTCTCGAGTCTCTTCTTTATATTGCCTAAACTTGTCTAATGAGCCCTTTAACCACACATTTAATTGGGTTATACACTAGCATTATAAACAGCATTATGACAACATATAGGCATGGTATGTATTTATTGCGGTGGATCAACAAAAGTTACTAACTCCCGTAAACAGAAGCGAACAAATGCGATTTGGAGGCGCCGGTCCTGTAACTCTTGCGGTGGTGTTTTTACTACTATAGAGTCTACTGACTATTCGACAGCACTTATTGTCAACTCTTCTGGGGATCATACAGCCTTTTTAAGAGACAAGTTATTTGTAAGTGTGTATGAGAGCTGTAAGCATAAAAAAAACGCCCAGCTAAGCGCTACAATGCTTACAGACACTATCATTAAGCAACTCTACCCTCTTATTAAAGATGCTAGTTTATCTGTTGATGCAATCCGCAGTATTACCCAACAAACTCTACTCCGTTTTGATGAGGCTGCAGGCGTACATTACAAGGCCTATCATCCAGTAAAAAAATAGACTGAGTAGATACTAGATTACTGTTTTATTTTCGTCGGTAACAACAGCTTTATCTGTAACATCGAACTTATCAAGATACTTTCCAAACATGAGACGAGTTTGAGAATAGAGGGCCGAAAAACCACTATACACGATTGTCGTAATGGGCAAATATACCCACTGAAGAACCATGAATAGACTTCTGTGAGCCTTGTACCTCTTAGGTTTTGGAGGTAAGGTCCTCAGGCTAAAGAACAAAGTGAAGAAAATACCGAACATCGCTATGCGCTGCAGGTTACTTATTGTAATTGGAAGCTGTGTGGCACCAAAGTCCTTTGGATTCACAAGAGCCGGAATAAATGCTGAAAATGTGATAATAAGCGCTGAAGTAGCCCAGCTAACATGCCCCTCAAGCAGGCGCAGCGTTTTGAACAATACATCTTTCTTATCAGCCTTATTCTTCTTGAAGAAACCGGTTGTGACTACGTACGCAAGATCTGAGGCACCCCAGGCCCAACGACGCATTTGTACAAACTGTGCCTTAAGAGTTTTTACATAGGTCGTTGAAAAAACAGCGTCCTGATAGATAGGAATAAAGATCGGATAGACTTCATGCCGGCCATCATAGCGAAAATAAGTTCGCCAGAACTGATGTCCGTCTTCTACGATGGTCCTTACGCTCCAAAAATCAGTATCAATAAGAGTTTGCATTGATTGAGCATGTGCTGAAAAGTTTCTTAAAATATGTGGTCTCAATGCAACGACAGTCTGCCAAAACGAGTTCCCTGTTGCAACCACTCGCATAGGTGCAGGTGCATCCCATATATTGTTTGTGTAGAGCGGTACAGGCTGAAAAGATATATAGCGTGGATCTGGACAGAGGCAGTATGTATACGCTGTTGCTGCAAAATAAGAAGGATGTGGTCTATTATCTGCATCAAGGGTCGTAAGGATAACATTGATAGGATCAATGTTCTTCTTCTTAAGATATCGCTCTACTTCCCTACCCGCATACGTCACATTGCCACCCTTACCTATAACTTCGTTTGGAATATCAGCCGGGTGCATGACAGCAAAAGCATCCATAAATTGACCCTTGTAATCTTTTATCAGCTCTTGTGCTCGCTTTGCAGCCTCTTCTCCCCCGCGCTCTTCGTGTGCGATAACCAAGATAACTTTTTTCATGTCATAGTGTGATGCAAGAACAGACTTAATTGTAGGCTCTAAAACCTCCCGGGCTTCTTTATACGTAGCAATCATGGCAACTTGAATAACATCCTCAGGCTTAACCATTCCTGCTTGTGTCTTTAAACGATTAATGTTTGCAATATGCCATTTAGGTCTCTTTAATTGAGGTCCGTTAACTGCTTCGGTTTGAACATCATTAAGAAGAGCCTGCCAATCAAGTTTACGGTGCTCTTTCATAGTTTGCCAGCCTTGGAATGCTCGGATGTTCATTGCTATAGACTTCACGAACCATAAAAGCATGTATGAAATAATAAAGAATATTGTTAATGGGGGGCTTACCAAACTGAGGATAAAGGGCAAAATAAGGATAGACCAGCTCAAGACTCCCGGTAAAACTTCAAAGAAACGGTATCGAGCATCACGCTGTCCCTCGTATGGAATTTCAATATCCTTTACCTGCATGTTTTACCTTAGTATTAACAAGGCGTTACTTATTATAATTGTCATGAATGTTAGCAAAGTGCCTAGTCCAAGCACTGCCACTGCGTAATTTCGATGATGTTGATACACTTTGACACTTAGAAAAGTGTTCATTCCAAAAATTACTATAAGAAATATAATAAAACCAAGGATATCTATAGCTTTCCCAGGAGTATATGGGCTAATTCCTAAGTTCGATCGATAAGATGACCATATTACCCCGCTACTACTTCCTAGACGCAACAAAATTAGAACCGACCCTAATACTGTGAAAAAGCTGTTAATTGTTAATAGCAGCAATACTAAACGATCGTGTAGATATTTTTTTGGAAGATGCATGGTTTAATTTTACACTCTTTGCACTGGAACCCCAACGCATATAGTCGGTTTTCTTACAATTAATGGAGCCGTCGACCGGGATTGAACCGGTGACCTACGCTTTACGAAAGCGTCGCTCTACCAACTGAGCTACGACGGCATGAACTCAAACAAAAATAATTATACCAAATACGCTATTAAGGTTGATTTTAACACCTTAAACTGTTATTATTTGATGCGTTGCGCTACGCAGCAAATGCGGGCCCGTGGTGTAGATGGCCTAACATGCCTCCCTGTCACGGAGGAGATCGCCGGTTCGAATCCGGTCGGGCCCGCCAATTAGTATACATAGAGCACTCAGGATAAAATTGACGGGTGCTTTTTATATTTAAGTCAGACAATATTGCATAATCAACATGAAAATCTTTTTAGTACTATCAATAAATACTCTTCAATCCTACAGATACTAGTAGTACACTATAGCGATGGAAAGCAATCAGCCTGACACAGTACCACTCTATCGCATTGAAAACCCTGATCACCCTAATCCAAGAACCCCTGATGGGATTACTTCACACGAAGATATTGTGGGACAATGGTTCACGACAGATCTTGCATCAACGATTAATTACCTTAGTAAATCGGCTCAAGAAAATGGACAACCCGTAGACGGCACTCGGCTCGTGGTCGCCCATATACCACGTGACCAACTCGACAGTCTTCATGTTACGCAGCATGAGACTGCTAAAGATATGGACGTCGAAAACGATAATTATATAGTCCCACGAGATGGCACCGTAGAAATAGAAGAAATTCCTCTTGACCCTGTTATTAGTGATTTAAGAGGTAAACTTAATCGGGTCACGGTACGCCAAAAAGCATTAGAACGCATACAAAAAATTGGCGACGTTACACTCAAAAACCAAGAATAGTATCATATTTCTCTATTTACTTTTTTACTCAAATATTGTACAATATACTTATGAGTAAGTTTGAGAGTTTCGGTGACGGAATGAACGGTCGTGTCGATGGTCCTCTATTCGATGCCCGCGCAATTCTTATCCCTGGCTCCCTAGCTTTAGGAAGTGTTGTAGAATCACTTCAAACCAATGTACAAGGTGTCTCAAAAGAGTCGGTTCATTTTAGCGACCCCGTTCACCAAATTATAGGTAATCTTGCTTTTATGCCTCTTGACGCTAAAGCGTTGGGTGTAAGTTTTGCTGCTGCAGCAGCAATGCAAATGGGCTATGCTGCACGCTCTGTTAAAGAAATCTATGTAGAAAATGGACTTATAGGAATAGGTATATCTCCAGAGTCGGCAGTAGAAACCCCAGCACTATCTCACCGGAGAAAATTAGGGGCATTAGCCGTGACTGGCTTGACCGCTGCGATAGCCTATAAGGTTGGTGAACAATTTAATCAAGCAGAAGACCTTATCGCAAGCGCCGGTCTTATTGGACTAAGCACCCTATATTTTGCGAATACACGCAAAAAGTTCACTCGTAAACAACAATAGTTCTATGGATGCAAAACACGAATACCTACCAGAGAGAATCCCGAGTTTAGAGGAAGTTACCACTGCGTATCAAGAAGTACTTCAATACAATAATAAACATACAGGAATATCTACTGGCATATTAAATTTACTAATTGCAACTATCGAGTCTGAAGAGACTTTTGAAGAGTCAGCTATTACGTTTGAGGAGTCACTTGAGCAGACCAATAATGAAGATGCTATGCATAAAGAATTGACCCATATTATCCACGCAAACACCTTACAGTGCATCGGCGTATCTTTACAGAACGGAACGCAGTTTAAAAGTAGCACCGGGTCACCTGTTGGTGCGCACAAACTGAATCCACGCATAGATGACGCCGAATCTTTTAGGCATTTTCTTTCGCTGCAATCAGAAGATAGCATACAAGCAGAAATCAAACACCTCGATTTAGTCGCAGACCTTCTTAAAGGTCTTAAGAATCAGGTTAGTAACGGTTTTGCACCATTCCCTGCAACCACAGACCGAGCAATAGTAGAACCCCTGATGCTAGGCGGTGAGATAGCGCTTAAAGCCTTCGATCATATAAACGATGAACTAAAAGAGATCGGGCTTGATAAACCCACGATATTTGAAGAAATTCTTAAAACCGAAAGACCTTCATTTAATAACGATCATTACCAAGACTATGTGAAAGCAGAACAATATAAAGAGACTTATAATGAATTAGAAAATTTCGTGCATTATTGGGGTCAAGATCTTCTACGACAATATATACGTGTGGGCCCCGAAGAAAAACTAAAGCAAGAAAAATCCGTTTATTTAGACGGTGAACACATGAACAATAGGCTTACAAAATTAACTTCATATATTTTAAATATGGCAATAGATGAGAAAGAAAATGTAAGAAAATACGGAATTGAGTCTGCGAATAACCTTTTGCAAGGAATACAAAAGACAATCGATCGCATGAACGTAGAGCCCGATGTTTGGTTTGCGTGCCCACACAATAGAATTTTATTAAAATCGATTGAACTAGATATAGTATCAACAATTGCAGATTAATAGATATAAGCTAGCACATAAATGAACACTATTTATGTTCAATTACAGTTTTATGTACAGAGTGGCCTTTTTCTGATCCTTAAGATCATTTAAGTACGTATTGATGTTCTTAAAGTTAAAGACTATATGCGCTCCACGAATTTTATCACCTTGCGGTTCTATATTTTTAACTATTTCAAGTGAATAGCCGCTATTGATAACATCAGATACTTGACCCGGTTTTAGCTTATAAAGTTCGCTAGTGACTTCTGCATCGATGTCACGGTTTGATTGATCTATAGGAAAACCAAACTCTCCACCGCTATCCTTGCTTGCAGCATCGTCTGAATATTTTTTAGCAACCGCCGCAAAATCAGCACCAGAATTGAGTTCTGCCTTAGCCTGGTTTGCTCGTGCGACCGTCTCAGGATCGAGGACTGGTAGCAGCTTTTGCGCCAATAGCTGTTGTTTTAAGCTTCGCTTGAAATCATTTATTGACCAGCCCCAATACTCCTTCAAGACATCCTCAAATACTTTTGTACTACCACCTAATCTGTTTTGTGAACGAACAATTTGTATTTCTTCATCGACTTCTTTATCAGATACAGTAACTTTTTTCTCAGCAGCAAGTTGTTTAATATATGCATCGTCGACAACTTTTGTCAGTGCACGTTTTTTAAACTCCTCAAGCTGTTGTTTACCTGAATCGGTATTAAAATCCAATTTCTGCTGGTTCTCGTAGTAGTGAATGTAGTGTTTTAATTCAAAAAGGTAGTTTTCATAAGCAACATAGCTATTTCCTGCTTTGGCGACTGGAAAAGGAACTACTTTAGTTACTCCATAGAGAAAAGACGAATATGATTTTACTCTATACAACGAAATCATTGTAAATGTAAAAAAGCCTACTATTACTGCTATAAGCAAGCTTGTCGTTATTAAAACAATTTTATGCTTTGAATGCTGCAAAGGGTAAATATACTTGCGTGCACTGGATAAGACTTCCTCCCGATGCTCTGCGACAGTCTCATTAGTAATTCGAGGTACATGCTCCTGCGTTGCGGACTCTTCTATTTTCTGTTTTGTCACTCTTTTTTTTATTTTTCGTATCATGCTGTCTCTGGTTCCTCTTCTAGTGTTGATTCTTGAACGTCTATACCTTCTTGACGTAATATATTAAGCAGTTTCTTCTGAATTTTTGCAGGCTGATGAATATCATGTATGACCAAATCACCAACGTAAGTCTGCATCATTATTGTACCAAATCCTAGCAAAGTTTGTTGCAGTCCAGAGATTTGATAGTTAACCATCTGAATCTGTTGTAAACCTAAATCAACCACACTGCGATGGAAAAGGCCCTTTTGGGTGATCTGAATGAGCCTCTGGTCTGTTACTATGAACAAGCTATAATACCAGCCTATCCAATATGGAAATACGAAAATTACCCCAATGCCCATGCTAATTAATATACTTATAAAAAAGAATGTCATGGACGGGCTATTTTCGGGTCTTGCATATGTAAGTATCAAGGTGTAGAGAGGCCCAATCAACATACATATCATACCAATCAAAATTCCCTTTCTCATAATGAGTGGGTGTTTTCGAAATACAAAAAGAACTTCTTCGTCATCAAACTGATCATCAAAGTGCTTTTTAGATGTGTGTTCTTTTTTTGACATACTTATAGGGTAAAGCTTTTATGCTTGAACGTCCAGAGACTCCAGGTATACTACTCTAGTAGACTACGTTTAATGGTCCGGTAGCTCAGCTGGATAGAGCGCCGCCGTCCTAAGGCGGGCGTCGGGGGTTCGAATCCCTCCCGGATCACCATATTTCTCGTACTATACATGGATACTCTCTTATGAGTATCTATTTTCTTTCTTCTGGAGAGTACACATCAGGAGTATCTGTGCGATCGTAACTAAATATTTCAGTTTCACTAAAAAAACGTGCAACTTCAATATCACCATTTGCTTTTGAGTCCGATGCATGAATAAGGTTACGCCCGTTACCGATTGCTAGATCACCACGAATTGTTCCTGCGTCAGCAACACGTGGGTTTGTTGAACCAACGAGTAGTCGCACTGAATCAACGCACTCATACCCTTCCCAGGCCATAATGACCACTGGAGCAGACTGCATAAATGATTCAATGTCTTTGTAAAATGGTTTGTCTACGATATGAGCATAGTGAGCCTTTAAGATTGCATCATCAAGTCGTGACATTTTAATGCCAATAAGCTTGAGGCCCTTGCGCTCTAGTCTTTGGATTATTTCGCCGACAAGAGTTCGTTGAATTGCGTCTGGCTTTAGAATAATGAGTGTTTTTTCCATGATGCTCCTTGATTATCTATGTTCCTATACTAACAGATTGGAGTCATAAACTATAGGGGTAGAACAATATAGTGTAGTATAGAACTTATGCTACTGCGTACAGCCAAAACTGATTTTCTTGAATACCTTGAAGTTGAGCAAAACAGATCTCAAAAGACTATTAAAAATTATGATCACTATCTGACACGGCTCCTTGATTACGCAGGAGACATACAGATAAGCGACATAGATGGTGAATTGATTCGTAAATGGCGCCTCTGGCTTAACAGGCTTGGAACAAATACGTCAGATGAGTTGCAAAAAACAACTCAAAATTATCATCTCATAGCGCTCAGGAGCTTTTTAAAGTTCTGCGCAAAACGCAATATATCCGCCCTATCAGCAGATAAAATTGAGCTCGCGCGCACGACTCGTAAACAAGTTACTTTTCTAACCCCAGAAGAAATACAGCGAATGTTTGACGTCTGCGATCAAACTACAAAAATCGGAGCTAGAAATCGTGCAATTCTAGAGCTTTTATTTAGTAGTGGGCTTCGTGTATCAGAACTGGTAGCGCTAGACACTGATCATATCAATATAAAGCGAAGAGAGTTTATGGTTCGAGGCAAAGGCCAAAAAGATCGACCTATATTTATTAGCCCGCAAGCTGCAGACTACATTAAGGAATATCTCCTTATGCGTTCAGATAACGTAAAACCGCTATTTGTGCGCTACAGCGGTCAAAAAAAGATAGACACAAGCGGTAATTATCATAGGCTTACCGCAAGAAGTGTACAGCGAATGGTATCTAGTACTGCATTGCTTGCTGGAATTACAAAAAAAGTATCACCTCATACGCTGCGTCACTCATTTGCAACCGACCTACTTATGAACGGTGCAGATTTACGTAGCGTTCAAGCAATGCTAGGTCATAGCAATATAGCAACGACTCAAATATATACCCATGTAACTGATCCACACCTCAAAGCAATTCACGAAAAGTTTCACAGCAAATAAAACCAATAAGTCCTAATTACACTCTTTACTGCTTGCGCCAGGAGCTAATTTTAGGCGCTTGCATAATGATTCTTGACTTGAAAAAACATATTCAGGAAATGTAAGAGAACTAGAGCTGTTGGCACTAACTGAGGAAGATGGGTCTTCAATGCGCACCTTTATTCGTTTCAGTACATCTGTGGCCTTACCTGTTGAGTCAATTTCGATTTGAGCACCACTAAATCCACTCGTGGTTTCAGTACCAACAACAGTGTTACCATTCAATGTTACACTCGAAGTATTATAAATTGATCGCATTCTAAGATAGTATTTTTGTAACGTTAAACCCGTAATTGTAAACGTGCAACCGCTGTTTGCAGTTGCATTGCATTTTACTCCGATCACGTTGCCAATTGCTATTTCATTGTAACTTTTAGTTGTATCTCCACTGTTTTGTTGCGGTTGCAATAAGAAGGATTTGGTTGAGCTGCTATCAAGAATTTCAGTGCTAATAACCCCACTGTCTGGAATTGGAATAAGGTCTAAACGCAGTATCCCAATTGCGCCACCCCAATCATTAGCTACAGGAAAGACGCCTACATTATTATTTTCTTTTACGGTAGTGGAGCCATCTCTTGCTTTCCATGAAATTGTTAGATTATTGAGAGGGATAGGATTTCCTGAACTATCTTGCATAGATAACGGCACAACTACAGCCTCATCTGAATTAACGTTCTGGTAGAATAGACTTTTTGGCTTCTTATCAAATAAAAGGCATGTATAGCTAGAATTATTGCCTAAATCAGTTTCATTAAACAATTCGGCAGCATCAGGATTGTTGAATGTAATCTTACCATTGCACTCCGTCCGAGAATCGTTTCCGATATAAGGCAGTGCTGCTCTTAAAGCGTTTATTCCCGATTCAGCAGCGTAGTTTGCTTGTGTGCTAAGTTGTCTATCAAGCGCTTCACGCTGTTCACGTCTAGCAAGCTGTGCAAACCCGGTAACAATAAGACTAAGGACAATCATTATAATCATCGTGACTACGATTGAAACGATACCCTTTTCGTTTACCTGACTATTTTTTTTATTATTCATACTAGTTATATTTAACACTACTTTAATCTCCTATGCACTGTCGATTTTAATGATGAAGTCGCACAGAATTGACTACCTGCACCACCCTTACATAACCCATTGTCATTTAACAAATCATTATCGCCGTAGGCAACAAGCATTGTTATTGTGTAATCATTCCCACTATTAACTATAGAAAATTCTCTTAAGCTCATCCCTTTGCCTAATAATTCAGTTTGTGGTGCTGGATTTCCGGCATTACAATCAGCGGCATTATCTAATTTCGATGTTTTTAGCGCATAGTCTTTATTAATATTGTCTTCAACCTGTGTATTCAGTTTATAGTCATATCGTAATGAGCCGATACAGAATGTTCCTGATGAAATGCCGTCGTCAGGAAGCGTGCCTTGTGGAGCTGAGCCACTAAACTGTATAGATTGAGTTAAAGTGTTCATCGCGCTCCGCGTAGCATTTTGGGTCCTTGAAATAGTATTACCACGATAATAGTTTCTTCCAACCTGAATAAGCCCAAATGTGCACAATAGCAGTATTACTGAAAAAACCGTGGTAGAGATAAGTAATTCTAATAAGGTAAAACCTTTTTCGTTTTTTAAGTATTTCATTGAGAAGTCCTATATGTAAGAGTAAGCTGCTGTTTATTTCCTGTAACTCCATCCCAAAAAACCGTTACGGTGAATACATTTCTATCTAGACTGCGGCGAATTACCTGCTTGTAGATCCCGAATTGGCATTGCGAAGCTTCATCTGATACATCTTTAACACTAGGCTTATTGTCTATGACTTCGATGCAAAAATCCTGATCCTTGCCTGCTGTAGGGTTATCGCTAATAAATTGATCGAGAGACTCAACGGTAGATTGTGCATACGCCTGAGCTTCACTTCGCTCTTGTGCAGCCCGTATTTGCTTTAAACTATTATTAGATATTGCCATTGCTCCCGTCAGAACAATACTTACGACTGCTGTAGCAATGAGCACTTCTACAATAGTATCACCACGCTGCTTTAACTTTATGTACATGACTCACCCTTTATTACTAATGTGCTTGTAGCAGACCGACTGCTGCCTCCAATAGTAATTAATCCGCTCTGATTAGTGGTGCCACTATCAAAGCATAGATTGTACCCGCCTGCTGGGTCTTTACCGGAATCATAATTGGTGGAAAAATTATTTGGCAAACCACTATTGAAGGAAAAGCCATAGAAGCTTGCCTGCTGGTACCCAGAGTTAAGCTGGTCACTCACTCCAGCAGTTGAAGCTAAACCGTTAAAGAATCCAAAGGCATTCAAATC
>Ga0172367_10004115_pt1 | contig 18316 bp, 13 predicted proteins | sample Lak10m_FD_114542 | JGI IMG/M metagenome (GOLD analysis project Ga0172367, IMG submission 114542) | Freshwater microbial communities from Kabuno Bay, South-Kivu, Congo - kab_022012_10m | ecosystem: Environmental > Aquatic > Freshwater > Lake | place: Democratic Republic of the Congo: South-Kivu...
CCTCCTCCGCCACCGCCGCCCCTAGAAGGTGCTGGAGGATTATCTGATGTTTTAAGACTCTCTTCGGTTATATTGCAGTTGCCTGCCCTGTCGCAATAAGTAATATTATAATTATAAACAGTCGAAGCACTTAATCCAGTCAAACTAACTATATAATTTAGAGAAAAAGTCGAACTAAAATTATCTTGTAATGTAATAGAGTAGTTTGTTTCTTCGTTTGTATTCCATGATATTGTTGCCGTAGTGGTTGTTACTGTTTCTGAATTTACACTAATATTTGGATAGGTTATATCATAAACTATCGTATAATTTTTAGCATCATAATCTGAATTATTTGAGTATACTTCACATCCCCAGGTATAATTCGTTTCATTGAGGAAAGTATAATTAAAGATAGAATTATTTGTATTACTTGTAAGATTCACTAAAGTAGAATTAGCAAGATTTTCATTTTCATATAAATAGAAAGTCATATTTTTTATTTGTCTATCTGAACTAGTAACTGCGCTGCAATTAAATATCGTCTCATTTACATTAGTATATGTTTCATTTTGAGGAGAAACCAAAGTCAATGAAATTCCTCCGATAGTTAATGTAAAATTATTGATTGCGAAAGCATTATTATCTTTTAAATCATTAGCTAAGCAGTTCCATTTATATGTTCCTGTCTGCATGTTTGTAATATTGAATGAAGAAGAATTATAAGTTCCAGTAATATTCACACTTGAACTATTTATCAAATCATTTGTGGAGTTCCATAAATAAAAAGTCATATTACTTAACTGCCAATCGCTTGCATTACAAACAAATGTTTGATTAATGTTAGAAGTCAGAGTATTATTAGACGGAGAAGACAAATTTACTTCTGGATCTGTAGAATCTATTTCCATAAGAGCCGAATAAACATCGATTCTTGAAAAATATCTGTTAGCATAAAGATCATATATCTGTTTTCCAGTAGAATTTAGTAAATCTTCTATTTGATCAGGAGTCTTTGTTTGTCCAACAGACTTTAGATATTGATTTATTATTGCAATTGCTCCCGCAACATGTGGCGTTGCCATAGATGTTCCAGACTTGGGGCAATATCCGTTCGAATATCCTATATCTCCTGGGATGCAAGTAGAATTTATATTTTCTCCAGGTGCTGCCAAAATTTTTAATAAGGAGTTATTCCATGTATTTGCAAAAGTAGATATATTCTGATCTTCTTTATTAGTAGATGAAACTGGTGTTACATTTTGAAAACATGCAGGAACTCCTATGGCATTGTAATATCCTCCTAAGTCAGGTGTATCATGGTCTTCTCCGTTACCCGAAGCGGCTACCACTGTTATATTTTGTGCTATTGCGGAATTTATTGAATCTCTTAATAAAGAATACCCTCCTTCCTCATCACAATAATGATCATAAACAATTGAATTTCCAAAACCATCTTCAAGTCCCAAACTCATACTTATTATTGAGATATTGTAAAGAGAAGCATTATTTACACACCAGTCAATTCCATAGATTATGTCTTGCTCACTTCCAGATCCCGCGTTATTAAAAACTTTAATTGCAACAATACTCGTATTAGGTGCTACTCCTGTTATCCTTCCATTTGCTCCAACAATTCCGGCAACATGAGTTCCATGACCATCAACATCCATAGGGTCTGCATCATTATTTCCAAAATCATATCCTGCAATTACTCTACAACCCTCTCCAGAACCTACCGAAGTGCAACCTCCAAAATCCGGATGTGAATAATTTATTCCCGTATCTAAGATGCATACAGTTTGCCCCTTTCCTGTAAGGTTTAATCCTAAACTTTGTAATTCCCAGCTAGAAGATGCATTAATTAAAGGAACAGAATCTTGTAAAAGTTTTTTTATTTTGAAATTATATTCAATAACAATAGATTCGTCTTGGGATAGTTCTAAATACTCTTCATAAGTTATATTTTTAGAAGAGATCTTGTTTTTTTTATTTTTCATAGAATAAGTAGAAATTTTATTTTCTGGGTTTTTTTCTTGAATTAATACATTAACAAATTCTTTACCAGAGCTAAATTCTTTCTCAATATTATTTTTACTCACTTTTTCAACTTTCGCATCAACAAGCAGAGGTAAAACTAGTAATCCTATCAGTAAAAACAAAACAATCAAACTTCTTTTCTCCATATAAAAGTTATATTCCCAACCTTTAAAAACTTCGCGTATGTATCTATAATAATGGTGAAAATTTACGCAGTAGGCGGTTATTCTGAAGTAGGTAAGAATATGACTGCTGTTGAGGTCGATGAGGATGTTTTTATTTTTGACGAAGGTTTCTTCCTTCCGGCAATAGTTAAAATGCAAGAAAAGGAAAAAGACGAGTATTCTTATTCAGAATCGAGATTGAGATCTATTGAAGCAATACCCGACGACTTGATTTTGGATAAAGTCCGTCACAGAGTTTGTGCTCAATTTATAGGTCATGCACATTTGGACCATGTTGGTGCCGTTCCCTTTATTTCCGATAGATATAATGCTCCTATTTATTGCACTCCGTTCACTGCAGCGGTTCTAAAATCTTTGCTAGTTGATAATGAAGTTCATCTAAAAAATCCTGTTAAGACTGTTCATCCAAATACTTCTTTTTATGTGCAAGGAAAAAATAAAAGATATTTGGTTGAGTTCATTAATATGACTCACTCTATTCCTCAAACAAGCTTTATTGTTTTACATACCGACAAAGGCGCCATAATTTATGCAAATGACTTTAAGTTAGATGATAACCCTATAGTTGGTTTCAAACCTAACTATGAAAGACTCAGACAGATTGGAAAACAAGGAGTCTATGCAATAATAATTGATTCGCTATACTCTGGTTCAGACAGAAAAACACCTTCTGAAAAAATTGCAAGAAGCTTATTAGAAGAAGTTATGTTCACAGTAGATAATAAAAAATCTGGTATGATTGTAACTACTTTTTCTTCACATATTGCAAGATTAAAGAGTATCGTGGAGTTTGGAAATAAATTGAATAGAGAAGTTGTATTTCTAGGTAGAAGTTTAAACAAATACGCTCTTGCTGGGAAAGAAACCGGGGTTGCTCCTTTTATTCGAGATGTGACTCTTTCAAAATACAGAAGGCAAGTAGAGAAAACTCTTGATAGAGCGAGCAAAAGAAGAGAAAATTATCTAGTAGTGTGTACTGGTCATCAAGGTGAACCGGGAAGTATTTTAGAAAGAATATCCAGAAACCAACTTCCATTAAAAGTCGACCAAGATGATAATATTATTTTCTCTTCTAGTGTAATTCCTACAGATGTAAATGTCCGTTCATTTGCAGATATGGAGGCTAAGCTTAAAAAAAGAAAGGCAAGAATTTTTAGAGATGTTCATGTTTCGGGTCACGGTGGTAAGGAAGATTTAAGAGATGTCGTTAACTTGCTCAAACCTCGGCACATAATTCCTTCGCATGGTGAATTAGCAAAAACTCTTCCTATGAAAGAATTAGCAATTGAATTAGGTTATAAAGAAGGAAAAGATTGCCATTTAATGAAAGATGGAGATACTCTAGAAATATGAGCGAGTTAGGTGGAATTATACGAAATGGAATAGAGCGTGGTTGGCCCAATGATGAAATTAAGAACAGTTTGTTAAATTCTGGATATTCTGCACAAGAAGTAGATTATGAGTTTTCTTTACTATTAAAGAATTCGCCCGCTCCACCACGGGTAGATTCTATTAAACCAGTATCCGTGCCTCCTTTGTCAATAGCAGCTCCTATTTCTCCGATGCCTGTTCAAACAAACAAAGAGAAGAAATTCAATTCTCAAGATTTGTCTAACTATCAAACACCTTCTGTAGAAAAGAGCGCAAGCAATTGGATGGTCATTGCGATTATTATTTTGTTAGTTTTGTGTGTTCTGGCAGGAGCAGGACTTTTCTTATTCGGATGACAGAAATTTACGAACCTTCAGATGACTCTTATTTCTTTGCAGAATTTTTAAAAAGATATCTAAAAAAATCAAAACCTCAAACGTATTTGGACATGGGGTGTGGTTCCGGGATATTAGCAAAAACAGTTTCTAATTTTTTTAAAAAAGAAAATATATTATGTGTAGATATAAATACTTCTGCAGTTTTAGCAAATAAACTTCTTGGTTTTAAAACAATAAAATCTAATCTTTTCTCAAAAGTTCAGAAAAAGAAAAAATTTGACCTTATAACTTTCAATGCTCCTTATTTACCTGAAGAAAAAATAGAACCCTATTCTTCTAAATTAATCACCACCGGTGGCAAAAGAGGGGATGAAATTTCATTAAAATTTTTAAAACAGGCAAAAGAGCATCTTAATGAAAATGGAAAAACTCTTTTACTAATATCTTCTCTAACTCCTATGGAAAAAATAAATAAATTTAAACCAAAACTTGTTGCTAAGAAAAAAATATTTTTCGAAGAGCTGAGAATTTACGAGTTTAAAAAATAAAATGTTACCTTCTCAAATTCATAAAAGAATAAATTTTAACTTTGATAAACAAAAATTACTTTTTGATACTTCTCAAGAACTCTTTAGTTTTGCGAAAATTGACGATGGAACAAAAGAACTTTTAAATTCTCTAAGAAAAAATCCCACATTAAACTATAAAAAGATTTTAGACCTTGGTTGTGGCTACGGACCCATAGGAATTTATCTAAAAAAGAAATTTCCGAAGAGCGAAATTTTATGCACTGACAGAGATTCTTTAGCAGTAGAATTTACAGATCATAATGCAAAACTAAACGAAGTAAAAATCGAAGCAATTCCTTCGCTAGATTTTACAGAAATTGTCAATAAATTTTCTTTAATCGTCACAAACTTTCCCGCTAAATTAGAAAAAAAAGGGCTAGAATATTTTATTGCAAAAGCATCTGAATATTTGGAAAAAGATGGGACTTTTGTAGTCGTAATTGTGAAAGAATTAGAAAATGCAATGGGTGAAATTCTATCCGCAAGAGATCCTTCTTCTGATGGTAAAGATGAAAAAATTATCATTTCATTCAAGGAAAAAAGTAAAAATTATTCCGTTTATCATTTAAAGTTTGAGGAGACTATCTCTTTAAATCCTAAAGTTCATTATTATCTGGATAATGAAACTGATTTTGATGTTGATGGGCTTATTTATTTGTTGCATACTTCTAATTCATTGCAAGAGTTTGATACTCCTCATTTTATAACTAAACTCATTATGGATAAATTACTGGTTCAAAATTTAAGAAATATGAACATAACTATTTTGAATCCAAATCAAGGTTTTATACCTCTAGCTTCAATCCATCTAGGTTATCCTGAGAAAATAATTTTAGCGTCGAGAGATCTTTTACAGTTAACTTTATCTTCCGAAAACCTTTCGATGAATGCGTTTAATCATTTTGAAACAGTTAACTCAGATTTTCCTCAAAACAAAGGAGACTTATTAATTTGGAGTTTGCGGGATGAGGGACAAAAAGAAGTTTTGGAAAAACTTAAAACTTACAGAAAAAACTTTAAAAAAATAATTTTGGGCGGTCGTTTGCAAGTAATAAATAGGATTTTACAAAATCTGAAGCTTGAACCTAAAAAAGAAATTCTATCAAAATACTGCGTTGTGGAAATCTAACTAATTTTATCGTCGTAATCTGTCTCGGACACAAGCAAAACATTTATAAACTCCTCTTTCACCCATAATAATACTAAAATGATAACTTTGGAGTATAAATCCAAAGCTTCAATTATTTTTATTGAAGCTAGAATGAGCGCCTTATCCAGTATAGGGTGTGATGTTGGCCAATCGAGTTTTTAAAATATATATACGTCAATTTCTAGTGGTTTTATAGTTGAAATCTTTAATTATGAGTGATTAAAATTGTCAACTAGATAAAATAAATAAAATTATTTTATTGGATAGATCTTGTTTATCTAATATGTTTGAACCTTTCATATATTAGAGCTTAGTTTAGGATATAATAAATAAGTTTAATTCCAGTTTATCCTGCTGGAGGTTGCGGCTATTTGGTTTGAGATAAGGCATGCAAGTCTGACGATAAGTCGGCGTACTGCTCAGCAACACGTTGTTAATCTGCCCTTGAGTCAGGGATATCCTCGGGAAACTGAGGTTAATACCTGATAGGAGTTCTTCTCTGGAAAGAAAGTACTTTCAAATTCGTGCTCAAGGATGAGACTGCGGCTGATTAGCTAGTTGGCGGGGTAAAGGCCCACCAAGGCGATGATCAGTAAGGGCCCTTAGCGGGGGTGCCCTGAGAGGGAATCTGAGACACTATTCCCAGCTCTACGGAGTGCAGCAGCTATGAATCTTCTGCAATGCGCGCAAGCGTGACAGAGCGAACCAAAGTGTTTATCTTTTTGATAAACTTTTGCCAGCTGTAAAAAGGCTGGCGAATAAGGACTGGGTAAGATCGGTGCCAGCCGCCGCGGTAATCCCGACAGTTCAAGTCGCAACCAACATTATTGGGTCTAAAACATCCGTAGCTTGTTTAGTAAGTCTTTTGTCAAATCCTGCATCTTAAGTGTAGGGCGAGCAGAGGGTACTACTAGGCTAGAGATCGGTAGGTGTAAGAAGTACGTTCAAGGTAGTAGTAAAATACGTTAATCTTGAATGGACTCACAATTAGCGAAGGCATCTTACAAGGACGAATCTGACAGTGAGGGATGAAGGCCAAGGGCGCAAAAGGGATTAGATACCCCTGTAGTCTTGGCAGTAAACACTGCTCACTAAACATCGGGGCCTCTTCGGGAGGCTTCGGTGCTGTAGGGAAGCTGCAAAGTGAGCTACCTGGGAAGTATAGTCGCAAGATCGAAACTTAAAGGAATAGGCGGGGAGACACTACAACGAGTGACGCGTGCGGTTCAATTAGATTCTACACCGTGAACCTCACCAGGAGCGACAGCAGGATGAAGGACAGTCTGAAGGGCTTTCCTGACACGCTGAGCGGAGATGCATGGCCGACGTCAGCCTGTGCAGTGATGTGACCGGTTAAATCCGGTAACAGGCGAGACCCATGTGTATAATTACTATCGAAAGAAGAACATTATACAGACTGCCTTGGTAACAAGGAGGAAGGCATGGGCTACGTTAGGTGAGTACGTCCCTAATCCCCTGGGCTACACGCGCGCGGCAATGGCAGATTCAATGGGCTGCGACACCGAAAGGTGAAGCTAATCCCCTAGCATCTGTCTCAGTCCAGATTGAGGGTTGCAACCCACCCTCATGACGCTGGAATTCGTAGTAATCGTTCGTTAGCAGCAAACGGTGAATATGTCCCTGTCTCTTGCACTCACCGCCCGTCAAACCAACCGAGTTTTGCAGAGTTGAAGTCTGTATAGAAAGAAATTTTGTAAGACAAGGTAGGTTAAGTCGTCACAAGGTATCTGTAGGGGAACCTGCAGATGGATCACCTCCTAAAAATTAAAAAGAAATTTTTAATAAATATACCTTAGACATTATTGATCATATTAATTTAAACGCAATGAAAATTGGCCAACTAGCTTCTTTAGTAAATAATATTTAGTTCGCAAGCAAAGAAATATTGCTTGTCAGTTTCAGTGCAAGTGGAACGACTACAAAGCACATGAAACAAAAACTGGGCCTGTAGTCTAGTAGTAAAATGCTTGCCTTGCACGCAGGAGTCTCGGGTGCGATTCCCGACAGGTCCATCCGAAGAATGGTAATAAAATATCCATTCATTCGTCGTACAAACAATGAAAAATTGTTTGTATTGAAATTAAAAAAATTTAGACAAAGTCTAAATAAAAAATATCATCAATCACATTCACTAAAAAAATTTCGCTTTGAGCGGAAAAAAGATAACAAAAAATTATCTTCCGCGAAATGCAAAATTTTTTCCAAATGAAGTTCGAAGAAAACGAACTAAAAAAATAACACACGACATATGATTTTCGTGACGGTGCGTCACGGAAGGAGTTGGAGAGTTTATACTCAATGAAGACAGAACTTATAGATCAGTTTTGTTTCCCACATAATATATGTGGTTAGGAAGTAAAGATTGATTCTACTATAATACTGTTAGACGGATAGCTTGGCTTGAATAGCGAAGAAGGACGTGGCAAGCTGCGATAAGCTTGGGCGAGCTGCATGCGAGCATTGAACCCGAGATCTCCGAATGTGAAACACGATTTTACATTTCGCAAGAAAAGCAAACGCCGGGAATTGAAACATCTTAGTACCGGCAGGAAAAGAAAACAAATAAGTGATTCCCTTAGTAGCAGCGAGCGAAAAGGGAATAGGGCGAGCCGAATCTTTGTCCGAAAGGGCGTAAGAGATGTGGTGAGGGAAGGCTAAGTCGACGAGTCAAACTGCTCTGGAATGAGCGACCTTAGAGGGTGATAGTCCCATAGACGAAGTTGATATGCTAGAACTTAAATGAGTAGGGCTTCTCGGATTAGAGGTCTGAATACGGGAGAATTAACTCCCAACCCTAAATATAATTCAAGTCCGATAGCGTACGAGTACCGCGAGGGAAAGCTGAAAAGTACTCTCACAAGAGGGTTAAAAGACTTGAAATCTAACAGTTACAAATTAGTTACTGCCCTACGGGGTTGTAACGTACGTTTGGGAAAACGGGCCGGGGAGTTTATTTTTGTGGCAAGGTTAATTAAATGAAGCCGAAGCGAAAGCGAGTATGAAAATGCGTTAGTCACTGAGATAAGACCTGAAGCCAGATGATCTATTCCTGCGCAGGATGAAGTTTTTCGAAAGAGAAATGGAGGTCCGAACCGGTGTTGTGTACATGCACTTGGATGACGTGGGATTAGGGGTGAAAAGCCACTCGAATCTGGCCATGGCTGGTTCCTGTTGAAATATGCCAGGGTATAGTTTTGTATAGTTTGTTGACGAGGTAAAGTACGGATAAGTCTTGCAGAGGCTAATGCCTACGGGGAATTTTCCAACTCAGAACTTGTTAACTGCGTAATACAAGAGTCAGCAGGGGTATGTAAGATACTCTTGCGAGACCTGAACAAAGGAGACCGGAGTTAAGGTCCCAAAATATGCATTAAGTGTAACGAACGGAGTTTTTCTCCTGAGACAGTGGGGATGTAGGTCTAGAAGCCGCCATCATTTAAAGAAAGCGTAACAGCTCACCTATCGAGGACAAAAGCCCGGAAGATGGACGGGGCTAAATGCATTACCGACACTCCGGAGACTCTCTGCAAAGAGAGTTCTGGTAAACAGGCGTATTACATGCGTAGAAGTTTTCACGTAAGTGACGATGGAGCGTGTATTAGTGATCATCCCGGTGATAGTAGGATCTGATCTTCCTGAGAACCGGAAGATGTCGAAAGGGCAAGGTTTCCTTGGCACTAGCAATTAGCCAAGGGTTAGTCAGTACCTAAGCCATACCTTAACTGAGTATGGCGATGGACAGCAGGTTAATATTCCTGCACTTTTTGATTTTGTTAAGCTTTTGAAAAGCTTTCGGATAAGTGGAGTGCCGCGAGGCATAGCGAGAGAGAAATGATTGGATTGTAATGATGAGAATTTCATGAATCTCCGTGTATCTGCTGAGTCCAAGAGTCAGTGAAAAATTTGAAAGATAGAAATCAATCAGCTGTACCGAGAACTAGCACTGGTGCCCTAGTTAAGTAGACTAAGACATGAAAGGCGAAACTGGTTAAGGGAATTCGGCATAATTAGTCCCGTATCTTAGGTATAAGGGATGTCTATTCTTTTGTATGAATTTTTATATGGAAGAGTAGATCTCAGTAACAAGGGCGGCCCGACTGTTTACCAAAAACATAGCTGAGTGCTAATCCGAAAGGATGTGTATACTCAGTGAAACCTGCCCAGTGGTGGTGTCTAAACTCCTTTTTCAAGGGGATGAAAGCCCATCAAACGGCGGGCGTAACTATGACGCTCTTAAGGTAGAACGTTGCCTTACATTTTATTTTTATAAAATGCTCTTGCGTCGGTAAATAAAAGAAAAAGTCGAGAACTAATTAATTCAAACGAATAACCAATATTAAACTATTAAGAGAAAATTGAACCATATGCTGGAAAATCTGAGCATATCTTAGTACTTGTAAAAGTGAAAATCTAAGATTGCAGACAATCAGCAGGAAAGACTATAGAGATATAGAATCCTCAGAGACTGGATGTTCAACTACGAAAGTAGAAGTTACAGTCCGAACTTTGCAGCGATGTAAAGAATTGAGATAGAATCATTGAAAAAATCTCTAAATAACATAATGAGCGTAATGCCTTGTCGTCTGAATGGCGACGTGCATGAATGGTTTAACGAGGTTGTCACTGTCCCTAACCAGAACCTTCCGAAACCATTTACAGGTGTATAGACCTGTGTCACCCTGTGGGAAGCGAAGACCTTATAAACCTTTACTGCAACCTGTTGTTGTATTTTTATTGAGAGTGCTTAGAGTAGGTAGTAGCGTCGAAATTATTTCTCTGGGAATAATGAATGCAAAAGTGTAACACTACCCATCCTTGATAAAAGTACTAACTTTTTTAGGACAGCAATTGGCAGGCAGTTTGGCTGGGGCGGCACCCGGTCGAAAAGATATCGATCGGGCCCAAAGATAAGCTCATCCAGGTCGGAAATCTGGAGTAGAGCGTAAAGGCAAAAGCTTATCTGACTGTATTTCGAACAGCAAGAAATGCAGAGATGAAAGTCGGGCTTAGCGAACTTACTATGACTTTTAATGGGTCAAGTAAATGACAGAAAAGGTACTTTAAGGATAACAGGCTTGTTGCCTCCAATAGTTCACATTGACGAGGCAGTTTGGTACATCGCCGTCGGCTCTTCCTATCCTGCGCGTGCAGAAGCGTGCAAGGGTGCCGGAGTTCACGCATTAAAAGGGATCGTTAGCTGGGTTAAGAACGTCAACAAAAAACCTAACAACGAATAGAGTACGGAGAAGAACAATGAAAAAAGCAAAATAACGCGGCGTTGCGTCGGAGAAATTCGACGAAAAATAAAATCAGCTCATATCGGTGAAACCTTAATATTTATTAACTGTTATATTATGGTAATACCGAGGGAAGTCGATAATTATGGAATCAATAGAACTTGCATATATCGCAGGATTTCTTGATGGAGATGGCAGTATATTTTTCCAAATAATTCCACGAAAAGATTACAAACAGAAATTTCAAATAAGAAGCTCAATTGCTTTTTATCAAAAGAAAGAGTATGCAGAAATCTTGGAATGGTTAAAAAATTATTTTGGATGTGGATATATTCGACATCGAAAAACAGGAATGAGCGATTACACAATCGTTGATTCAAAAGAAGTTTACAAAATTTTAAAACTTCTGCAACCTTATTCGAAAGTTAAGAAAAGACAAATCATACTGGGTTTGGAGATTTTAGAAAAACTTCAAGATGTTAAATCAAATGAAGAATTTTTAGAAATTTGCAAATTAGTTGATAAGTTTAAAGAACTTAACTATTCAAAGAAGAGAACAATAACTTCTAAGGTTGTAAGTGATTATTTGACCCCGTAGAGACTTGGAAATTTAGTTTCCGGAGTGTTCCTTATGGAATGCTAAGACGCTGATCTCCTTTTTGCATAAAAGGATGATGGTATAGTCCAAACATTACAAATAAATAAGTAATGAGTAAATAGCGCGAGACAGTTTGTATGATATCTACAGGGTGTGTTATTGTCTGAGTGGAAGGGATCTCTAGTACGAGAGGAACGGGATCTCGTTGCCTCTGGTGTATCGGTTGTCACATGGCAGGCCGAGCAGCTACGCAATATATTGATAAGCGCTGAAAGCATCTAAGCGTGAAACAAACCGCAAAACGAGACAATTAAGGCCGTCACAAAAGATGACGTTGATAGAGTTGGTGTGTAAGATCCAAGCTTCGGCGAGGATTTCAGCATGCAACTACTAATAGCTTTATTTAAGAAATCAATCTTATTTCACAACAATCGCTGATCTATAAGTTCTGTCTTCTTTTGAAAATAAACATTAGCAGTATACAAAAATTTACTGCGAACTTTTTCTAAAAGTTTTGAAGACTAGCGAGAGCTCTATTTCTAAAAGCATACCTTTATAATCTCACTTTTATCTAGATTGTTAGGTTTGAGCGCAGATTAAGAAATTAAGACTTCTCAGATTAATTAAACACGACACGGAGGATATAATAAATACACATGGGATTTAACGGTGGATTCAACAGAGGTCCAAGAAGATTTAACGATGGACCAAGAGAAATGCACAAAGCAGTTTGTTCTGATTGTAAACAGGAATGCGAAGTTCCTTTTAAACCAACAGAAGGAAAACCAGTTTTCTGCAGAGAATGTTTTGCTAAAAAGCCAAAAGCACCTAGAAGATTCTAATTTTCTAAGCTTTTGTTAATTAGTTAACAACATCAGTATATTTTTTTATTTTTTGTTCCGCAGGGAACAACTCAGGAGCTTGGAAAAAATGCAGGGCCTGAGTACTCCTTTTTTTATTGAGAGTTTTTATTTTCAAGAAGTTTTATAAGTTTTGTTTTAACCGAAACTCTTAAAAACGACGATAAACTAGTATTTTTAACCAGGACAGTCAATGTCGGGAGTTTGGTTAAAAGCCAGAGAAATGTAAAATGATTTCTAACTTCTGAGGAAGGTCCGCACATCCTTAAGTAATTAATTTTACTTAAGTTCAAACGAAAATCATCGTCGAAAGACGACTATCGCGAGGTAGAGCTCTGACACAGAGACGAGCGTATTAAGTTACGATGAAACGATCACCTTGATTGATGCAACCGATTTAACTCGGGCTTAGTTTGATGTTGACACACAATGTTCGACTTAGAAACGAATTGTGACAGAAAGTGGCCTATGTCCTGGTTGTTATTTTATTCTAGTACAAGTATATCCTGTAACATTATAATACTTATATTCTCCCATCTCTTTGTATTGATTTGGCATCATAGAGGGTTGAATTATTTTTTCTATTTTATACGGTGCTTTGTTTACTGTAAAATTAATTAAGTAGTGTATTGTTTCACTTGCTAATATTTTTCCGGAAGCATCTATTCCTTGAGTGGATTTATAGTATTCGTAATTATTGCAATAAATAGTATTAATATTTTCTCCAGTATTTGTTCCACTATGACACTCTCCTGTGGAATAAGTATATATTCCTCCGGCAAGAACAGTATCAATCCCCTTTAATTCGACACCATCCTTCCACAAGGCTGGTTTAGTAAATATGGCCCAACCATCATAACCTTCTTCTAATCCAGATGTTAATATGAAAGAATTGGATGAAGCAAAGAACATAACAGTCTCTGGAATAATATTAGTTTCACAATAATTGTCCGTTACAGAATGATCTGGGTTGAAGTTAGTTAATATTTTACTAACAAATCGGTTCTCATTTTCTAAAGCATAAGCTCCTGCTAAAACACAAACAGCAACGAGAGTTATCCATAGTGTTTTATTTGTTTTATGATTGTGATGCATAAATAAATCGGGTAATTCTACTATAAAAATTTATCTAGCATGCCATGATTAAATCAAGAGTTCAATTTGGGAATCGAACCCCTAGCCGCTAGGCTACACTTGAAAAGTGGGGTGAAATTCTCTTAGGAATAAAATGGCCCAGGGGGGAATCGAACCCCCTACCTACCGAGCTTCAGTCGGACGCTCTCCCAATGAGCTACTGAGCCATTAATATTTCTCTATTTTAACACCTTTTTAAGTGTTTGTTTTACTTCCCTTCTTCATCGTCCACTGCACACTATCAATATATTTCCCGTCAAGAAATCTGTCTTTCTTCAAAACTTTTCCTTTCTCAAATCCTAATTTTTTCAAAAGATTCATCGAGGCTTCATTCGTAATTAAAGTAGTTGCAATTATTTCATCAACATCAAAATTTTCAAAAGCATATTTTATCATTCTTTTAATTGCTTCAGTTGCATAACCTTTTCTCCTGTAATTTTTTCCAATCCAATATCCGAGCTTTAGCTTTCCTCTTGCAGAAGAGGACTCCTGATTTTGGCAAGAATGCAGGGCAGGAGCTGCTTCTCTTATATTATACAAATCAATAAGCCCTATAATTTTTCCTCCTAAATCAATTCCAAATCTTTGCATATTTTTTACTTTTTTATCTTCATCAATTACTTCAACAGCTTCCTTTTTCCCAAAAGGATACTTCATAAGAAAAAAACTGTTGTAATGAACATCGTAATCATTTCCTTGTTCAACTAACTGATCTATATCTTCTGTCTTAAGTTTTCTTAAAACTAACTTTGTCTCCATATAGAAATAAACCTCGCAACATTTATAAAAGCTGTTTAATTAATTAAAAGATGCTAAAGATTGGTGAAAAGAAAGGTGCGGTTGAATTATCTATTAGTACTATTGTTATTGTAGTTCTTGCAGTTTCTATGTTAATTTTAGGTTTAGTTTTAATCAGAAGCATTTTCAAAGGTGCAACAAGTGTCGCTGAAATGTCCGACGAACAATTGAAAAATCAAATGAATGAATTATACGGAGACACTAAGAAAGTTTCAGTTTATCCAGATTCCAAGAAAGTAACTCTCTCTTTAGAAGATAGAACTGGTCAGTTTGGAATAGGTATTAGAAACACTGAATCTGGCTCTTCTTCCAAGCTAAACTTTGCATATAAGGTTTCAGTTGCTGAAATACAAAAAGGCTGTGACGCTACTCCCGAAGAAATGTTAGATAAAATATCTTTAGGTAGAACAAGCGGAGAGACACCTATTAAAATTGCTTCTGGCGATTTAGAAATTAAGAGAGTCACTTTCTCAGTAGGTACTGGCGATCCTATTTGCTTAGTAAGGTATAGAATTGACGTAACTCTTAACGGCGAAGTATATGGAAGCGAAGAGATGGATGTAGACTTCACTGCATAAGTTTAAAACTTATTTTTTCTATTATTTTTGATGGTTAAATTATTTATAGTAGGCGATTTTCACGGGAAGGTATCAAGTAATCTTTTATCTAAGATACGAAGAGAAAAACCGGATTTTATTTTATCTCCTGGTGATTTTTGCGGAAATGAAAAACTTGCCAAATTCTATTTCAAATATCTCTATGGAAAGTTGGAAGAAGAAATCCCTAAGAAAATACAGAAACAATCTGACGTATTGCATCGGCAGGCATTTCACGCAGGCATTTCTGTAATTAAAGAATTAAAGTCTCTTAAAATACCTATTTTAGCCATCCACGGTAATTGGGATCCTACGCCTTATCCTTTTGATCTAGGTAGTGACATAAAAGAGTCTAAAACCGAATCTCTAAGAAAATTAGAAGATAATACTTTCAGGCTAGCAGACTTCTCTCTAGTGGAGGAAAAAGAGTTCATTTTAGTTTGCGGTGGTTCTTCAACTTATCCTGGTATTCCTTCTTTTGAGTATTTTAAAAAAGAGCTCCGAGAGGCAGAGAACTTTAAAGAAAAACAAGAGCTACTAATCAGATTTTTCAAAAGAAGAAGGGAATATCTTAGACGAAGCAGAATATATAAGAAACTATTTTTAAAAGCTAAAAAAATTGCAAACGGAAGAAAAATAATCTTTTTAACGCATAACTGTCCTTACAAAACAAAATTAGACTTAGTAAAAAGCAAGCACGCTCATAAGCGAGTTAAAGGAAAACACGTCGGCTCATATCTAGAAAGAAAAATGATTGAACAATTTCAACCTAACATTGTTCTTTGCGGTCATGTGCATGAAAGTCATGGTACAGACAAAATAAAGAAATCCTTAATTTACAATATAGGAAGTTCTTTAGAAGGAAGATTTAAAATCCTGGAGATTTAGGTATATTCATGGTATTAAAAATTTATAATACGCTAACAAGAAAGAAAGAGACTTTTAAGCCTATTAGCAAGGAGCATGTAACTATGTATAACTGCGGCCCAACTGTTTATTGGTACCAACACATTGGAAATCTAAAAGCATATCTTTTTGCAGATCTGTTAAGAAGAACATTAGAGTTTAACGATTACAAAGTAAAGCAGGTAATTAACGTTACTGATGTTGGTCATTTAAAATCAACTGATGACGAAGGAAGAGACGAGAGTGGGGAGGACAAAATGGAATTGGCTGCAAAAAGAGAAGGCAAGTCAGCAAAGGAAGTTTCTCATTTTTACTTTGACTTATTCAAAAAAGATTTAGCTAAATTAAATATAGAACAACCTTCAATTTGGAGTTGGGCAACAGAACATATTCCTGAGCAAATAGAACTTGTAAAAAAGTTAGAGAAAAAAGGTTTCACTTACAAAACTTCTGACGGTATTTATTTTGATACTTCCAAACTTAAAGATTATGGGAAGCTTGCGAAATTAAACATCGAAGGACTAGAGGCTGGAAAAAGAATTGATATGTCTGAAAAGAAGAATAAAACAGATTTTGCACTTTGGAAATTTTCAAAACCAGAAGATAAAAGACAACAAGAGTGGGACTCTCCATGGGGAAAAGGTTTTCCGGGTTGGCACATTGAATGTTCTGCTATGTCTATGAAATATTTGGGAGAAACAATTGACTTGCATACTGGCGGAGTAGATCATATTCCTGTTCATCATTCAAACGAAATTGCGCAATCAGAAGCAGCAACAGGAAAAAAGTTTGTAAACTATTGGATGCACGAGAATTTTTTGACTTTCAAAGGAGAAAAAGTATCTAAATCAAAAGGCGGTTTATTCAATCTGAACGAACTTGAAGAAAAAGGTTATTCTCCGCTTGCATATAGATATTATAACTTGACTGCTATTTACCGAAAGCCGATGGACTTTTCTTTAGAAATCTTAGACAATGCTCAAAACTCTTATAAAAAATTAAAGAACATAGTTGCAAATTTGCAAGATGACAAAAAAACAAACAAAGAATATTTAGAAAGATTCACTGAAGCAATGAATGATGATTTGAATACTCCAAAGGCACTTGCCGTTTTATGGGAATTAGTTAGAGATGAAAAGGCACAAGGAAAATATCAAGCAATAAAAAAGATGGATGAAGTTTTTGGTTTAAAATTATTTGAAAAAGAAACTGTAGAAATCCCTTCTGAAATAAAATCTTTAGCAGAAGAAAGACTTTCAGCAAAAAAGAACAAAGATTTCAAAAAATCCGACGAGATCAGAGAAAAATTGAGGTCTCTTGGCTGGAACATCAAAGACTCAAAAGAAGGGTTTGAGTTGGAGAAAATATAAAATGGAAAACTGCATCTTCTGTAAAATAGCAAAAGGAGAAATTCCTTGCGTAAAAATTTGGGAAGATAAGAGTTATTTAGCTTTTCTAGATGTGCAACCTGTATCGGCAGGCCACACTCTTTTAATACCTAAAAAACATACAGATTACTTATTTGATATAAATAGCAAAGAATATTTAGAATTGTTCCTGAAAGCAAAAGATCTTGCTAGTCTATTGAAATCAAAAATCCTACCAAAAAGAATAGGTATTGTAGTTGAAGGTTTCGGGGTTGCACACGCTCATATTCATCTTATTCCGATAAATAATCCGGGAGATATGGATTCTAAAAACGCAAAGAAAACAAGCGCAGCAGATCTGCAAAAAGTGGCTGATAAGATTCTTAAAGATTAATAGTACTCTAATTCTGATTTAAATTCTTTAATTTTTTTCACTATTTTCCAACATTCAATAGTTTGCTCAATAGAAGGAAATCTCTCTTTTTTATTATCTAAGAAATTCTCTAGCATCTGAAGATAAGCATCTTTACCATAGTCTATCTCTATTTTTTCACCATCAATTTCAAAATAATTTTCTTTCTTGGGGAAATTTTTACCTGTTTCAATTATTATTCTTTTGTTAGAAATATTTAATATTATTTTGGCATAAGTTTCAGTATTTGATTTCTTTCCTATTTCTTCTGAATAATTTTTATATTGGCCAATTTTTACATCTTCAATCTCTACAAGATTAATATTTTCAAAACCAATAATTTTTATTAAAACATTTAAGAGATGGCTTTGTATCATATCATTTATTGCTCCAACATCGTCGTAAAATGCTCTCTTTTCTATACCTAATTTCTCTAAACTAATAATTTTTAATTCTTCAAATTTTGTGCGTTTTATATTCATAATATTTTCTTTAAACAGATAGTGGTCTGCAAGAAAGATATTTTCTTCCAACTTCTCAGATTCAATAAATTCTTTTATTTTTTTAGCTTCTTCCAAACTATCTCCGAATGGCTTTTCAATTAAAACTTTTACTCTGTGCCCTGTATGTTTTACTGAATTAATGTACTCTAACGTTTCAACAATCTTGCTAGGCGGTAGAGCGATATAAAAATAATTTACTTCTTCCTTAGAAAAATAGTCTTTGCATCCTACACATTGAATTTTATTAGAAAA
>Ga0172367_10004121_pt1 | contig 18309 bp, 17 predicted proteins | sample Lak10m_FD_114542 | JGI IMG/M metagenome (GOLD analysis project Ga0172367, IMG submission 114542) | Freshwater microbial communities from Kabuno Bay, South-Kivu, Congo - kab_022012_10m | ecosystem: Environmental > Aquatic > Freshwater > Lake | place: Democratic Republic of the Congo: South-Kivu...
CCTTTGCCCCCTGCTCTTATATGAGTGTTTTTCTGAAATTTGTTATTTTCTTGCTTAACGATTCCAAATCGTTTAGTATCTGATCCAATTTTTCTTTTTCAATGAAGTTCCGGCGATGGGCAACAAACGAAATGTTGGCGGTTTCAAAAACTGATCTTCGGGCAATATTCAGAAAGTTGGCAAAGTCTTTTGAGGAGAATGAACCTGACCCTTCGGCAATGTTGTTTGAGATGCTTAAAGATGCACCACGCAACTGTTCCGCAACGCGATAACTTTTGGCGTCTGACATTGCATCGGCCAGGTCAAAAAGCTGATCGTTCATGTTGATAGCCTCTTTCCAAATTTCTAAGTCCATAAATCTAAATTGTGCCATGAGTTTAAATTTTAAGTTTTACATTCATCAAGTTAGGAATTAAAATTCAATTTATCAGCCCTTCTCCGCCCCAAGCCCCATGCCCCATGCCCTCTGCTCTCTGCTCTCTGCTCTCTGCTCTCTGCTCCATGCTCTCTGCTCTCTGCTACTTCATCACTATCCGATCGTTCGTGCCAAACATCTCGTAGCCCGACGTAATGACTTTTTCGCCAGCATTCAGGCCTTCGAGAACTTCGTAATACTGCGGATTTTGCTTGCCGATACGGATGTTGCGTTTGGTAGCCTCGGTTCCGTTTTCGTTCAGCACATACACCCATTGTCCACCTGTACTTTGGAAGAATCCGCCGCGTGGGATCAGAATAGCTTTTCCTGATTCACCCAGTTCGAGCTTGATGTGGCATGTTTGTCCGGTACGGATATTGTCGGGACTTGTTCCTTCAAAAACCAGGTCGATTTCGAACTGACCATTCCGCACTTCAGGATAAACCTTTCTGACAGTCAGGTTGAAATTGGTTCCGTTACGATCGAGTGTTGCCGGAAGTTCACGCTTCACCCGGTCGATGTAATGCTCGTCGATAAGCGCTTTAATCTTGAAGTTATCCAGAACGTTGATTTGTCCGATGCGCTGTCCTTCGTTGATGCGTTGCCCGATTTCGGCTTCCAGCATTCCCAACTGGCCGTCAACCGGCGCTTTTACGTTCAGGTTGTCGAGCCGTTCGCGAACCAGCACCAGCATTTGGCGCATTTTGCCCAGGTCGGTTTCGAGCGTTTGCATCGAAGTAATGCGAATCAGCGAGTCGTTTTTAGCTTTTATTTTGTTGATGTCGAGCATACTTTTTTCGTACTCAAAGTCTTCTTTAGCCTGAAGAAAATCTTCTTTCGAAATCAACTGTTCGTCGAACAGCGCTTTGTTTTGCTCGAACGAACGTTTTTTGCGCACCAGTCGGTAGTAGCTGTCCAGCAGGTTTTTGCGCGACTGGATCAATTCCGTCTCGAAGCTGATTCGCGTGTTGCGCAGGTAGTTTTCTTTTTCGGCCAACGCGGCTTCGCTGTTCAGGATGGTTTGGTACAACTGGCGGTTTTCGAGGCGAAGGATCACGTCGCCCTTTTTCACCATCGTGCCTTCCTCAATGAAGCGTTCCTCTACCTGCCCGCCTTCAATGGCATCGAGATAGATGGTTGAAATGGGTTCCACCTGCCCGATAACCGTGATGTAGTCGTTAAACAGGCCGTCTTCAACGGTGCTGATGGTCAGCTTTTCTTTTTCGGCCCTGAAGGTTGAACCAGTTTGCGTAAACATCACCTGGTAGAGTAAAAATCCGATCACCAGGATTCCAAGTCCCCAGACGATGTGTTTCGGCCTCAACCCTTTTTTCTTTTCTATTACTTTATCCATTCCCATGACTGTATAGTTTCAAGTTTCAAATTCAAAGTTTCAAGTTTTTCCGCCTGAAATCGACGGTATAATAAATTCCTGGCTTTTAGCATGGAGCTTGGGGCATGGGGCATGGACGAAGCTCTCTGCTCCATGCTCTTTGCCCCATGCTCTCCTATTCCCAAAACCTTTTCCCCTGATAAAATTCCAGCACTTTTTTCTTCGATTCCCAGAGCAGGCGGGCTTTCAGAACCTGACTTCCCGAATTGGCCAAACGGTTTTTGGCAATGTAAAAATCGACCACGTTTACCAATCCCTGCTCAAATTTCTTTTCCGAAGCCTGAAAAGACTGCTGATCGGCTTCCTGCTGGCGCATGTACTGATTGTATTCTTTCTCCAACGCTTCGAGTTGGTTCAGGTTGTTGGCCATTTCGAAATACAGCTTTTGCTTTTCTTCGTCCAGAGTATTTTGCGATTGTTCAACCTGAAGTTTGGCTTTTTTCACCTCCGATCGGGATGCCCAACGGCTGAAAATCGGGATGTTGATTGAAGCGCCCAAATATTGGTTTCGGTTGTTATCGAGCTGGGTGCCAAAACCGATGGTTTTTCCGGCGTCGTCTTTCGTAGTTTCATAGAATCCGGTTCCTAGTCCGCCATAGGCTGTCACCGACGGAAACAATTGCGAACGGCTGATGGCAAGCGCCCTGCGGCTTGCCTGCATCTGAGCCTCGAATGACTGGTAATACGGCGACCATTGGGTATAAGCGGCAAAAAGACTTTGCGGATCAGGCTTTTCCGTCGATGCAAACTGATCCGTAATTTCTTCCAGTGCCATTTCACCATTATCGGTCAGGTTCATGCGCTGTTTCAATTGCAGTTTCGAAGTTTTCAGACTGTTTTCAACCTGGATGTGGCGCAATTCTTCGGTTTCGAAATTGGCGCGCAATTCGAGCAAATCAGTTTTCGATTTCATGCCCAGTTCCACCTGCTTTTCCATTTTGCGCAGGTTTATACGCGAGGTTTCCACCTGTTCTTGCGCGATTTTCAGCATTCCCTCGTAATAAAGTACCTCGAAATATGAACTCATCACGCCAAAAGCCAGGTCGTCGGTGGCATTTAGCCGGTTGAGTTCGCTGGCTTTTTTGCGGAACTTCTGGTATTCGATCTGGTTGATCTGCCTGAACCCGTCAAAAAGAGTCAGCGACGCACCCAATTCATAGCTGTTGTTAAAAAATTCGGTGTTGACAATGTCGTTGGTATTGGGGTCAACCGAACGCCCGAAGTTGATGCCGGCCCTGGAAGAAGCATTTATTCCCGGCAATAAATTACGTTTGGCCTGACTCAAATCTTCGGAAGCCATTTGCTCCTGAATTTCCATTTTCTTCAGGCCAATATTGTGTTCGATGGCGAAGGAAATGCACCGGTTGAGGTCCCAGGTATTTTGCGCAACCAGCGCATTTCCGGCCAAAAAACCAAATTTGAAGAAGAGTATAAAAACGATACGTCTCATTGTTTGATTGTTTTGTTTTTTTACTGTGCCAGAATAATGCCAAATTTTTAATTGATTGATATTCAGTGAAAAAATCATTTCAACCAAAGCGTTCAGTAAAAATAATTGACAAGATTGTGTAAAATTATTTTACAGAGTATTGTGTTTGGTTTTTAAGTCAGATAACTTTGGGGTAAAGGATAAACGATTTATTGAACCCACTTCGGGGTTCCTGTCATGCTGCATTTGCTTACCCCGCACTTCGTACGGGGTTATTCATATTAAACCACATTCGTGGTTTTTAAGAAAAAATCCTGAAGGGATTTAATCTGAATAACCACGGGTGTAGACCCGTGGCAGATGGAACAAGATGTTCTGGAACCCCGAAGCGGGTTCAATTTTAAACGACGCGTACACAAATTAAAAATCATGGCCAAAGGAAACCTGCTGATTGTTGACGACAATAAAAGCATTTTAAGTGCGCTGGAAATCCTGTTGTCGCCTGAATTTCAAACCTTAACCACGCTCTCCGACCCCAACCAGATCCCTACCGAATTGCGGAAACGCGATTACAACTTGGTGGTACTTGATATGAATTTTAACGCCGGAATCAACACCGGAAACGAAGGCATCTACTGGCTGGGGCGCATCAAGGAGACCAATCCCGAAATTTCGGTGGTAATGATTACCGCTTACGGCGATGTGGAACTGACTGTAAAAGCCCTGAAAGCGGGCGCTACCGATTTTGTGCTGAAACCCTGGGACAATGCCAAGTTGATGGCCACCCTGAAATCGGCCCTGCAACTGAACCTCTCGAAAATGGAGGTCAGCCAGTTGAAGGAAAAAGAAAAGGGCCTTAAAAACGAAATCAACCGTGAGCAAAAATTCATTGTCGGCTCATCGCCACAATTGATGCACGTGCTGAACCTGGTGCGAAAAGTAGCCAAAACCGACGCCAACGTACTGATCACCGGCGAAAACGGCACCGGAAAGGAACTGATCGCGCAGGAAATTCACCGGTTGTCGAACCGCTCAAACGAAATTCTGGTGAGCGTTGACATGGGCGCGGTGACCGAAACGCTGTTTGAAAGCGAACTTTTCGGGCATGTGAAAGGCGCGTTTACCGATGCCCGCGAAAGCCGACCCGGAAAGTTTGAAGTGGCCGACAAAGGCAGCCTTTTCCTCGACGAAATTGGCAACCTGTCGTTTCACCTTCAGGCTAAATTGCTGGCAGCCATACAAAACCGGCAGATTTCGCGCATTGGCTCCAATCAAACGGTTCCGGTTGACATCCGCCTGATTTGTGCCACCAACAAAAACCTCGAAAGTATGGTGCGCGACGGACTTTTCCGCGAAGATTTGCTATACCGTATCAACACCATCCAGATTGAAGTTCCGCCTTTGCGCGACCGTGGAAACGATGTGCTGGTGCTGGCCGATTTTTTCCTGCAAAAATATGCCTCAAAATACAACAAACCCGGACTGAAAATCAACCAGCTGGCCCAGGAAAAACTGCTGAAATACAGCTGGCCCGGTAACATTCGCGAACTGCAACACACGGTTGAAAAGGCTGTAATTTTAAGCGAGAACAACATCCTGAAACCGGAAGATTTTTTCATGCGGCCCGTTTCGTCGGTTCAGAATCATGCCACCGAAACTACGCTGGAAGAGATGGAGAAAAGGATGATCAACCGTGCCATTGAAAAGAACAACGGAAACCTTAGCGCCGCAGCCGAACAGCTGGGCATTACCCGCCAGACACTTTACAACAAAATGAAACGCTTCGGACAATGATCAGCCGCAATTTATATTTCCAGATTGTTTTCAGGGTTTTGCTGATGGCGGTATTTGCCGCAGGGGCAGGCTGGTCGCTGGCTTCAAACGGATTTGGTTTGTTGACGGTTGTTCTTCTTGTTGTCGAAATTCCTTTGGCGATCAACCTCATCAATTACCTGAACAGCACCAACCGGAAGATGAGCTATTTTCTGGAGGCCATTCAGAATAACGACTCGACCCTGAAATTTCCGCAGAACATTAGCGGGAAACCTATTCGGGAATTGTACCAGGGTCTGAACAAGGTGAATGAGCAGATTCAGCAACTAAAAATTGAAAGCCAGACACGCGAACAGTATTTTCAAACGCTGCTCGAACACGTGGCCACCGGTATTTTGACGTTTAACTCGAAGGGATTTGTGCTTCATGCCAATACTTCGGCGAAGAAAATGCTGGGCATGGAGGTGCTCACCCATATCAACCAGATTGAGCGGATCAACCGGAATTTGTTTCAGGCGGTGCAAAACATCCGGCCTTTCGACCAAAAACTGGTGACACTGACCACAGAGCGCGGCACGATCGAATTGTCGCTGAAAGCCAGTTCGATCAAAACGGCTACCGACGAACTGATCCTGCTTTCGGTTCAGGATATCAGGAACGAACTGGACGAAAAAGAGCTGGATTCGTGGATGAAACTGATCCGCGTTTTGATGCACGAAATCATGAATTCGATTGCGCCCATCACCTCGCTGGCCGAAAGTTTGCGCCAATTCTTTACGAAGGAAGGGCGCGAAGCTTTGCCTTCGGAAATTGACGAAAAAACCATCGGGATGACCGTGCGCGGACTGAATGTGATTAATGAACAAGGCAACGGGTTGATGCACTTTGTGGAATCGTACCGAAAACTGACCCGCCTGCCCAAGCCCGAAAAGAAAGTTTTCCGTGTCGAAGATTTGGTAAACCGCGTGAAAGTGCTTTATCTGTCGCTCGAAAATGCCGAGTTTGTAAAACTGAATGTTTCGATTATTCCGCCGGAAATGGAGCTGGTGGCCGATGAAAACCTGATCTCGCAGGTGCTGCTCAACCTGCTGAAAAATGCACTGGAAGCTATTTCGAAACAACCCGACGCACGCATTCTGTTAACGGCCAAAATTGCAGAAAACAAACGTCCCGAAATCTGCATCGCCGACAATGGACCCGGCATTCCGGAGGAAATTATCGAGCAGGTTTTTGTGCCGTTCTTCACCACCCGAGAAAACGGCTCCGGCATCGGACTAAGCCTTTCGCGCCAGATTATGCGCCTGCATGGAGGCAGCCTTCAGGTCCGCTCGGTGCCAAACAAGGAAACCGTATTTTGCCTGGGATTTTAAACACAAACGGCTGCCATTCCGTGAAATAGCAGCCGTTTATTGTTGTATCGACTTAGTTCTTAATTTGTAGCAGAAGGAGTTGGTGAAGCTTGTTTCAGCGCCAATCCATCGGGTGTCATCATCCAGGTTTTTCCAATCATATCGCCATCCCACATGTTTTCGGTGTTTTCGATGTCGTAAATAATGTCTTCCATTTTTTTACCGAGATAAACCGATTTTCCTTCTGGAACTTTCAAAATCATCGAAACTTCCTGGTTCCGCCATTTCGAGTTTTCTTTCAGGAAATAATAGGGATCGAACTTCAAGGTAGAATCTTTTTGGCTGAAATTGTATTCGATGTGTTCAACATTTTGCTGAGCGTCTTCAGTGCTGCTACCTCGTGCCCGTTTTTTGATCAGGAGTAAATATTCACCTGTACTGCTTTTTTCGATGGTAAACCGCGGGTGTCCGAGCAACTTTTCTTTCCCGTTGACCATTGCGATTTTCATGCGATCGAGCGAAACATGATCATCAATCATTGTTTCAAACAAATCATCGCTGGTTTCGAGATAAAGCGTTTTGCAGGTAGTGCAGTCAACCTTTTGGGTAACGGTTTGACTGGTTTGTTTACCAAAATTGCCAACCTGGTTAACTGCAACCACAATCAAAACGATCAGAGCAGCCAGCCAAAGGCCGAATGTACCGAGTCCAATAAGCTTGTTGTTAGTTTTGTAGCGGAACAAAAGTTTGGTTCCGACAAAAAGAATAAGCAAAATCGGAATTCCGATCAGGAGAGATAAGGCAATCAGCGAAATGGTGTAAGCGCCGGGGCTGACAAAATGTTCGAGCATCGTGCTCATGTTAATGTCTGAATCCCAACCGAAACTCCACGGACCGCCGTGCATAATCGAGTGGCCGACAGCCATCGAGGTGACGAACCCAATCAGGCTGGCAATCCCGCCAATAATGAGGGCTGCTCCAAATAAAAGGATGATCACCCGGAGTACAACCCGAAAACCACTGCTCATCACATCGCCAAAACTGTCAATGCGCGAAACGCCCTTTTCGTTTTTGGCATTCATGAACTTGTTATAGTTTTCACCAACTTCGTTCACTTCTTCCTTGAACGATTGTGCAATGTTGGAAACGGTAGCTTCTTTTCCCTTCATTTCCAGGCGCTGGGCTGTTGTTTTGGCTTTTGGAACCACAATCCAAAGAATGATGTAAACCAGGATTGATGCTCCCCCCATAAACAAAACGAGTACGAAAATGATCCGAAGGATGACCGGATCGATGTTGAAATAGGCACCCATTCCCGAACAAACACCGCCCAAAACGCGGCTATCGCCATCGCGGTATAATCTGCGGCGAATTTTCTGTTCTTCAGGGGCGGCTGTTTCAGTCGTTGTTTTTTCGGAATTAGTTTCTTCTCCGGGTTCCAAAAAATCTTCGGGTTTTCCCATTCGGGCAATCACTTCGTCAACCATTAGGTCGGTAATTACTTCCACCTTGTTGGCTGTTTTTTCGATGAAAAGTTCCGAAATACGGGCTTCAATGTCCTGAAGAATTTCCTGACCTTCAACAGCCTGGCCGAAATGGCGGTTCAGCATGTGGAGATAGCGTTGCAATTTTTCGTAGGCATCTTCGTCGATGTGGAAAATACTTCCACTTATGTTGATGGTAAATGTCTTTTTCATTGTGATCTTAATTTTTTCCGATTTTTTCGTTATACTGAAAATGACCTATTTATGTTCCTTGATCATTTGCACTGCCTCTACCAATTCGTCCCACGAAGCGCCCATTTCGTTGAGGAAAAAACGGCCTTCATCAGTCAGTTCGTAGTATTTCCGGGGCGGTCCCTGGGTTGATTCTTCCCATTTGTAGGCCAGCAGTCCGTCGTTTTTCAGACGGGTAAGCAGCGGGTAAAGCGTTCCTTCCACAACGATCATCTTCGAACGGCTCAGCTCGTCGATGATGTCGCTTGCATACAAAGGTTTTCCGTCGATAACCAGCAAAATGCAGTATTCGAGCACTCCTTTGCGCATTTGAGCTTTTGTATTGTTCAGATCCATATGTTTTCCCTCCTTAAAATTCGTTCAGTTTATTGCTCGGGATTAAAGTCTTATTTGGTCCAGAAATTACTATCAATCATCCAGCTTTCAATTTCCAGTGCAGGTTCGGTGTCTTTACCGGAACCGAAATTTTGATCAACGAGCATCCAGTCTTCAATTTCCAGTGGTTTTTCTACAGCCACCTGATCAACTGAAGTAAATAATGTTTCGTTGGTCATCCAGTTTTCTATTTCCAGATTTTTTTCGCGGGCCGGCTCAAAATTAAATGCAGGTGCGGCATGTTTAATCTCCACCGAACTTTTGGCCGAAGCGGCATAAGCCAGCAATTCTTTGTTTTCGTTTTCCTGATCGACCATCAACACGGCCATTTTTCCGTAAGTATTGTTGGTGAGAAGTTGTTTCCAAAATCCATTGGCACTTACAGTCAGACTGATAAGAATAAGACTGGCAACAACAGCTAAAAATTTGTTGACTGGTTTTTCAAAGTTTCTGTTTTCTGCTTTCTGTACATTGTTTGTTGTTTTCATGGCTTTGAGTTTTGTTTTCTGAATTGTTTCTGTTTTCTGTTTCTGTTTTCCGAACACGTTTTCTTGTTTTCTGATCTCTTGTTTTCTTGTTTCTCTGAATGTAAGACGACCGGTTTTCAATTTCGTTACAGTTACAAGGAACTTTTTTTAAACTTCTACCTTCTCTTACATTGTTATTGGCTTTACAAACATACGAACTTTAAATGGTTCTATGCAACACAAAGTACTAAAATTTTCAATATTTTTTGAAAATTTTTTCTAAATACCTGATAAATAAATATTTAATGAATTAAAATTTTGACGAAAGAATTCTCCTAAAAGAATTTTTTCCGAAGAAAATGGCTTAACCAGGCTCCAATTATTGCCGGAATGCTGAAAACAGCATAGAAAACAAACTCAATTGGCCATAAATTATGCGAGCTTGAATCGGCAATTATTTCCAGAAACGTGATAACCGGGAGAAGAGCAATAGTTAGCAAACCAACTTTCCATCCATTCAATGAGGTGAAAAATTTCATGATAAATCCGGTAAAGAATAGCAAAATTGCTGACCAATAAGATATTTTTTCAACGGCCAGCCTGATCAGTGGAAATAAAGAATCAGGATAAGTTATACTGTTGGTTGAGGTGAAATACGCCGGAACTGCAATGGCAAGCAATCCTAAGATTGGAATGAGGACGGTTGCATACAATTGATTCTTTTTCATTCGTATATATTTTATTTTTTAATTGTCGAATGGAATTCGCATGATAGGAAATATTCATTTCGAGTGGTCTCGCCTTAGGCGAGATGCTCATTTCATGATGTATATGTTGCAGAAGGTTAACCAGATACCAATCAAAATCATTTCCCTGATTGCTGTGTAAACACCAATAATCAAAGTTGGTTCATTTGTTGCGATGAACCTTAGGCGAACAAAAAACCCTCCGTACCAAATTGGCACGGAGGGTTAAACCAAACAACCTCACAAATCAAACCCCTCTATTTTTCAAATTCTTCTTCCAATTCTTTTTCAGTCTGAAGAAACAATTTCAAATCTTCGTCAACCGACTGGATTCCGGCAATTCCGAAATTCTGAACCAGCACATTGGCCACGTTTGGCGACAGGAATGCCGGCAATGTCGGGCCGAGGTGAATATTTTTCACGCCGAGATAAAGCAGCGCCAGCAATACGATTACCGCTTTTTGCTCGTACCAGGCAATGTTGTAAGCGATTGGCAACTGGTTCACGTCTTCTAACTCGAAAATTTCTTTCAGTTTCAGCGCAACCACTGCCAACGAATACGAGTCGTTGCACTGTCCGGCATCGATCACGCGCGGAATGCCTTTGATGTCGCCCAAAGGCAGCTTGTTGTAGCGGTATTTGGCACAACCTGCTGTCAGAATCACGGTGTCTTTCGGAAGTTTTTCAGCAAACTGGGTGTAATAATCGCGCTCTTTCATACGTCCATCGCAACCAGCCATCACAAAAAACTTGCGGATTGCGCCAGTTTTTACGGCTTCTACAATTGGTACGGCCAGTTCGAAAACCTGGTTGTGAGCGAACCCACCAATGATTTCGCCGGTTTCGATTTCGGTTGGGGCACCGCAAATTAATGCGTGTTCGATAATCGGACGGAAGTTTTTCATTTCGCCCGGTTTGCGGTCGGCAACGTGCACGGCTCCCGGCAGACCCGATGCGCCGGTGGTATAAATGCGGTCGGCATACGAAGCGCCTTTCAGCGGCGGAACGATGCAGTTGGTGGTGAAAAGAATCGGGCCATTGAAGCTTTCGAACTCTTCTTTCTGTTTCCACCAGGCGTTTCCGTAGTTTCCGGCCAGGTGTTTATATTTTTTGAATGCAGGATAATAGTTGGCAGGCAACATTTCACTGTGGGTGTACACATCCACGCCGGTTCCTTCGGTCTGGATCAGCAATTCTTCCATATCTTTCAGATCGTGACCAGAAATAAGGATCGCCGGATTCTTACGTACGCCGATGTTTACTTTGGTCATCTCCGGATTTCCGTAGGAAGTCGTGTTTGCTTGATCGAGCAAAGCCATTACATCTACACCAAATTTCCCGGTTTCGAGAGTCAGACCAACCAATTCGTCAGCCGACAAATCCTGTGTAGTGGCGGCCAAAGCACGTTCCATGAAGGCAAAAATTTCTTCTTTCTCGAAGTTGAGGTTGTAAGCGTGTTCGGCGTAAGCAGCCAAACCTTTCAATCCATAAATGATCAGCTCTTTCAGCGAGCGGATGTCTTCGTTCTTTTCGCTCAGGATGCCCACTTCAGCCGCTTTGGCTTCGAATTCTTCGGTGGTTACGGCAGTCCAGGTAACTGATTCGTGCACTGGCAAAGCGATTCCGTTGGCTACGGCTTTGGTGCGCAATTCGTCGCGAACTTTCAGTGTTTTTTTGATGCGGATCGAGAAAGCAACCTCGTCGAAATTGGCATTGGTGATGGTGCTGAATAACCCGTCAAAGATTACTTTATTCACTTTTGGTTCGGCTAATCCGGCTTTGCGCAACTCGCTGTTGAGGGCGGCAACGCCTTTCAAAACAAACAAAAGTGTGTCCTGAAGATTGGCCACATCGCTGTCTTTGCCACACACACCTTTTACTGTGCAACCAATTCCTTTGGCTGCTTCCTGACATTGAAAACAAAACATGTTCATAATTGAATTTTTGGCATGAGAAGAACCGTCCGCATTTGTTGCAGATCAGTTTCTCGTTGATTATTAAATTTTTAAATGATTTCTTTTTGAATTTGGGTCTTGCTCTTTTTCGTCCGAAAACGAATTGGCGCTTTTACAAACATTCGCTCGCGGACGATTGGTTTTTGGGCATCTCCGAACCCGGGGTTTCGCCCCGGGCTATTGTCTCCCGCTCCTTCAGGGCTTGAAAACCCGAATCTCGCAACTCGGAACCCGCAACCCGTTTACACCCAGCTTTCGTCGAGGATTCCGCCTTTGATGCTGACGATGATTTCCTTCACCGGAACTTTGCGCGATGCCTGAGCCTTTGCCATTTGAACGAGTTGAGACAAACCGCCGCAGCACGGCACTTCCATCATCATGATGGTGATGGTGTTTACTTTGGCTTCGTCGATGAGGCGACGAATTTTTTCGACATATATTTCTTTGCCCTGATCGAGTTTTGGGCAGGCGATTACCAATGATTTTCCGGCTAAAAACTTCGAGTGAAAATTTCCCATACTGAAAGCCACACAATCGGCAGCCAGCAACAGGTCGGTTCCCTGGAAAGTAGCGCCAGCCGGGTTGATCAGGTGCATTTGCACCGGCCATTGACGCAATGCCGAAGGCGCTTCTGTTGCTACCGGAGCACCGGCAAATTTCAGGTTTTGCGGCTCGAAAATCACTTCTTTTGATCCGGGGCATCCACCTGAAGCGCAACCGCCACCCGATGATTCTACTTTGGTATTGTGCACTTCAGAAATCACCGCATCAACGCTGAATGGAATTTCAGACGCATGTAATTTCAAATAGCTCACGGCTTGTTTCAGGAAACCGGTTTCGCCGTGTTCTTTCAGGTGCTTGAGGTGAGCAACCATCGTATTCTTCCCTTTTGGAATAATCTGCTTCACAACCACCACCTCATCGTATTCATCCGCCTCACGTTTTTCGATGGTTATTGCTCCCTCAGGACAATGGCCCAGGCAGGCTCCCAATCCGTCACACATCAATTCGCTAATGAGCCTGGCTTTGCCGTCAATAATTTGCAGTGCGCCTTCGTGACAGTTCGGAACACAGAGTCCACAACCGTTACACAAATCTTCGTCTATATTTACAATTTCGCGTATCATCTTAGTAATTTTGTATTTTTCTAAAACAAAAGTACAGCCGTTCGGTTGTTAAAACTGTAACGAATGTTACAAAGCGGAAGAAAAATAAAGAATTGCCACGAAGGCACTAAAACACGAAGGATCACAAAGAGTAATTTTTGGTGCAACTTTGTGTCTTTGGGACTTTATGGCGGGAAAAACACTCAACAATTTAACTATGATTCAACCCGAAATACTTTGCCAGTCGCCTGTTTTCAGGGGAATAACTCCGGAAGGTTTAGCTGAACTTTTTCGGCAGATACATTATCAGGTAAAATCGTACCAAAAAGGCGAACTGATTGTGAATAGCGGCGAAATCTGCGACCGTCTGCTCATTGTTCAGGAAGGAAGTGTGAAAGCTGAAATGACCGACTACTCAGGCAAGACCATCAAGATTGAAGACATGTCGGCGCCCTGGCCATTGGCAACTGCCTTTTTATTTGGTCGCGAAAACAAATTTCCTGTAACTGTCTCAGCGACTTCCGATGCCCAATTGGTTTCCATTCCGAAGCAGGAATTTGTGAAGCTGATGCAGATGAATGCCCTCATTTTGAATAACTACCTCAATACCATTTCAACCCGCGCACAATTCCTTTCGCAAAAGCTGAAATTTTTGTCATTCAAAACCATCAAGCAAAAAATTGCCCATTACCTGCTCGATTTGGCGGGCGACCGCTTGCAAACCGTTGAAATTGCCCAATCGCAAGGACAATTGGCAGAAATGTTTGGCGTGACACGCCCCTCGCTGGCTCGCGCGCTGGGCGAAATGGCTCAGGAAGGGCTGATTGAAGTAGATCGCCGCTACATTAAAATTCTGGATAAAACAAAAATGAATCAGTTGTTGATGGGATAAAGCAGAATTGTTGCGGGTTACGGGATGCGAGTTGTCCAATCACGAGATCCGAAACTCGCAACAGTGCTTCTTCAGGCGATAAAAATCATAAATTGCACCAATTGCGCTGCTTATACTTGCGCCAAAATTATTGAACCATGAGAAAACTTATCCAGGGAAGGCTTTCGGTTTTTAAATTCGAAAGCTTCAAATCCTACAAAAATATTGTCCATTTCATCACCACAAAAGAAGGTTGGGTGTCGGGTAATAAACCCCGGTTTACCGGCGACGAAGAGCATGAATATGCCGACTTTAGAAAAGAGCTGGCCGTTTCCGGAGAATGGGAACTTTCGCAATTTGTGTTTCCGAGGCAGACACATTCAGACCATGTGGTGGTGGTTCGTGAGCTTGATCATTTGCCTGCAATTCCCGACACCGACGCCTTAATAACCAATCAGCCCGGCATTTTTGTTTGTGTACAGACGGCCGACTGTGTGCCGATTTTGCTGTTCGATCCCGTGCAAAAAGTGGTGGCGGCGGTTCATGCCGGATGGAAAGGGACGATTTCGAAAATTGCAGCTAACACCGTGCAGCGAATGATTGAAGAATTCGGCTGTTCACCGACTGATATTGTGGCAGGAATTGGACCGTCAATTCACATGCATGCTTATGAAGTTGGCCCTGAAGTAGTGAGCGCCGTTGAAAGTAAATTCACTAATTCGCCAGCATTGCTGAAGCCTTCATTGAAAACCGGTCATGCCTATTTCGATTTGTGGGAAGCCAATAAAACCGTTTTGGAAGAAGCCGGTATTCCGGAGGAAAATATTGAAATAATGGGTTTGTGCTCGTTTGAACACCCCGACCTGTTTTTTTCTGCCCGGCGCGATGGTGCTGCAACCGGACGAATGGTGAGTGGAATAGCACTGGTATAAACAGTAAAAACCTTTCAGGAACCAGTCCTGAAAGGTTCAAACTAACTTAGTACAAAACCAACTTACAACATTAAAAGACCCCTATTTATTTGATATCAAGGTCGTAGGTGTATTCTTTATCTCTAGTTGAAAGAACTGCAGTGTAGTGTCCTTTGTCGAGTTTTGACAGGTTTAAAGCCTCGGAAACGTTAAAATTACGACCAATCTCTTTTGTGTAAATCACTTGATTCTTGTCGCAGAAATAGATTTTCAGATCATCTTTGGAGAAATTAAGGTAACTGCACCGTAATAGTCCATCGTTATAGTCGAAGAATGGCTCCAGCGTAGTCTTTTCATCGCCCACCTGAATTTTCCAGTCTTTAATTTCAAATTCACGTTCGGCAGTTAACCGATCACTTTCAACCGAAAGTTTGTACTGTCCTGCTTCCAAATCGGAAAAATCATAAACTTTGCGGTAATCGCCGGTTGGTTCGGCTACTTCTTTGTAATAAACAATGCGTCCCTGGCTATCTTCAACCGAGATTTTCAGTTGACTTTCGGTCAGGCTCGATATCATCACTACAGCTTTTTCAGCATTTAGCGGCTGAATGTTAACTTTCAGATTTCCGCTGGCAAGTACAGTTGTGGCGAATGCGCCAAATGCAATCAATAAGGTTGCTTTCAAGATTGTTTTCATGGTTTTCTGTTTTTAAATTGTTAATTGTTTTAAATATTTAAATGCTTTGGCCTGCATGGCTTCAGGCCTGTTTTCTGATTGTTTTTGTTTCTGTTTAGAGCGTATAATTCCAGGAGTCAGCAATAAAGTGACTCTTTAATAAAGTTTTAGAATTTAAAATGGGAACTTTTGACAGGTTATTTCCCGCGGACGTCGCCTCCGCTTGATTCGTTAATGTCTTTTGTCTTAGGATTTCCGGAGTAGGCTATATCTCCCCCACTGCTGGCGCTGGCATCCAATTCTTCAGTAACATAAACCCTGATGTCGGCTCCACTGGAGACGTTTGCCCTGCATTTTTTACTTTGAAGTTCTCCCGCATCAATGTCGCTGCCGCTTGAAGCATTGGCAAACAGAACAGAAGATTTTCCTTTCAGGCTGATATCTGATCCGCTGCTTGATTCAGCCGTAATTTCATTGGCATCCAGTTCAAGCTTTACATCAGAACCGCTGCTGGCATCTAAATCGAGTTTGTCCAATTTCATCGCGCTTTGCGAAACAACGTCTGATCCGGCCGATGCATCCAGTTTGTCGAGAACTTTAAATGAAACATAGACTTTGCGCGGATCATTGTTCCAATTAATGCTTAACCAGGATTTTTCCTTGATGTAAATTTTGAGGATTCCGCCTTCAACTTCAGTAATAATTTTGTCGAGTTCATCCGATTCGGCTTCCACCACCACCTCTTCCGAATTTTTCTGGGTGAGGTAAAGATCGATGCCGCTGCTTACCGAAACACCATGAAATCCAGGAACCTGACGGGTCTGGCGATTTCCCTGAGTTTGTGAAGCCAGAAGCAATGTGGTTTGGATGGTGGCCAGTCCAAATAGTAAAATTGTAAGTAGTTTAATTCGTTTCATGTTTTCTGTTTTTGTTATCTGTTGGTTCTGTTTTCCTATTTTTTATGCACGTTTCCTCCTGAAGAGGTATCAAATTCTGTGGATGAAGGTTCTCCGTAGTAAACAACATTCCCCCCGCTTGAGGCTTTGGCTTCCAAACGTTCAACAACGGTTGCTGAAACATTTCCTCCGCTTGAAGCGCGCATTTTGCAATTGTCGGCCTTCAGTTCGGCGGCTTTCATGTTAGCTCCTGATGAGGCTTCCAGTTCGCCTTCTTTTGCTAAACCCGCAAGTTTTACATTGGCACCCGATGAACAATCGGCTTTCAGGTATTTGGCATTCACATCCATGGTAAGGCTGGCTCCCGAACTAGCCTTCAATTCCAGATTCTCCGACATGATTTGCGATTGCGACCACACATTTGAACCTGATGAGCTTTCTACAGCGGTAAGTTTTTCAACGGTTACCATCACCTTTTTTTCACGTGCCCAGCGTATGTTTTCATCAGCATAAATCTTCAAAACATCGCCGTCAACGTCGGTGCGGATAATTTCATGGAGATTATTATCGGCAATCACCACCACTTTAGCCGGGCTCCCCTGGGTAATGTACACATTCATTCCGCGGCTTACTTTGATCTGGTCAAATTCGCCTACTTGCCTTACTTCTTCGGTTACATTTCCATTCCCTTTTACTGAAGGACCTAAAAACCAGCAAGAGGAAAGAAATAAACTCAGCAATGAAAAAATTCCGATAAGTTGCATTTGTTTCCGTTTCATAGTTTGATTGTTTTGATTGAATAGACGCTTGAAAATTAAATTCGTTACCAAAACTATGAGGTTAGTTGCTGAAAAATTCATTTTTTTCGTTGAATGACCATTTTTTACCGGCAAAAACAAAAAATTCAGGATTAAAATAAATCGGAATGTTGCTGCAAAAATAAAAGGGCCAATCTCGTTGAAAAAGATCGGCCCCTATTATCGAAAATAGTAGTTGTCAGTTTATTCAAACTCCAGTCCGCCGAAAAATTCAGGGACATGAAAAGCCGGAGATTCGGTTTTTATATGTGTCCATGACACAAAATGTGGAACACTCAATTCGTCGCCGCACTTGTAAAAATTGCCACGCATTTTCTTTCCCTGAACCGGTTTCAGTTCGTGTTTGGAGAAAGCTTCCCACGGAATGGCAATGGTTATTTCCCAGTCGATTGGTCCTTTTTTCTCCGGAAAAGGTTTGTTTCCCAGCGAACTTATCCGGCGAATCGAGCCAATCACCTCGTCGGAAGCATGAACTGTTGGATCGCCTTTTTTGCGAAAGCCCAGCAAAGCGGTGCCAATGCAATTGACTTCGAGATTGTAATACACATCGTTTCCTTCCGGCGAAAGAAAAAACTCGACACAACTGTCGGTCCAAACACGACCATTGTTTTCGGTAACCACCGCTTTTACCGCCTGCTCCGAAACGCAGTAGCGTAAAAAGAGTTCGCTTTCGTTGTAGGCAATCTGAACCGAAACTTCAGGCTGGTAAGGAAATTCTTCCCAGTTAACTTGTTCGAGTTTCAAGGGAGCAATTTCCGACTCGAGTGTTTCGGTAATCAAATCGAGTGGCGGTTTAGTGATGCCTTCGAGTATTTGTTGAACTTTCATTGGTTTTCCTTTAGAATGACTTATTCCTGAATTTCTATCCATATTCGGCGCAACCGGGCTAAGCCAGTTCAGCAGCAACAGTACGAACAATGCGGCACATTTCATCATATTGTTCCTCCATGCTGGTGAGCAGTTTGTACTGGGCGATGGTTCGCTGGTAGTTGTGTCCGGCACTTTTTATCTTGTAATAATTGTCGCCGTCGATATAATCCATCAGGAAACGCAAAACCTGTTCGTACGTGATGTATTTGGCTGAGAATGCCAGGTATTCCAATTCTTTTTCGGTAAGGAAACGAATGGCCTGCGACAGATAGCCTTTGGTGAACCCTTCGAAAATGGAAAGGTCGCACGAAACGGCATCGAGGTTTTCATCGTCTTCGGCACCGGTGTTGGTGTACGAGCGCATGGCATCGCCAAAATCGTTCAGGCAAGTGCTGTTCAGAACGGTATCGAGGTCGATCACACACAGCACCTCGCCGTTTTGGTCGAACAGAATGTTGTTGATTTTAGTGTCGTTATGCGTAACGCGGGTGGGGATTTCACCACTTTCCACCAGCTTCCAGAA
>Ga0172367_10004124_pt1 | contig 18301 bp, 10 predicted proteins | sample Lak10m_FD_114542 | JGI IMG/M metagenome (GOLD analysis project Ga0172367, IMG submission 114542) | Freshwater microbial communities from Kabuno Bay, South-Kivu, Congo - kab_022012_10m | ecosystem: Environmental > Aquatic > Freshwater > Lake | place: Democratic Republic of the Congo: South-Kivu...
AACAATTTATATTAGGGCAATCTATGCCAATGATTATTACTTGTGCTGCACCAGATTGAAAGGCATGAGCAAGCGATCGCGCCATGCGGGAACCTAAGTCACCGTCACCTTGACATTGGTAAGTTAAATCATATCCCAGCCAATCTTGCATGAGTTGCGAGTTACCACCGGCAAACCGTACTTCCCAAGAAATATCAGTGGTTTTTTGGAGTTCTCGAACCTGAAATATCGTATGTTCTGTCATCTTGCGTTGTAAATTGGCAGCACCAACAGCACCCAAGGCGGGTATGAGTCGGGTTTTGGTCTTTCCTGGTTCTGGGTAGCGAGTGAAAATAATTAAGTGCTGTTTGGCAATAGCTAATAATGATGTCAGCACGGGATACCTGAAGTAAGTAACTTAAGTTATGTTAATAGCAATATTGGCCATTATTCATAAGATATAGTAGTCTCAGGCAATGAAAAACCTCCCGGATATAGGGAGGTTACTGGGGTAATTACTCTTTTACAGGTAAATACTGAAAAATTTTTGGCAGTGTATACCTTATGCAGAAGCTTAGTAATGATTCAAATTAATTCCAGCTTCTTTGGCCATTGCTTCCAAGCCTTTGGTTTCTAGACTTTTGATGGCTTTGGTGGAAAGCTTCAATCTTACCCAACGATTTCCACCAGCCCACCAAACACGTTTGTCTTGCAGATTTGCGTGTTGAAGGCGTTTTGTACGACGGTGAGAGTGAGAAACGGCAAAGGCGTTATTGGCTTTTTTACCAGTTAGTTGGCAGCGACGAGACATAACAACTATCTCCAAGTTACTATCTTAATACAACCTTTCTATTCTAGTCTGCATCAGGCTTTAGTACACCTCTGTGGGAACCTTTAGGTTCCCACAGAGTTTTTTCGGGTTTTTATTTGCTGGCTTGTTCCGTCAACTTAGTAAGCACTTCGTTGGAACGCTCGACAAAAGATTTCATTCCTTGAGCGTCAAATCCTTTTTGAGTCATGAGTGCTAAATCATAGACGTGTTGGCAAATCATATTTACTAATGGATTTGTAGATGATTCACCATCAGTTTGAATGATACTACCTTGGTTGAGATTTACCAGATTTTGAATCAAGGGATGAGCTGTGTTTACCAACAAAATGTGCTCTTCAGGAAATTCTGCATTTTGCTGTTGCATGATGGCGTTCATTTCCCGCAGGCGACGCATAATTTCTGGTAATAGTACCATTGCTGGCGGTGTACCTTGGGGGTCATCTGATTTTAAGGCTTCGGTACGGATGTTAAGTTTCGGTTTGTTAAGGGATTTTTCAAATAATTCTTTGATTACCTCACTCTTGGTTTTGCTGGTTTTGGGGTCAATGATTTCGCTGGTTTTGTCTTGATCTAGTAGGGTGTTATCTAAATCTGAATCTACCCGGGTAAATTTGACATTGGAGTATTCCCGTTCTAGGAAGTTGATAAAGTGGGTGTCGATGAAGGAGTCCATAAAAAGGACTTCTAAGCCTTGATTTTTGTGGAGTTCTATGTATGTGGCTTGGGTTGCTTCATCTGTGCTGTAGAATACTCGGTTTTCGTGACGTTCTTTGTTACGTTCTAAGTAATCTTTGATAGTTGTGTATGGAAAAGTCGATGAGTTTGCAGAAACATCTTGCCATACATCGCCTTCGGCAGACTGAACTTCTACTGCTGGGGTTGCGGTTTTTTCACTGAGTTTGGCCGTAGTGCGAAAGATGATGATGTCTTGGATTTGTTTTTTAAATTTCTCGTCGTTGAGAACACCAAATTTGACGAATGTACCCAGATCCTTCCAAGCACTGATGTATTGTTCTAGGTGATCGCGGTATAGTTCTTTGAGGCGATCGCCTACTTTTTTGGCAATGTAATCTCCGATTTTCCGTACGGTGCGATCACCTTGCAATGCACTTCGGGAAACGTTCAAGGGAATATCAGTGCTATCAATTACACCCCGCATGGGCATCAGAAATTGCGGGATAATTTCCTCGCAGTTGTCGCTAACAAAAACTTGGTTGCAAAACAGTTTGATTTGCCCTTTAGTCACATCCACATCGGGGCGCATTTTGGGGAAATACAAAATCCCGTTGATGATGAAGGGGTAATCAGTATTTAAATGCACCCACAATAAAGGTTCTTCTTGAAATGGGTGCAGGTAGCGGTAAAATTCTAAATAATCTTCTTCAGTGAGGTTACTAGCAGATTCCCGCCAAGGGGCTTTTTGCTTGTTGATAACTTCACCTTCCAGTTTAATTGGCACTGGCATGAAGTCACAGTATGTCTTGACAAGATTCTTAATTCGTGCAGGTTCTAAAAATTCTTCTTCGTCTTCTTGCAGGGTCAGAGTAACAGTGGTACCGCGAGTGGTGCGGCTTGATTCATCTAAGGTGAAAGCTGGGGAACCGTCGCAAGTCCAGTGAACAGCTTGCCCTCCCTCTTTGTAGGAAAGAGTATCAATTTCTACTTTCTTCGCTACCATGAAGGAGGAGTAGAAACCTAAACCAAAGTGACCAATAATTGGCTGGTCTGATTTGCCTTCATACTTGTGAATAAACTCTTCAGCACTAGAAAAAGCTACTTGATTGATGTACTTTTTCACTTCCTCCGCTGTCATACCAATGCCGTTATCGCTAATGGAAAGACTTTTTTTATCTTTGTCGATAGCAATTAAGATTTCTGGTTCACTGGTATCTCCGGTAAATTCCCCGGCGCGGGATACCATATTTAGCTTTTGAATGGCATCTACAGCGTTGGATACCAATTCCCGCAAAAAGATTTGATGATCCGAGTACAGAGACTTCTTGATGATGGGGAAAATATTCTCAGTATGAATACTGATAGTGCCTTGTTCTAGCATAACCTTAGACTAATAAAATTTGCCTATTGTGAATTTTAAGGGCATAATGACGGCAATGGCTTGCCTGATCTGGGTTTGTTTACACCCTAATGCTGATGCGGATTTCCCTACTTAACCCATTTTAAGAACTACCTTTGATTTGTATTTTTCAAATAGTTAGGTTTTTTGATCCCATCTTTCAACTATTTTCTGCCAATTTTTCAACTTTGCTCTTTTTGCAGTGAGGACTTCACTCCCCACTACAAACCTTTTTACTCCAACACCTTGACAATGGATGATGAGAGAGTAACTTTCATGGACATTGTTTTACTAAAAGTTAAACCCTGCTCTCCTTTATCAATGAAAATCGTGTCCCCAGAAATAAAAGTATTTTCTAACAACTTGGTGGCTAGAGGGTTTTCTACTTCTCGCTGAATTGCCCGCTTCAGTGGACGTGCGCCGTAAACGGGATCATAGCCAGCTTCTACTAAATAATCACAGGCACCAGCTGATATTTCAAAAGATATTTTTTGCTCACGCAGTAGTTTTTCTACCCGTTTTAGTTGTATGCGGATGATATGGCGCATTTCTGAACGGGTGAGGGCATGGAATATGATGATATCATCTACCCGATTAAGAAATTCCGGGCGAAAGTGCGATCGCAGGGCATTTGTTACTCGCGTCTGCATCATTTCATACTTACTATCATCACCAGAAACATCTAAAATATATTCACTGCCGATGTTACTTGTCATTACTATGACGGTGTTACGAAAATCTACGGCTCTGCCCTGTGAGTCGGTAATTCTTCCATCATCTAACACCTGTAATAGAATATTAAACACATCAGGGTGTGCTTTTTCCACTTCATCCAGCAGCACCACCGAATAGGGATGACGGCGAACAGTCTCGGAAAGTTGACCGCCTTCTTCGTAACCCACATATCCGGGAGGCGCACCCACTAGCCGGGATACTGAGTGTTTTTCCATATACTCCGACATATCCAAACGTACCAAAGCGTCATCAGAATCAAAGAGAAACTGGGCTAAAGCACGGGCTAATTCGGTTTTACCTACCCCTGTAGGCCCCAGGAACAAAAATGAACCAATGGGACGACCCGGGTCTTTCATCCCCGCACGGGCGCGACGAATTGCAGCAGATACTGCGGCCACTGCTTCCTGTTGTCCAATTACTCTTTGGTGCAAATGATTTTCTAGTTGCAGTAATTTTTGCCGTTCTGACGCTAACAAGCGATTAACAGGTATACCAGTCCATTTAGCCACAATTTCGGCAATATCAGCTTCTGTCACTTGTTCTCGCAGCAGAGTAGAACCTTGATTTTGAATTTCTAACAGTTGCGCTTCTTTGGCTTCGCGATCGCGCTGCACGCCTTCTAATTTGCCATACTTTAATTGAGCCGCTTTATTCAAATCATAAGCCCGTTCTGCTTGCTCAATTTGTACTCGAAGGGCATCTTCTTCTTTCTTGAGGATGCTGATGGCCTCTAGTAGCTGTTTTTCACCTTGCCATTGCTCATTAAATTTTTGCTGTTTAATAGTTAAAGAAGCAATTTCTTGCTCAATGCGCTGAAAACGCTCTCTAGCTGGGCCTGTTTCCTTTTCTTCTCCAGCCAATGATAGCTTTTCCATTTCTAGCTGCATCAGGCGGCGGTCGATGGCTTCTAGTTCCGCCGGTTTGGAGGTAATCTCCATTTTCAACTGGGCGGCCGCTTCATCTACCAAGTCTATGGCTTTATCTGGCAAGAAGCGATCGCTGATGTAACGTGCTGATAAAGTTGCAGCTGCAACTAAAGCCGAGTCAGAAATTTTGACATTGTGGTGAACTTCGTAGCGTTCTTTTAATCCCCGGAGAATGGAAATAGTATTTTCAACACTAGGCTGGTCTACAAATACCTGCTGAAAACGCCGTTCTAGAGCAGCATCTTTTTCAATGTGTTTACGGTATTCATCCAATGTAGTTGCGCCAATACAGCGCAGTTCTCCCCGGGCTAACATCGGTTTAAGTAAATTCCCTGCATCCATAGCCCCTTGTTGATTAGAACCAGTACCAACAACGGTGTGCAGTTCATCAATAAATAAGACAATTTGACCGTTAGATTCCGTCACTTCCCTGAGCACAGCTTTGAGGCGTTCTTCAAACTCCCCGCGCAATTTAGCCCCAGCAATTAAGCTACCGATATCTAAAGAAATCAACTGGCGGTTTTTCAGAGATTCTGGCACATCACCATTCACCATCCGCTGTGCTAAAGCTTCAGCTATGGCGGTTTTACCCACACCTGGTTCACCAATTAGCACTGGGTTATTCTTACTTCGGCGAGATAACACCTGAATTACCCGGCGAATTTCGTCATCCCGTCCAATTACTGGGTCTAATTTTCCTGCTTTGGCTTGTTCTGTTAAATCTCTGCCAAATTTTTGCAAGGCTTCATAGCGAGATTCTGGGTTTTGGTCTGTGACTTTTTGGCTACCACGAACACTTTTAATCTGTGCTTCTAACTTGGCGGTATCCACGTTAAAACCTTTAAGTATCCGCCGTCCGATCCGTTCATCATCAGCAAAAGCCAGAATGAGATGCTCTACAGAAATGTAGGCATCCTGCATTTTCAGTTTAATTTCTGAAGCTCGGTCGAGTAAAGTATCTAAGTGACGGCCAAGATAAAGCTGATCACTTTTACCGACTTTTGGTTGACGCTGAGTAAAAGCTTCTAATTGCTGTTGCAAGCGCATGGGGTCAACCTCAGCGCGAGCAAAAATGCGGATAGCTAAACTGGTGGGTTCTTGTAAAAGGGCAATTATTAAATGTTCAACATCTAGTTGCTGTTGTTGATATGCACGGACTATATCCTGAGATTTAACAATTGCTTCCCAGGCTGTATCAGTAAATTTATTGGGATCTGTAGGCTGCATCTTTAAAGATTTTAGATTTAGGATTTTTGGGAAAGTTGCTGGGGGGTTTCTCTTTTTAGCCAGCTTTCCCAGATAGATGTTTGATCTGGGAATGGACTAGAAGTCTCCAACGCCATCGCCTCCGGGACTGCGATCCCCGCAATGGCGGGTTTCCTTGTCAGTGGCTGCTAATGAGAATAGTGTTATCTCATGTTCATATTTTTCCAGTACCCACCCCCAAAACATTATCTAAACATTAACAATGTATACTAGTGTGTATCTGCGGTGGCAAATCTGGGATTCTTAATTGATAAGAGTTTGACCCTTGACTTATATTTCTAATTTAAACGAAACTATGGTTAAGTACTAAGAAATTAAATCCTAAGTCCATGCCAGTATTACCTGACTCTAGCATAGTTGAGCTTTTATCTTTACGAACAAGTCAACTGATGGCACAGTCAGCGTTTATGATTGTTATAACTTTCTGCTGGGAAGGTATCGCCATGCATCTCCACAATATTAGCGACAATTGACACCCCCACCCATAATTCCCTCAACTTTTATCACAGCACTGCTATCTACCTGTGGGAAATAATCAAAGACATAAGGCAAAAACTCTCGATTAATTTCCTTACCCGTATCACTGACTCTGACTTGACCTTAACCGTCAACCTACTCGAGTTCAACTGTTATTTTTTTATTTTCTCTTCTTAAATTATTACCCACGCCACAAAAATAATTGCTCATTTACTCATGTCTTGCTGACTAAACAGTAACAATTCAACTTGAAGTTGAGAAAAATATTCCATAAATTACTTGACTAAGACAGAAAAAATATTTAATAAATAAACCACTAGTCCACTGAGAATTAACCGCCATAAACAAGTCAAAAGCATCCTATTTTACAACTGCGACAGATGTAAATTAAGTCAAACAAGCAGCCCAGCTAAGTATTAATTTTTCCCAAAACTTTTGATTAACCAGGGAATTATAACTAATTAGCTGGACTTGAAATAACTACCAACCTTGATCCGCTTGTTCTAATACGTAAGCAGCTACATTTTCTATCTGCGCTGTTTTTAAACGACCTCGAAAGGCAGGCATAGCATTTTTACCATTGGTAACTTGACTAATAATCGCTTGTTCTGAGTTCAATCCGTACTTTTCTAAGTCACTCTTTTTCAAAGTTTTATTAGCTTTAACTAGATTTTTACCACCCATATGACAACTAGCACAATTAGCACTAAATATTTTGGCTCCACTAGCAGTATCTGCCGCTAAAGCTGGACTACCAAAAGTAAAGGTAAAGACAGTTATGCCTAAAAGTACCAGGCAAATAATTTTTTTCATCTCTTGTTCTCTCTGCAAAACGGCTAACTTTGTAAAAGACTTTCCATAATTTTCAATTGAATTAGTTGCCAAGGTCAAAAGACAAGCCGTCAAACTTAAGAAAAGCCCAGGGAAAACGGAACAAGCAAAAATAAATAACACACCAAAATCTGGCAATAAAAAAGTTTGTAAATGTTCTTACTTGGGCTTCAGCCTTATCTTAATAATCAATCTTCAAGTTTTATTTGCTAATTGTTGCATGGCCTTTTCTGTGACACGACAGATTCGCCAATCATTTAAAATATTAGCGCCCATACTGCGATAGAATGCTTGTGCTGACTCGTTCCAATCCAGCACACTCCATTCTAAACGTCCACAATTCCTTTCTATAGCTATTTGCGCTAGTTTAGACAAAAGAGCCTTACCAATACCTTGACGGCGGTATTGTGGTAAAACAAACAAATCTTCCAAATAAATTCCTGGCTTAGTCAAAAAGGTGGAATAATTATAAAAAAACAGGGCAAAACCAACAACTTGCCCTGGATATTCTGCCAATACTGCCTCAACATACTTTGGGGATCCAAACAAATGCTCTTTCAGAGCCAAAGCATCCCCAGTTACCGCCTGAGATAATTGCTCGTACTCAGCAAGCCCCTTAATTAAATCAAACAGTACGTTGCTATCAGCTGGTTGAGCAAAGCGCAAAATCAAATCACTAGAAGAACTCATGAGTCCATAATCCATAATCCATAGTCCATATTCTATAGTCAATTCTGTAAGTTTTTTGACTAATAATTCATGGCTACAGACATCATTAAGGACTTACCATGAACTAGCCCCCGGATAAGTCCGGGGGTTTCAACTTAATTGTTAAATTAACCATCCTTTTAAGCGCTTGGCGATGTGGGGACGGCGTAACTTTCGCATAGCTTTACTTTGAATTTGTCGCACTCGTTCACGGGATAAATTAAACATATTGCCCACTTCTTCTAAGGTACAAGGTTCGCTGGTTGTCAAACCGTAGCGCAAAGAAATCACGTCTTTCTCCCTTGGAGTTAGCACATCACCCAAAACATCCCAAATCTCCTGACGCATCATGTTTTCATTCATTTTTGCTTCTGGAGACAGGTTATCTTCGTCTTCTAGCAAATCCATTAATTCTGTGTCTTCCTCTTTACCGACACGGTGATTAAGAGAAAGTGCTTGTCGTCTGAGCTGTTGTAATTGCCGCAGTTGTTGGACAGTAACTTCCAAAGCTTCTGCCATTTCCCCTTCGTTGGGATTACGACAGAGTTTTTGCTTGAGTTCTCGTTGCGCTTTTTTGAGTTTGTTAAGTTTTTCAACAATGTGGATTGGTAAACGAATGGTTCGGGCATCATTGGCTATCGCCCGCGTAATTGCTTGTCTAATCCACCAATAGGCGTAAGTAGAAAACTTGTATCCTTTATCTGGATCAAATTTTTCTGTAGCCCGATTTAAACCCATAGCGCCTTCCTGAATTAAATCCAGAAAAGGTACACCCCGATTCAGGTAGCGCTTGGCAATGGACACCACTAATCTCAGGTTTGAGCGAATCATTTTTCGTTTCGCCACTCTGCCTTGATATAAGCGATTTTCTAGTTGCTTTTCTGTCATTTCTAGCTGGGAGGCTACTTGTAACTTACTGGTTTGCTGTCCCATCTCTAATTCCAAAGCAGCTTGTAATTCCCTAACTTCCTCGAGAAACCGGACTCGCCGTGCTAACTCTACCTCTTCGTCGGGTTTTAACAACGGATAGCGCGCCATTTCTTTAAAAAACGCGCCGACAGCATCATCATGCTCAGTTTTGTTGTATCCTGAAGGCCGAGCTGCCGCCATATCATCCCCATCTCGTTCCTCTGTTTCCAGATTTTCCATGATTGAGTTTTCTGACTCCATCACTGGTTCTAGAAGTTCGAGTGGGTGTTCCTCATGTTCGGCAGTAGTTTCCAGTATTTCCATTGTTCCCAATTCAGCAATGTTCATAGTTTCCTTTAGGGATTTTTGCTTTGTTTGGTACATCATTTAGTGACAGCCGCTTGCTTGAAGGTTAGTAGTTTTCCCTAACAAACAAATGCACCCCTTTGTCAGAAAAATACATCTTCTTGCTAATTGCTTATTCATTAGTGAAAACCAGTCCCTGGCTGTCATTTTTTGGTTCCTGTTAGATAGAACCTCTAACAAATACTGGTTTTTGCACCCAAAAACTATCTTCTCAGGTTCCAACAGAGATATTCCTTATTTTTTTCTTAATACCCAAATCTGTCAAATACCTTCAACCTTTATCCACCTTAACAAATAAAAAAAACTTAGGCTTTATACCCCCCTAGCTTAATCTTTTATATAGTTACATAAATTTTTAAGCTTGACAGGTGAGAAATTATTACAGAAATTATAGTCTGGCTTTAGTTTCCGTGCTGATTTAATCAAACTTCCTCAATGACGCGGGTTGACTAGTTTAATTTTCTGGAATAATTTATTTGTATAAAAGCATCTCACATACACAAAGAGTTGAATATCTATCAAGGGGCTGAAAAACCATATGTCCTATTTAGTAGTTAGTCAGTCCATTTGCAGCAATCTCAGGAAAGATAATTATATGTTTTATAGTGAAGTTTAAATATTTATGCCACCTATTGTTAAGACAAAATTGTCTGGTAAATTACATATAATTAAAATTATCAAGTATTATAGGGAACAAAAGTATTAAGAAATACAGTTTACCTCGAAAAATAAAGACTTTTTATAAAGTTAAGTAAACTTGAAAGAACTAAGTAAAAGTAATAAAAACATTTGTTGATAAAAAGAGAAAAATATGTATAAAAATAGCATTAATTTAGTCAAATTCGTAGTTGCTGAACCTGGGGAAACTTACCAGTCGGAAAATTTGAATCATTGGATTGAAGTTCTGGTAGACTGTCCAGGCACTACGGGACTATTTACTTATCGGTTACCGAATCATTTAAAAATAAAACCCGGTGATATTTTAAGTGTACCATTTGGTACACAAAAAGTGGGAGCGATCGCCATTCGTTTATTGATAAAACCCAATATTGACTTACCGGCAGAAAAAATCCGAGAAGTAGAAGATATAGTCAGCGAAGGATTCTTCCCCAATAACTATTGGGAATTATTAAATCGAGTCGCTGCATATTACTATACGCCTTTAATTCAGGTAATCAGGGTAGCATTACCACCAGGATTGCTGGGGCGCTCCCAACGTCGCATCCGCTTGCTCCCAGACACAGAAATAAAAAGACAAATTTCCTCATCTCTGGCTTTCCTTAGTCCTGCAGCCCAGCAAGTTTTAAACCTTTTACAAAGTCAAGCAGCAGGAGATTATAGTTTCGTCTACTTACAACAAAAAATAAAAACAGCCTATAAAGGTGTAGGAGAATTGTTGCGATTTGGGTTAGTGGAAAGTTATTTAGAGCCACCGCGATTAAATCGACCAAAACGACAAAAAGCCGTCACATTGATTGGTGCTATTGATGATGATTTAAGTAGTCGCCAACGAGAAATTTTAGAGGTATTACGGCGTAGTGGCGGAGAATTATGGCAAAGTGAATTATTGCAAATTTCTCATACTAGTTCCACTACTCTAAAGACAATGGCAGAAAAAGGCTACATCGTCATCGAAGAGAAAGAAGTGTTGCGAACAGAACAGGGACTAGCATTAGCTCAAGATAGCCCGAAAACTTTAAATACTTACCAAGCAAATGCCTTAACCACCATACAAGCCTTAAATGGATTTGCCCAAGTGTTGTTGCACGGGATCACAGGTTCAGGCAAAACAGAAGTATATTTACAAGCGATCAACCCTCTGCTCAATCAAGGAAAATCGGCCTTGATCTTAGTTCCAGAAATTGGACTCACGCCCCAGCTAACAGACCGTTTCCGGGCTCGTTTCCGGGGTAAGGTAAGGGTTTATCATAGCGCCCTTTCCGAAGGAGAACGTTATGACACTTGGCGACAAATGCTCACCGGAGAACCGCAAATTGTGATTGGAACTCGCAGCGCTATTTTCGCCCCATTACCCAACTTAGGTTTAATCATATTGGACGAAGAACACGACAGCAGCTTTAAACAAGATTCTCCTATTCCCACCTACCACGCCCGCACCGTCGCCCAATGGCGAGCCGAATTAGAAAACTGTCCTTTAGTGTTAGGTTCCGCCACCCCTTCATTAGAAAGTTGGGTAAGTCTAACAAACACCTCAATTCCCACTCCCCATTCTTATTACCTGTCCCTCCCGGAACGCATTTACTCCCGCCCATTACCGCCAGTGCAATTAGTAGATATGCGGCTAGAGTTACAGCAGGGAAATCGCTCTATATTTAGCAGGCCTCTACAAGCAGCTTTACATGAATTACAAGAAAAGCAACAACAGGGAATTTTATTTATCCATCGTCGGGGACACAGTACTTTTGTCTCTTGTCGCAGTTGTGGATATGTGATTGAATGTCCCCACTGTGATGTCTCACTATCCTATCACCACAGCGAAGAAGGAGCACCGCAGTTACTACGTTGCCATTATTGTAACTATACGCGTTTACATCCCCAGCACTGTCCCGAATGCAGTTCCCCTTACCTGAAATTCTTTGGTAGCGGTACTCAGCGCGTAGCTCAAGAATTAGCAAAACAGTTCCCACAGTTGAGTTTTATCCGTTTTGACAGCGATACCACTCGCAACAAAGGCGCACACCGTACCCTACTGACTCGATTTGCTAACGGTGAAGCTCATTTATTAGTGGGGACACAAATGATCACTAAAGGTTTAGACTTACACCAGGTAACATTTGTTGGTGTTGTTTCTGCGGATGGTTTGCTGCATTTATCAGACTATCGCGCCAGTGAACGCGCTTTTCAAACCCTGACTCAGGTAGCTGGCCGTGCCGGTAGAGGCGATGACCCTGGCAAAGTGATTGTGCAAACTTACACACCAGAACATCCGGTAATTGCGGCAATGCAACAACATGATTATCAGTCTTTTTGCCAAACCGAATTAGAACAACGTCAGGCACTGAATTATCCCCCCTATGGACGGTTAATTTTATTGCGCTTAACTAGTTTAGATCCTATTCAAGTACAGAACACGGCTCAAATCATTGCCACAGCTTTAAGTTCTAGCCAGGAATTTGAAATCCTCGGCCCAGCTCCAGCTAATGTAATGCGGGTAGCTAACCGTTATCGCTGGCAAATATTACTCAAGTTTCCTCCCGATGCTTTGCCACAGTTACCTGATTGGGACTCAGTGCGATCGCTTTGTAGTGATTCTGTGAGTTTAACTATAGATATAGATCCGTTAAATATACTGTGATAAGTACAACTTTAACAGAGAATGCTCAAGGCGGAGGGTTCACCCGTCTCTCCTGTGAGCACATAAGCTCCAACCATAGCGTCAGCTTAGTTGGACTAGTTCACTCCCCAAGCTAACAGTATATGAAGCGGTTTGACGCTTATTGACCAGTGACTATTGAAGTTTATTCTTCCAAAATAATTATTTCTACCCAAAAAGCTAAATATGCAATATAATTCTTTGCTAACTTTAATTTTAGTTTAACTTAATGAATAATTAGTGTAAATACATACATTTTTTACGGCTTATGTAATAAATTACTCTTGGTCTATCATGTATTTTAAATTGGCAACCATAACCAAGTCATCTTCACAAGTCATATCACAGTATATTAAAAGTATTTTTTACGGAAAGTTGCAAAAAAAACTGATAAGTATTCATAACGGCAAAAAAACAATTGAACTGAGGTTAAATATAATTGAACTGAGGTTAAATATAAGAGACATTACCCAAATGGACATGATTTAATTGCCAAGTAATTCATGGGATATATCTAAATAATTAGTTTTCATCATTAAAATTTAATTGAGTACAAAATAAATGGGACAAGGTTTTTTGCAAATCAGCTTAACGCTGTGTATTGTTGTAGCAATAGTTCCAGTTTTGGGAAGATATATGGCGCTTGTTTTTTCGGGAGAAAGAACACTACTTGACCCCTTAATGAACCCCATAGACCGTAGCTTCTTTGTTTTAACGGGTGTGGCGAACAAAGATGATATGACGGGTTGGGAGTATATTCGGGCAGTAATGTATAGCAACATATGTATGAGTATTTTAGTATATACATTAATATTTTTTCAAAGATTACTACCCTGGAATCCCAATGGTTTTGATGCCCCCACCTGGGATATATTACTACATACAGTAGTTTCATTTGTAACTAATACTGGACAGGAACACTATACAGGCGAAATAACCTTAAGCTATTTTAGCCAAGTAGCAGCTTTAGGCTTTTTAATGTTCACCTCAGCAGCCACAGGTTTAGCGGTAGGAATTGCCTTTATTCGTGGCTTAACAGGCAAAAAACTGGGCAACTTTTACGTTGATCTGACTCGTGCCATTACTAGGATATTACTACCAATCTCAGTAATTGGAGCCATGGCTTTAGTTTTTTGTGGTGTGCCGCAAACATTAGATGGAACCCTAGTTGTGCAAACCTTGGAGGGGAGGACTCAATATATTGCTAGAGGGCCAGTAGCCTCCTTTGAGATGATTAAAATGTTGGGTGACAACGGCGGTGGTTTTTTTGGCGTTAACTCAGCCCACCCTTTTGAAAATCCCAATGGGGCTGCTAATTTAATGGAAATCATCGCGATGATTGCCATTCCAGCATCGTTAATTTACACCTACGGCATTTTTGTTAAAAATATCAAACAGGCTTGGTTGATATTCTGGATGATATTTGTAGTGTTTGTCATCCTCACTTGGTTAGCAATCAGCGCAGAACAACAAGGTAATCCCCTTGTCAATAGCATATTGGAATCACAAGAACCTAATTTAGAGGGTAAAGAAATTCGATTGGGTGTGATACAAACAGCACTCTGGGCAGTGATCACCACCGCCACCATGTGCGGTGCAGTGAACGGGATGCAGGATTCCTTAATGCCACAAGGACTATTTTCAACTTTATTTAACTTATTCCTACGTATTATCTGGGGAGATCAAGGAACTGGGACAGCTTACCTATTTATTTACCTAATTCTCGGTGTGTTCTTAACAGGGTTAATGGTGGGACGCACGCCAGAATTTTTAGGACGCAAAATTGAACGCCCAGAAATTATCCTTACCAGTGTAGTATTGCTGATTCATCCAATTGTGGTTTTAATTCCCACTGCCATTGCATTGGCTTATCCTAATTCCCTATCTGGGATTACTAACCCCGGATTTCACGGCATTTCCCAAGTAGTTTATGAATATGCTTCAGCTAGTGCCAATAATGCCTCGAGCCTACAGGGATTGGACAACAATACCCTGTGGTGGAATTTAAGTACTTGTTTCAGTATGCTTGCAGGACGCTACATTCCGGTCACTGGCATTTTGCTACTAGCCCACAGTATGTCTCGTAAACCAACAATCCCTCAAACCCCCAGTAATCTGAAAACAGATTCGTTGTTATTCACGATTGCTACAGCTGGATTAGTGGTGATTTTGGGAATGTTGGCTTTCTTTCCTGTATTGGCTTTAGGTCCCATTGCCGAGGGTTTTAAACTAGCTTCCGGTAGTTAGAAGGGCGTGGGACAAACTTGGGGACAGAGAAGCCAAGGGGAAGAAACTACGAAATCCCATTCCTCAGTCCCCAGTCCCTATTCCCCATTTTCTATTCCCCATTCCCCACTCCCCAGATAAAATGAACCTCGCACCTGCTTCTAAAGCTAAATCATCACGTTTTCGTTCTGGCGATCGCCGCCAAGCCGTCAAAAAACCGAAGATAAATACCAAAAAACTGTATCTCAGAGCTGTTAGAGATGCTTTTGTCAAACTTAATCCCGGGTATGCAATTAAAAATCCAGTGATGTTTTTGGTATGGCTGGGGACAATTCTCACCCTAGTATTCACTATTGATCCGAACTTATTTACCCCAGCCCAAGAAAATAACCCACAACTTTTGTACGGCTTATTAACAGTAATTTTGTTGCTGACTGTTTGGCTGGCTAATTTTGCAGAAGCATTGGCTGAAGGAATGGGTAAAGCCCAAGCCGACGGCTTACGATCCAGGAACTTACAGACAACAGCCAAAAAACTGGCTCCCGATGGTACCATTTTCGCAGTTCCTTCCACTAGCCTCAGACAAAATGACACCGTTTATTTAGTAGCAGGGGATATCATTCCTGCTGATGGTAAAATCATCATGGGTGTAGCTTCGGTGGATGAATCAGCGATTACTGGCCAAACAATACCGATCCTCAAAGAATCAGGCTCGGATGTCACCGACTCGGTGATTGGTGGCACGCGTATTATTTCCGATGAACTAATTGTTCGCATCACATCTGACCCAGGTAAAGGGTTTATTGACCAGATGATTGCTTTGTTAGAAGGAAAAAAACGCAGCAAAACACCCAATGAAACGACCTTAACAATCTTCTTAGCAGTTTTGGGCTTAGTTTGTTTGTTGTCGGTGGCCACCTTACCCGTATTTGCTTACTATGTGGAAAATCCCATCACTGTACCAATTTTGATCGCTCTTTTGGTAGCAGTGATGCCCACTACTATCAGCGGATTATTAAGTGCAGTTGGTATTGCTGGGATGAATCGAGTTGTCCAGTGTAATGTCATTGCCACTTCTGGACAGGCCGTGGAAATTTGTAGCGATGTCAATACCTTAATTCTCGACAAAACAGGCACCATCACCCTTGGCAATCGTTTGGCAGAAGAGTTTATCCCCATCAATGGCCATTCATTAGAGGAAATGGCTCATATAGCTTTGGCCGCAAGTATCTTTGATGACACACCTGAAGGAAAATCAATTATCCGACTCGCACAAAGACATGGCGCAAAATTTGATTATGATGCCAACCAATCAGTAAAAGTAGAATTTACCGAGGAAAACCAAATCAGTGGCACCAACTTGCCAGGGGGGCGTGAAGCCCGTAAGGGAGCAGTAGGAGCAATTAAAGAATTTATCCGTCTTTGCAATGGACAAGCACCCCCAGAACTGAATGCTGTCTACGAAAGAATTTCCCACCAAGGAGGTACACCCTTAGCAGTTTGTCTAGATCAAGAAATTTATGGTGTGATTTATCTGAAAGACATTATTAAACCCGGTATCCAAGAGCGTTTTCAGCAGTTACACCGGATGGGGATCAATACTATTATGCTCACTGGCGATAACTTAATTACTGCATCTGTCATTGCCCAAGAAATAGGAGTAAATGAATTTATTGCTGAAGCTACACCAGAGGATAAAGTTAATGTGATTCACAGACAACAAGCCGCAGGTGCAGTAGTCGCTATGACAGGAGACGGCACTAACGATGCTCCTGCACTGACAAAGGCTAATGTTGGTATTGTCATGAATACGGGTACTCAAGCGGCTAAAGAAGCAGCCGATATTATAGATTTGGACTCTGATCCCACAAAATTGATTGATATCATCAGTATTACTAAACAATTACTCGCTACCCGTGGGGTTTTGACTGCGTTTTCCCTTGCTAATGATATTGCTAAATACTTTGCAATTATCCCACTCATTATTACCAGCGCTAATCTGCAAAGTTTGAATTTTATGAATTTGTCAAGCGCTAATTCCGCTGTATTATCAACACTAATTTATAATGCTTTAATTATTCCGGCTTTAATTCCCTTAGCTCTCAGAGGTGTGCAGTTAAAATACCTGAAATCTAATCAACTGCTACAACGCCATATTTTGATTTATGCTTTGGGTGGGTTAATTGTACCGTTTATCGCAATTAGGTTAATAGATATGCTAATTGCGGCAACAGAGTGGGTATAAAAATTAGACAATAGAAATTTTTATGACTTTTATTGAAGAATTTATCAAAGCTATTCGCATGACTTTTTTGCTGTGGTTACTAACGGCAATTATCTATCCCTTGGCAATTTTGATCACGGGTCAAGCCTTGTTTCCATTTCAAGCTAATGGCAGCATTATGGTGAATGTAGAAGCACAACCAATTGGTTCGACTTTGATTGGGCAAAGATTTACATCGGATCGTTATTTTCACAGTCGTCCCAGTAGTGTGAAATATAGCCAAGGAGAACAGGCAAGCCCCACTGGTATATCAGGGGGTAGTAATCTTGCTCCTAGCAATCCAGCACTGCTAGATCGAATTGTCAAACAGACAAATAAATTTCGAGAAGAAAATATTCAACCCACTGCTGACTTAATTTATACTTCTGGTTCTGGCTTAGACCCACATATTTCTTTGCAAGCAGCAAGGGAGCAGTTGGGGCGAGTTGCTAGCGCCCGTGGTATACAAGACGATGAAATATTACCTTTAATTAATAGATATACTGATGGTAGATTTCTGTGGATTTTTGGTGAGCCGGGAGTCAATGTGCTGCGATTGAATTATGCTCTTGACCTACAAGAAATTAACCGTCAGTAAACAAGACAGGGTTTATTTTCTAAATGTAGGATAGAAAATAAACACTCAACTATGAACCAGGTAGATTATCTCCGAATTAGCCTTATTGATCGCTGTAACTTTAGTTGTCAGTATTGTATGCCAGAGGAGGCAGAACTAGATTATCTCCTGAAGGAACAATTATTAACTGATGAGGAACTACTGACGCTGATTCAAGAGGTATTTATTCCTGTGGGTTTTACCCGGTTTCGGTTGACGGGTGGGGAACCATTGCTACGCCCCCGTGTAACAAGGTTGGTCAGGGCCATCGCTTCATTACCTCAAACCCAAGACCTTTCTATGACTACTAATGGATTTTTATTAGCCCAGCAAGCACAAAACCTCTACGATGCTGGTTTACGTCGTATAAATATTAGCCTGGATTCCTTGGATTCAGACACCTTTGACCAAATCATCGGTCATCGTGGTCGTTCTCGTTGGCAACAAGTTTGGCAGGGTATTCAAGCTGCCCATAGAGTGGGATTTGACCCTTTGAAGCTGAATGTAGTGGTAATTCCCGGTGTTAATGATGACGAAATTCTCGATTTAGCTGCCTTAACTATTGATCAGCAGTGGCACGTCAGGTTTATTGAATTTATGCCCATTGGTAATGGAGATTTATTTGCTGATCGCGGTTGGGTATCTTCAGAAGACCTGCGCCAACGCATCCGCCATCGTTGGGGCTTGACAAAATCTCAAATTCGTGGATGTGGTCCTGCCGATGTATTTCAAATTACAGGCGCGAAGGGAACCCTGGGA
>Ga0172367_10004125_pt1 | contig 18299 bp, 11 predicted proteins | sample Lak10m_FD_114542 | JGI IMG/M metagenome (GOLD analysis project Ga0172367, IMG submission 114542) | Freshwater microbial communities from Kabuno Bay, South-Kivu, Congo - kab_022012_10m | ecosystem: Environmental > Aquatic > Freshwater > Lake | place: Democratic Republic of the Congo: South-Kivu...
TGATCAAGTCGGTTGCCCGTGAAAAAGGTCAGGTGCGCATCATCGACATCATCACGGCGCGCCTCGATGCCAAGACTGACTCGTATGTCGCCGAACTTCCGTCACTGAAACTGCGCGACGTGCGCATTTCGGCAGAACTGGTCACCGAGCATCAGCGCATGTTGACCGGCGGCTTTTACGCCGAGGTGACGCTGGGATACGACGCCACCATCGCCCAGGAAAAAAATGGCAGGCCCTTCGGTATCGACGGCCTGCGTGCCATCCAGCTTTCGCAGCGCGACGTACTCGACAAAATGGCGGTGGCACGGGCCAAACTGACAACGGCGGAATGGAAGGACTTCCTGCTGCGCTCCATCGGCCTGGAACCGGCGCAACTGACCGAGCGCAACAAGGATTCGATCCTGCTGCGCATGATTCCCTTCGTCGAGCGCAACTACAACCTGGTCGAGATCGGCCCACGCGGCACCGGCAAATCGCACCTGTTTCAGCAGGTCTCGCCCTATGCCCACCTGGTCTCCGGCGGCAAAGCCACCGTGGCACGCATGTTCGTCAATAACGCCAACGGCCAGCGCGGTTTGGTCTGCCAGTACGACGTGGTGTGCTTCGACGAGGTCTCCGGCATCTCCTTTGATCAGAAGGACGGCGTGAACATCATGAAGGGCTACATGGAGTCGGGCGAGTTCTCGCGCGGCAAGGAAAGCATCCGCGCCGATGGTTCAATCGTCATGGTCGGCAACTTCGATGTCGATGTCGAACACCAGCAAAGAATCGGGCACCTGTTCCAACCGCTGCCGCCCGAGATGCGCGACGACACGGCTTTCATGGATCGTATCCACTGCTACCTGCCGGGCTGGGATGTGCCCAAGCTCAAGCCGGACATCTTTACCGATCACTTTGGCCTGGTCAGTGACTTCCTCTCCGAGTGCTTCACGCAACTGCGCAACCAGAGCCGCTTGGCCGTACTGCAAAACCGAGTGTTCTTCGGCGGCGCACTGTCGGGGCGCGACATCAATGGCGTAAACAAGACCATCAGCGGCCTGCTCAAGCTGATCCACCCTGGCCAGGATGCACAGGTAAGCGAGGAAGACCTGGAATGGGCAGTCAGGCTAGCGCTGGAAGTACGTCGCCGCGTCAAGGAACAGCAAAAGCGCATCGGCGCCGCTGAATTCCGCAATACGCACTTCAGCTACACCTTGGGCGCAGAAGGTGTGGAGAAGTTCGTCTCGACGCCAGAACTGCAAAGCCAAGGGGGTATTGGTGACGAACCCCTCGAAGCAGGACAAATCTGGGCGCTCTCGCCCGGCGGCCAGGATGAGCATCCTGGCCTGTTCCGTCTCGAAGTCACGGAAGGCCCTGGAAGCGGCGTGCGGGTACTCAACAAGCCGGTGCCCCAGGCGTTCCAGGAGTCGATCCGCTGCGCCGAGCAGAACCTCTACGCCCGAGCCATGCAACTGGTCGGCGACCGTGATCCGCGCGCCCATGAGTTTTCGGTGCAGTTACGCGGATTCGATGCTGCGAAGAGCGGCGCAAAAACCGGCGTGGCTTCACTGATCGCGCTATGCAGCGCTTTGCTGCGCAAGTCAGTACGCGGTGGGTTGGTCGTCGTTGGCGAGGTCACACTGGGTGGCACCATCGAACCGATCCACAACGCAGTTAGCCTGGCCGAGATCGCCGTCGAGAAAGGCGCGAAATCGCTTTTGCTGCCAGTCACTTGCCGCCGCCAGTTGTTCGATCTCTCCGATGAAATGGCGACCCGGCTTGACATCGAGTTTTATCAGGACGCGAAGGATGCGCTGCTGAAAGCGCTGGTGGATTGACCAACTCGCTTATGGATATTTGATCATGGGCTATCTCGACTTCATCGATCCCGGCAATTCAGGTGGAAGCGTGCCGTCCCCTTCATCACCATGGGAAGGTCTTCCGCCCCCAGCGCCGGTCTATTACCTGTGCTCGGTATGTGGTGCCCGTTTCAAGGACACCGATCAGCTTTTCGAGCACCGCTTCAATGAACATCCCCACACCCGTCCGACTTTGATACTCGATGGGCGAGAGATCACTTCACCGCGACAAATCATTTCGACCCCCCTGGATGAGAATCAAATTACTTTGGTCAGCGCCGATCGATGTTTTTTCGATGCCCGGGAAGTTGCCATTCAGAGCCTGCCGAAGCGACTTGCAAATACTAAAGCCGGGGTCCATACCATCCAGCTAGAAAGACAAGGTATTGAAACTCACTACGAGATCGTTTTTGAAATCGCAGAGCCACAGGAGTTGGAGTTCGTTGAGCACCACTTCTTGTCTATCGTAGGCTCAGACACATTGTCCGTAGACAGGATCAATCTATTTGCGGAGATGACCTCCAAATGTCGAACTGCTATGCGCTACGTGGATGGACTGTGCCAGTACTTGTACGGCGTTTTGGCTAAAGACCAACGTGGTGGGACACACCTGAACATCTCCGAATACAAGACGAAATTCAATCTCTCGATCGATGGTCTTTCGCCATTCGACCGCCCTCTTGCCAATGTTGTGGTGGGCATAATCAACTTCACACAGAATGCATTTGGTGATGGAAATGCATTGGCATTTTCTCCCAAGCTTCAGCGTGCAATGCGGACCTACTTTGGGTACCTCAACAATGAAGGCAACCCATCAGTCAAAGAGGTGGCATGGCCAGGTAACGGAATGGGAAATGTCCCAATCGACCATGCTACTGACCAGATTATCCAGTGGGTCCTGGAACCTGATGATGAGGCACAAAAGCACCTTCGGCAGATGGAGGCAGTTGTCGACTCTGGCGAATGGGTGCCAGACGACAGACTAAAGGTTTCAATACTACTGGCTGAGAGGCTTGCGGCACGGCAAGACTACATAGCTGCTAAGCGTTTTGCACGCACACTGGCGCATGACGCCATTTTTAGTGAATGGGCAGAGCGGATCATGGAAATGGATACTGCACAATGAACGATCAAGATAAGCCCCCAACTCAATCTCGGCAGATTCCAGTCACAAATAACCTGACTGGAGAAACCAAGATGATCGACGCTCCGCCGTCAAAGCCGCGGAATGCCCCTCCCTCCGATGCAACGCTTCCAACGGATTCTTTGCCGATCAAATCATCTGAGAAAGAGAGTGTTTCTAGTCCAGCGCCATCTCCGCCTAAGGATGAAAGTCCAGTGGCTGCTAAAGATCAAAGTCCTGACTCCGCCGACAAGAACAAGAAGCGCAAGATCGAGTCATGCGACGAATACCTTGAACTGTACTTTTCGGGGAAGGTAAAGTCTTTAGGCGATGAAATCATAAGCACAATCGGCTCCAACTCATCCGTTTCAACATCGAAGCGAGCAGGGTTGATCGATGGGGCTATTAAAGCGGATTTCACTCTGGACAAGACGCGAAACCTATTGTTGTTATCTCTTCATGCCAGCACCTATTCAGGCTTGGCCAAGTCACTAAGGGAGTTCGTCAGAGACATCGTAGGTCGTCATCCGGTAATGGGGGATCAAGGTTTAGATGTTTGGTTTCCGCGCTCAACTAATGAGGACACGTGGAATCCAAAGTTGGCATGGAGCGCCTTCGCCAGCAAGACGTCCAAGAATCTGGCCTCTGATGACGACGAGAGCAAAGACAAAAAGGTTACCCCTGCGGATATTCAGAAGGCACGACGCAATGCATTCCTATGTGCATGCGTATGGCGATATGCGGAGCAATTGGTGCGCTTCCCTGAATTCCTGCGTTCAATGCGAAACTCATCACTTCAGTCCACAACGGAGGCCAGTGACCTTGAACGTGAAGTGCTGAACTATCTCGTATCGCTACAAGACAAGGATAGATCTGGCGCCGCTGACTTTATTCGATGGTCTTATGAGCAAACGGTACATGTCCAAAACATGGCCGAGCAATATCGCTCGCGATACGAGTCGCTCCAGAATCAGAAGAAGGAACTGGATGAGATTCTAGAAATCAAGGATCATGAAATTCAGACTCTCCATCAGGAAGCAACCGCATTGCGAGCACGGATCGCTTCCATGGAAGAGGAGATTCGTATTCATAAGGTCCATAGCAAGGATGACCTTGAACGCCAATCCAGCCGGACATTACGGGCCTTGGAAGATGAAATTCCAGTTCTGACGGACTGCCTGACCGCACTTAACCGAGACCCTCCAAAAGTAGAGGTCGCTAAAGAGTATCTGGCTACCGCACTGGATACGCTCAACGATGAACTGAAAATATTGAGGGAGAAGTAAATATGGCAAGAGCGATTGGATTCGACTTTGGGACTACCAACAGTCTGATATCAATTGTGGATGGAAGCCGCTGTATTCCGATCATGGAAAAGGGCCTCCCTCACCCTTCGGTTGTCTGTTACCAAGGGACGCAGGTCGTTGTAGGGCGCAAGGCAAAGGAACGACTTGGAAACACCGGAGTTGGCGTAATCGGAAACATCGTCCGCTCTCCAAAAACGTTGCTGGGGCAATCGAAGGTGTTTGTCGAGGGAGTTTCACGAAACCCCAAGGACATGGTCGCAGACATTGTGAGATATGTCTGTAGCCATGCAGGCACACAGCAACCAGGCGACTATGACCGGGCTGTTGTAACGATACCGGTAGATATGAATGGTGCAAGGCGCAGAGAGTTGCGAGAGGCTTTCAGGATGGCCGGCGTCAATATTGTTCAGTTTATCCATGAACCACTGGCTGCACTTTACGGACATCTCTGCTCCGAAGTGGATGCCCGTGGGAACCATGTTCGTCGAGCAGATTTCGAGGACCATCTGAAAAAGCTCAATCGCGAATTGATATTGGTCTTCGACTGGGGTGGCGGCACGCTTGACCTGACCCTCTGCCAAGTCACTGACGGCATGCTGATCCAGATCATGAACGATGGCTGCAGCAATGTTGGCGGTGATGTAATAGACGACATCATTCGGAATGAGATCGTGATGCGATGCCTTGCTCGGCGAGGTGAAAGCGAGGCATTGCCTCAGCAGATCGACGCGGCATCAAAGCTTCTGGATAGGGCCGAGAGGGCAAAGATTGAGTTGTCGGCTAAAGATGCATTTACTGTTTTTGTCCCCGACTACTTCCGCATTCCCAAGGGGGATAAGGACATCGAGTACAAGCTGACACGTGCAGAACTTGAGGAAATTGTCTCTGCCAAAATCGAAGAAGGCATCCAACGAATTCATGGCCTGCTGGAAAAGGCTCGAATCAGCCCATCATCAATTGCGCTTTGCCTTGCGACCGGCGGCATGGTCAACATGCCGCTGATCAAGTCACGGCTTAGGGAAATATTTGGTCCGCAACGACTAAGCGTGTCGGAACGTGGCAATACGATTATTTCTGAAGGTGCTGCATGGATTGCGGCAGACAAAGCAAATCTTTCTCTCGCGAAGAACGTTGAGCTGCTGGTTGCGCCAACGACATATTTCCCGGTCATAAAGGCAGGGGCGAAAATGCCACGTGAAGGAGAAGTCAGCAGGGCAGATTCTCTGAGTCTCTATTGCACAGACCCACGCGATGGCAAGGCCAAGTTTCAGATCGCTGCACCTAAAAAGCCAGGTAGAAAAGTTCAGTCAACCGACGAACGAACCATACTGGACTGCCTGTCCATCGAAGTCGACAGCCAGGCAAAGCCCAACTTCGAACGGCTGGAGTTGAATCTCACTGTTGATGAGAATCTTATTCTCCATGCGTCAGCTAGATCGCTGGTAAAAAACGGTTCAGATAGTGTGGAGATTCACAATCTTGAGTTTGGACTGGATTTGCCCGTGGGACATTCTGACAGCGGCCGATGGGACAAGATTGGTGGTGAGAGTAAGTCGAGTAAGCATCCCACTGGCTCCATCAGCTTGAGGCCCAACATCGCCACCGAGCCTGATGAAGCACTGATTCCCGGTGAGTTGCTTTATCAATTTAATCCCTATTACTTCGACACACGGCGCAACCCACCGCCCCATCAAGACCTCGAACGACTGTACTACACACCGTGCAGCATTTGTCGCCGACCAAGCAATCATCCGCTTTGCCGATGTGCTAGTAACTGAGAACGTATTGGTTACCGCGAAAGGCAAACAGAGTGGAGATTGACGATAAGCTCGTTCCGCCCGAAATCGCGGAGTCCGTTTCGGCGCTGGTCGACGAGATTCCCGAAAAGTATCTGCTCGATGCGTGGCGTCGCGATAATTCACTTTTGAAAGGATTCCGCCCTGGTAACGCACATCTTCAAAAGTTGAGAGGGAGTATCAGAAGCAGGGTTCGCGCGGACCGGCACTTGGCGCCGAATCTGCAGAGTTTGTTGAGGGCTACGCCTATTTACGCTTCACTGGTTGAGGGCTTGCGCCAGGATTTACTAGAAGAAAATCTAAGCGCTTTCACTATAGCCCTAGGAAAAGAGCGAGTAATAGGCACCCTATTGCTCGCCAAAGGCGCTGAAGTTCGCGATCTTGGCTGGCAGCTTATCGCGACTCCAGCAGTTAAGGAGGCTAGTCCGGAAGATACAAAGAAAGCAAAATCTCAATGTGTCCATGTTGTTGGCCCATTTACTCTCCTTGCAGCTGAATTGCTTGATGCGCAAGGTCGAGAGGAGCAATCACAGTCGGAAAGGCCTGTTTCAAGCGATGGCGCACTGAAAGTGGCCGAGCAAAAAATCAAGACGCTGGAGCGCAAACTTGAAAAGGCCGAGTCTGAGCTTAGAGATACCGAGGCTCGAATGGCGTCGGTCACTGAAAAGCATTCAACACAATCAGCCTCGTATAGAGCACAGATTACTGCTCTCGATGAAAAATTGCAGGTTCTCCAGTCCGATTACGCAGTTCTCCAGAATGAGCAGGACAGCAGGGTGAATCAGCTGCTTCAACGCGCCCTTTCAGATCGGGTTCGTCCATGGCTAGCTAGGCTGGAAGTCGTTGATAAGGCGTTGTCCGCAGGAGATGGGGACCTAATTCCCAGGGCCAAGCGTATTTTGGCAATGCAAAGAGAACGGGACAGGCATTGCGGCAACTTGGAAGGCATGCGAAATAGGCGCAGCGAGTGTCTTGAACTTGTCGCAGAACTTGATCTGGCGGCACGTAGCGCTATTGAGGTAGTCCCGGAATTGGATCAAGTTCGCTCAGATCTTCAGAGTGAAATTGATCGACTCAATCGATATCTGGGTGGAGATCATGAAAAGTTGTCACCCCACATTGAGCAGATCCTGAAGATTGTGAATCAAACGTCTGGCCTTGATGAATTAGGTGCAGTACGAGCACATATTGAAAACGCTCTATCTATTGGTATCTATGATAGATCGGAAATAGAAGCTTGCTTCCTAGCTATTCAAACAAAGATAAGCATGCTTCTAGATGCTCAGCTATTTGCCAACATGCAACTGCCTATCGATCCATTGCGCATGCTCAGGCGCCAGCTTGGGATATCTGATGAGTCAGACACGATCCTGTTTGTCGATGGCTATAACGTACTGTTCCACGTGACTAAAGTGTTCGCCAGGCTTTATGAAAAGGATGGCACTCCAGGCGCCAAAGCCCGGAACTTTCTGATATCCCAGCTTGACATTGTCTTCCGTGATCACGCTGACGTTCGCATTCACCTGTATTTCGATGGTCCCGAGGAAAATCGATACGCTTACTCCGATGTTCTCAAGGTTATCTACACAGGCGGGAAAGGTGCTCACAGAGCGGATCAGGAAATACTTCGAGATCTTCAATATTTTGACAATCATCATCAAGGCGAGTATCTCGCCCGCGTCGTAACGCGTGATATGGATCTGGCAAGAAAGGCATATCAACTTGCGGCTAGAAGAATTGACCCTATTGAACTTACCGGAGTTCTAACTTTCGATTCAACAGGTTGATATGCGACAGATTTCAGTAACAAATGCGGGCCGGTTAATTTTTGATTCTATGAATGACCTGTTTAGGGAAAGTGTCATGCCAACGATTGATTCTGAGGATGCATTGTGAGTAATCTATTCGTTTGGGTTGACGAAGCGCGCCGGGGGCAATTCACATCGAAAATTGCTGAAATGGGCCGTCGGCATTCTGAATTTAAAGATTTCATATCAGGCGCGGAACCTGTTCAGCGGGTGCTTGAACTTGTATTTCCGAATGGCATGCCGATAAGTTATCACGCAGCTAATCTAAGCTTGGAAGACCGCCCAGATGACAATTTGATTCTCGCTTTGCGCCCAGAAATCAGTCCGGGGCAATTCTGGCCGTTCCCTGCTGGTTGTTCACTGGCGGTAAAAGGCTATTGGCCGCGCCGTGTAGCTAGCCCGATTTTTATGATTCAAGAGATGTTTGAGGTTGCAGACGCGCCGACACATTCCTATGAACGAGATATATCCGTCATCGTCTACCACGCAAATCCACAACTTTTGGTAGCAAGTCAGCGTATCAATAACGTTCTTACCGCTGATCTTGCACACGAACTCCCCCCAATTTCAATAAAGACCCGGGAGAAACTTGTTGACTGGAGTGACTTCCTGAAGTGGAAGCGAAAGCTTGTTTCAGAGAAAACTCGTGGCCTGCGTTTCATCGATCGGGGATGGCAAGACGATAAGCTGGTTTTCACGGTCATCGCTGAGAGCGGAGAGTCTGCCAAGGAGACCTACCGCACCATCTCACGTCAGGACGTTATGGCGTTCGAGGTCGGTGTATCTACTGACCATTGGGTATTTCGAATAGATGACCGGGACAGTGCGCGCAGAGTACCGAGAGGCGCTGACTTGGGTCAACCCGAATCGCTTCACAAATTTGAACCGCTAAATGATTGGCTGAAGAAGCTTGACGCAGAGCACGAGCAACTCACAGCGCTAAAGAAACGCGTTGAAAAGTGTGAATGGCCAGCGCCAATTGTTGCCTCAGTGACGGTTCCCTTGTCGGAGGACGATATAAATTTGTTGTCGGTCGCAGAAGATGTCGACGGAACCCGAAAGGTCTTGCTGGGACGCATTCCAGAGCAAGGCTTTCTGTCCGTTTCTGCTGCCGGAGATCTTGCGCTGATTCGACGGCATGAACAGGCAATCAACAAGCTGCGGGACCAAGGAGGTTTTGCTCCCTATCTATCGTCCTATCTGTTCGACATCAAGGAAGCGAATCATCCGATTGCTGTAGAGTCGGTCACAGAATGGTTTCGCAAAGATCTGAACTCTTTCCAGCAGCGGGCTGTTGAAAAGATTCTGGCTGCACCGGACATTTGTTTGGTTCAGGGCCCGCCAGGAACCGGGAAGACGACAGTCATTGCTGAAGCGATCATGCAACTCGCCCGGCGTGGTGAGCGGGTCTTGCTCGCGAGTCAGGCGCATACGGCCGTCGATAATGCGCTGGAGCGCCTCGGTCGTCACGCTGACTTGAGGGTTATCCGGCTGGCGCGGGACCAGGAAAAGATTTCGGTAGATGGCAAAGAGTTTGTTGAGGCAGCAGCGCTATTTCGGTATTACAGCGGGCTCGCTGAGCAAACAGAGACGCGTTATCTAAACCCGTGGCGAACGCGGCAAGAACGGTTGTCGGCACTTCAATCTTGGCGTGATCGTGCGGAATTTGCGCGCAGAGACTTAGAGGCAGCAAATAGTGACGCAAAAGCGCACACGGAAGAGTTGTCGAAGTTGAAGAAAGCACGGGATGGTGCGTGGCGTCATCTGCAAGAGGCAGCGCAAAGGCATCAAGAAGCTGATCTGCAGCGCAAGAATTTGCTTGCGCTTGAGGAGTTCTTGCAATCAGGGGAAGGTGATGTTCCTGCTGGGTTGTCTCTTCCTGAACCAGAATCCACTCAGCTTGCCGAATCGATTATTGCGTTCTCCGAGATAAGTGTTCGACTTCCTGTTTCCATCTCGGACTGGAGAGCTGTTCCACAACAAAGACCTTTGATGCTTACAGGTCTATTGAAATTTTCCAGATCGCTTCGTGAAAGGGTGTCCGTAATCGAGGCCGATGTAACTCGATTGAAGGAGGCGGGCCCGAACCCGCTTCGGAACCCTGATACCGCTGTAAAAATTGCCGTCTGCGAATCTGATCTCAAGGAACTGGAAGTTCGAATGGAGTCCGATCAGGATGACGAGATTGTTGAGGCTTGGCGGAAAAAGCGGCAGGAACTCAAGCAGCTTCGCTCAGGCGCAGCGGGCGGATTGAGTCGGGAAATCTATGAATCTCTATTCACAGACTCAGATCGTTGGTGCGCACCTATTGATAACGCCCTGCAACTTGGCAAAGAGCTGGATCAGCGTTTAGGCGAAATCAAGACAAAGCGTCATGATTTTGCGCTTGCATGGAAAAAGCTAAGAGATTGCGTCGCGGAAAAGGTAGCGTCCTGTACATCCCACCCTCCTGACGAAAGCGAATGGCGGATTAGGGATGATGAACTTCGGCGATGTGAGGCAAAGTCCTCCACATTTGAGCTTGCGATCGAGCATCAAAAGGCCCGCACAGTGCCCATAGTCAATGATCCAGAGTTGTTTGACAGGATCATAGAAAGTGATGCTGATGTATTGCCTTCATTGGTTCAACGACTTCAGGATGTCGATTCTGAAATCAAAAGCATCCAGGCACTCACGACGTCGCAAGCAGAGGCGAAAGCAGTGTGGGAGCCATTGATGCAGGAATGGGTCAGGGATCTAAAGAATCCGGCATCTTCGAAGGCTGATTGGGAACACTACAAAGACACTTTCGTCCCGCAGTGCAATGTCGTTGCGATTACCTGCAATGAACGAGAGCAGACTCTGGAAGATTCCGGTCAAGTTAGCTTTGATGTTGCGATCATTGATGAAGTCAGCAAGGCAACGCCCTTGGAGATGCTGCTTCCGTTGATGCGAGCGAGGCGCGCAGTGCTTGTCGGTGATCATAGGCAATTGCCTCCTCTGTTCCAAGAAGGAACGGACGCGCAAACTTTCAGCGATGTAGTCGATGAGGCGGAGGAAGACGAAGAGGAGAATCGGACATCCTTAACGCGGCACAACCTACATCGTTTCGAAAAAATGGTGACAGCCTCCCTATTTAAGTCTCACTTCGAGTCCGCCGACGAGTCGATTCGTGAACGTCTCGAAATTCAGTTCCGAATGCATCCGCAGATCATGTCGATGATCAATCACTTCTATGAAAACAGACTGAGCTGCGGACTACAGAATCCTGATGAACAAAGGGCTCATGGACTGTGTCTTGTCGACAAGGATGGTCATTCCGTTGTTTCTGCCGGTGACCATGTGCTTTGGGTCGACACGTCAAAAAATTTAGAAGACCAGATCCACAAAGAGGATGCTGACGCTAGCGGCCGCCCGATGAGAAGTAACCGCCTTGAAGCAGATCTGATTGCCCATACGCTATTGCAGCTTGAGAAGCAGTGCGCCGCCGCAGGTTACTCGCCGAAAAATCGCCGAAAGATCGGTATTGTGTCCTTTTATGCGCGCCAATGTCGGTTGATCCGCGATGCCATTCGCAAAGTCAAACCTTCGGGACGATTTGATTGTCTCGATGTCGAGATCAACACCGTAATTCGCTATCAAGGGAAGGAAAAGCCAATCATCCTCGTCAGCCTGGTGCGAAACGATGGCTTTGATCCAAGCAAGAGCATGACAACTGTGCGTAAGCGATCCAGCAAGGCAAACGTGGCAAGGTATGAGTTCATCAACGTCGCCTTCTCTCGTGCCCAAGAGCTATTGATCGTATTTGGCGCACGTTCGATGTACGACTCGTACAACGTAAGTCTTCCTCACATGGATCGCGAGGGCCACTCTACACGGATGGTCTACAAGGACATTCTTGGTCAATTGGATCGGGAGGCGAGGTTGATCCCTGCTAGCCGCTTTATGAAGCGCCCCGTTGAAGATGGCAAGCCCTCTTCTTCGCGATCTGTCGGTCCTCATCAGGGGGTTCGCGTATGAACCTTGGGACATATTCGGTTGGTTTTCCGGTCTTCGAAATCGAGTCGTCTGTAACGTTCCAGACTATTCGCAGCCCTACGGTATTTGAGCGAATGGTGATGCGTCTATGTCACCGCTACCGAGATCAGCCTGCGGTTGCCGAAATGTCGTTTCACGCCGTTTTCGAAGATGTGCTTGGAGTAGCGTCGTCACAAGAGCTGGTTGGACCATGCATCGACGATCTGGTGTTCCTTGGCGTTATTTCGCGACCAGCGACAGACGCCACCATGTCCGTCCGTCTTGGCGACGTTTCACTTACACCGGAGGGCATTTCTTTCCTCGAACGCGACAGGCTTCCAGGGCGATCGAAGCAAGTCACCATCAAGCATATCTACTTACCATTGCAGAACGCTGTTAAGCCGAGCAAGGGAGCGCATGGCTTTAAGGACACGATTGCGTCTCCTCGGGTGAGCTCGAATGCATTGATGCCGGCGGATAGCTCGTCCTTGGTCCGAGGCGCTTTGGTTGGCGAGAAACACGCATGGAAGTCCGCGAATACGGAAATTCATGCAGTAGAGTCGTCGGTTACTGGAACGCTGTGGGAAAACCAGCAGATAGAGGTCGCCATCGATCAATCCGGAGCACTAACTGTTTCCGGGCGAAGCTCAAAAGAATTTCAGAAATGGATTGAGCTGGCGGACTCAGAGTTGGTGTGGCGAGAAATCCTCGACCCGATTCTTAACCCGTCAAGCATTAGCGATCGAACACAACTTGATGACTCGGTTCTACGATTTGCCGATTCTGTCTCAGCGATCGAAGAACCGGCGGAAGACTCTCTGCCAGGATTCCGGCCGACGAAGTGTGGGCTCGTCGTAGTTAGGAGCCTTCACAGCACCAAGCACTTGAATGGCGTTCCGGCTATCGTTCTCAGCCATGACTGCAAGACAGCGCGGCGAATTGAAACTACGGACGACGCCTTGATCGTTGAGGTTCCATATCCTGCGACATTCGTCAAGGGATTCCGTTGGCTTGAGCTCTCTCGCTCCGATTTAGCGCCGTCGGTCTCGATTTCCGGTCTTGCGTCGATGTCTTGGGGTGGTCAGGCGCGATCTGGCTCTCTGCTCATTCGCCTCCAAGAAGCCGCAAGTGATCAGGTTTGGGGGCTTCTCCGCAAAACACTCGCAGATTGTCTTTCAGACGCTACGGACTCAGGGCTACTAGCGTTTTCCACCCTATGGAATCAGCCAGAGGAAGCGATTCAGCGATGGCGTGAAAAAACCTCTCAGCTGACCTTGCCGGAGTTGATTTCGGACGCACAAACGTTTGGACCGGCAATGGAACAGTTTGCGGTTAAGGCGAAGTCGGATTGGCGAGATCTGTGGCAGGTGACCCTCACTGAATCGCTCATATCCGCCACCTATCGATTAGGCGGTCGAGTGGAAGACGATCAACTGGAAGAGTTTGCGCCGGCCATAAGCAGACTTCTGCCTGACCGGGGCGACAATGTCAATCTTCGTGTGTTGATGCATGTTGCGACGATAGATGAACGAGATCGGATGGAGCGAGTACGGAATGCAGTGGGCCCAACTCTAGTGATTCCAGAGCAGTTGTTGGGTGCCACTCTCATTAGCGGTTGGGTCGCGGATTCCCTTTCAGGTTCGAAGATCATGCTTCATGGGCCCCATGCACTTGAACCGTTGATCAAGGAGCTTGCATCGACTTATCAACGCGTGTTGCGTGACATTGGCATGAGCTCTCTTGAAGGCTCTGCTAATGGCACTCTAAATCTCAAGTACGTAAAGGCCAGTGCGCTTGATAGCGCGCTGATTTGGATCGGCGCCTATGAAGGACTTGAGAACCGTCTAAAGGCTCTCGCTGTTCCACCGAGCGAGCGTGCCATTAATTTTCATAAGTTTGTAGTGGCATGGCGCGAGCTCGCCTGCAAACTTCTCGCCCCGCCCACTGAAACCGATCACCGTTTGATCGTTTTGGACACAAGCGCATTGATGGTAGCGCCGGAGTTGGTAACTCGGATGAGATCCCGGGATATGCCTGTGATCCCCCGAAGAGTTCTGGAAGAACTGGATGGACTCAAGGAGTCTAGCGACGATCAAAAGGCTCAGGCAGCGCGCGCTGCTATCCGTTCCATTGAGTCAGCGGGTAGTCGAGTTCGATTTGAGTCCGAAGCACTGGATCTGCTGCCTCCGGACTGGGATCACAGTTCGGACAACAAGATTCTTTCGGTTGCCATGTACCTGCGATTGAGCGCGGTCTTGCTTGTGACTGGTGATATCAATTTTCGCAACAAAGCGCGGGCAGAAGATATCAGTGCGCAAACGCCGGACGAGTACCAAGGGAAGAATCAACCAAACAAGGCAACGGGCACTGGAAGCAAAAAGAAGAAAGGGAAGAAATGAGCCGATTCGTCGAGTCACGATACGAAATTGAGCGTCGCCGCCGCCAGGAGATGTTCGAACAGCGTGTTAGAGAAACAACGAGGACATATCTGGAACGCTATGAGGGCGTTCTTGCAGATGTTCGGGCACAGGGACTTGCCGAGTACGTTGAGGATGAGATTTCGATGATCGAGCGCGAACTTGAATCCTTGACGCGACAAGTTGAGTCAGATCCAGTCTCTGCGAGGGACGGCAGCGTCGCATTGGGAAATCGGGTGCATTCCTTGCCACGATTGGCGCGCGGGATGAAACAAGCCGCAATTGCAGCGCAACGAGCCGCCGAAGAAGCCGAACGGGAAGCGGAGAGGCTGCGAATAGAAAAGCTCGCCAAGGCTAGCGAAGAAATCGAACGTGTTTGGCAGATGGAGCTGTCCGGATGGACCGATGGATTCGCACGCCAGCTGGCCTACAAAGCGTTGGCCGAGGTCAGAGCACGAATCGCCAAAGAAGGACCGGCCTTGAAGCTAGAAGTTCTGCGGTCGAGCTTATCGGAAATCAAGAACCGATTCGAGCAAGAGGCGAGGCTAGTCCGGGATAAGGAAGCCGCCGCAGCTAGCGTTGCGGCTGCTGAAGACGAGATCGCAATTTCTCGCGAACAGCTTCAGCAGGTGTCGGGGCCAGCCGCTCAACGCGCCCAAGAGATCGCAGCGAAACTCAAAGAAGTCGGAAACAGACCAAGCGCTGAGATTGCTGCAACGCTTGCTCAAACCGCCCGCGAATTGGATGACGCCGTAGTCAATGAGTCGTGCCGGAGAGAGGTTGTCCAAGCGGTCTACCGGGCTCTTGAAGATGCCGGCTTCGTGACTGAGCGTCCAAAGATTGTTCGGGACGGCGGAACCGACGAGGTTGTGATTCATGGCCGTCGCCCTGCCGGTGCGCAGGCGATCTTTCGAGTTGAACTGAGTGGAAAGCTGAACTACAAGTTCGACCGTTATCAAGGATCTGCATGCAAGAAAGACATCGCAACTGTCTTGCCGAGACTCCAATCAGTCTATGGAATTCAACTCTCAGATGATCGTGTGCTCTGGGAAAACCCCGATGATATGGACGCTGACGCTCGTCCCCAGCCAGGAATGACAAAGGAAAAATAAATGACAGCAACACAAGTGTCCTGGCAGGACAGCTTCTCCCGTGAATGTGGAATTCGACGGGGGGTGATCCTGCACGGCAATATATCGGATGTAGTACCCGACCCCACCTCAACGGAGCGTTGGGTCAGCGTACCGGACGCGGTTACTTTGCTCCTTAAGCAACGCGGATATAAACATGTAGTTCGCTGGGACCGGGTGACGGGTGTTTCCGGCATCGATGCTCGGATATGGCGTGAGCTGCAAAGCGCAGCGGCAGCCCCCAATAACCCCAGCGATTCAGGCGATGACTACGACATCGGATCGCCACCTGCAAATAGCTCGGCCCAGCCAGTTAGTAATGCGGTTGAAGTTTCACCGCAAGATTTTCTGGCAGTCGTTTCCAGTTCGATGAAGCAAACTGGACCAGATCGAGTGGCCTTTGTAATCGACTGGTCAAATTATTTATTCGGTACTGCGAATGCACTAAGTGAAGCGGAACGAGGTTGGCTGTTGATGATGGGAAAGGCGACTCGCGATGCCTTGATAACACTCAGCCCAACGGATATCGATCGGCCTCAGACCCTGATGGTAATGCTCTGTCAGGGTCTGACAGTCTTGCCACCTGCTCTGTACCTGAGTAACCCGCTCTTCAAGGAAATCGGTATCCCACTACCCGGTAGGGTTGCGAGGGAAGACGCGGTCATGAGATTGGCCTCCGTATTCAATCTTGATCCTCCCCTCGCACCAAAAAGCAGGGTTCTCGCAGATCTGATCGATTCACTTGAAGGGCTGACGTTACGCGATATCCATAGTTTGGCTCGATTGTCTCGTCAGTTGTCGAAGATGAGCGCTGACTCTCTAGTTAGCCTCTATCGATATGGGGAACGTCACAGTCCCTGGGAGCAACTGAACCACGAGAAGCTGCAGCAGGCCACTGAAACCCTTAAGACGCGGGTAAAGGGGCAGGATCAGGCGATACGTGCGGTCAACAAGATACTGATCCGCGCCTACACTGGGCTGTCCGGCTTACAGCATTCGAGCAAGCAAAGAACACCAAAAGGCGTGCTGTTTTTTGTCGGACCAACGGGGGTTGGCAAGACTGAGCTTGCTAAAGCCTTGGCGCAGTTCCTGTTCGGCGACGATGAAGCATGTTTGCGGTTTGACATGTCTGAGTTTAACCACGAACACGCCGATCAACGCTTGGTTGGCGCGCCGCCTGGATATGTGGGCTATGAAGAAGGTGGCCAACTCACGAACGCTGTCAAAAAGAGGCCGTTCTCGCTCTTGCTTTTCGATGAGATCGAGAAAGCCCACCCAAGAATTCTGGATAAATTCTTGCAGATATTGGAGGACGGAAGACTTACCGATGGCAAGGGCGATACGGTGCTTTTTTCCGATACCGTCATCGTGTTTACATCTAACATTGGGGCCGCACAAGTAGCGCCCGATGATCCCGACGTGAGTTCAGCTTTCATCGAACGGGTGCGATCTCACTTTGTCAATGAATTGAAGCGGCCAGAACTTCTCGGTCGGATCGGAGAAGGCAACATCATCCCCTTCAATTTCATGACAGACGATAGATTTCTGGTGGAAATAGCGCGATCGAAATTGGAGCCGCTCCGGCATCGTCTTAATGAAAAGTGGGGTGTCGCTGGCCTTAAGTTTCAGGATGAAGCGAAAGCACTTCAAGCCATCGTTGCCAGCGTCGATCGTTCCAGTGGCGGGCGTGGCGTCTTGAATGCTCTGACCGCAAGCTTGTTTGATCCGCTTGCCCAGTTTCTGTTCTCGGAAGTTGGGGCGCCAGACCGATCGCAAGGCAAAAGCATATTGGTGGTACAAGCCGGGAGCAAGGCGGTCTTCGACTTCGAACTGGAATAGGGAATGGAACTGCTTAATCTTGCATCCTGGTTGCCCTGCACTGAGGTCGAGGGGCCAGGTCGGCGCGCCGCCATTTGGCTGCAAGGATGCAATAAGCGCTGCTTTGGTTGCTGCAATCCCGAGTTTCTCAAGATCGTTGAACGCAATATCGTGTCTGCTGAGTCATTCGCCCATGAAATACTTGATGCGAAGCATCACCACGACATCGAGGGGGTTACTTTTCTTGGAGGTGAGCCGCTTTTGCAGGCAAAAGGGCTTGGCCGCGTTGCAGAGATCGTTTCAGGTGCAGGGCTCTCGGTAATGGTTTTTAGCGGCTACACCATGTCCGAGATAGAGACAATAAACTTGCCTGGCGTTGCCCGACTGTTGAAGCATACCGATGTGTTGGTTGATGGCGCGTACGACGCTACGAAGCCGGATGCGTCCAGAAATTGGGTCGGTTCAACTAACCAGAACTTTATCTATCTGACTGATCGTTACAATTCGGCAATTGAAAGTACCCACATCGCAACGCGCGAGGTAGAGTGGCGAATAAAGTCGGACGGGCGGTTAGTCGCGAATGGTTGGCCATGTGCTGTTCAGTAGTCTCGGAGTATTGGTCTGCATGGCTGCCACCGTAACCCAAGAAAGCGGGGGGGCTTCCCGAAACGCTAAAGTCGCATGTGTGCATTTTCGAAATCCACCGATCCCCTGAATGCCGCGTCAGGTAATACCAATGCCATGCGTCGAACTTCTCGCCTATGACAAACGTCATCTAAGCGGCTGGTTGCCGTTTGGTTGCCAGTTGGTTGCCGTATGTAACGAACGTATTCGGATATTGTCGAGGTTTATCGAAAGGCAAGCAATTAGCTATCGCATTGAATTAGAGCAACTTGTCGTTCATCTTCGTTCGCGTTGACTCGTTAAGATCAGCCTGTTTATCTTTCAAAAAAGTCGAATTGGATCAGCTGATTCTCAATGCGTTGTTGAAGGAAAAAATCAGTTGCTCGGCGATCATTTAATTCTGTGATGAAATTGTCCATACAGTAGTGAGTGCTTTTAATAA
>Ga0172367_10004126_pt1 | contig 18296 bp, 17 predicted proteins | sample Lak10m_FD_114542 | JGI IMG/M metagenome (GOLD analysis project Ga0172367, IMG submission 114542) | Freshwater microbial communities from Kabuno Bay, South-Kivu, Congo - kab_022012_10m | ecosystem: Environmental > Aquatic > Freshwater > Lake | place: Democratic Republic of the Congo: South-Kivu...
TCTGCTGTGCGTAAAGCCGGCATAGAAGGATATGGGGTGGTTATTGTGGATACAGCGGGTAGGCTCGCGGTAGACACAGAAATGATGACCGAAATCAAGGGATTGCACAGCGATTTGCGTCCCTGTGAAACTTTATTTGTCGTGGATGCCATGACGGGTCAAGATGCGGTAAACACCGCTCGCGCCTTTCATGATGCGCTCAATTATGAAGGCGTGGTGCTCACCAAAATGGATGGTGACGCCCGTGGCGGTGCTGCGCTAAGTATTAGTTATACCGTAGGCAAACCGGTCAAGTTCTTGAGTACGGGTGAGAAAATGCAGGCTTTAGAGGTGTTTCACCCCGATCGAATGGCCAATCGAATCCTTGGTATGGGCGATGTGGTGAGCCTGGTTGAACGTGCCCAAGCGGAAATCGATGAGCAAGAGGCGGAGCGCCTGAGTAAAAAAATGAGTCGCAATCAGTTTGATTTGTCGGATTTCCTGGGCCAAATCAAACAGATCAAAAAAATGGGGAACATTAAGGAAATGCTGGGTATGATTCCGGGAATGTCAAAAGCGGTCAAAGATTTGGATATTTCAGATTCTGCCTTTGTGCCGATTGAGGCCATGATCCTATCCATGACGCCAGGCGAACGTGCCCATCCAGAGAGCATCAATGTGAGTCGCAAAGAGCGAATCGCCCGGGGTTCGGGTACCAGCGTACAGCAAGTGAATCAACTGCTCAAACAGTTTCAGGAAATGAAGGAGATGATCAAAAAAATGAACCAAGGGCCGATGGGTTTTCCGGGGATGCCAGCCGGGATGAAACGAAGATAATCGAAGCATTTACTTTAAATTGCTTTAGAACTTATTTTTTCGTATCTTTGCGCCTCTAAAAAATATAACTCGCTCATTTCTTATGTCCGTAAAAATTAGATTGCAGCGCTTCGGAAGGAAAGGTCGGCCTATTTACCACATTGTGGTAGCCGACGCCCGTGCACCACGTGATGGTCGATACATAGCGCGCCTGGGTTCGTACAACCCAAACACCAACCCCGCCACGATCGATTTATCGGTCGATGATTCCGTTCAATGGATTCGGAATGGGGCTCAACCCACCGACACTTGTCGTGCCATCCTTTCTTACAAGGGGGTCATGATGAAAAAGCACCTTCAAGATGGTGTAGCCAAAGGTGCATTTTCCGCGGAGGAAGCAGAAAGCAGATTTGGATCGTGGTTGCAGTCGAAAGAGGAACGTATTGATGCGAAGAAAAGTGGACTAAAGGCAGCAGGTGATGAACGCAGAAAAGCCAGAATGGCGGCCGAGTCCAAACTGAACCAAGAGCGTGCTGCTGCATTAATTGCCAAGAAAAGTGCGCTAGCGGCCGAGTTAGAAGCGGCTGCACGTGCTGCTGCTGCTGAAGCTGCAGGTGAAGATGCTGAAGGTTCGGTCGTGGAGCAGGATGTTGAAACTCCCGTTATGGATGTTCACGAGCCCGAAGCTGTTGCAGCGGAATCTATAACGGAAAGCGAGCCCGAAGCTGTTGCAACGGAAGACCACGAGCCTGTAGCTGTTGCAGAGGAATCTACAACGGAAAGCGAGCCTGTAGCTGTTGCAGCGGAATCTACAACGGAAAGCGAGCCTGTAGCTGTTCCAGAGGAATCTACAACGGAAAGCGAGCCCGTAGCTTCTGAATCAACACCAGATCAATCCGCTGAACAAGCCACTGGCGAAGCTTCTGAAGAAGCTGATCCAGCTTAAATTTCCCTTAGCCTCTTGCCGGCGGCATTATTTTCCGACCGGATTAGAAAAGTTTATAATTCCGTGATTCTGGATCAAAATTGGTTGGAAATAGGAATTGTAGATCGTGTCCACGGCCTTCAGGGTGCTGTTGTCGTTCGCTTTTCCAAGTCTTTTTCAATGGGATCGATCGCAAAACTGAACACCTTATTCATTCAATCTGGGGAAACTAAAGTTCCCTACTCTATTGTTCGTTCATCTCCACCTACGCAAAGTGGAATGGTGGTTTGGCTTGAGGATGTGAATCATCGCGATCAAGCACAGCGGTTGCTAGGCACTGTTGCTTATATCCCAATGCCCAAAAAAAACGCTACTCCATCCAAATCAACCCTTGATACCCTGTCGGATTATAAAGGTTTTCGTGTCGAATTGGTAGACCAGAACCCTATAGAAGGCGCTCAACTGTTCGATGTTCAGCAATTACCCGGACAAATCATGCTGGAAATCGAAGAGTCATGGGGCCGTTGGCTGTGCCCTTATCAACCCTCGTTTATCAAGTCTGTCGACCCTTTGGAGCGCATCATCTTGCTCGATCCACCGGGAGGGCTTCGAGAATTGTATCAATCGGATCATGAGAATTGATATCATCAGTGCCGTGCCGGCTTTGATCAGCAGTTTTTTGGAGCACAGTATCGTTCATCGTGCGCAGACGAAGGGAATTGTGCATATTCAAACCCATGACTTGCATGAGTACAGCACGCGGAAGTTCCGGCAAATCGATGACGCTCCCTATGGGGGCGGCTCTGGGATGGTATTGGGGATAGAACCCATCGACCGATGCATAAGCGCACTCAAGGCGGAACGAACATATGATGAAGTCATTTTTATGAGTCCGGACGGACAGCCGCTTACGCAGAATATTTGCCATCGTTTGGCCCTCGTCCATAACCTGATCATCCTGTGCGGACACTATAAAGGGGTTGATGAACGCGTGCGAACGAACCTTTGCACCATGGAAATCTCCATAGGCGATTACGTGCTCAGCGGAGGTGAATTACCCGCTGCTGTATTGGCAGATGCCATCACCCGCTTGCAGCCCGGCGTGCTGGGGGATGTTCAGTCTGCCCTCAGCGATTCGTTCCAAGACGGACTATTGTCGGCTCCTGTTTACACCCGCCCAGCGGTCTACCGCGATTGGGAGGTTCCCGAAGTATTGCGTTCAGGACATGAAGCCCAAATCGATGCTTGGCGAAACGAACAAGCGCTCAACCGAACAAAAGCCCGTCGACCAGATTTGCTCTCTGACCAGGGTGATGTGTAATTCTTTTTTTATATCTTTGCACCCTGTAAAAAATTGACCATGGATCTGCTGACATTCGTTGAACAAGACAATACACTCGAACGCTCACTTCCCGCTTTCCGCTCTGGGGATACCGTTGCGGTTCACTATAAAATCCGTGAAGGCAATAAAGAACGTGTACAGGTTTTCCAAGGTATTGTTTTACAGCGTCGTGGTTCAGCGGCCACAGAAACCTTTACGGTTCGCAAAATGTCGAACGGCATAGGTGTTGAGCGCATATTTCCGGTAGCCTCTCCTTTCATCGAGAAAGTTGACTTACTAACGCGTGGCGTGGTGCGCCGTGCACGTATTTTCTATTTGCGTCAGGCGAAGGGCAAAGCAGCCCGCATTAAGGCTAAGCGCTAACATTTCCACGAGCTAAGCGCTGGTTCATCTACGGGCTAGGCGCTGGTTTTTCTACAGGCTAAGCGCTGGTGTTTCCATGGCTTAAGCGTGCAATCTGATAGATGAGTTCGGGACCGGAGTATACAAAACCGGTGTACAACTGAATCAGGGAAGCCCCCGACTTGAAGCGGGCTTCGGCGATTTCGACACTCACAATCCCTCCGGATGCCAAAACAGGTATACGTCCATCCAATGCCGATACAAGAGATTGGGTTAACTGATGGGCACGCTCGGTAAGCGGCGCGCCGCTCAACCCCCCTTCTCCATATTGTGCGGCGCGTTTTTGTTCGCGTGCCATGAGCGCCGATCGATTGATGGTGGTGTTGGTGGCAATGATCCCATCAATCCCAGCGGCCACAGCGACATCGGCCACTTCCCGAATCTGATCATCCTCAAGATCTGGGGCAATTTTTAAAAAAATCGGCTTATGGTTTTTTTGTTGGCGTCGATAATCGACCAAAGGTTCCAGAATTTTGTTGAGCCAAGCCGATTCTTGGAGCTGCCTGAGTTGGGGGGTGTTGGGTGAACTGACATTGACGGTGAAGTAATCAACATCACCATAAAAACACTGCATAACGGATAGGTAATCGATATGGGCCTCATGAAGCGGTGTGTCCTTATTTTTTCCTAGGTTACACCCCAGGATGAGCCCGGCTGGCCTGTTCTTGATTCTCTTCACGATCATTTCCATCCCGTCATTATTGAATCCCATTCGGTTGATGAGCGCCTGAGCGCCTGGCAATCGAAAAAGACGCGGTTTTGGATTGCCTGCCTGAGGTCGAGGTGTGATGGTACCCACTTCAACATGACCAAAGCCTAAGGCATGCGCGGCCCTCAGGTAGCGGGCATTTTTATCGAAACCGGCAGCGAGTCCGACGCGATTGGGAAATTGAAGACCTGCAACCTCCACCGGATCCAGGACACGTGGACGACACCCCCGGAGCAGAAAATGCATCGGACTTAAAGACGAGAAAAATTGCAGGACAGCCATGGCTAAATGGTGTGCCGTCTCTGGGTTGAACAAAAACAAAAACCTCCGAATCAGTGTGAACATATCGTTTATAATGGTTTATGCACCCGCAACATCTCGCGTTTGCCCGGTGGTCCTGGTAATTTTTCAGTCGCACATCCCAAGGCCATCAATCTGCGGCGCACCTCCCCTTTTACACAATAGGTAACCAAACATCCACCGGGTCGCATCCAAGAGACCACCCGGGCTAGAAACGATTCATCCCACATCTCGGGTTGCGCCTCTGGGGAGAATGCATCAAAAAAGATGAGATGCGCTGGATTCTTAGGTCCCTCCCACTGACGAGCATCTACCCGAAAAATTTGAATCTGCTGGTCTCCTAAATAGTGCGGCTCCTCTCTGGATAATTCTGGATACATGACCATCAAATCCTGCCAGCATACTGGCCTATGCGCTGGGGGATGTGATTTCCAGTATTCGAGCAACAAGTGATGTTCGGGTGGTTCCAACTCCAATCCGGTATAGTTCATTTTTAACCCGTGCTTCTGCGCGTGGTCGAGCGCTACCGCAGCATTCATGAGTGTTCCTGACCCCACTTCAATCAGTTGAATGGTCTCGGATTCGACCCGATCATGACGCATTTTTTCGCCCATGTACTGCAGACCTGCCTCCACAAATACATGCCGGGCCTCGGTCATTGCCCCATGCGTACTGTGGTAGGTTGCTTCGAAACGCGAAGATTGAAGGGTGTATGAACCATCGCGCGTTGGTATTATTTCCATCATGGGCGCTGCAAAGTTATTATGTTTGTGTCATGAGTTTCACCCCTTTGGCCGATCGTATGCGACCCCGTGAAATCGGTCAATTTGTAGGGCAATCGGCGCTTTTAGGGACCGGAGGTGTGCTGAGTCGATTGATCGGGATGAAGTCGATCCACTCCATGATCTTATGGGGGCCACCAGGAACGGGCAAAACGACACTCGCCGGACTTTTAGCCAAAGCCACTGATCGTCCGCTGGAAATTCTGTCGGCAGTAGATGCAGGGGTGCGCGATATTCGACAGCTTGTGCAACGGGGAAGGGGTCTTTTCCCTCCTGTACTTTTTGTGGACGAAATCCATCGGTTCAATAAGGCACAACAGGATGCACTGCTGCCCGCCGTTGAACATGGAACTGTGACCCTCATTGGCGCTACTACAGAAAACCCTTCCTTTGAGGTGAATCAGGCCTTGCTGAGTCGTTGCCAGGTTTATGTGCTTGAATCGCTGTCATCGGATGATTTAATGCAGGTGCTCGAACGCGCGCTGCGCGAGGATGCCTGGCTCCGTGAACGTAAAGTCAGTCTTCTCGAATCGCAGTCTTTGATTCGGTTATCGGGTGGCGATGCCCGTAGATTACTCAATTTATTGGAGGTCGTGGTGCAGACCAATGGCTCCCTTGGGCCTGGAGCTTCGTTGGCGATCAGCGATCAAATGGTGGAAACGGCTGCCAAACACATGAGCATCCGGTATGACCGACAGGGCGATCTGCACTACGACCTGATTTCTGCACTGATTAAATCTGTTCGCGGAGGCGACCCCAACGCGGCTGTTTATTACCTGGCCCGGATGATTTCTGGCGGGGAAGATCTGATGTTTATTGCCCGTCGCTTGATTATTTTGGCCTCGGAAGATATCGGCCATGCCCAGCCCATGGCCCTTATGATGGCGGTATCGGCTTCTGATGCGGTGCACAAAGTGGGGTATCCCGAATCGAGGATCATTCTTGCGCAACTGGTGACCTACCTCGCTTGTTGTCCGAAAAGCAATTCTTCGTACATGGCCATCGAAGAGGCGCTGCGCTGTGTAGGAGAAACAGGCGATTTGGAGGTCCCCCTCGCCTTGCGCAATGCCCCTACCCGATTAATGAAGGAGCTGGGCTATGGCCAAGACTATTTGTACAGTCACCTCGGCGCGGGAAATTTTGCCGCTCAGGAGTTTTTGCCTCATTCCATCTCCGGTAAACGCTTTTTTCAGCCAGGTAACAATGCGAGAGAACACGAAATGCGGGAACGATTGAAATCGTGGTGGGACCAGCACTATGGTTATGGCCAGTGAATTCAGCCTCGCAATCATTTCTACGCTCGATTGCAGATATTTGTATCAAATCTATGTCCGTTTATGAACCCATTAACTGAATTACTGCGTCAGCCTGGCGCTACACTGCTCGATGTTCGTACGTTAAGTGAATTTCAAGATGGCCACGCACCCGGCGCCGTGCACATCCCTGTGGAAGAGCTCTCCTATAGAACCGATGAACTGCGGACATGCAGTACCCCTATTATTGTATACTGCAAAAGTGGTGGGCGTAGCCGTATGGCGCAGCATATTTTGGAACAGGATGGTTTTTCTGAGGTGCACAACGGTGGTGGCTTGGGCGATGTGCTCGCTGCATTGGGCTAATCAAAACGCTTCTGGTTTCTCCGCTTATTCACCTCCGCTCATTCACCTCCACTCTTTCATCGATCATAACTTTCGGTTGGCCAACAAAGGTGGCGGTTCTCCGTTGAAAGGATTTTCACGCCCGATGGTGCGCGCCATAAGTCCAGAAGCCCGAACCACGGCACGGTCCCCGAAGCGTTCCCTCATGCGGTCCATGGCTTCATAGAGTTGGTGTGCCTGCGGCACTTGTTCGAATAACCGCAGTTGCACACCACCCGAAACCAAATCACTGAAACGCACACCCACCAAGCGAATCAACATCCGGCGGTTGTAGAGGCGTTGAAATAGTTCGCCCACCAACGGAATCAACACATGATCGGCGCTGCTGTAGGCAATCTGCTTTTGCATGCTCACCGTCTGAAAGTCGGAGTACCGAATTTTGACCGCCACACAAGCGCATAATCGTCCGCCCCTACGGAGCTGAAAGGCCAAATTTTCCGTCATAGCCGTGAGGATTCCCTTTATTTTTTGCAGATCGGTGGTATCGCGTTCAAAGGTGCGCTCAGTAGAGATCGATTTGCGCTCGCTAAACGGCACAACCGGGGCATTATCTTCACCATTGGCCTTTTTCCACAGCTGCAATCCTGATTGCCCGAACACCCGCTGAAGCAAGTCGGGGGGCATATGTTGCAGGGTGTGTATGTGTTGTATGCCTAAACCACGCAGCGAATGATGCATTTTTTCGCCTACCATCGGGATTTTTCGGACCGAAAGAGGCGCCAAAAAGGTCTTTTCCGTTCCGCGCACCACGGCTCGGGCATTGTTTGGCTTTGCTTCGCCTGTTGCAATTTTTGATACGGTTTTGTTGATCGATAGGCCACAGGAAATCGGCAATCCTGTTTCACGCATAACCCTCTTCCTCAGGTCTTGGGCCATGCGTGTGCAGCCAAAAAAACGATCCATACCACTTAAATCGGCATAGAACTCATCAATCGAAGATTTTTCCAGTATGGGTACAGCGGCCGATACAATATCCGTTACTGCTTTGCTGTATTCCGTGTATTGCGCCGTATTGCCGCGGATAACGATGGCTTCTGGACAAAAATGACGGGCCATTTTCATCGGCATGCCAGAATGTATGCCAAAACGACGGGCTTCATAGCTGCACGAGGCCACTACACCGCGGTCGCTCATACCACCCACCAACACCGGCTTATTGTTGAGACGGCTGTCGATCAGACGCTCAACTGAAACGAAGAATGTGTCCAGGTCGAGATGAAGGACTGTTCTTGTGCCCCAAACACTGTCTGAGGATTCATGAGATTCTGGCTGTGGTTGCATAACGTTCATCGGTTTGGGATTCTGCTGGCAAGGTAGGGGGATGGGACTCAGGCAAACCGGCGTGGTGGGGTGCGTCGGCAAAACGGGGATCAGGGATTCTTGGCCACAATTCCATCCGCTGCACCTCGAGGCTGTAGAAACCCAATTCTTCGGTTACCCGCCCCAACAGATGATATACTCCAGGGCCCCGAAAAGGATATCGCGCAACCACTGGAGGAAAGTGAACCGTGTCGATGTAGTCGCCCCGCTGGTCGATAAACGTACCAAACTGCATGCGATCGCCCTTCACTGTCCGGGTGTCTTTGATGCTCACCAAATAGGCATTGACCACCACCACCCGTCCGCCATGCACCTTCAGATCGGTCGAAAAAATTCCAGCCGGCGGGGCGCTTAAAAGGAGACTAAAAGGACTACTCAACGGAAAACCGAGCAGCTCATACTCTTCAAAAGCCGATTCATGCTCTGCTTCTTCCAATCGAGGCAAATCGAGCGTAGGCGATAAATCTTGGCGAAACAGCGCACCGGAAGCAGAAGATGGCAAAGAAGAAGAAGGTGAAGAAGAAGAAGGTGAAGAAGAAGATGCTGAAGATCCCTTTTCTGAGGTATGCAGATGGGCTTCCCACATCAGGGCCTTTTTAGATCGTCGGGTAAACCGAAAGGCCCCTATGCGCACCAAAAGAACGAGCTGCTCGCGCGGTGGTGAAAGTCGACGACAAAAATCAGGGAGGTCTTCAAAAGAACCTCCTCGCTTCCGTTCGGTTAACAGACGCTGCACAAAATCTTCATGAATACCCCTAATCATCAGCAATCCAAGGCGGATTTCACGGCCACACAACCCAATCTCACCCGCGCTAAGTTGTACGCAGGGTGCGGAAACCTGTGCCCCCAGGCGCATCGCTTCGTGCAGGTAATGCTCCGTGCTGTAGAATCCACCCCCATTGCGCAGGGTGGCCACCATATATTCCAGCGGATAATGTGCCTTCAGATAAAGACTTTGGTAGCTCTCCACCACATAGGATGCAGCATGACCCTTGGCAAAGGCATAGCCTGCAAAACTTTCGATTTGTCGCCACACCTCACGGCCCAATTCGGGAGCGTGTCCCCGCGCACGGCATCCCTCAAAAAAGCGTAACTTAACCTGCTCGAGTTCATCGCGACTCCGGAACTTGCCACTCATCCCCCTGCGGAGCACATCTGCCTCAGCCAAGGTTAATCCCGCGAAGCAATGAGCCACCCGAATCACATCTTCCTGATAGACCATCACGCCATGGGTTTCGGGCATGATTTCGAGCAAAACAGCGGGTGCTTCGCGGCGGCGCTCGGGAAATCGGCAGCGGAGAATATAGGTTTGCATCATCCCGGAACGGGCAACCCCCGGGCGGATCACCGAACTAGCGGCCACCAAGCCCAAATAATCCTGTACTTGAAGTTTACACATCAGCATACGCATAGCCGGCGATTCGACATAAAAACACCCTATAGTGCGGGCCTCACGAACGAGACGCTGGGTAGCTCCGTCGTTTTTGAATAGCTCGGTCTTGTAGAGGTCGATCGAGGCTTCACCAGGACGATTTTGGGCAATCAAGGTGAGTGCGTCGGTGATTTTGGCCAGTCCACGCTGACTCAGTATATCGAATTTATGCAAACCCGCATCTTCCGCAATATTCATGTCGAATTGGGTCGTGGGAAATCCCTTGGGAGGTAGAAAAGTGGCGCTAAAATGGTGTATGGGATCGTGGGTAATCAGAATCCCACCTGCATGTATGCCCAAGTAATTAGGGAGCCCGTTGAGCCGCGATGCATACTGCAGTATGAGGCGTATGGTGCGATCGTTGCCACCGCCTGCCGACCGCCCACGCGCCAATGCATCCGTTTCATGGGGAGGCAAACCCAGTACCTTGGCCAATTCCCGAACCAAGGCCCGATACTGAAACGTAACGTATGTGCCCAAAAGAGCAACATTGGGGAAACGATGAAAAATGTAAGCGATGATCCTGTCGCGTTCCTTCCAAGAAAAATCAATATCGAAATCGGGCGGATTGCGGCGGTAGAGGTTGATGAACCGCTCGAAATAAAGGTCCAATTCGATGGGATCGACCTGGGTAATTTGAAGCAAATAAGCCACCAGGCTGTTGGCACCACTGCCCCGACCTACATAAAAGAAACCGCAACTGCGGGCATATTTCAATATTTTCCAATTGATGAGAAAATAAGACACATAGCGCTTCTGCCTAATGATTTCCAACTCCTTTTCCAGCCTGGCGCCCACCTGTTCGGATGCTTTGGGGTAGAAGCGCGGCAGGTTGAGGCTGCACAACCGACGCAAGAGCCGAAAGTCGAGTTCCTCCTGGGCCGTGTAGGTCTGCTGATTTTTGTGGGGGTATTGTTGCCCGAATTCAAAATGAATGCGGCAGCGATCAGTTAGGCATCGTGTTTGGTAGATGAGGTCGGGAAACGCACGGTAGGCCTCCGTAAATTGGTCCAGTGGCATCCAGCGGTGGGTATCGGGAGCAGGATCATCGGGGGGGAGCTTACTGAGCAGGCAGTTGTGATCGATCGACCGCAGCAGACGGTGTGCATTCCAGTCAGCACGATCACGAAAAGTCATGGGTTGAATGGCAAGAGCCTTACCCGGTGGAACACGACAAGAAATCAGACGCCAGCGCGACAAGTCACGGATTTCTATACCCAAAAATTCATGTTCTGCAAGCTGATGTCCATTCCAAACGGCTAGGGAATAGACCACCACTGCGTTTCGGAATCGGGGCGCACGGTACTCGGGCTGAACCTTTCCTTGGAGTATGTTGCTCAGGTACACACAGACTTCAACATAACCGGCGTTGTTGCAGGCCAAAATCAGATAATATGGCCGATTGCGGACGCGTATGTCGACCCCCGCCAAAGGCCTTACGCCGTAGGAAGGCGCCAAGCGTACAAAGTCGAGTATGGCCGCCGTACTGTTGATGTCGGTGAGGGCCACGCAGTCGACCCCCGCCTCCCTGGCTTGCTCGAGGATTTGAACGGGCGACAAAACCCCATACCGCAGACTGAATCCGCTGTGAACCTGCACATACATCACGAAGAACGTTTACGCCCAACCCCGACCCGAATTTTGCTGCGGAACATACTGATCCAGCAACTGACGCAAGCGACCCAGGAGTTCTCCCGCCTCATCAGTAGGGCTGCGATGCGGATCCGGTAAGTCAAAACTCAGATAAGCCTTAACCCGCCATACCTCGAGAAGCTGATCGGCCGTCATCCGATAAGGCTGATACGCTGGATTATCCGATATCAGCTCCAAATAACCTTCATTGAGATGGTTTTTGATGCGTTTAAACACTACTCCTTCACCAGTAGATACCACAACACAACATTGGTAGTCGCGCAACTGCTGCCAATCGCGCACAAATTCCGCAATGAGGTACGACCCATCGGGAAGAGGGTGCATGCTATCGCCCTTAATCTGAAACATGCGGTAGGACCGATTCGGATTCAACTCCGAAACTGGAAGCATAAATTGAGGGAGACGGGCCACGAAATCGGGATCTCGGTGGCCCTCGAGGTAGCCAGCCGCCGCCTGAACAGGCACCAAGGTAATCTGTTCGCGTTGATCGACCCCATCTACCGCCACAGACAACACCCGTAACCGTTCGCCCGCTGGATCGGTATGGCGAACCCCTCCAGGCAGACGAACAACCTCCTCCTTCACCAACTCATCGACCGAACAGCCAAAGCAATCGGCCAGTTGACCCATCACCTCCAATGGAGGGGCAGCCCTGCCCTGTTCATACGCACCCACAGTAGCCCGCGCTATACCCAAACGAACAGCCAATTGCTGCTGCGTGAAGCCGAGCTCCCTGCGAAAGCGCCCCATATTGCGACCAAAAATCAGTTTAATATCCATCGTGAAATGCAGTTGAATGAGTAAATAAAATTGAAGATGCTAATATAGATAGAATGACAATATAAATAGCATAAAGAAAAAAATAATCTTAATACCTATATTTGTGTATGAGCTACAAACGACTAAACAGCGATCTTATCGACCTCATCGAACTGCGCAATGAGCTGCACGAAATGGCCTTCAACGACCCGCAATACGATGATTTAGAAGACGAACTCCATGATTTTGAGGACACCTTCAACCGGCGCTATCAGGGATACATCGAACCCATACTTATACGGATACACAAAAAACTAGCGCCCGAAATACCCCATCTCATTCCTACGGCCTATGTTGCGAACCACTACGAATACCTGGCCGAAACCGACACCTTTGAAACCGACGGCACATCGGGCGTAGTGTTGGAAAACGAACAAGGACACATCTTCCGTCTTACCTTTATACCCAACCCCACCCGTTTGTTGCTCACCAACAGCAAAGACATGCAGGTGGTGTGGAGTGAAAACCAACCCGATGATGAAATCAAATAGATCCCTTTTCTTGATTTTGGCCGTTGGTCTGCTCAACAGCTGTGATCCACGCCCCGTTCCGGTTCCTCAACCCGACCCGACCTCGATCGATCTCATCATCGACCACCGATTTGGTGCCCAACGACTGCAATTGGGCGACGTTCAATACAATACCCTCAACAACGCAATAGGGGTCGATGTGCTCGACTACTACCTCGGAAAACCATCGTTTCAAAAACCCGATGGGTCTTGGGTCAGCAGTTCCTCCTATTTCTTGGTGAAGGCCCGATCGGATCAACCCGACACCCTGCGAATCACCGATATACCCGTGGGCGCCTACACCCGACTGCGCTTTACGTTGGGTGTTGACTCGGCCGACAACCATGCAGATCCGGCATTATGGCCCAATGAACATGGACTGAGCCTAATGAATGGGGGGCTCATGCACTGGGGATGGAATGCCGGCTACATCTTCTTTAAGCTAGAAGGACGTTACCGCAATACGGCTTCCCAAAACCGCGGCTACAGCTACCACATCGGCCGCGACGATCTCCTCAGCACGATCAGCTCACCGACACTCGACATACAACACCAGGAAGGAAAATCTACTGCCATACGAATCAATATGTCTATCGATCGTTTGTTCAATGAGCCCCACGCACACCTGATTTCTGACTCTTCATTTTTTACCCACAGCACACTCGGCGATGCGGTAGCACCGATTTTGCACGAAAATATGCAGGGAATGTTTGAATTTCCTCAATAAGCCAAGTCAATCCCTTAGAAGTCAATCCCATACCCTGAAAGTCAATCCCATACCCTGAAAGTCAATCCCATACCCTAAAAGTCAATCCCAACACCCCTCCATATGTCTTTCCATAGACTCGTCCTGAACCAAGTCAGCGGCAACTCTGAACCCATAAAGGTGTGGATGCGGATTGTTTTTTCTTTCATCCTGGCAACGGGGGCCTGGTCGTGCCAACCCGACAAACCACCCGTCCCCAAAGAATACCCAGAACCCACCCCTTTTACTTGGGTAAATAGACCTTTTTTTCCGCCACCAATCCTTCCAGCCAACAACCCCCTAAGCCTGCAGGGGGTTGAACTCGGCCGGCACCTATTCTACGAAAAAAAACTCAGTGGCGACAACACCCAATCTTGCGGGAGTTGCCACCGACTCAACTATGCATTCAGCGACTCGCTTCTGCGCTACAGTAAGGGAATCGATGGAATCGAAGGGGACCGAAACAGCATGGCATTGTTTAACCTCACCTGGCATACACGCTTTTTTTGGGATGGTCGAACCCCAAGTCTTCGTGAACAGGTTCTATTACCGATACAGGACCCCATCGAAATGCACCAAAGTCTGCCCGATGCGGTTAGAAAAATATCGGAAACCCCCAAATACAAAGCACTTTTTGGAGCCGCTTTTCGAAGCGAGGAGGTTACCTCGGATCGTATAGCCCGAGCACTCGAACAATTCCTTCTTACGGTGGTTTCGGGCGACAGCCGTTTCGATCGATTTCGGCAAAACCCGGTGGCGCACCCGCTCTCGGCATCAGAACAAAGGGGACTAGACCTATTCTTAAGAGAATATAATGCGCCGTCGACCGGTAGACCCAGGGGTGCCGACTGTTTTCATTGCCATGGCGGACACTTATTCCGTGCCGATGCATTCTTTGACAACGGTCTTGATGAGCAACCCGCCTCAGGGTTTGAGGTTGTAACGGGTTTGGCCTCCGATCGGGGGAAGTTTAAAGCCACTAGTCTTCGCAATATCGCGCTGACCGCTCCTTACATGCATGATGGGCGTTTTTCAACTTTAGAGGAAGTACTTGATCACTACAGCCATCACTTAAAAAACAGTCCAAATCTCGATCCCAATTTAAGAATTGTGTATCAGTCCGAAGGAGGACTTAACCTATCGAACCAAGATAAGCAGGACATCATTAACTTTTTACATACATTAACCGATTCATCCTTGATCAACAATCCTGCCTTTCAACCGCCCCTGGATTAATGGGAGTTAGGATTTTTGCCGTTGGCACAGCGTTGCTTATTCTTGGCGGCTGCATCCAAAATACAGGAGAATGGCAGCAAACAGGAAGAGCTCATCCTGTTGAACGCCTAAAAGAAATACCTGATTTATACCCCCTACCCGACAGTCTTCGGAGGCCTGATTCATTAACATTATCCCAAATGGCACTGGGACAGAAGTTATTTTTTGACAAAAGACTTTCAGCCAATGGCAGCATTTCCTGCGCCAGTTGCCATAAACCCCGGTTTGCCTTCGGGGATTCAATGGCCCTAAGCCTAGGCACAGGTGGCTATTCCACCCAACGCAATACGCCACCCTTATTCAATTTATTCAGACAAAATCGATTTTTTCGGGATGGGGGCGTTGCCCGCCTTTCGGAGGTAGCTCTTTCTTCCATGAATGAGGCACATGAGTTAAACCTACCGATCGACACCCTGGTGAGGCGGCTGCGCAGCATACCAGAATATGCTCAAGATTTTAACCGAGTGTACCAGCGCATGCCCGATCCTTTTACGGTAACGCAAGCGCTCAAGAGCTTTCAGCTTTCATTGCTCTCTGCATCGAGTCGATACGACCGATTCCGCTACAGAAAGGACAGCACAGCCCTAACGCCGGCGGCATCAAGAGGCATGCAGCTGTTTTTTTCTGAAGCAACTTTTTGCACATCTTGCCACAACGGCCCCGATTTCACCGATGGGCTTTTTCATAGAAACGGAATACCTGAACTCGGTCGACCCGATACCGGACGGGCACGCATCAGTATGGATTGGGGTGACTACGCTCGATTTCGCACGCCTTCGCTCCGGAACCTTTCATTCACAGCACCCTATATGCACGATGGGCGATTCAACACCATCATGGAGGTATTAGAACATTACAACCGAGCAGTTCTGAGTAATTACTCCAATGGCCTGCCTACGGATTTACATAGCCAGCCTACGGATTTACATAGCCTGCCTTCGGATCTACCCCGAACAGGAAGGGTACTCACAACGGCTGAACTTCAGGATCTTACTGCCTTTTTAGAGCATCTAAATGACAGTATTTTTGTGGGAACGCCCGCAAAACCTACTCAATAATCTATATTTGCCGGGCAGTCGGCTCTGTCGCTCCGCCCAAATAGGCGGGGAGGAAAGTCCGGACAACACAGAGCACCAGGCACTGGAAATCAGTGGTCGGGGCAACCCGGCAGAACGTGCCACAGAAAATAACCGCCCCTCGGGGTAAGGGTGAAAATGTGGGGTAAGAGCCCACAGTTCGTATAAGCAATTGTGCGAACGGGTAAACCTCCTGGGTTGCAAGGCCATGTAAACCGATCAAGATGCTGCTCGCATCGTTCGGAGGGTAGGCCGCTCAGATAAATGGCAGAGGCTCCACCCAGTGGATGCACAGAATCCGGCTTACAAGACTGCCCGAGCCCGCAAGGGCTCGGATTTTTTCAGCGCATCCCAGAGAACCCAAAAGCACCGCCACCGATTTGCTCAAGAGAATAATTTTCCCCTATTTTAGCCTTCATTCTTATGCCATCCATTCTAATCATCGACGACGAACGCAGTGTTCGTTCCAGTTTAGCCGAAACCCTAAGCCTCGAGGGCTATGAAGTAGAACAGGCCGCGGATGGTATAATAGGCTGGGAAATGATCAACCAGGGTCAATTCGACTTGGTGTTCAGCGACATCAAAATGCCGCGCATGGATGGTATGGAGCTGCTTGCGCGTGTGCAAGAGCTCCGCCCCGAGCTGCCCATCATCATGATTTCAGGACACGGAACGGAGGAATTGGCCCTAGAAGCGACACGCCTTGGCGCGTTCGACTTTGTGCATAAACCACCCGATCTAAACCGCCTGCTGATTACTGTCCGTAATGCATTGGAGCGAAAGAAACTGGTGGTAGAAACCAACAACCTCAAGGAAAAAGTAGCCAGAAACCAAGAGATCATAGGAGATAGCGAGTCGATTCGCCGAATAAAAAGCACCATAGAACGCGTAGCACCCACAGATGCCCGAATACTCATTACGGGAGAAAACGGGACGGGAAAAGAACTTGTGGCCCGTTGGATTCACGAAAAAAGCGCCCGACGCAAAGGCCCCATGATCGAAGTCAACTGCGCCGCTATCCCCTCAGAATTAATCGAGAGCGAGTTGTTTGGGCATGAAAAAGGCGCATTTACTTCAGCCATAAAACAAAGGATTGGCAAATTCGAACAAGCCCACGGGGGCACCCTCTTTTTGGACGAGATCGGTGATATGCCACTCGAAGCACAATCGAAAATGTTGCGGGCACTCCAAGAAAACCGCATAACTCGGGTTGGGGGAGAGAAGGACATTTCCATTGATGTGCGCGTTGTGGCGGCGACCAACAAAGATCTACTCGCAGAAATTGAGTCACGGAAATTTAGGCTCGATTTATACCATCGGCTCAGCGTCATTCTGATCCATGTACCAAATTTGGGTGAGCGACGTGAGGACATTCCCAACCTCACCATGCGTTTCGCCGAAGAAATCTGTGCGTCCTATGGGATGGCTGCCAAAAAGTTCACCCCAGATGCGTTGCAAACCTTGAGTGCGTTGCGGTGGACAGGCAACATTCGCGAATTGCATAATGTGGTGGAGCGATTGGTCATACTCTGTGGAAACAACATCCGCAAAGAGGACATCCTCATGCATGCCCATCCGAGTCAGCTCGAACAATCCACACTTTCTGTTCAACTGAACGAATCTAACCCCTTAAACCCCGCACTATTCGATGATTTCCAGGCATTCAAGGAGGAAGCCGAAAAAATATTTATCCTACATAAACTCCACCAATACGATTGGAATATGAGTCGAACCGCCGAACACATCGGCATACAACGGGGGCACCTCTACAATAAACTTGAAAAGTATGGTTTGCGCAGGGGCCAGGATCATGAAGAAAGCGCTGGTTGATGATAAAATTGCGCGACTTCCACCGGCTTAGCCCGCTTAACTGATTTCTCCCCAGTTCTTGTGTCGGCTTTTTTGCGCTTGATAGCCCATCAGCAACAAACTGAGCGGAGGCCTCGAATAATCAGCATATTGAGCCAACAGTTGCTCCACCGCTTGGCGTGTTTCGGCAATCAGCGCCTCATCCGTTCTGAGGTCGGCCAGTGAAAGGTCAAGCATTCCGCTTTGTTGTGTGCCTGAGAGATCTCCAGGTCCACGCAGCTGAAGGTCAATTTCCGCAATTTTAAAGCCATCCGTGGTTGAGCAAAGCGCTTCAATTCTTCGAATGGACTCTCCTTTGGGCTCGTTGGCGGTCATGAGCAGGCAATAAGACTGGTCGGCACCACGACCTACCCTTCCCCGCAATTGATGCAACTGAGACAGTCCAAAGCGTTCGGCGTTCTCCACCAGCATCACACTGGCGTTGGGCACATTAACCCCCACCTCAATGACCGTAGTGGCTACCATGATATGGGTCTTACCAGCCACAAAACGTTGCATCTCCAGGTGTTTATCATCGGGCCGCATTCGCCCATGAACAATACTCACCTGGTAATCGGGCATTGGAAAGGCCCGGCTCACAGACTCATACCCATCCATGAGGTACTTCATTTGTTCATCGTCGCCCTCCTCGATCATGGGATACACAATATAAATTTGTCGGCCCAATGCAATTTGATCCCGAAGA
>Ga0172367_10004127_pt1 | contig 18296 bp, 14 predicted proteins | sample Lak10m_FD_114542 | JGI IMG/M metagenome (GOLD analysis project Ga0172367, IMG submission 114542) | Freshwater microbial communities from Kabuno Bay, South-Kivu, Congo - kab_022012_10m | ecosystem: Environmental > Aquatic > Freshwater > Lake | place: Democratic Republic of the Congo: South-Kivu...
AGCAATCACCAGAAAATAACATTGGAATTGAAAACTAATGCGTCGTTTAGCCGACGCATGTTTGGTGGGATTTTCAATCCCTTACTCAAACCCACCAGCTTTTAGCTGGTGCGTTGTTTAGTCGAAAGCGCACTAAACTGATTGACAAACTTTTTGAGCTAAAACAACATTTTTTTATTTAAAAACAGCGTGGCAAAATTATCATCGCTTAATTCTTAATATCGAATTCGAATTATTAGGCAACCAATTTTTAAGCGTTTCAATTCGTTCATACCACGTTAAATCAAGTTGCAGCGGCGTGACTGAAACATAACCGTTATTGATGGCGTAAAAATCCGTGCCTTCGCCTGCGTCTTGTTCTTCACCAGCCGCGCCAACCCAATAAATACGTCGTCCACGTTGGTCTTGCGCTTTAATAATTGGCTCGGATTTATGCCGCTGACCTAAACGACACGCCTGAAAACCTTTCAATTGTTCAAACGGCAAATCAGGCACGTTGACATTTAAAATCGTATTTTCAGGCAATGGCTTGGCAAGAATTTGTTGCAACAACATGACCGCCACTTTGCCCGCTGTTTCAAAATTCGACGGATGATCGCCAACGAGTGAAATCGCAACTGCTGGTAATCCTAAAAAACGCCCTTCGGTTGCGGCGGCAACTGTTCCCGAATATAAAACGTCATCGCCCAAATTTGCGCCATGATTGATACCTGCAAAAACCATATCAGGTTCTGTTTCAAGCAAGCCTGTAATAGCTAAATGCACGCAATCCGTTGGCGTGCCATCAACTCGCGTAAAACCATTATGTGCAAGCGTGGCGCGAAGCGGCATATCAAGCGTGAGCGAATTACTTGCTGCACTGCGATTTCTATCAGGTGCAACAACTGAAATTTGAGCGTATTCACTCAACGCTTTTGCTAATGCGGCGATGCCTTCGGATAAATAGCCATCATCATTACTGATTAAAATGTGCATGTGATTTTCCAAAATCAAATTACGCAAAAATTTCGGTTAAAAAATTTTCCATCGCTTGAAACGCACGGCGATTGATTTTTTCATCGTATTTATAACCCGCCGCAAAATCACTCGCTAATGGATTGGTGAACGAATGAACAGTGTTGCCGTAAGTGTGTAATTGCCAATCTGCGCCTGCTTTAGTCATTTCGGTTTCAAAATCTAAAACTTGTGACGGCGGCACGAGCGGGTCATCGTGACCATGCAACGTTAAAACTTTCGCTCTGATTTTGGGATTCTGCAAATTTGACGGCGCGTGCAAAAGCCCGTGAAAACTCACTACACCTTTCACTTCAGCGCAAGTTCGCACCAAATCTAAAACACATAAACCACCAAAACAAAAACCAATTGCGGCAATTTTGGAATCATCGACCCAAGGCAACAGTTTTGCCGTTTTTAACGCCGCTAAAATCCGCTGTTGCAACAAAGCGCGGTCTTCAACAAAAGGTTGCATTAACGCGCCGCATTCAGCATCAGTTTGTCCGAGTTTACCTTTGCCATACATATCCAGCGCAAATCCAACATAACCGAGTTTTGCTAAATAACGCGCTTTTTCGCTGGTAAATTCACTGCGTCCTGCCCATGCGTGCGAAACCAAAACCAGCGGTCTTTGTCCTTGAATGGCATCATCAAAGGCAAAAAAACCTTCTAAAACCGTATCGCCATCAACGTAATTTGTAGTGTTTTCAATAATTGCCATTGTTTTATCCTAATCGTTTTGTTTCGTGTAAATGTTTTAAAAAACCTTCGCTTGCCGCTTCAATCATATCTAAAACGCGCTCAAATCCATCGCCGTTGCCATAATACGGATCGGGAACTTCACGGATATTCAAATGCGGCGCGAAATCTAAGAAATAATGTACTTTATGTTGATGATGCGCGGGGCAGGCTTGCATCAAAATAGAATGGTTGTCGTCATCCATGGCTAAAACGTAGTCAAAATCATCGAAATCCCCGAAAACGACTTTGCGCCCACGCAAATGACTAATATCAATGCCGCGATTTTTCGCCGCGCGTTGAGCGCGATTATCAGGCGCGTCACCAACGTGATAAGCGTGCGTGCCAGCCGAATCGATTGAAAAATGATGTGTCAGTTTTTTATCGCTGACCAATTTAGTAAAAACGCCTTCCGCAGTCGGTGATCTGCAAATGTTTCCCATACAAACAAATAAAACATTGATTTTTTCCATAACACTAAAAATTGAAAGTTAGAGTGAAAATTTGTAACAAATTCTAGCATACAAGCCATTAACCGTTTGCATCTACTGCCGTAGAATGCCATGATTTATGCCATTTTGTTAAACCTTTAAGAGTTGTTATGAGTAATCAATCTTTGCGTATTTTAGTTGTTGATGATGAACCCGATATTCGCCATTTAGTGAGCGAAATTTTAGAAGATGAAGGCTATCAAGTCAGTATGGCTGAAAATGCCAGTGTGGCGAAAATGCTCAAAGTTTCGCTAAATCCTGATTTGATTTTGCTCGATATTTGGATGCCAGACACTGACGGCATCACGTTATTAAAAGAATGGCTTGCTGAAGATAAACCACTTTGCCCTGTGATTATGATGTCAGGTCACGGCTCGGTTGAAGCAGCCGTTGAAGCCACACGTTTGGGCGCATTCGACTTTTTAGAAAAACCGCTTTCGCTTGCTAAATTGTTGCTGATTGTCGAAAAAGCCTTAGAAGCTGGAAAACTCAATGCGGGTTTGCGTCAACCTGTGCAAATTGACATTGACCCTGTGGGCAAAAGTGCTGCTGTGGCGCGAATTAAAGAACAAGCTAAACGCCTCGCGCAACATGACACGCGCGTTTTATTTACAGGCGAAGCAGGCGTTGGCAAAGAATTATTTGCGCGTTATTTGCACAATCACAGCTCACGCAAAAATGGCGCGTTTATCAACGTAGCGGTTGGCAGTATTTCCCCTGAAAATTCAGCCGTTGAATTTTTTGGCAAAGAAGATGGACACCGCATTTATCAAGGTTTGCTAGAACGCGCCAATCATGGAACGCTGTTCTTAGGCGAAATTGGCGACATGGACAAAGAAACGCAGTTACGGCTTTTAAGTGCGCTTGAATCGAGTTCATTTTTGCGTGTTGGCGGTAGTGAAGCGGTTAATGTTGATGTTCATGTAATTGCTTCAACACGCATGGCGTTAGATGAAGAAGTGCGTGCGGGGCGTTTTCGGCATGAACTGTATTATTTGCTCAACGAAGTGACGATTAACGTGCCGCCTCTGCGTGAACACAGTGAAGATGTCCCCGCGCTACTGAATTTTTATGTCGATTATTTTGTCACCCATGAAAAATTACCTTTCCGTCGTTTTTCAATGGCGGCGCAAAATTATCTGCGTAATTACAGTTGGCGCGGCAATGTGCGTGAACTCAAAAATGTGGTGCAACGCTTGATGATTTTAGGCGTTGGCGATGATATTGAACTCGAAGAAGTGAAAACCGCATTGGGTAAAGTGAGCGGTGAAACGGCGCAATTGTTTTCTGTACCTGAGTTTTACAATTTGCCGCTTAAAGAAGCCCGTGACCATTTTGAAAAAGCTTATTTGGAATATCATTTTGAACGCACAGGCGGTAGCGTCGCGAAATTATCGGCAGTTGTCGGCATGGAACGCACGCATTTATATCGCAAATTGCACGCGCTCAACATTAAGTTGTAGTTTCATGTCACAAAATTTCCTCGCCGTTTTACAACAAAAAGGCAAACTTTCTCCCTCCGATTTAAAAAAAGTCGAGCGAATGCAAAAATCGGCAGTCGCCGAAAGTTTGCCCGCGTTGCTGATTAAATTAGGGCTTTGCTCGGAACTTGATGTTGCGCTGGCATTTGTCGAAAGCGGCAATTTTGAAAAAATTACGCCCGAAAATTATTCGCTGGAAAAAGTGTTGCCTGATGACATTTCGTTGCGTTTTTTGAAACACTATCATTTGATTGGTTTGAGCGGCGATGAAAACGCTTTTTCTGTGGTGATGCTCGACCCAGAAGATGATTTTGTTTTAAACGCCTTGCGTTTGGCAACGGGGAAAATGATTATTCCCAAAGTGGGCATTTTGTCTGAAATTGACGCAGCCATTACCGCGCAATATGAACAAGGACAAACGAAAACCGAATCTGCCGATGAATTTAATTTTGATGAATTAGGAGAAGAAGATTTAGCACATTTAAAAGACCTCGCTAGCGAAGCTCCCGTGATTAAAATGGTGAATGCGATTATGCAACGCGCCATTGAAATGAAAGCCTCCGATATTCACATCGAACCGTTTGAGCAAAGTTTGAAAGTGCGGTTGCGTGTGGATGGCGTGTTGCAAGACATTGAAGCGCCGCCTGTGAAATCAACGGCGGCGGTAATTTCGCGTATCAAAATTATGGCGAAACTCAACATTGCCGAACGTCGTTTGCCGCAAGATGGACGCATTAAAGTCCAAATGCTGGGTAAAGAACTCGATTTGCGCGTTTCAACGATTCCAACCATGTACGGCGAAAGCGTGGTGATTCGCTTGCTCGATAAAGAAAATACCGTTTTAGATTTTCAAGCGTTGGGTTTTGCAGGAAGGCATCTTGATGAATTTTTGGACTGTTTAGCGCAACCGCACGGCATTATTTTAATCACAGGTCCAACAGGTTCAGGTAAATCCACCACGATGTACGCTGCATTAAAACAGCTGAATACCACAGCGCGAAAAATTATCACCGTTGAAGACCCCGTTGAATATCAAATGGAAGGGATTAACCAAATTCAAGCTAAACCGCAAATTGGACTAACGTTTTCGGTAGCGTTGCGTTCAATTGTGCGTCAAGACCCTGACGTGATTATGATTGGTGAAATGCGGGATTTAGAAACCGCACAAATCGCTGTGCAATCTGCACTCACAGGGCATTTGGTTTTATCAACTTTGCATACGAATGATGCCGCAGGTGGTGTCACACGTTTGCTTGATATGGGCGTGGAAGAGTATTTATTGACTTCAACCGTGAATGGCATTTTGGCACAACGATTAGTGCGACAACTTTGCAAAGCCTGCAAACAACCGTTTTCACCGCAACAAGAAGTGATTGAAGAAATGCGTTTGCGCCGTTTTCAACCTGACGGCGAAATTACCATTTTCAAACCTGTCGGTTGCGCTGCTTGCGGCGGTTTAGGTTATCGCGGACGGCTGGCAATTATCGAATTTTTACCGATGACCGATGCCATTCGCAAATTGATTATGGCGCACGCTTCAGCGGGTGCAATTGAAACGCAAGCCAGAGAAGAAGGCATGACGACACTTTATGAAAATGGTTTGCAAAAAGTGTTGCAAGGCGTAACGACACTTGAAGAAGTATTGCGTGTCACTGCGGAAAATTGATGGATAACATTAGAACCTAGAACTTTAGAATAATTTTTATGACCTTAATCAAACAAAATGATTTCATCGATAGCATCGAACACGCGCTGCAATTTATTTCTTACTATCACCCAAAAGATTTTATTCAAGCCTTGAACGCTGCGTATTTGCGTGAAGAAAGTCCTGCGGCTAAAGATGCGATGGCGCAAATTCTCATCAATTCGCGTTTGTGTGCAGAAGGTAAACGCCCGATTTGTCAAGACACGGGCATTGTGACCGTTTTTGTGAAAATTGGCATGAACGTGCGTTGGGAAAGCGATTTAAGTTTAGCGGACATGATTAACGAAGGCGTGCGAAGAGCTTATCAAAATGTGGATAATCCTTTGCGTGCTTCAATTTTAAGCGACCCAGCTGGCAAACGTTTAAATACCAAAGATAACACGCCTGCCGTTATTCATACCGAAATGGTTTTAGGTGACAAAGTTGAAATCGACATTGCCGCAAAAGGTGGCGGCTCGGAAGCGAAAGCGAAATTTGCGATGCTTAACCCGTCTGATGATATTGTGCAGTGGGTGTTAAAAATGGTGCCGACAATGGGCGCGGGTTGGTGTCCACCTGGCATTTTAGGCATTGGCATTGGTGGCACGGCTGAAAAAGCGATGTTACTTGCCAAACAAGCCTGCATGGAATCCGTTGATATTCAAGAACTGCAAGCGCGTGGCGCGTCAAATCGTGTTGAAGAATTGCGCTTAGAGCTTTATGACAAAGTGAATGCACTCGGCATTGGCGCACAAGGTTTAGGCGGTTTAACAACTGTTTTAGACGTGAAAGTTTTGGATTATCCCACTCATGCGGCAAATTTACCGATTGCGATGATTCCCAATTGTGCGGCAACTCGGCACGTTCATTTCAGTTTAGACGGCAGCGGCGCAGCAGAATTTACGCCGCCTAAATTAGAAGATTATCCGCAAATTACCTGGGATGTTGGTGCAGCGCGGCGGGTGAATTTAGACACGTTAAAACCTGAAGAGGTAATAAATTGGAAAGTGGGCGAAACTTTATTGTTAAGCGGCACACTTTTAACAGGACGTGACGCGGCACATAAACGACTTTGTGAAATGTTAGAACGGGGCGAATCTTTACCTGATGGCGTAAATTTTGCTGGAAAATTCATTTATTACGTTGGTCCTGTTGACGCGGTGCGCGATGAAATCGTGGGCAGCGCAGGGCCTACAACCGCAACACGCATGGATAAATTTACTGCACCACTCCTTGAGAAAACGGGTTTGCTAGGCATGATTGGTAAATCTGAACGTGGTGAAAGTGCAATCGAAGCCATTAAAAAACACAAAGCGGTTTATTTAATTGCGGTCGGTGGTGCAGCGTATTTGGTTTCTAAAGCCATAAAAAAATCCAGAATTATCGCGTTTGCTGATTTAGGCATGGAAGCTATCCATGAATTTGTAGTTGAAGATATGCCTGTCACTGTCGCTGTCGATTCTCAAGGCGTTTCGATTCATCAAACTGCGCCAAAAGAATGGCAGGTAAAAATTAGTAAAATCCCTTTGAGAGTATAAAAACATGAAAACACGTCGTTTATTTTTGGTTAGTTTTTTAATTATGAGCGTTTCAATGCTGACAGGTTGGAAATCCAAACATCACAAAAAACATAAAATTGAAACGCCTGTTGAACAAGAAAATACGATAACTAAAAAGTTGGATTTATCTTTGCCGTTAAAAATTAACGATAAATTTGATTCAAAAACGACGCAAGCAAAAAATGATTTGCTAATTAAACCTAAAAAAATACAGCGTGCAATTGAACTTGAACCGCAAACCATCATGTCTGCTGAACCCGAAGAAGATAAAATTAAATCCTTTGATGGCGCGGGTTTTTCTATCAATATAAAACGTTGAATTCTCCATAGTTGTCATAACGCTGCTCTGCTATCATTTGCCGCATTTTTATCTCAAAACAAATACTTTCATGAATAGAACCGAACTTTTCAAACAGCAACTTTCACAACGTATTTTGTTCCTTGACGGCGCGATGGGAACGATGATTCAAGGCTACAAACTCGACGAGAAAGATTATCGCGGCGAGCGTTTTGCAAATTGGCAAACCGATGTCAAAGGTAATAACGATTTATTATGTTTGACGCAACCCGATATTATCAAAGCCATTCATAGCGCGTATTTTGAAGCTGGCGCAGATATTGTCGAAACGAACACCTTTAATAGTACGACCATTGCGATGGCAGACTATGAAATGGAATCATTGGTTTATGAAATCAATTTTGCCGCCGCAAAAATTGCCCGTGAAGCCGCCGACGAATTTTCAACACCTGAAAAACCACGTTTTGTTGCAGGTGTTTTAGGCCCAACAAATCGCACCGCATCGATGTCGCCCGATGTGAATGACCCTGCTTTTCGCAACATCTTTTTTGATGATTTAGTTATTTCTTACACCGAAGCCACGAAAGCGTTAATTGATGGCGGCGTAGATTTAATCTTGATTGAAACCGTGTTCGATACCTTAAACGCCAAAGCCGCTATTTTTGCCGTTGAAAATGTGTTCGAAGAATTAGGTTTTGAGTTGCCTGTGATGATTTCTGGCACGATTACCGATGCGTCAGGTCGCACACTTTCTGGTCAAACGGTTAGCGCGTTTTGGAATTCGTTGAAACACGTCAAACCTATTTCTTTCGGTTTTAACTGCGCGTTAGGCGCAACCGAATTACGCCAACATATCGAAGAACTTTCTAACATCGCAGACACGCACGTTTCGGCGCATCCCAACGCAGGTTTGCCAAATGCTTTCGGCGAATATGACGAAACGCCTGAAATGATGGCGGCTGAAATTGCAGATTGGGCGGCAAATGGTTATTTAAATATCATCGGCGGTTGTTGTGGTACGTCGCCAGATACGATTCGTGCCATTGTCAAAGCAGTTTCAAAATATCCACCGCGCAAAATCCCAGAAATTCCAAAACATTGTGCCTTAGCAGGTTTAGAACCGTTAAATATCACAGCCGAAAGTTTATTTGTGAATGTTGGTGAACGAACAAATGTGACAGGTTCAGCGGCATTTAAACGGTTGATTATTGAAGGAAATTTTGAAACCGCGCTCGATGTGGCAAAACAACAAGTTGAAAACGGCGCACAAATCATCGACATCAACATGGATGAAGGAATGCTCGAATCCAAAGACGCAATGGTGCGTTTTTTGATGTTGATTGCGTCCGAACCCGACATTGCCAAAGTGCCGATTATGCTCGATTCGTCGAAATGGGAGATTTTGGAAGCAGGTTTGAAATGTATTCAAGGCAAAGGCGTGGTGAATTCAATTTCAATCAAAGAAGGCGAAGCGAAATTTATTGAACAAGCCAAACTTGTGCGACGTTACGGCGCGGCAGTGATTGTGATGGCGTTTGATGAAGTCGGACAAGCCGACACGCAAGAACGCAAAATCGAAATTTGCCAGCGTGCTTACAAAATTCTGACTGAGCAAGTTGGTTTCCCGCCTGAAGATATTATTTTCGACCCAAACATTTTTGCCGTCGCAACGGGCATCGACGAACACAATAATTACGGTGTGGATTTCATCGAAGCGACGCGCGAAATCACACGCACCTTGCCGCACGCGCTGATTTCTGGCGGCGTGTCGAACGTGTCATTTTCATTCCGTGGTAATAATCCTGTTCGTGAGGCAATTCACGCTGTTTTTTTATATCACGCGATTAAAGCGGGTATGTCGATGGGGATTGTGAACGCAGGGCAACTTGCTATTTACGAAGATATTCCCCGCGAATTACGCGACGCGGTTGAAGCGGTGATTTTGAATCAACATGATGGAAGCGGCACAGATACGTTACTTGCGATTGCAGAAAAATATCGCGGCGACGGCGTGGAAGCCAAAAAAGAAGATGCTCAGTGGCGACATTTGCCCGTCAATAAACGTCTTGAATATGCGTTAGTAAAAGGTATCACCGATTTCATCGACGAAGACACCGAAGAAGCCCGTTTGCAGGCAGAACGCCCGTTACACGTTATCGAAGGCGCGTTGATGGATGGCATGAATGTGGTCGGTGATTTGTTTGGTGCGGGAAAAATGTTCTTGCCACAAGTCGTGAAATCAGCGCGAGTCATGAAAAAAGCCGTCGCGTATTTGATGCCATTTATGGAAAAAGACCAGTCCGCCGCACAACAAAAAAATGGCAAAATCTTAATGGCAACCGTCAAAGGCGATGTTCACGATATTGGCAAAAATATCGTGGCGGTCGTTTTGCAATGCAACAATTACGAAGTGATTGATTTAGGCGTGATGGTGCCTGCGGAGAAAATTCTGCAAACGGCTCGTATGGAACACGTTGATATTATCGGCTTGAGTGGTTTGATTACGCCGTCGCTCGATGAAATGGTTCACGTTGCCAAAGAAATGCAACGGCAAGGTTTTAAAATTCCACTCATGATTGGTGGCGCGACAACCTCTCGCGCTCATACGGCAGTGAAAATTGAGCCACATTATGAAAATAGCAGTGTCGTTTATGTTACCGACGCATCAAGAGCTGTGGGCGTTGCCAGTAATTTATTGAGCAGTGAATTAGCCACCGATTACAAAGCGAATATTCGCGCAGAATATGAAGAAGTGCGTGAACGTCACAAAGGCAAAGAAGCTAAAACGCAACAACATTCGCTTCAAGAAGCACGCAAAAATAAACACGTTTGGACAAATCATCCTGTAAAACCGTCATTTTTGGGCGTGAAAGTAATTGACGATGTGTCGCTTGAAACGCTGTCACATTACATTGATTGGTCGCCATTTTTCCAAACATGGGAACTTGCAGGCGGTTATCCGAAAATTCTTAATGATGAAATTGTCGGCGAAGAAGCACGTCAATTATTCGCTGACGCAAAAGAAATGCTCAAAAAAATTATCGCTGAAAAATGGTTAGAAAATCGCGCTGTGATTGGATTCTTTCCAGCAAACAGCGTTGAAGATGACATTATTTTATTTACCGATGATTCGCGCCAAACGCAATTGGAAACGTTGCATCATTTACGTCAACAAAACGTCAAAGCACCAGGTAGAGCGAATTATTGTTTGTCGGATTTTGTCGCGCCGTTAGAAAGTGGTGAACACGATTACATTGGCGCGTTTGCGGTCACAACAGGCATCGGCATTGAAAAGAAACTCGCGGAATTTGAAGCACATCATGATGATTACAGTTCAATTATGCTCAAAGCGTTAGCGGATAGATTAGCCGAAGCGTTTGCCGAGTATTTGCATTTGCAAGTTCGCAAAGCACATTGGGGTTATGCCAGTGACGAAGAATTCAATAATGAAGCGTTAATTAACGAAAGTTATCGCGGTATTCGCCCTGCTCCTGGTTATCCTGCTTGCCCTGACCACACTGAAAAAGAAAAATTGTTTAAACTTTTGAATGTGACGCAAAACACCTCGATTATGCTCACAGAAAGTTTTGCAATGTATCCAGCATCAGCGGTCAGCGGTTGGTATTTCGCGCATCCACAAGCGCAGTATTTTAATGTGGGTAAAATTGATAAAGACCAACTTGCCGATTATGCAAAACGTAAAGGCATAAGTGAAGATGTGGCGGCGCGGTGGTTGGTGGCGCATTTGAATCATTGATGATTTTAATGTGTACAAAATAGCTTTAAAAATTCTTCGGTTGCTATTTTCAACTGAATACGAGAGCTTGCTTAACTCCTATTCCAGTAGTTTGAATGTAAAGCCTGTTAGTGATATACCCAAACTGGCATTAGATTATTTAGTAGCTGTTGAAGACCGCCGATATTTATCACATCGTGGTGCTGATATTTTTGGGATATTTCGAGCAGTCATACGCCTGATTTTTCTTAGAAAAATAGAGGGGGCTAGCACTATTGAACAACAGCTAGTTCGAGTTTTGACTGCTAGGTATGAGCGAACTGTATCAAGAAAAATGTTAGAAATAGTTTTAGCCGTCTTGCTATCTCAAGAAAAATCGAAAGAAGAAATGGCTAGATTATATTTGAGTGTTGCTTATTATGGCTGGCGAATGAATGGGTATCACGAGGCTTTACATCGAATTTGCCAAGATATTAAACAGCCATCTTCCTACGAGTTGGCAAGCATTATAGCCCGCTTACGATACCCTGAGGGGAAGATGGCATCTAAAAAGGTGAGTATTAAAATTGAAAATAGAGCTAAATATGCTATCCGATTATCGTTGAATAAACTTGAGAGTAGTGGAAATGAATCCATTTAGTATTACTGAATTGAACGGTGAATCATATAAACGTTATCCATCGCCTTGTAATTTTTTAATGTCAATTGAAAAATTATCTGTAGATGAAATAGCACCGTATTTACGGTTACATTTGTTTGAAGGTGTTCCATATTTTCTAAGGGATAATCCGATAGTTTATGAAATGGCACGAGAATGGCTGTCGCATAAATTAGATATTTCCCCTAGAGATGTTTTTGTTATCGGTTCTAGTAGCATTGGATTCTCTATGGCTCCGCCTCCAAATTTTGGCAATTCATATACTGATAAGTCTGATATTGATTTAGCAATTATTTCGAGTGGTTTATTTAATCAATTGGTTAACTCATTCACTGACTGGAAAAGGGACTATGAAAGCGGTTCTGTGCAACCTCAAACAACAGAAATTAACTACTGGGATGACAACAAGAAGACAGTTCCAAAGAATATTGCGCGTGGTTTTATTGATACTTACAAGATTCCGAATCGTAAGTGTTATGTCTCGTCCGATATAAATAATTCGTTATGGCAACTAGGTGAAAAAATTCGGATAACAATTGAGCAACCTGCCAAAATCAACGTCAGTGCAAGAATTTATAAAGATTGGCATTCGTTTTCTAAGCAATTTCAGCTTAATTTCAATCGTACAAGACAAAAAATAAATGAATTATGTCCAGACGGAAGATGAATACGTTAAAGCTGTTGCTGATTTATCAATGTTATGATTTGAAACAACAAATCGAAGAATTAAGAAAATTTATTTACAAAGCTAATAATTTGAAAATTTCACCAGAAAAATAACTAACTCCAAATCATGAAAAAAATCCTAATCTACACCGCGCACCGTTGCGGTTATTGCGTAATGGCAAAAAAACTACTCGACAGCAAAAACGCAACTTACACTGAAATCAATGTCGATGAACAAACGGGAATGCGTGAAGAAATGATGAAAAAAACGCAACGTCGAACTGTGCCACAAATTTACATTGGTGATTTTCATGTTGGTGGTTTTGACGATTTGAATGCTTTGAATAAAGCGGGAAAGTTGGATGCGTTGTTGAGTTAAATTGTTGCTTTTAAAAAAATATTGCCGCTTGTTTGTTTAAACATAAGCGGCAATTTTTTTAATAGGTTGCTAGCGGTTCAGTTAATAAACTACTCACTAATTGTGGTGATTGATTTGCTTGTGCGAGCATTGCTGTACCAACTTGTTGCAAAATCTGAGCGCGACTGACGTTTGCAGTTTCTTGCGCGAAATCTGCATCAACAATGCGAGATTTTGCTGCCGATTGGTTTTCAATCCCATTTTGCAACGTATCAATCACTGCTGTTAATGGATTATGAGTAGACCCCAAAACCGCACGTTCAGCATTGATTGAATCAATTGCTGCATCAATCATATCAATAGCAAACAACGCATAATCGTTACCAAATTGATTTACTTTTTCCGCTGCATCAAGAACTAAAAAATGATTTTCAACAAAAGATTGTTTATTCGTTTCGTTTTCTTTTTGTGTTTGATTGCTGTCATCAACGTAAGAAGCATTAGCAATGGCTGTTGCAATATCTAATGAGCCTAAAGCGGTAGCTTTTTCGAGCATACTGTTAATTTGAGAATTAGCTACTTCTGGATTACTGATTTGCAGTGTATTGGTAACTCGTTCATTGAGTAACGCAACATTTGAAATATAGCTGCTTCTGCCAGCATAGTTGATTTGCTGCATTGCTGCTGAAGCAAGTTCTGAAGCGATATTTAACAATGCAGTGGCGTTATTGCTATCGGTTTCAATTGAATTTTGCATGGCAACATCGGCAGAATCTAAAGCCGCTTCGGCTGCCAAATTACTGTCATTTGCGTTAGTGACTTGACTTAAAAAATCGATGGTTAAAAGTCCAGCCCCCGTATCGGTTTCAACTTCACTTAATAACGCGGCAGAACTAGCAGAAATCGCTTTTGCGGCATCCAAATTTGCTTTTGAAGCAATTCGTGCTAATCCCAAATTAGTTGGTGCCTCTGAAGCGGCTTTAGCTGCTGCGACGGCTGCATCGGCTAATTGTGCTGCGGTGTTAGCCTGTTGCAGTTCGGGGTCAGCCATTGCACTATTTGCAATTTCGGCAATGATGCCTGAAAGCGTACTATCTAACGCACTTTTATCGGGCGTAAGTCTTGCGTTAGTAACAGGACTTAACACCTTGTTCATATTTTGAACTTTGACACTAATACGATTATCCGTATCTGAATTAGCACCAACTTGAATAACCACACCGATTTCTAAATCGCCATTTAATAATTTTTTACCGTTATATTGGCTGCTTTGTACAATGCGTGACAATTCTTCATTGAGTACACCAAATTCATTTTGCAATTTATCTCTATCAGACGCTGAAAGTGTTGCACTACTTGCTGATTGCACGGCTAATTCACGCATTCTTTGCAATGTGTCACCTAATGCACTGAGTGAACTTTCTGCTGTTTGCACTAATGAAATCCCGTCATACGCATTTCGCATTGCAACCGACATTCCTCGAACGCTCGATTCCATGCCACTTGCAATGGCAAGTCCTGCCGCATCGTCTTTCGCACTATTGATTTTTAGCCCAGAAGATAATCGGTTTGATGACGTGGCTAATAAATTTGTAGACCCTTCTAAGTGCCGCATACCATTTAGCGCACTTAAGTTTGTATTGATTGAAAATGACATTTTTTTCTCCAAAAGATTTTAAACAACCCCATGCGCATATCGGCAGTAAAGCTATAACCTGAAATTATTTGCAAAAATAAACTGTAATCATTAACTATCGTAATGACTTCACTGCATTTCGAGAGGAATTTTAAAAATTTTTTGCCATCAAATCGAAAGAAAATGTGAGTAAAATTTTAAATAATAATTGCTATACTCTAAACGACAGGCGGGTTACAGTAGTCGTTCCGTAACTTACATTTTTTAAGGAGAAAAATTATGTTTCAAAATATCGTTCCTATTACCTTAGACAAACATCGCAACAAAAAAATCAAACCGATTACCGATTTTGGTTTTGCGGGGCAGTTTAATTTAGCCTCAATTATGGTGCATGAATTTTCGCGTGCTTCCTCAACTTATCCCATCGTATTTTTAGAAGACAAAGAACGCGATGAATTTCGCCCTGTGGTGTTGCTAGGTTTAGAAACAGGCTCAAATTTATTTGTGAACGAAGGTAAATGGGATGCGTCTTATATTCCTGCGATTATTCGTCGTTATCCTTTTGCACTCGCACGAGTTGACGAAACGGGTGAGCGTTACACGGTTTGTCTTGATAACGACAGCGATTTAATCAGCGATAGCGAAGGTTTAGAGCTTTTTAATGAAAAAGGTGAACCTGCTGAAATGATGGAACGAGTGAAACAGTATTTGAGCGAATTGCAGCAAATGGAACGTTTCACGCAAGAATTTTGTCATTTTATTTCTGAACACAATTTGTTCACACCGCTGAATATGAAAGTGCGTCAAGGTAATGAAATCAAAGATATTACAGGCTGTTATGTCATTAACGAAGAGCGTTTGAATGGTTTTTCAAATGATACTTTCTTGAAAATCCGCGAAAAACATTTTATTGCGCCAATTTACGCGCATTTAGTGTCACTCGCGCAAATTGAGCGGTTATTAAAACTCGATGAACAGCGCAAAGGCATCAGCTCAGATTCTGGCGTTGATCAGTTTGCTGACATCGAAAATATGAACAAAAAACTTCACTAAACACGCCCCGCGTTGCCCCATCAACGCGAGCGTTTGATTGTTCACTACCTAATAGGTAGCTTAGAAAATCAGCGCGTTTTCGCGTTTTCAGTTTTTCCTAAAAAAAGTGACGTGATTTACACGTCACTTACTCGTTATTACTTAATTTTTAAAGTTAAAACAGGTCGTGTGCCATGAAAAAATCAAAGATTTTACGGGCGATTAGAAAGGAATTATTCAAGGTCGAAAATCTTGAACAACGGATTTTGCTCTCAGCCGATCCCGTTTTTGGGGCAATGCCAGAGGCGTTTGTTCCCGACAATAATCCACAACGGCAAACGCTTGATTTTTTTGAACAACAGGTTTTAAGTTCTAGCGCAAAGCAAATTCCACTTGAAAATGTCTCTTTGAAAAAAGATACTTCGAAATTACTTGCACTCGATGTTGCTACGATTGCTAAAAATCGCACTGCACTTGATGGCGATTTAGTGATTTCACAAAATGAAATTTTAAAAGGTTCTGGTTCGCTAGATTTAAATGTCATTAACAAAGGTGTGCTAGCACCTGGAAATTCACCTGGTTTGCAATCATTTAGTAATTTCACGCAAGAAGCTGATGGCGCGTTACTTATCGAATTAGGTGGTAACAAAGTCGGCGAAACCTATGACCAATTAAACATTTCAGGGATTGCAAATTTAGGCGGACGACTTTCGGTTTCGTTGCTCGACAATTTCCAACCCAAAATTGGCGACACCTTCGATATTTTAAAATTTGGTTCTGTTCAAGGGAGTTTTGACAGCGCACAAGGATTATACGGTTTTAACAGCGATTATTATTTTGATTTAGTGCAAACACCAACCAGTTTGCAATTAGTCGTTAAAGAATTTTCTGTCGGTAACGGTTTTGAATTACTCGGTTATGACATTTCAAAAAATGACCAATTAGGTCAGCTTTTCAATTACGACTATTTCACCAAAACACCCCAAACCGTTGAACTCGATGGCACACTTGATTTAGGCGAAAGTTTAAATTTATCGGGACGTATTTCATTCGGTTTGCAAAATGCCAATACGAATTACACGTTAAGCGATAACAGTAAAGTTTCAGCAGAAACGTGGGCGTTGTCGGCGCGTAATGCAGAAGGATTCATTGGCATAAACGGCGATAAATTCTCTAATGATGCAAAAGGTTTGTTGTTTAACGATGTTAATTTAGGACTTGCGTTTATCAATCCCGTTGATAACACCGATGAACGTAGTTGGATAATTGCTGATGGTTCAATGGGTGGATTTTCATTTAATGCGTTGCCCGAATTAGATGTTTCTGCAAGTAATTTGACGCTTGATTTAAGTGAAGGGTTAGGCGTTGATAAAACCAAGAAAGCAAACCAAACCGTTTTAAACCTCACCAAAACACCTATCACAATTAACGATTCAATCGGTGAGTTAGCGAAATTTAACGACGATGGGAAACTTGGCGAACGTTTGCAAATTGGTGGTAGTGCCGAATTAAAAATCAGTGAATTTAATGTTTCTGGGAATTTTTGGTTTTCAAAAGACAATCAGTTAATTCAAGCCGTTGCAACCGATGTCACGGCAAATTTAACAGCCGCAAACACAACAATTGGTCTTGAAAAAGGCACACTGGGTTTGTTCATTAGCGAAACGGGTACGGCGTTAGAAGCAAGCGGTTCATTGCTGATTGATAGTTCAGATTTTGTGTCAGCAAAAGCGGATTCGCTCACGGTTCGCTTAAATACGAGTGATGTCGATTATTCAAAATATACAATTAAATTTTCAGAAAATACTTACACATTTGGAAATTTAACCGCCTCGAAAACATTGCAAGAAATCAGCGTTAAAGGTTTTTCAACTCAACTCGGAAATGCGTTTGCTATTTCAGGAGACATGGCAGTTGTTAAAGATAAAACAGCGTTAAATTTCATCGGCAAAAATGCGTCCGTAATGCTGAAAGCGGGCGATTATAGTGTTGGAGTGGCGAATACAACGTTAGGTTTGGTGATTAACGAAAAAGGTAACGCATTAGAAGCACAAGGAAAATTAGTCGCACAATTAGGCGATACAGCAAGTTTATCCGCTGAAAAAGTCGCTGTGCGTTGGAATGAAACAGGTGAGAGTTTTACTCAAACAAACCTAACCAGTTCAGAAACGAGTTATCAATTTGTCGATTTACCCGCTTCGACAACGTTGCAAGAAGTCAAAATTGATGGCGGAAACGTCAGTATTGCCGATAGTTTTCAAGCAAAAGGGAATTTTGCTTTTTATAAAAACCAATCGAAAGTTCAACTTTCTGATGGTGAAAGTGTTGACGCAGATGTTTTGACATTTGGTGGCTCTGATTTAGAAGCCTTTTTTGGTACAAATGGCGGCGGAACTTCTGGATTAGGTTTGACATTAAGCGGAACAAATTTTGCCCTCGCGTTGTTTTCGGAACGTGTGCAAACTGCCCCTAGAAAATGGACAACCTTAAAAGCTGAATCGGATAAAGTGGCATTTTTTGGCGCGAGCAACGTTGAATTAGGCGCAAAGAAAATTGCGGTCGAATTCAATCTTGAAGATAGCTCTACAAAAACAGTTGTTGATTTCAAAGACACAAATTTTGCCGTTTCAACTGGAACGGATTCGCAAATTATTTTTAAAGCAGACGGCTCGCAAGGCGAAATCCTTCGTGCAAGCGGCTATTTAAACATCAACGTCGCCGACTTTTTCAGCGTCAGCGGACGATTTGCGTTTGAAAAATCAAGCGAAAAATTAACGCTCGACGATGGTAAAACGGTCGAGGCAAATGCGCTAAAGCTAGATGGTACAGGCGTTTCAGCGTTCGCAGGCGTTGGCGAAACGGGTTTTGTGTTGAGCGATGTCGATTTCGGTTTGGCGTTGTTATCTGACAAAACCGATGCAACGAGAAATTGGACAGCCTTGCAAGCGACCGCCAAAAACACCGCG
>Ga0172367_10004128_pt1 | contig 18296 bp, 10 predicted proteins | sample Lak10m_FD_114542 | JGI IMG/M metagenome (GOLD analysis project Ga0172367, IMG submission 114542) | Freshwater microbial communities from Kabuno Bay, South-Kivu, Congo - kab_022012_10m | ecosystem: Environmental > Aquatic > Freshwater > Lake | place: Democratic Republic of the Congo: South-Kivu...
GAGTCGCACTGCTTCCGGAACTACCGTCTTGAAATCATCAGTGTCTACTTTTTTTCGTTCAGCCCGCTCGGCAAAAGACGAGCCGGTCAGTCGCATGGCAAGACTATGGTAGGTCTGGACGGTTACACCTTTTGCATCGGGGCCTACCAGATCAAGCAGCCGACGGCGCAAGCTATTTGCGGCATTGCGGTTAAAGCAAAGAATCAGGATGCTACGGGGCTGGGCACGCTTCACTCGCAACAAGTAGGCGCAGCGGTGGGCAACAACTCGGGTTTTGCCGGAACCGGGGCCAGCCAGCACCAGCATGTTTTCATCAGGTAGTGCAGCGACAACTGCGACCTGAACCGGATTAGACAGGTTGTCGACAATACGATGATAGGATGCCTGGCTGGTTGCTCTGTCGATGACATCCTTACGCCCTGAGAAATAACGCTGTACGAAGGCGGTCCGGTCCATAGTGAAATATGCAGAGACCAGGTTAATCGCCTGCTGTATCTTTTCCAGCCCAAGCTTTGCGTATTCATTCATGACGTGGACTTGGAAGATACGCTCCCGGTAATGCTGTTCCAGGGGGCTGAAGTCCCCCTTACTGTAACGGCGCTTGCCTTCCTCAGGCACAATGCGGATCGTCATGGCCTGTCGGAAGACAGCAAGCCCTTGCTGAAGGATAATGACCTGCTGTTCGTGAAGGAACATGAGCGCGCGATCAATGGCGCCGAGCACATCCTTGATCTGGCCACCCAGAAAGAGATCCTCGCGCAATGCCTGCGAAATATCGTCGATGGCGAAGTTTACCAACAGTTCAGCGCTGGGAGCAGAGCTGTCAGGAATCTTTGCGTACAGGGCATCCAGCGCCACCCGGGCAACAGCGCGTCTCCGTTCGGCAGTGGTTGTAAGTGCTAACCAGTCACGATTTAATTTGACGCGATAGTGATCCTGCCCCAGATAGCGAAATTCAAGACTGCCACGATTACCGGCTAATCCTTTGCCATCAAAAGATAGACTCTTCAGAAGATTGCGCAATGACTCCGGGATGCATTCATGCCCAGCATCAACCATCCGCTGATTCAGGCGTCTCAATGAGAGATCAAGCCACCCCTCGGCATCCGGTTCTGCTTCCTGCATGGCTTTGAGCATTGACTGTTCCAGTGAGCAGACCTTGTCGAATCTCAACCGGGAATGATCAGCAACCTTGTACCGGACAAAAGCGTTCAGAAGAACGCCCTGCTTGATCAGGCCAGCCTCGGTCATTTCATGCAGGACCCGTAGTACGGTCTTCGTATCACTGGCAACCGTACGTGGTTCCGGTGCCTCACCCGGCTGCGGCTTGAATTCAGGGAGTTCAGCCAGTTCATCGGCACTCATCCCCTCGTTCTTTCGGGCATTGAACAATGCTGTCAGTACCGCGAGCCAGCGTTTTTTCTGCTTATCCGGAAGATTTAGTGCAGCGATTTTCTGTTCAGCCTCTTCCAGGTTCCTGACTAATGGCTGCCCCTGAAAGACCCTGGTGTTATTCTGGTTGCGTTCTACCATTCCAGCCCGCTCAAGCCAGGCAATGGCGGTCTTGACCTTGGTATCCGCCATCTGATCTTCACTGGTAAAGCCCGTCTGAACATGATCGTCCCGCAACAGTTCACCGGTAGTGATGACTATCTCGTTATCCTTGCTCCGTTTGGCCCGGCGCAGTCCGCGCAATATCTGGCTGATATCGTGCTGACTGAGCTGTGACATGGCCCCAAGCTGGAACTGGGTCTCAATATCCTGTTCGCTGTACAGCAACACGCATTCTGCATCCCTGGTATCCCTGCCGGCCCGGCCTGCCTCTTGGATGTAATTCTCCAGGGAGCCTGGTATATTTGCGTGGATCACCAATCGGACATTGTCCTTGTCGATCCCCATCCCGAAGGCATTGGTGGCACAGATGACCTGCGTCTTGCCGCTGATGAAATCATCCTGAACGCGACGCTTTTCAGGAACCTCAAGACCGGCATGGAAAGCCTCGACTGACCATCCTTTCTTCAGCAGGAAATCCCTGATATTCTCCGTCTCTTTGCGGGTTGCTGCATACACAACAACAGAGCCCATTTCGGGCTGAGGCAGCCGGTCAGCGATAATTTCATGGATAGACTCGTAGCGTTCGGCGCCCTGAATCAACCGAACCTCGAATGAGAGGTTCTTTCTCTCTACACCCCCTTCGAACACCTCCAGTTCCTGTCCGAGTTCCCGTCGAAAATGGTCGGTGATCTCCTCCATTACGTCACGCTTGGCGGTCGCGGTGAAACAGGCAATCGGCGGGATCGGGGTCTGCTGTTTCTGGGCAAATTCGCGGATGAATCGGGCGGCAAAGAGATAATCCGGACGGAAATCATGCCCCCACTTCGAGAGACAGTGTGCTTCATCGAAGACCCAACAACCGATCTCCCGTTGACTGATGGCATCGGAAAGGGACTTGTTGCGCAATTGCTCCGGGGAAACGTAAAGAATGGCAATATCGCCCAGTCTCACGCGTTCCAAAACGTCTCCACGCTCCGGCGGGGTCAACATGCCGTAGATTGCTGCGGAAAACATGGTGCCGGTTTTAGACGCCAAGCCGTCCACTTGATCCTTCATCAAGGCCTGCAAGGGGGAAATGACGATGGTAAGGAGTCCACGGCGGAAGTTGCGTGCCAGTGCCGGGATCTGGTAGCAAAGTGATTTGCCGCCCCCAGTCGGGAGAATGGCTAATTGAGGCTTGTCGCTCATACCGAAGCGGACAATCGCCTCCTGAAGGCTTGAGCCGTCATCCGTGGACGGTGTTGAACGGTATGCCGGATAGCCAAAGAATTTTTGTAACTGGCGAACAGGATTATGAATTGTCTGACACCACTCGCAGGTGGGGCTGTTACAAGGCACATCCCGCAGCTCGCGAAGGATCGGCACGATATCATGAAATCGATGGCGTACCCAGGGAGGCAGTACTGAATTATGACCGGCAACCGTTAACCAGGCAAGGCAGTAGGCAAGAGCCGGCCGCTTGTCAGGATGCAGGAGGTATTTGAGGGAAACCATGGCAGTGGCTGATTCGCATGCTTTTCCCCTTGAGTGCTTCTGGAAAATGGAGAAGGCTTCGTTCTCTGACACCTGCTTGGCGCCAAGCGATGTAAAAACGTCGTTCAATCCACTGCTCTGGAGAGATGATCTACTGTTCTCCTCAAAGCAGTACCGGTAAAAAGAGAGGATATCTTCCTTGGAGTTGCTAATAGCAATGAAGCTGGCCCACTGATCTCCGAAGACTGAAGCCGCCAGCCGCGCATCGGCAACCGGGTCATTAATCGAGTCCCGGACCAACTTGTAGTCCTTCACCAAACGATGGTAAGGATTTTCTGGAAATGCGAGGGGGGAAAGATACAGCGTGTCTACTACTGGCTTTTGGAGAAGAGTTAGGTTTGTGGCCAGAGACTCAAGCACCGGCAGATCGTGACCCAGCAGATTATGTCCGAGAACATAATCTGCGCCGACAGCGAATCTGTCCAACTCCTTCAGGGCAGTTTGGACATCGAAGCGCCCCTTCCGTTCAAATACCTGTCCGGAATACACCGCACCAATGTGGTAGAGCTTGCTACCATCGGTTTCAAGATCCAGAAAGAGGCATCTATCGAGAAATACATTAGCTGTCAATCGCTCTCCGGTCAGTATTCCTCAAATCTATCATCTGGTCGGTAATATCGGTAAAAGCCACATTACCGGCAAGCTGTTCATCTAATCGGTCACGCACGGTTCTTCCTGCAATCGAGAACAGACGTTGTATAGAAACATGTATAGCCCCAGCAATCCCTGCTTTGCTTCCGGTGCAGTTACGTCGGCATGAACGCCTTTTGAAGCTACATCATTGAGCCTACGGGCAAAGACAGCCAGATAGTCCAACTCAGATTTCATCAGGTCACGTGACGTGGATTTTTTGAAAGTAGCTAATAAAAACTCATGTAAACGATTCAGATATTGCTCATCTCCCAGATCTCGCTTGGTTCCATCCAAGCACTTTACAGGTTCTATTACCGGTGGATAGAAAAAGTCAGCTGCTGCCTTAATAGCTCGTCGTACTTGTGTGAGAAGAAGAGATAAATCTTCTGGATCATTGGAGTCAATAAGCTGCGCTGCTTTGTGCAACTTGACATACACATCATCAGAGTGCGCTTTGAAAAAATTGTTAACGTCGTTATGGATCTGATCTAAGAAGCTTTTTGATTTACTCTGTGCCTGCAATTGACGTTCGATACGAATTGCATAGTTGAGGCACCTTGTCTTAATCCGCTCCTTGACTGTGTGAATTGCTTTGATACGGAGCCGAATCTGTGATTTTCGGTCAGTGTATCGATCAGTAAAGGCCGCGGTGTCGAACTCTCCCATTCCTGGAGGAAGTTCCAAGTCTTGAATGGAACGTTCCCATTGTTCAAGTTCTGGATTTATCTCTCCAACTGCTATGGCAAGTACATTCCTGTCATCACCGTCCTCATTGGTACCAAAACTGTAATCAAGTGTGTGAGTATCTATCCAGTAGGTAAGTGAATTTTCATACAAAAACTTTTGAGCTTCCTTCTTTAGGTGATTTGTGTCGTCGAACAGAATGCGCATGAATTCCCGGTCAACTGGGTACATCTCTCGTAAAAAGATTGCAGAATAAAGGTAGTCGTTGAGGTTTCTGGCTATACGAAGACAGGTCATCGCAGCCTTGTCAACATGCCCGTCTTCAAGGTGTTCATAAACACGTTCAAGTGCTGAAGGATAATCCATACGTCAATTCCCCTCGACTTGCTGCTCCTGAATCTCTTTGAGCGTCCTGTTATTAGCATCTTTCCACTCAGTGCGGCCATTAGCTGCCCGTCCGAGTACGACACCAGCGGCAGTTGATGGAGAGTTAAAAACGTAATCCTGGGTAAAAATATAGCTTCCATCTTGTTCCGCAAGTACACCATTTGCCTTGAGTTCAGCGCGTAATGTCTTCATGTATGCGTGAATTGATGCGGTTTCCTGGATCACGGCACGTGAACCCTTGAGTACGACAAAGCCTTGTGGTGACTCATGCCCCTCTGCCTTGATTCCCTTGCCTCCCATTTTAAGATTGTTCTTAGGGTTGGCCGTAACAGCTGGCTTCTCAAATGATGTCAAACCGATCAGCGGAAAGATGCTCAGCATGTCCACTAAAAAACTTTCTGCATCGGCTTTCTCGGGTTCAGAAAGCGCTGGAAGCTGAGGCTTGTTGCCATTATCCAAGGTAGCCCGCTTTGCTTCACCAGCAATCTGCACGAGCCGAGCCTCAAGATGTTGGACATGAGCCTTGTTGAGAGTGCCATCCTTGGCACTGAAAAAAACACCCCATGTCCAAAAGTCTTTTTTTGCGTAGTGCTGTTCCAGTCGTGGCTTTACCGGGTCACCTTCTCCAATGTAGATGGTGGGGAGATCTCCTTTTTCTACTGGCCCCACAAGTACATATACGCCGGTTCTGGTAAACTCTTCTCTCTGCTTTCGGTCAGGGAAGAGTGACCGTGGGAATACAACACCGCAACCAGACCAGTTGGATTTTTCGATTATTTTCACACCATCTGGAATTCCATCTGGCAGAAATATTTTGAGTGAAAAGGGGCGCATGGTGGACTCTCCTTTGGCCGGCCCTTGCTATCGTGCCATTGTCTCAAAAACCACTTTCGATATTTCCTTGTTTGCCAACATCCGCATAATGCTCGAATCAAAGGCCAATTTGAACTCCGGGTCCTGTGCATAGCGTTTATACAAATCCAGCTCCCGCTTTCGCTCCTGGCTGACAGCCTGGCTGATCAGTTTTTCCAGGGCAATCCGGCTGTTCTGTTCATCCAAGTTATCGACAACCTGCGCCTGATAGTTGGGGTTATTAAAGACATTCTGGGCAATATTGATGAACTTGATTCGCTGCTCCTCTGGTGTTGCTTCCCAACCGGCAAACCACCTCTGATTGAAAGCTTTGATAATTTCGTCCAACGGGTCAACCGGGCCGTCCGGCCCTACACCACGTACATTCGGATTCTGCGGATCAAGCTCGGAGTCGCTGTCATCAAGACCGATACTCTCTTTCAGCTTGACCCGCTCCAGACCATAGGTTGAAAGGTCAACGCTTTCCAGCAATTCATCCAGGGCGTCCTTGCCTTTATCCTTGACCTTCAATTTGGGAATCAGAAATTTAAGGAACCAATGCAGTTTCTCCCATTCGATATTATCGAACGGCATGATGCACGCCAACTGGGCATAGATTTTTACAAACTGCTTCGCCTTGATCTTGAAGTCGATCTTGTCGTCATCTTCCAGCTCCAGTTCACGATTAAACCGGTCGGCACAAAGATCGATGATCGGACTGAGATATTCCGCCTCGGCATCAGAGAAATAGAGGGTGCAGAATGCCTCGACATCCTTCCACTCGTAGACGCCGACCTCGTCAAGCTTCTCTTTGGTGTCATGGAGAACATTGACGTCAGTTGCCTTGGAAAGCGCGGTTGATGTGTAGAAAGGATCAAATGCATCCTTGATATCATCGGTGGAATTGAAAAAATCGAGGACGAAGGTATCTTCCTTGCGCTTGTTCAGTGCGTAGGAACAACGATTCAAGCGAGAGAGGGCCTGCACCGCCAATACCCCTTGCAGCTTCTTATCCACATACATGGTGGAAAGCTTGGGCTGGTCGAAGCCGGTCAGATACTTATTTGCCACCACCAGCAGACGGTATTCACCGGAATCGAATTTCTCCTCGATATCCTTTGATGGAAAGCCGTTGATAGACTCTTCGGTGTATTCGACGCCATCAACAGTCTTTTTGCCAGAGAAGGCGATCATTGCCTTGAAGGGTTGCCCCTTGAGTGCGTCGCGGATGGTATGGAAATAATGAACCGCCGATTCGATGTTGCGCGTGATCACCATGGCCTTGGCCTGTCCCTTGAGCTTCTTCGGGCCAACAACCTGCTCAAGGAAATGGCTCACCATGACATCAGCCTTTACGGCGATTGTCTCCTTATCCCCCTCAACATAGGCGCGCAACTTTTTCTGCGCCTTGGCGCTGTCGAACAGAGGGTTCTCCAGAATGGATTTTTCAATCTGGTAGTAGCTTCGGTACGTGGTGTAGTTGGCAAGCACATCGAGGATGAAACCCTCTTCAATGGCCTGCTTCATGGAGTAGAGGTGAAACGGGATAAACTTCCCCTCCGCCGTTTTCTCCCCGAATCGTTCCAGGGTAGCGTTCTTGGGGGTGGCGGTGAAAGCGAAGTACGAGGCATTGTCCCGCATCTTGCGTTTTTTCATTATTTCCAGAATGGCATCCTGCACCTCATCCTCATCGGCGCCCAGAGTCCGGTTGAGGTTGTCAGCAGCCGAGCCGCTTTGCGAGCTGTGTGCTTCGTCAATGATGACAGCAAAGCGTTTATCAGACATATCTGCAATGCCATCGACGATGTACGGAAATTTCTGGATGGTAGTGATGATAATTTTCTTGCCACTCTCCAGCGACTGTTTCAATTCCTGGGAACTGGTGGCATGGGCGATGATGTTTTTTACTTCGGAAAACTGCTTGATGGTGTTTTGAAGTTGCTTGTCCAGCACCCGGCGGTCGGTGACCACGATAACTGAATCGAACACCGGATGACTGTCACCCTTGGCATAGACTTCAATCAATTGATAAGCGGTCCAGGTGATGGAGTTTGATTTTCCAGAACCGGCGGAATGCTGGATCAGGTAGGTCTGGCCGACACCACGCGTGCGGACATCGGCAAGCAGGTTGCGCACAACCTCCAACTGATGATAGCGAGGGAAGATAAGGTTTTTCTTCTTGAGTGGGTCATTTTCTTTCTCGCCAACCAGCTTGGCGAAATGCTCGATAATCGCGGTGAGGCTCTGTCGAGAGAGGACATCCTGCCAGAGATAATTGGTCTTATGCCCGGTCGGATTCGGCGGATTCCCTTTGCCGTAATTGTGTCCCTTGTTGAACGGCAGGAAATTGGTTTTGTCTCCATCCAGACGGGTTGTCATATAGACATCATCGGTATCCACGGCAAAGTGAACCAGGCAGCGGCCAAACTGCAGCAGCGTTTCACTCGGATCACGATCCTTCCGATACTGTTTCATAGCGTGATAGGTGCTTTGTCCGGTCCAGGCATTTTTCAGTTCAAAGGTCGCAACAGCAATGCCGTTGATGAAAATCACCATATCGATGGATTTGAGCGGTTCGGCCTGGGAGTAATACACCTGCCGGGTGACCGAAAAAATGTTCTGCTCAAAGAGTTTTTCGACTTCAGGGTTAATGGTGTTGTAGGGCTGGCTGTAGAGAAGGGTTAAGTGAGCGTCATCAATGCGGAGGCCGCCTTTTAGCACTTTGAGGATGCCGTCTTTCTGGATCTTGCGGTTCAGGCGTTCCAAAATCAGCCGCTGCCAGTTTGGGCGGTCTTTGATTTTTGCCAGCTCTTCCGCCTGGGTTGATTCGAGGAAATTCCAGAAGTGACTCCGATCTATCGCAAGCTCACGATCAAAATCAGACGACTCACCCAGCCAGTAGAGATGGCCGCTGCGATATTGTTCATTGGCTTCTGCGACACCAACACCTTCAAGCTTTAACTGCTCGCGGCAAGTACCTGTCAGGGCCTTTTCGATGCAGGCTTCCAGTGCTTGTTCGTTAGTTTTGGTTACCATAAGGTCCCCTACATTTTTATTTCAGCTGTTTTGCAATCTCTTCCAAATGCCTTATGTATTCCGTTTCGCCTTCAGCTTCCTTCAATTCCCGGCGACGTGCTTCAAATTGTTCATATTCCGTTTTGGCATGTTCCTCTGCCATTTTTTTGCTTATCGAACCGGCATGGGGCAACACATTGCGATCATTGAAACGGAGAAATTCATCCAGCCTCTGCTCCCAATCCCGCATGAAAACCTGTTTGCGCCGCTTGGCCTGATCTTCGGCATAATCAAGCCACATCCCGACAATCCGGTTTAATTCTTCGATTTCATGTTCTTGTAAATAGTTTTTCGCAATGGTAACGTCGGTCTTGCGCACGGTGTCTGATTTCCAATTGGTCAGCCCCATGTTGGAAAGCAGGTGGTTGCTTCTGGAATGAATCAGTTCGGCAGCGGTCATGCCGGTTGCGGCATAATGAAGCTTGTTCTGAATCACGCTGAAAAATTTGGTGGTTTCACTCCAAGAAGGCTCGTAATCTGCCGCCATGGTGAAAATTTCCCGTACCCGCAGATACATTCGCCGTTCACTGGAGCGAATATCCCGGATGCGGGCCAGCATTTCGTCAAAATAATCAGGAACAGCGGAGCCCTTGACCGGCGGGTTCTTCAGCCGCTCGTCATCCATGACGAAACCCTTGACGATATACTCCTTCAGTTGTTGTGTAGCCCATATCCTGAAACGTGTAGCGATAAGGCTTTTCACCCGATAGCCGACAGAAATGATCATATCGAGATTATAGTAATCAAGCTCGCGCCGGACGGCCCGAGCACCCTCCTGTTGAACTGTAAAATAATTTTTTACAGTTGCTTCGGGTGAAAGCTCTCCTTCGGCAAAAATATTTTTGATATGATGCCGAACATTCTGCTTGCTGCTTTGAAACAGTTCAGCCATCTGCTGCTGGGTAAGCCAAAGTGTTTCGTTCTCCAGCCGCACCTCAAGCTTAACCGTACCGTTTTCGGCCTGATACACCAGCAGTTCGCCGCGTTGCGGGCTTATATCCAGTTTTTTATCACTCACAACTTCACCTTTTGTCTCCCCGCCACGATGTGCGGCTGATGGGGCGGTTCAGATTTTGATTTTCCCTGTAACGGCTTCGGAAATTATTATACGTTTCATTTCTTCTAGTTGATGGCTCTGTTCCTGCACCACATAAACGGCCTGATCAAAGCTCTCATCTATTTGGTTAATTTTAGCAACAATTTCAAGTTGTTCTTCAGGCGGTGGCATGAATATTGGAAAATTACCAAGTTTCTCCGTTGGGAAAGTCTTTGTTCCGTGGCCAGACTCTTCAAGTAAAGCTGAGAGTTCTTCGTGGAGTCCATCCAAGAGGAACAACAGGTATTCAGGCAAACAACCGGCTGTCGGGATCATAGCTTTCATATCTTGATTAATCGTCAACGGGACGGTTGATATTGCCACTGGTATTTTTTTAGCCAAGATCATTCCTCTGACGACAATCAAGACACAGCCGGGATTTAGCAATTTGAGATTTGTTCGTTTTATTGCTTTTTCCGTAATGGCGTCGATTGCACTCGATAAATATCTTTTCTTCATGTCTTTGGGCGATACCCAAGGAATAATTCCATCCCAGTAATCTCTGTTATCTTTACTTGGAGTCCCGCCACTTACAAAAGTAACCAAGTGTTTAATCTTCTTTATTTCCCAATTCCCCGGCACCTTCCCAATCCACTCAACACCACTATCGCGCATCGGAACATCAGGATTCAGCCCCTTGGTAACGGTCTGATTGATCAAAATAGCTTTCTGCTCTTTGAGCAAATCAATCAAGCGCTGCTTCTTGGCAATGGCATCGTCGATCTCGGCAGTCTTTTGGTCGAGGAAGTTGGCGATACGATCCTGCACATCCACATCAGGTAGCGGAATCTGAATTGACTTCATGTCCCAATATCTTGTTGTCCAAAGATCGGCAACAATTCCATGTCCGTTTCGATAAAACTCTTCAATGAATCCGTTGCTTTTCAGTAAGTACTCGCTATACCCAGGAGAGATGCCTTTCGGCTTCAATACAATGTTAATCAACGAAACAGAGCCATCTTGCTTGGCTATTCCGCTAGAACCTTTGCGGTCTGAACGGCTGTTGATGACAAAATCACCCTTTCGCACACCTTTTCGGTTATCTCCGTCGTCAGATTTTGCTGCAGAGTCCAACTGCGAGACAACACCATTCTTAGTGACAGACAAGGGTGGAAAGTCCTTGTCTGAAACCTTCTCTTTTCTTTCTTCAAAAACTGTTGCTAACCGTTGCAGATTCCAATCAGACGGGATTTCGCCAAGCCAGACGAAGCCGCTGTCCATATAAGAACCGTAACGCGGAAAAGTTAGCGCAGCTTCCATCAGCGCCCCTCCCCCAAACTCACCAACTTCTTCAACAGCCCTTCAGTCTCCTCTTCCAATGCCAGAATATCGCGGGAAACATCCGCCAGCGACCGTAGTGGCTTATGTTGATAGAAGTATTTGTTGAAGCTTATTTCATAGCCAATCTTGGTCTGATCCAGATTTATCCAGGCCTCATCTACATGTGGGCGCACTTCACGCCGGAAATAATCGTGAATATTATCCTTCAGCGGCACATTCTCGGAGTCACGTAGTTCTGAATCGCTCTCGTACTCGACATACTCGCCTTTGCTGTCTGTCGGCCAGTAACCGAAATCATGCAATTGCTCCTGACGACAGGAAAGTGCGGCCAAAAGCTCATCCAGCTTCTTGCCGCTGATTTTGTGAATTTTCTTGATCACCCGTTCAGCATTCTCATCACGCCAGCTCACGGCATTCATGATCTGATTCTTCTCACTGGCAGAAATCTGAATTTTATTGGCCTTGAGGCAGGCATCTACCTTCTCAGTGAAGATATTGAAGTCCATGAACAGCTCCTGGCCGATGCTATCCATCAACTGCCGGGCCACATTCATCAGGGTTCGCTGATTCTCCCAAGTCTGCGGATTAAGCAGAACCTTGCTGTTCTTTGCCGTCAGGTTGATATCTTCCTTCTCCAGGTGGGCCTCAATGGTCTTGCGGTGATCAGAAAGTTTCGAATAGATATCGTCACCCCATTTTTCGTAAGCCCACTCCATGACATCAGCCAAGGCCGGGACAAAACGGATGGTAGCAATCCTTTCCGGTGAAAACTGGGCAGCCTTGCGACTGGGACGTTCGACGGTGACTTTGAAATAACCAAAATCACTACTGTCAAAAACCTTGGAGACGCCGTTATTCGGCATGTCGAGATAGAACTGAGTGATCTCCCGAATATGCTCCGGGGCGAATTCGCAGTTTTTGGCGCCAAGGTTTTTGCGAAGTTTACGGAACATCTGGCTGGCGTCGATCAACTGCACCTTGCCACGTCGCTGTTCCGCTTTTTTGTTGGAAAGCACCCAAATGTAGGTCGTAATGCCGGTGTTGTAGAAGAGATTGTTCGGCAACTGGATGATTGCTTCGAGGTAGTCGTTCTCGATGATATGGCGGCGGATGTTGCTCTCTCCACCGCCGGCGTCACCCGTGAAGAGTGAAGAGCCGTTATGTACCGAGGCGATACGTGACCCTCCCGGCCCCTTGTCCAGATCCTTCATCTTGCTGACCATCTCCATCAGAAACAGAAGTTGGCCATCCGATGAACGGGGAGTGGCGGCAACGGTCTCCTCAACTCCACGAAAATCTTTCAACGGCACTTCAAAACGGCGATCCAGTACCTGCTTGCCATCAAGTATATATTTCTGATCACCAGCCCAGGATTTTCCGTAGGGGGGATTGGAAAGCATGAAGTCGAAACGCAAACCGGCAAACTCATCGTCAGCAAGAGTTGATCCGCAGCGAATGTTCTCCGGGTTGTTTCCTTTGATCATCATGTCCGACTTGCAGATGGCGTATGTTTCGTCGTTGATTTCCTTGCCGTAGAGGTATACTTCGGCTTTTGCTCTGATCTGTCCTTCCGGGTGGATGATGAAATCCTGAGCTTCAGTGAGCATCCCGCCTGAACCACAGGCCGGATCGTACACCGTGATGACCGGCGGCAGTTTTTCCTTCACCGGCTCAAAGAGAATGTGTGTCATCAGGTCAATTACTTCACGCGGAGTGAAGTGTTCACCGGCCTCTTCGTTATTCTCTTCATTGAACTTGCGAATCAGCTCTTCGAAAACATAGCCCATACCGAGATTCGTCAGTTCAGGCAACTTGCGCCCATCCGGGTCTCTCGCTTCATTTGGAGTGAGGTTGATGTAAGGGGAGGTGAATTTTTCCAGCACCTCAAGCAGCACATCCTTTTCAGCCATGTGAATGACCTGAGAGCGCAGCTTGAACTTATCAACGATCTCCTTGACGTTTTCGCTGAAACCGTCGAGATACGCTTTGAAATTGGCCTCAAGGATCTGGCGATTATTTGCTGCGGTCTCAACAAGTTTTTTCAGAGTCCAGGGAGAGGTGTTGTAAAAGACGTAACCGGAAGCTTCCTTGAGGCCTTCTGGGTCAAGATCCGTGAATCCGGCATCGTCACGTTGAAATTTTACCTCCTCCATGACGGTATCCTTGCTCGGCTCCAGCAGGCAGTCGAGCCGCCGCAGCACGAACATGGGAAGAATGACATCACGGTACTTGCCGCGCACATACACGTCGCGCAGACAGTCGTCGGCGATCGACCAGATGAAAGAGACGATTTTATTGTGTGCGGAATGATCCAACTGGTGTGCCTCCTGAAAATTGCAGTTCATAAGCTTTGCGGGATGAATTAATGAAAAAGCCGCCTGTCAGCACTTGGGAGACAATGCGGCTAAAATTAGTTCGAGCAAGATGTCCTGAAGGGCGCAGAGCCCATCTCTTTACCCTCCAAATGCATGAAATTACGCAATGTTAATACCTCTTTTCGCCTCGAAAGTCAATTTGAGACAACCATTGCAGGTAAAAGCACAAATATTGCACTCTGTCCGAACAGGACAGAGTGGTGCAACATGCTGAAATATTTACATTAAGATGTGATTTTGGATTGACAATTCATTTCAGGCTGGTCAAACTTAACCTGAAATGCAGAGGAGCATTGACCGTCGAGAAAGGAGGGAGGATGTTATGGAACAAAAATACAAGGCTTGCGTAATATCCATTTTTTGGACAATTCTTCCCTGTGCTCTTGCCGGGGGGATTATAGGCACTATTTTCTTATCGGCCTTCTGGTACTGCCTGATAGGAATAACCGTATTGTCATTTTTCTACTGCTGTCTTGACCATATCCCGACTCGTCTGTTTGCTGGAACAATGAGAGGGTTGTCATTCTGGCCGCTTCTGAAATACGGATATGCAAGCACTGATAAAAGATCAAGTAACTACAACAGTGATGAGGATTGGCGATACTGGTTTCTTTATAACAGCGACCATCACAAGCGCTGACTATATTCCAAGGCTCCTTTCAATTTCAATATTTCGTCTCTATCGAGGGAAATGCAACCTTGATATTCGGCTATCAGATCATACGGTGAAGACACATAGAAATAGATGTTCGCTCCATCCGTCTTTTCCAAATGCGTTAAGACATCACTCGGGATACAAAACTGATACCCTTCCAATGTCAAGGTAGCTCCAAAATCGGCAAGAGCAAGTTCAATTTCAGAATTCCCTACTTTCTCACGATTACTGAAATCTTCGCTGACAAGAGCAATGATCCCGTCATTGACCAGCAATATATTCTTTCCCATCATTACCTATTTTCCTCTCCTGAGCGGTGCTGGCCCAGGGCCTTTTGGTAGATTCGATGTCTTGCTCTGTTGCTGAAGAATTTTCCCAGTCCTCTGTGTTTGCTGTTGTACCCGGTTTTCCATAACTCTTGCCGATTCACGAACAGTAACTTCTTCAGCTTTTATTGCAGCTGCCTCTTTCGCTTCTCTATTTTTTATCATGGATCGATTTGGAGCCGTCACTGTAGTAACGTCTCCAACAAGGCCCGCAGTCTCATGTAGCGCCCCTTGACCAACAGCAATCGTAGTCGCGGCAGTACCTGCATCAATTGAACGACCATCTCTGAATTCCTGAGAAGCCGCACTGCCAGCCAGATTCTGTCGAGACTCGACTCTTGTTCCGACTACCTGCGAACTCGAATAATCCGCCTTGACCCCGCCATCGGCATGAACACTTCCAGTTATCCCGCCACCTGACCTGGTGCTGACAACCGCCGCCCCCTGTTGTGACGACTGAACGAACTGATCCTCGGTAATCTCAGAACGTTTGCCGGCGACCAGATTTCCGCTCTTGTCCATCTTCCCCTGTACCTGCGAATAGTGCAGGTTGCCATCCTTATCCTTGGCGTACATCAGCACGTTGCCGTCGAGACCATTGGAGAACGAGCCGCCCACAACCTCCATCTTGCCCGTCTTCTCGTTTTTAGCGTAATACCAGTCGCCATTGACCATCATCTGCTTGCCGCCAGCCTGGATCATGTATGAGCCTGATTTCCGGGACACATTCAGCGACTGGTTCTCATAGCCCGTCTTGATAAAATCGCCGACGGTCTTGCGCAGTCCCTTGTCGACAGTTGATACATTCCGGTCCATCCGCTCGATGTCGGTACCGGTCCGGCTTTGACCGAGATCGAACTTCTGCACCCGCCCGCCCTGATCGACACTGAAAGAGGCGAGATTGCCATTGCGGTCGTAATCTGCCTTGTAGTCAAACGCCTGGCCGGAAAGTTTGGCGACATGAGCAGCAGCGCTCTGGAAGCCGGCAGAGCGGAGCTGTTTCTGCAGTTCGAGTGCCTGCCCCCTGTCACCCTTGGCAACGGTACCGGAATCAGACGAATTGACGATGCTGCCATCCATACCGACATTGACAGCACTCTTGCCATCGGCGGTCGTGAAGTTGATGTTCTGACCCTCCATCGCCTTCTGCATCTCGGCAAAGCCCCGTTCAGTCAGATGTCCGTTCTGGTACATCTCCGGATCGTTTTTGAGTTGAGGGGCAATACGCCCAGCCATCTGATCCGCGGCAGCATGAACAAGCTGGTTGCGGGCAATCCTTCCGGAAACATCATTGCTGCTGAGTTGCTGGTAGTTGCCGTAACCGCCTCCAGCATAGATTCCCTGGATCTTGCCCCCGGTTTCCGTTGCCACAACATTGCCTGCCTCAGTACCTGCAGCCACCGGGCCACCGAGTTGATTGGAGAGCCCGGTCACCTCTGAAGCATGTTTGCTCTGCTGGAACTGTGCGTTCATCTGCATGAGTTGACCGGATGTGATTCCGTAGGTATCAGCAATCCTGTTCACTGCATCAGCGTTGGCAAAATCCCCCAGGGCCGTAACCTCCGACCGCATGGCATGGAAATCTCGCCAGTTCCCATTAAACCCGAGAGACCGGGCTGAGGCATAGGCTCCCATTTCACCCTGTAGTTGCCCGACACTCTTGTCCATATTGGCAGTCAGGAAGTCAGAGTAGTTTTCCCCGGAGCCAAAGACATTTGCCAAAGCCCGGTCGTTGGCAACCCCCATCTTGGCAAAGGCCAAAGTGTCGCCACCATAGCTGCCTGAAACCACATCTTTGGTCGCAGCCGACTTGTCGAGGCCCAACCGGCCATCGAATGACTTCAACTCGTAGGCAGATGACAAACCGCCTTCACGCATGGCCCTGCCGCTGCCGCCGAACCCGATTGATCTGCCAATCTCGCTGTCGGCAGAAATCCTGCTCGAAAACTCCATCCCAAAGTCCCGGATCATATCACTCGATGCCGTAGTCTTTCCGGACATGCCGACCAGTGACTGCGCCTGTCTGGCCTGAAAACTGTGCTCATTACTCCATGCTTGAGTCGGCATGGCGGTAACATTGCGCTGCATGGCTGAAGCTCTGCCGGCAGGATCTTCTACCTCATGGGTAGCCCGGCTCCCTGCAGACTGAACCTGGCTGACCATTCCTCCGGCCATCATCGCCATGGCATGACCACCGAACTTAATCAACATGCCGGTGATAACCGTTGCCAGCATCATGCCGCTCATCCGGAGCGTGCCGAACATGCCGAGGATTTTCACGGTCTGATCAGGAAAGAAGTAGAGCGCATCCATACCGAGCTTGTTCTGTCGCACCATCTCATAGGCCCGATTGGCATAGTCCACGGCGAACTGATGAACGATAGCATCGGTAACACCCCAGGCGGTGAGCCAGATGAAGAAACCGGCGATGATCCCTACCGCCTTGCCGATCAGCGGCGTGGGGATGAACAGCGCCAGGAACGGCAGAAGACCTACAGCAATGGCGGTGAGCGCCGCTTTCAGAATTGGCAGCCACTCATTGGCCGACTTCATGGCCCCGGAAGCGCTCAGCAGAAACTGATAATTGGTGGCGCCGGCAGCATTGCCGCTACGGAATATCTCCTCCAACCGCTGGGAGACATAAGCCTGCTTTAGAAAATCGTCAATGCTTGCCGCTCCAAGCCCAGTTCCGGAATTGACATTGTTCAGCACCGTCTTGCACTGGATCATGGCAGCAGCATCGGTCACATCATAACCAAGATTGGCGCATACCGACTGGATGTTCTTGTCGAGACTGGCCGGAGTGAGCCCCCCCTTGATGTTGGTCCAGGCATCTGTACAGGTGAGCGCCTGCCCCTGCGGGTTTGCAGCATTATAGTAAACCGTCCAGATGGCCGGGTTGACCGCCTTGTCCAGGGAACCGACAAAGTTGGTGGTCGTTTTCCGGAGTTCATCCACGGTCAGGTTGGCATTGGGGTTCATCAGGGCGTAGGAGACGCAGTCCTTGACGTAGCGCCGCATGGAAGCATCCAGATTGCTGTCAACTGCCGACAGGGGGATGCTGGTGAGCTGGGCCAGTCCCAGGAAACCTTTCCCGCCGGCCTGGCTCTGATAGTTCAGCGGATCGCCGGCAGTGGTGACGATGTCTACCAGTCCCCGCTCGACCTTGTTGAGGATACCGGCCACGGCCACCACACCGTCGGGAATGCCACCAACCGCCTGGTTCTTGTTGTAGACCGGGTCATAGACATGGATCGTTCCCTTCGGCACCACCAGTGCCAGGTAGACCATGACGCCTATCAGGGTCGGCACGATCCAGGTCATGACCGAACCGTTGGCGGTTCCAAGCGACTTGGCGAACACCGTCACGCCGCCGAAGAACAGCCCTGCGGTGATCACCACAAAATAGAGTGACTTGTAGGCATTGTCGCCGAAGATCAGGGCCAGCTTGCCGAAGGCATTCACCACGGCGTCATGGCCTCCCCAGACATAGAACTCCATGTCCAGGGCCAGCGCCATGGTCGGGATCAGCACCAGCAGGATCGCCAGTCCCAGCCTAGATGCGGTCCGTATCGACATGCACGACTCCTGCTTCAATTAATTTACGGTTGCGCCGCCAGGCAACCAGCATGGCTACTATTGGAATGATGATGAATACTGCCGTAGACACCAGGACGAAGTAAGCTGAGATAAGAAAAATTCCCTTGAACCCCTGCACCCAATAATAAATCGACGCAACCGTACTGGGAGAAGTCTTGGCGTAATAGAGCTTTGCCACAGCCCACAAAACGTTCTTGTCAGTGAAAATCTTGAAATAGAGAAAATGGAATGCGATGAAAGCAAGA
>Ga0172367_10004129_pt1 | contig 18293 bp, 11 predicted proteins | sample Lak10m_FD_114542 | JGI IMG/M metagenome (GOLD analysis project Ga0172367, IMG submission 114542) | Freshwater microbial communities from Kabuno Bay, South-Kivu, Congo - kab_022012_10m | ecosystem: Environmental > Aquatic > Freshwater > Lake | place: Democratic Republic of the Congo: South-Kivu...
AAGACCTTTGTTCATGATGCGCTCCAGGTGCGGGTAGTCGCCTCAAGTTCAATACCGAGACAGGTGAGCACCTGAAGCACCTTGTTCAACCGCACGGTTTCCTTGCCGTTCTCCAGCGCCGACAGGAAGGCGTAGCTTACCCCACAGACGGCAGCAGCCTCCTCCAGTGTCAGTCCGTCAGTTTTTCGCTTTTGTTTGATGATGCTACCAAGGTCTTCCGCAGTGGTAATTTTCATTTCGCCTCCAATTATCTACGTTCATATATAAATATCAAAATTGGAGGGGAATTGATAGCTCTAAATACATGATCGTATATATTTTACTGATTTGAGAAAATAACAGGAAATTATATACGATCATATTTACAGGCGGGATTTTTTTGCCTTTTCTTCTCGATCAATCAGCCGTTGCGCCCACTCACGGGCACGCTGGTAGCGTTCAAGCTGGCTTGCCGTCGGCAGCTGGCCGCTGGTCATGGCGCTGGACGCTTCCAACAGCTCCTGAAGGGATGCCAGCAAATCTTCATAATCAACCACAGAATCCTCCATCAAAATTATTCGTTACATTGAATCCGGCTTGCCACATCCTGAAAGAAATCGTGCGACCAGAGGGCAAGCATCTGCTGATCCTTGACGAAGGGCGCCACATCTTTACGAGCCTGATTCACATCCAGCCGGTCGATTGCCTCGAACAATAAATCGGTGAAAACTACCGGTGAAAGACTTTTATCGCCGCTCCAATGGCCGGTCTGGCGCATTCGCTGCTCAAGGTGAGCCAGGTTCAGGTGCGGATGGTTGGCGGCATACCAGACCAAATCGTACCAATCACGGCCCTTGACACGGTTCTTCCATTTGCGGAAGAGAATTGCGTGCATCTTGCCGGCAAACAGATCCGGGAGCGAATAGCTCCGGACTGCGAATGGTATGGGTTGCAGTAGATAGCGGGTCTGAGTGGAAAATCCAGGCGGCGGATCTGTGTCCACCTCGATCTTCACCTTCAGCACCTGTCCGGCTGTGACCTGACCGGCCAGTTCCTCGCCAGCTTCAATTACCAGGAGTTCATTACGGGTGTTCGCTTTAAGGAATGCAGACTGCACCGCCGATTCCACCGCCTTGTCAACCATCTCCACCCGGACATTGAAACCGAATGCCTGTAGTTCTTCTTCAAGTGATGCCGTGTACCGCGCCAGGTTAAAGTCAGGGGATGGCGTCAGCAGCGAAAAATCCAGATCCTCGGAGAACCGGTCGAGTCCGTACAGGATACGCAGGGCTGTTCCACCGTAAAAGGCAGCGTGCTCGAAAAACTTGGCCCGCCAGAGTCCGAGCAGCGCCACTTCCTGAATAATCTCCCGTAGGGCCCTGACTGAATCGTCAATGCTCTTCGGTTCATATTTGGCAAGCATGCGGGTCACGGCTTCATGCATAGAGAAAGCCCCTTTAAAAGGATGACGGATGAATTATGAAGGATGAACTTTAACCGTTTCGTTCAGCGCTTTTGCACTTTTTCGCTATAGTCGTGAAGATGGCTAGCAGCTCATCACATTCATTTTGCAGGGGTTTGAGACATTCAGATGACGCCAGGCCTGTTTCTTCGAGCAGTTCAAACCAGTAACTGCTTTCATCGAGCTCTTTCAGACAATCTCCTATCTTGGCAACAAACTCAGCATTAGAGCGGGCACGGTACGCCTCGCGGTAGTTTGCGCCGACCGATGTGCCTGACCGAAGCACCTGCTTACCCAGAACCTGTGCCTCCGCCGATTTCGGCAATGTCGAGTACATGCGGATGATCTGAATAGAAAAGTCCTTCGTCCGCTGCCGCAAATCGCGATCTTTCATAACTCAACCTTTTTCTTAGATGTTTTCATCCATCATAATTCATAATTCATCTTTGCCTTTTTACCAGGTCAGCCAGCAGTTTCACCCTGCGGGATCGATAGTGCCGGGCGATTTCCATAAGTCTGGTCGGATCGAGTCCACGGAGATTTGCTGGGTCGATGCGGAGATCTTCCAGCAGATATTCGTGTAACTCCTTCTGAGTTGAAATACCGGCACCACGGTCGGCAATAATCCGGTCCGCCAGGGCCTTTTCCGGAATGGCGATCAGAAATGAACGGCCATCATCCAGTTCAACCTGGTCCATACCGGTACGAAATGCTTCCATTGGTATCATACGATACGAAAAGGCTCCAACCGGCGAATCGAAAGTCCGGGAGCGGCCGCAGGTTACCGAAGTTACCGTCTCAACCCGTTCCGGTGTCAGGCCGTGATAGTGCAGCGCGTATTCAAGGGATACATAGGACGGACCGTAGATAAGATTGGCAAGCAGTTCCCGGCAGAATGGCCTCCGGCGCAATGACTCACCGAGGATATAGAGCCCCTTCTTGACGCGGACGATATCCCCTTTGGCCAGCATGGAGGATATCTTCATCCGGGGTTGTGCATATCCGTGGATGGAGTCCAGAAGCGTCTGGTAGTCAAACTCCTCATAGGGAATGCTTTTGGTCAGCAGGCTGTTCGTCATGATCACAATCTCCGATGTGATTGTGATAATTTAGCAGATAGCAACATAGTATGTCTATAATTATTAGACTTACTATGTTGATTAACTGAGTATGAAGGAGAAAGAAAATACTTGATAAAAGCAGGTTCACTTTGCAATACCGCGAGTGCTGTTAGATGAAATGTAGTAGGTTATGCTCACTATGCCTTTAATATCCTGGCAAACGGTATCGTACGAATATTTTTAATAGGGAATTTGAACCTCGGATGATCAGAATTGAACCAGGCCAGCCCAAGATTACTTCCACCAGTCGGCAATATCTCACGGATTCCCGACGCAGGGTTCAAAGTGTTGAATCCGAAATCGCCCGCTTTCGCTGTTGTTCCATCCTGTATTGTTAGCGGATCGTTAATCGCACTACGAATCAGCTGATCAACGGCCAGCAGCTTATCCAGCCAGCCCATATCGATTGAGCTGAATTGTCCGATGCTCTGGCGTGCTTCACAGATGGTGTCATCATCTCCGGCAATCAGTTGAGCTGTAGCTACATAGAGCCGATTGGTATCAAAACGCTCAGTACGCTCTTCTGATGATTCATTGAATGGTTTTCTATCGGCGAAGGTAATACCGCTGTTCCAGGCAAGCCAGACAATCAGACCTTTCAGCCGTGCAAATTCATCATACTCGGACAACTGAATGGATTTGCCATCAAGACAGATGATAGATTTATCACCGTCATAGGCCACTTCAGCAATTTTGTTTTGCAGCTTACGCAACTCTTTTGCAGGAACAGCCGTCTGGCCAGCCGCTATCCATGGCACTTTCCCGTCGAGTCCGCGTAGAAGGCGTAAAGCAGATAATATACCTGCCATGATGACAACAAACTGCTCCATCTCCAGCCGCCCCTGTTTGAGTGCATCCAGTTTTTCACAGGCCATGCTGACAAGGGTACTGACTTTGTAATGGCAAACATCTAACGGATTTCTTGCTGGAGGGGTATCTGGATCTTTCACTGGTTTAACAGGTAACAGGGGCGATTCTTCCTCCTCATCATCTTTATCCTGCCATTCTTCTTCAGTGCGCCCCATCGCATCACGGTTTTCAAGTGCATCATCAAGGACAATAGGGCTTTCGTCGCGCAGATTGTAAAGTAGTACATCCAATAAATATGCAAGATCATCCGAACCACGTAATCTCTGCTTTCTCAGATGTTCCTGTTCCACAACCTCGTCCAGTCCGATGGAGAGCTCGGCCCCGTCCTTTTGTGCTGCGGGCGATTCATTATTTTTTCTCTGTGCAGGTGCGACAGTCGTACCCTTAGTAATGGCGACAGTATCACTGATTTTGATTATCTCCTTGATACAGTCTACGAAATGTTCAAGGTTGGGCATTCCCGTGGCAAGAGAGGACAATGCTTCATTGAAACGGCGCTGAGAGCTTGTTCTGGAGAGTCCCTCGATCTGTTTTACATGTTGAACCAGTACGGTAAATTGCCTGTCGAGTATGCAGATACGGAAGATAGACGGCTGGGAATGAAGTCCTTCTGTCGAAAGCACATACTCGCTACCAATCAGATGTGCCTGGCGTTTTACAGCCTGATCAGAACCAGTAACGACAATCTCGCACTCTACGGTTCCAGGGAGATTCTTACCCGGTACCTTGAGCTTGATATCACTGTCAGAGGCCAAGGCTATGATCACCTGAGATGTTTCAGAAGGTTGATCGGACTGCTCATCACGTTCCCAGTTCTCACTGATTTTCAGCCACTCGATCTCTTCGATTTCATCCATTAAATCAATTGCTAAGAGCCCAAGTTCCTCTGCCGCCTCTTTAGCCTCAACACCTTTACAGGCGAGCATCATTTCTACGTTTTGTGATATACCGGGTGCAAGCCATGCCGGATAGCTCGGGTTAGCACTGCCTACCGCCAGCACTGTTTCACCGTCTTCGCGTTGGATCAGTACAGATTTCGCATGCAGATAACCTGGCTTGTTATCCTTTTCAGTGGTGCCAAGCTTGGAACAATTATGAAACGAAACTCCCGGCAACTTCTTGTTCACCGGGAACTGCACGGTTTCCGGATCTATACCGATAAGCAATTCTTTAGGAGAAAGCTCATCTCGAACACGCTCAACAAATGACAGGTTGCTGTCGAAGAAAGCACCATTGATGGTTACACGTTGTATTGGCTCCGCTCCAATGAATTCAGTCAACTGCTGCCACAGAGCCGGTGTCTTGGAACCTGCAGACAGCACCCGGCATTGATTTGGTAACGTCCCAACGCTCTTTTGCAACCATGGAGCAAAATCCTGAACCTTCTTGACCATATCGATAATATGGCCAGGCAATACTTCTGACTGTGACTCAGCCCAGTCGAGGATGAACTGCCAGGCAGAGCTTAGTAGTGCTACGCCTTCAGCATCGTCTTCACCTTTACAGAGAATGACATTCGTCATCTCCCGATTGTAGCCGAAACCTGACAGCGTGAGGTTATGGCTGCCGACCAGCAGTGTTCCCTTCTTTTTACCAACCAGAAAAACGACTTTCGGATGAAACGCACCTGCAACCTTTATGGGAACCAGAGTGTAAAACCGTCCAGCTGATTGGGGAGGATGACGATCAACAGCAAGAGTCGCCTGTGAGGCATCCATCATCAGGACGTTGTGCCGAACGCCGCTACCCATCAGGTGCCGCAGGACAACGTCTTCGTAGAAGGGAAGATAGGAGTTGAATGTGGTGATCAGTGACGCTTCGTAGCCACCGTTTTTGATCTCGTTGAGAATTGAGATGCGCTCACTCATCGGCAGCCTCCATAAACTGTCTGCCGAAATCAGAAACTGTCCATACAGTGCCGTTTTTAACGAGTGCGCCAATATCTTTCAGGATTCGCAATGCCTGCCTGAAACGAGGTGATGTGAAGACCGCATCGGGGACGGATATGATTTCAAGGCCCTTGTCAGATGGTCTGATACGGAATGTGGACTGGGACTGTCCGCGTAATTTGCGTAAAGCCACCTTCAGATGGGTATGAATGCCCCACGTCGTGGCCAGCCAGCCGATCCACTCTCGCGTCGTCAGATTTCCCCATGTGCCGGCACTGTATTGATTAAATGTCTGTAGATTGATCGGGTATGCCTGTAGATAGTTTGGCGGGAAGACAAAGTCGCTATACCCTTCTTTAGTCTCCGGACGGCTTTGCAGGGCGATCAGGATCTTCATACTCGCCAGGAGTATGGCAGATCGTTTGGATACTACATCTTCACGACTTCCGCAGAGAGAGGCAATTCTACCTGCCAAATGAACTTCATGATTGTCGTTGGTCCAATCCTCCATTGTGGCAAGCCACGAACCGGATGTGCTGATCTGCGAAGTAACTGAAGCATTCAGAGCCAAAACAGGATCGAGATTTTCGACTTCCGGTGCCGCAAGAAACCAGCGGGCAAGGTCTTCAACCGAATGGAATCTTACGCCGGATTCTTCATAGGCATGGAGGATGACATAAAATATTCCCTGTACTGCCAGGGAGAGCAGCTCGTTTCGTTGATAAACCGCCCATTGCTGGCGGGTCTTTTCGAGGCGCTCAGGCAGCTGCCATTTTGACTTATCCGGGAAAGCGCCACTGTAGGTACATCCACGGAATGGCTCCATGTCGATGGCTACTCCGCATTGTGCCAAGCCATCTGCCAGTGATAGAAACATTCTCAACGAACGGCGGCGGGCCAGGGCGTCCTGATTTAAAAACTGTCCATCGCCAAAAAACAGCTCTGAAAGCTTGTTGTGTTCATCTGCGCTTGTATTCAATGCACATGGGCAAAATGAATGCAATTCGTCAAGCCGGGCAGCAGAGACTGTATCCTCGTCAACGGTTTTGAAGAATAGCTCACGCTTTACCGAACGATCAATAGTCTCGGCAACAGCTCCGCCAACCTCTCGGACAATTTTAATTCCGGCCAGAGAGTCACCGTCCATCATCTTTAGCTCGCGAAACACACCGAGATAATACTGTCCGAGTCCTCCCAGTTTGTTCTTGAAATACCGTGTCTTTCCCTCGCGGCACGCGAAGTCTGAGAGACGAACCGAATGTCCATCGCGGATTTTAGAGACAGGATCTGCCATGTTGCCGCTGCCTACGGTAGCAGCCGCGTGTTCATCCCGTTCGCCACCGGTTACTTTGGCATGCCGTTCGGCAATCAGGGTAAACAGACAGTCTGCTTTTCGGAAGAGATCGATGAAGGTCTCACCATAACGGTGGCCGTTCTTCTCAAGTGACCAGACAACCCACGGATAAAAGCTGTAGTAGCGGGCACGATCCGTGACGTTGGTAATGCCGGGAAGCATCTTGCCATAAAGGCTGATGCAGGGAGCTTGAACGGCCAGATGGTCAAGGCCTCCAATGGCATTGGGTGGTTTGACCCATGAAGTGGTTATGTCCACTATTTAATCCGCTTATACTTCATCTTCAAAGATGACTTAAACAAACGCCCAGTTCGCCAGACATTTGGTGTATCAGTAGATCGCTCAAAAATTCCTAGTGCAAGCATCTGATCAAGGCAACGTCTTACAGTAAGTTTATCAAGCTTGGTTCGCTTGGTTAAGTATTCCTCAATCTCATCAATTTTGAATGGAGTTTTTTGCGCAGTAAATGCATTGATCCAGTCATCCAGCTTTGCAAGGTTTGCTTCAGGTGTTTTTTGCTTAAAATCCAGTAAATACTGAAGTTCTTGACGAATTTGCCCCATATATTCATCAGAGGCTTGTTCATGCGCTTTTATCAGGTATTGCTGGTCAATTCGATTGTCAAGTAGCACCGCGATACCATTTTTTTCTCCTATAGCATTGAGTTCCGATAGGAAGCTATCGATAACACGGGGGTAATATGAAGCCCCTTGAGTAGAACTGTCAGCAAAATGAAGCCTCAAGAAAGTAGAAGTTAAAATATTGAATCGTGGCAGCTTGCTTGGAAAAATCTGCAGAAGTATCTGTTCACATTCCTGTTCTGAAACTTCTCCAAGTCGTATAGATTCGATAATCGATTGAATTTGGCTTATGGTATCTGGAAATGTAGTTTTGAAAAATTGTCGCTGTGGAAGTCGCGAAAGAAGAAAATTAAGAATCTTGCGATAATCCCAATAAAGGTCAATTTTCCTTCCATCTACCTGTTGTTCAAGATTTTGCACTCGCTGGCTTGCAAGGTCTGTTCTTAAAAACAGTTTCACTTCAACCTTTCCACTAAAGCGGTCATCAGATTGAATTGCGAGCATAAACTGGAACAGACTCTCAACGTATGAATATACATCTGAAGCCACGAAAGCAGTCTCGATGCCATCAATCAGAAAAACCCTTGATCCTTCCTTTGGTAGCACTTCAAAAACTTGCTGCCTTAACATCGAAATGTCAATCTTATTGGAAAGAATCATTGCCAGGCGGTCTCTCAGAGCACTTCTTTGTGTGTCGGCGCCTTGAAGAGCTGCCAATAATACGACCCACCACAATGCTTCGGGGGTGGTTTTGAACATTTCCTTTGCCTGGGAAAACTCCGCTTCTGCTGTGGTTATACCTTTCTGAATATCGCTGTTTGCATCAACAAGTAACGCTTCCCCAAGATTCTCCATAGCAAGTTGCTTTGCCAACCTTGTTTTACCTGTACCTTTTCGACCAAAGATGTACCTAAACGAGTTATTGAGCTGCCGTAATCTCAACAATGCTTCGGTTTGAATTAAATCTCCCTGGTCTATCGAGCCAATGCCACTGAGTTTATTCTTTTTGACCGGCAATTGGATTTCAAGTAAACGAGTTAATTCGCTAAGAACGGATTTAGTTCCCGAGCCAAGACTTGAATAGTCTGGAAGAGTTGTGGAGCGAAACGCCTGATCGTACGGCCAAAGTATCCAGTGATCCTCAATACTTGCCGGGTCACCCAGGTAGTCTTCATCTGGTTCCTCAGTGTCTGACAGAATAGATTTAGAAACAGCCTCACCAACAAGCCTGAGAAGCTCGTTGCGTTGTTGAGTGGTACGTCTACGGAATCCGTCTTCTGTTTCTTCATCAGGCTTAAATGAAATGACAAGACCTGGATTTAATGTATATGCAGCAAGTACTTTCCTGAATACTTCTTCCGCACCTTGCCATTGTCCATCCAGTTTTGCAAAAACAGCAACCGGACCTGGCAACGATTTCATCCAGGTCAAGGTTGTCATTGCCATGCCTGAGCGATGATCTACAAGAATGACATCGAATTTTTGTGCAAGAGCCCACTCTTTAATCCGGTCAATCGCTTCCAGCAGAATGCCTGGAACAAGGCTCGTCTGAAGAGCAAACGCCGAAAAATCAATATCGTATTTTGACTCTCTGGGGCGACAAGAAATAAGCCTTACTTCTCCGCCATCACGTCCCTGCAAGGCTGGTACAGCAATTACATTCTGGGTTTTATGCACAATGCCTAATAGTGATGCATTTAATCCTGTCTTGACGCCAAACATTACATCCAAAGATGGAGCCTCAATGTCTGCATCAAGCACCAACACACGAACACCTTCGTTGGCAAGTTTCTGTGCAAGAGATGCCATGACAGTTGATCTTCCTTGACCACCTTTATAGCCAAAAAAATGAGCGACGCTAATAGAAGGGACCGATGTTGCTATAAATTGATTATCAGTATCTTCAATAAAGGCACGCAACCAGTGTTCACCCCGATTTTCAAGTTTCTGTTGTGACGCTTCCCCTGGCGTCATCCACTGTAAGGTAAAGAAACAATCCGATGCTGTTTTTCTGACATCGGCTATAGTCACCTTCATTTTTTCACAGGCCAGAATTTCACGTTCTTCGTCATCAAGTCCTTCAAAATCAGGCGAGATGGTTCGAATGTAGGCATATGGGAAACGAAAAGCGTGTTCTGTTATTCCAACTTTGATCAATTTAGTAAGTAGCTCTTTGCCTGTCATATCGCTACCCCCTTTGCACGCAACTGGACAATAATTTCTTCAACAATATCAACTAGACTTTGAAGATGATTGTTTGTAGTGCCGCCGGTTCTGTCGTTTATATGGTGAGCATAACGTATGGTGGGATAATTATTCGGACTTACAGACGCTGTGTTGCCGGTTTGATCAGTACAAGGGATACTGGACAGTTTGAGTCTCAATTGCGCACTCAGCGAGGTCAGCCCAGCATCTGCGATATTATCTATCATTTGAGGCACATCATGCCCTCTTTGCCAAGTGGCTCCATGATCCTTTAGCGCAAGCTCAGTTGCCACCAGTTGGCAATACGCTGAAAGTAGCGGCTGGCCGGAAGATTTTGCTGCAAGAAATGCTGATCTGTTTACCGCATGAGGCATATCATCTCTCCATAATTACAATATGTTTCAGTCTCGTTATATTCAAAAACATAAAAAAAGCAACAAACTTCACCCAAACAGCCCCGGTTCATCCGCCGCTGCCTTCTTCCCCTTTGCACCTTTCCCTTTACCAGCCTTCTCAGCCTTTGCTGGCAACTTGGCCTTTTCCTCTGCTGCCCGCTGGTGGTTGAGGGCGAGGAGACGCTTCAGGAGTTCCTTGCGGGCTTCGGGGGAGATGGTGTAGCGGACACGGTCGTTTTCGGGAAGGGTTTCGACTTCGTGGAAGTCGTGGCCGAGGTTGAGATCGGTCCATCCGTAGGCGGCAAGGACGGCTTCGTCAAGTTCGCGGTGGAGTTTACGGAGTTCGAGGATGCCCTGATAACCGACTTCAGCCTCTTCCGGTTTGCCGCTGACCTTGGCGGCGATGGCGGGGGTGAGGTCGCGGTTGTGGAAAAGGTTGTAGATGTCTGTAAGGCCGAGCCATAGGCGGAGCATGAGGGCACGACGGTGTTCGTGGTAGCGTTCTCCGATGGCCTGTAATATAGGGTTGTCTTTCTGTAATAGCTCTTCTGGGAAGGGGTATGTTTCAAAACAATCACTTGGAGCATAGTTGATTGTCGAACTCCCCAGTGTTGAACTATATCTGCATGCCCAATAATTGTGAATGTTTGATTGTAATACTGCAAATGTTGCATAACTTTCCTGAGATATAATCACAAGTTTGTCATGAAACACCTGTCGGCGAGGAACGAATATGAAACTCACATATTTCGATACACGTGGGGCAACCAACACTCTGTCAAAGCTAGTAGCCAAGTTGGAAAGACGGGTGTTCAGCATCTCAACCCCGGCAGCGGGGCTGGACATGACGCCGCGTAGTAAAGCCAGAGCGGTCCAATATTGTATTTTGCGCTGTCCCGCCTTGCCCGGATCAACAGATATTAGCTGTTTGGCAAAATCAAGCATCTCTTCAAAGAGGTTTCGATACCCCAAAGACAAGGAATAATCAGCCTCAAAGGCATCACGGTTCGGGAAGGGAGTATCTTCCCCCATCCACTTTTCCACGTCACCCCTCTTGCGTTGGATAAAATGGCGGGCCAGATCGCGGCGTTGATTTTGCGAAGAGTTCGGAAGATCCAATGTCTCGAACTCCGGCTGCAAAAGACCAAGCAGTGAATGGAACTCCTCCGGTTTGCCGCTGTGCGGGGTAGCTGTGAGCAGAATCATCTGCTGATGGGCTTTCTTGGCCAGGCGGCTGATCAGGTGGTAGCGCTGCTGCTGGCTGGCTGAAGCCCCGGCTGGACGTGTGCAGGTGTGAGCCTCATCAATGATCACCAACTCCGGACACTGTTCAACAAACACGTCACGGCGATTATCGGATTTGATGAAGTCGATGCTGATGACCTGAAAAGGGTAGTAGTCATAAACGCTGGTATCACCCTGAATCTGGCGGTCAAGACGGGCCTGGGTGTTGGAACGGATGATTACCGCTTCAATATCCAGCTTGTCTCTGATTTCGTTCTGCCACTGTTCACACAGATGCGGCAGACAGATAACTGCAAAGCGCTGGATCTTGCGTCGCTCCAGCAGCTCTTTGGCTATCAGGAGCGCTTCGATAGTTTTACCAACGCCAACATCATCAGCTACCAATAAGCGGACAGAATCCTGACGCAAGGCCATGATGAGCGGAACCATCTGATATGAACGGGGGCGGAATGAAAGTTTAGCCAGACAGCGGAACGGACCAGCGCCATTACGGAAAGCCAGACGTGCTGAATCGTAGAGCAAGCGTGCGGTGCTGATGTCACCAAGATCATCTTTACCAGGAGGGAGGAAAACCGTTTCCTGAGGTTTATCGGCAGGGATGTTTAGTGGCAGATAGATACCTGCAATTTCATCATCTGAGCCACCAAGAGGTTTAACGACCAATAGATCGGGATCAACCGAGGGCAGCACAATCCAGTCGCGCCCTCGTAAAGAGACCAGTTTACCTGGCTGGTAGGTTGTATTCATCGTACCTTCCGGAAGATATCGGGTCTCGCGGCCACGATTTCAGCCAAGTTGTCCCGGTAGTGGTAAACCCATACTTCATCGCCCATGGCCATGATGGCCTGGCGTTTTTCATGATCATCTTCTTTTACGAGCAAATCATCATGAGGCGTGCCGTCACAGAAAACCCATATACGTGGCTCATAGTAGAAATCTGGCTGGACATAGAGACCTTCAACCCTTTTCTGTGCTGCGTCGGGCAGACGGAGACCGTTTGCAAAGAGGTGATCTATGAACCGGCGCTCCGTTGATGAGTTTGGATCTATGTTGCGCAGCAGGGCCTGGTAGTGTTCATCGTAACTGCCGAAGTCCTGATTTGACTGAATTTCTATAATGCACAGCAGCAGCTTTTCCAGAGCATCTTTGATCAGATGACGGTCGATGATCTTGTGATCGCGCTGATTATAATAGCTGAGCAGGTCATCATAGGAAGCTGGTCCCTTATAATCGGGATCATCATAGCGGCAGATTGCATAAGCCTGCTCGATCACTTTATGGAAGGCATGGATGTTTTCAACAAACTGGGAAAGAATACCAAGACTACCCTCAGCCGACTCGTACAGCAGAATGTTGGGCGCTTCTGGATCACCCATGGTGACTACGCCAATTTCACTTGGTTCTACCTGGAAGACCGTCTCGATAGCCCGCTTTAGGGCATGCTGCAGCGTGATAACACCTTCAGGCTTGAGCCCCAGCGGTTGAATCGGCTCGATATAGAGAGCATCGGCCAGGTTCGAGGTCATGAGCTTTACACGGCGATACGGTTCGGTAATATGGCTACCTTCTTCAGGTACGGAGCTGCTCCAGTCGCCTGAAACCATACCGATGGGGAAACCTTCTGCTTCCTGCGCCCGCCACTTCATATTGATATGGACAAGCCGTGCTGCCGGAATATAGCGAATGTTGAGCAGCTCGTTTTCGCTTGAGTGAACGATCGCTTTTCGTACCCGCTCAATCTGACCGCCATCGACGGAGAAGTACGTTTTAATATCGAAGCCCTTGGATACACGTTCCTCTTCTTCACAGGATATCCGATCGATCTCTCTTGCGCGGGATTCAGTCATTTCGAGCAAATCATGGATATGCAGTTTGTTGGCGTTGTCGCCGAGGGAAAGTCCAGAGAATGGACAGAACTCCAGATCCTTTTGATCTGCTGGCAGGAAGTATCCTGCTTTTGTGCTGATCTTGGCTTCTGTGAGAGCCGATTCGGCATCCTGAAGAACCAGCTGGCAAATCTGAAACTTGCGGCCATTGTGGTAGATGATGTTTTCAGGGCCGAACTCCCGAAGGGCAATTGATCGTGGACGAGAGACAAATTCACCCTGAGAGTCTCCTGTTGGCAGGAAAACACGCAGTGGGAGACGGGTGAAGTTGTAGCCCGGCAGGAATCCTTCCGATGCCAGATAGCGGTATGGATAGAACTCCGACAGTTCCGTTGATCGTCCGGAAAGGTCGTTACGCAACAGGTCAAGTTGGCGGGTTGCCTGATCCTGATGGCGTTTATACTTTTTGTATTCATCGCTGCCTAGACTGAGAGTGCCGCTTTCAATTTTCTGGGTAGCTTTGGTTAGAATTGTACGTGCGGAACGGTACAGCCTGCGCCACCGATTCAGAGAGTCATCAAGGTTATCGACTATCTTTGACAGGTTCTGATCTATCCATTGTTCCGAATACCAGGTAGCAGCCTTCACTTCCAATTGATCGTCGAAATCACGAATAACTCTCTTGAACGTTGCCTTCAATCGGTCGAATTGTGCCGGATTTATTGCCAGACCAGCTTTAACGCTTGCAGCCAGGGGCATGGTGTCATTGTCGTCTGTAATCAGTCGCATGATGGATGGTTTGGCACCACCAACATCGTCTATACCGGGGAGGCCGATTTCAGAAGCAACCATTGCATTGAGGTGGGACAGCAGCAGCTCTTTGTTACAGAGGTCGAGACGCGGAGCCATTACTGTACCTGCCACCAATTCCCGTTGTTCCTTGAAGTAGTGGCGGTCATGAGGAGCATAACTGGAACAGTAGGTAAAAATCAGGGCACCCTGACCGCTACGACCGGCACGTCCGGAACGTTGAGCATAGTTGGCCGGATTGGGCGGCGCATTACGCAGATGAACCACGCTGAGAGATCCGATATCCACACCAAGTTCCATAGTTGGAGAACAGAACAGTGCACTGACTGATTGGGATCGGATCTTTGATTCATCCAGTTTTGTCTTGGCATCATCCAGGAACCATTCGGCCCGGAAACGATCTTCACGATCCAGGCGAGTATCAGTATTCAGCTGCCCGGTGTGATCTTCGCCACGGAACCGCTTCATAGTTGAGAAATCACGCTGGTACAAGTCTTTAAAGAACTCATTGGGTTTTGGAGCCAGTTCTTTGTAGGAGCGCCGTTTGATGACATCTGCCTTAACTGTTGTGCCATCTCCAGCTTTCCAGATGATGCTTTCCAATCGGAGGCGATAGATCTTCACGTCTTCATTCTGCTCGCTTCGTGCCGGGAACGATTTCAGATAGTCAGCCTGCTCAAGCATATCCATGGTCTGGAGGATAAGTTCACGATACCCATCCCGCTTGAGGTCAATATCAAGCTCTCTCTTTTTTACGTACTGCTTGATGAATTTTCCAAGAGAGCTTGCTGGCCCCATGCTTTTGGTGAAGAGTCTCGCATTTTTGTTGAGAGTATCGAAACGGATGTAATACGGCTCTTTGAACTTCTCATTGCGATCAAGTGTCCAGGGACGCTTGAGCAATTCACCAAAGAGCTTTTCATTTTCCTTGAGCTTGGATTGAGTGAGGTAATTTTCACTATGGATAGCGAATTCAAGCCGGAAGAAATCAAGGATTGTGCTGATCAACTCTTTACGCTCTGTTTGATCAAGTGCTCCAAACAGCGGCGACACCTCCCAGAATTTATCTGAGGCAGCAATCTCATCCATATCCTGATATTCGATTGTCAGCAGAGCACACTGTTCGAGGTTTGGGAGCACCACCCGCCAACTGCGGCGCAGGTCAGCCACTGCACGATAAAAAAGAAAATCCTGGAGTGCTTGTTCGTATTTGCGTCGAATCGGTGCCAGGGCAGGCTCCTGATTCACATTGGCAAATTCAAGGAATGGTAGTCTCAGTGCCTTGAATACCGACTCACCAATGGTGGCAAAGTTTAGAGTGCCACCGGAGGCTTGTTCCAATGACTTATGAATTCCAGCACGCAGTCTGACTACCTGGACAAAATCGTTGAAGTGGCCTGCCTGAAGTGCTGCATCCTGACGATTATCAGTAAAGCTGAGCAGCTTCTGGTCTTTGACAGAATAACCGGCATCATTAAGGCGATTGAGGATGGAAAAAGCGGTAATGGTAGTGGAGGTGCTGCGCCCTTCGCTGCCAAGCTTGGTGAGTTTTGTACCTTCGTTGGTTTTGGTGTCAAAGAACACACCGGCAGTTGGATCGAACAGCAGTGGCGCTTTCATGAACCAACCCCACCATTTCATCTCCTTTGTTTCAGAACAGTTCCCGTATTCATCAAACCAGAGCTTAATTGGGAAGTACGGCTTTTTCTTGCTGTCTACGACAACGCCCGATTTTGTTGCACGAAACCAGGATTCAGGCAGCATCTCTGCATCTTCGGTAAGATCCCAGAGATCATCACCGACAAACAGATAACCGTCATTGGTTTCCTCGTCATCGGTTGTCTCTCTGAATTCCCGTGGTTCAAGCTGATCTCCTGAGCGTGATACACAGAGAAAAGCATGGCCACTGGCACGGCTGAATACGTTGGGGAAGATCGGTTTTTTGTCCGCATCATCTTCCTTATACATGCCAGGTTCAAGACTGATGAAGCGGTTATCATTCTGATCAAGTGTAGTGTAGACCGAGCCGGTCTGGGATATGAATTGATGCAATTTGAATGGGAGCAACGTATAGCGCTGACCGGATTCTTGCAGCCTGACATTTGCTATACTGATCCACTGAAGCAGTTCTTGGAGAAATGTTCGGCAAGTCTCTGTTGACATACCTGATTCTTCAGCCAGTTCCTGGGCGATCTCGACCAGCTGTCTTGGCTTCCCGCGCACGAGAATTCCTTCTCGAACACCAAGGGCAACCTTATTCTCCAGCCAGATTGCAACAGGATGCACCTTCAGTTTTTCTATTGAATCGTCCTGGTTGATGCCATCGGAAATTGCATCAGCCAGTTTATTTTTGGGAGGAATGATCCCTTCTGAAGAGAGTGAACGGGTTAATTTTTCATTCACTACCTGGGCTGCAGTAAAGGTGCGCCCGAACAACTTGGTGGCGACACCGGCAACTTCAGCCTTCTGATCGGCAAGATTGCCTGATGCATCGGAAACCATTGTTGCGGAAGTACCAATACTGATTACTTGCTGGGCACAATTGGAACGAATACGCCTGATCAGCATGGCAACATCTGCACCCTGACGGCCACGATAGGTATGCAGTTCGTCAAAGACCAGGAAACGAAGGTTTTCGTAGATACCATCGCGGATAGTGCGTTCACGTACTCGGGTCAGTAGCAGTTCCAGCATCATGTAATTGGTAAGCAGGATTTGAGGCGGATTCTCCCGCATTTTGGCACGTACATCTTCTTCTTCCTGGCCGGTGTACTGGCCGAATGAAATGGGGAACTCCTTACCAGTAGCATCTTTGTAATTATCTTTATAACGGGTGAACTCCTCAAACTGCGAATTGATGAGGGCATTCATGGGGTAAACCACAACAGCGGTTACTCCTTTGGAGCCTGGGTTTGATAGCAGGTGGTGGAAGATCGAGCCAATGTAGGTGAGTGATTTACCCGAACCGGTACCGGAAGTAACGATGAAGTCTTTACCGGCAGTACCAAGACGGATCGCCTCAACTTGGTGATGGTAGAGTTTATAGCCTTTGAAGATGTCGCGAATATCGGGATGGAGTGTGCCGGATGTAGCAAGGTCTTCGAGGCTGCCGAACATCTCAAATGATGGGTTAAACTGAAGGAGTGGTTCTGGCCAAAGCTTGCCGCGATTAAGCTCACGATTGACAACCTTGCGGATCTCAGGATCTGCTATGGAGATGAAGCTGCGAATGTAGGAAGAGTAGTCACCGACGATATCAGCGTGAGTCTGAAAAACGTTCATATGAAAAAGCCTTTGGGAAAATTTAAATAGCCCACTAAACCAATGCAAATTCAATAAAAAAGCCGCCCGTCAGCACTTAGCAGACAATGCGGCTTTTAATACCACTGATATTCCTGAAGGGCACCGAGCCCATAGTCTCACCCTCCATAAAAGCATGAAATTACGACAAGTTAATACATCTTTTCCCCTCAGATGTCAAACGATATGCCAAACCGGATTAGCTAGACCAATCAGCATACCCTGTCCTATTAGGACAGGGTGCTGCAACACGCTGATATAATGGCTTTTTGTGCGTAAAATTGAGTTGACAATCAATTTGAAGCTGGTCAAACTGATTCTGGATTCCTGGTAAATTCAGACTGTCGAGAAAGGAGGGGTATGTGGTGGGACAAAAATTCAATGCTTTCGTGATATCGATTTTTTGGAGCGTAGTCCACGGCAAATTGGTGGACGATGGCATCTGTCACACCCCAGGCAGTAAGCCAGATGAAGAAACCGGCGATAATTCCCACCGCCTTGCCAATCAGCGGCGTGGGTATGAAGAGCGCCAGGAACGGCAGCAGTCCGACAGCAATAGCCGTGAGCGCCGCCTTCAGGATTGGCAACCATTCGTTGGCCGACTTCATGGCGCCGGAAGCACTCAGTAGAAACTGGTAATTGGTGGCACCGGCAGCATTACCGCTTCTAAATATCTCCTCCAACCGTTGTGAGACGTAGGCCTGCTTCAGAAAGTCGTCAATACTCGCCGCTCCCAGCCCGGTCCCGGAATTGACATTGTTCAGTACCGTCTTGCACTGGATCATGGCAGCAGCATCGGTCACATCATAACCAAGATTGGCGCAGACCGACTGGATGTTCTTGTCGAGACTAGCCGGAGTAAGCGCCGCTTTGATGCTGGTCCAGGAATCGGTACAGGTGAGAGCCTGCCCCTGCGGATTGGCAGCGTTGTAGTAGACCGTCCAGATGGCCGGATTGACCGCCTTGTCCAGGGAACCGACAAAGTTGGTGGTCGTTTTCCGGAGTTCATCCACGGTCAGGTTGGCATTGGGATTCATCAGGGCGTATGAGACACAATCCTTGACATATCGGCGCATGGAAGCATCCAGGTTGCTGTCCACCGCCGACAGGGGGATGCTGGTGAGCTGGGCCAGTCCCAGGAATCCTTTCCCGCCCGCCTGGCTCTGATAGTTCAGCGGATCACCGGCGGTTGTAACGATATCCACCAGCCCTCGCTCGATCTTGTTGAGGATACCGGCCACGGCCACCACGCCATC
>Ga0172367_10004130_pt1 | contig 18291 bp, 34 predicted proteins | sample Lak10m_FD_114542 | JGI IMG/M metagenome (GOLD analysis project Ga0172367, IMG submission 114542) | Freshwater microbial communities from Kabuno Bay, South-Kivu, Congo - kab_022012_10m | ecosystem: Environmental > Aquatic > Freshwater > Lake | place: Democratic Republic of the Congo: South-Kivu...
AAGCATGTAGTTAAAATGATATTAGAAACAGGTCAGATGTTATCAACAGCATATCAAAGACACTGTGGTATTCATGATGATTTATATAAACCTGCATATCAAAAACACCCTATGACTATATGGGTAGGCAATTCATTATCAAATTATTCATGGTCATTAGACTTACTAGGATTTTTACTTAATCAATATAGACACAGATACAATAACAAAACACACAGCACAGGTCGCATATTAAATAAATTAATTTCATTACACAATAATGTAAAAGATAAATTTGAATACCAAAGTTTTTTAATACCACCATTATGTATGCCAAATAAATACAAGACAGAAAGCTATGTCATGTCATATAGAAATTATTATGTGGGAGAGAAAAAAATATTTGCAAGGTACACATCAGTTGACACACCAGATTTTATGTGCTAATATAGCCAAACTTTAAAGGAGAAACACATGTCACTACAATGTATAGAATGCAACTCAACTAATATTGATTACTTGCCAAATGTTGATGGCAATTCATGGGTTAATATTACTTATAAACAAGACGACAAAGGAGTATGGAAAGCAATACTTAAAGGGGAAAGGTCAGTAAGCCTTGATAAAGAAATGACTGGAGATGTAGATGTATCTTTAATAAATACTAAAGATATATTTTACAATGATGGTAATGCTTTTTTCTTTTGTAATGATTGCAAGATTGAATTTGACTCAAGGTCTTTATGAAACAAACAATTAAAGAACTACAAAAACAGGTAGGAACACTATCTAATACAAGTAAAATGCCTGCATATTCTTTTGGAATATCAGCAAAGAAATGTAATGTAGGTAGTAAGTTAGCAAAGATAGAAGGCACAGTATGTCATGGTTGCTATGCACTCAAAGGATTCTATGTTATGCACAGTGTTAAACTAGCACATGAAAAAAGACTACAGGCTATGAATGAGCCTTATTGGGTTGATGCTATGACAATGCTAATCAAATTAAGATACCAAAGACTACCAGATAAAAAGAAATACTTTAGGTGGTTTGATTCTGGAGATATACAATCACTAGAACATTTACAAAAGATTATACAGGTATGTAAGAACACACCAAATATAAAACATTGGATACCAACAAGAGAGTATGGAGTACTGGCACAGATTAAAGAAGATGACCTACCACCTAATTTAATTATTAGAGCATCAGCAATTAAAATAAATGGAGAGCCACCAACATTTTGGAAATGGACAAGTGCAGTCCATACTGATAAGACACAATACAAAGCATGCCCTGCATTAAAACAAGATGGAGAGTGTAGAGATTGTAGAGCATGTTGGAATAGAAATAATATAACCATATCATATGAGCAACACTAAATATACAGGTCATGAGAATGCACCAAACTGGACTGACAAGAGTGAATGGAACTCTTGGTTTAAGGCATTTTGTGAATTACATTTTAAAGATAGACGACAGAATAACTTTGATGTAGTATTTAATGATGTTGTTAAACTTATAAAAGATAATGACAATGATAAATCTAAAAGAGTCAAAGGCATAAAGCCAAGAGTATTAATAAGATTAGTAAAAGAAAGACTAGGTTTGACTACTGCTGTAGTTAGTCGTGCTATAAGAAAACTAATAGCACAAGGCATATTACAAAAGCATAGACAAACACAATCTTTATTGCTAATAATAAAGGGACATTACTGGAATAGTTATGTCAAACAATAACAACAAGGAGAACATATGCAATATGAACAAGTAGAATACATTGGGGACTTATCTGAAAAGGTAATTGAAGATTATAAATCTGGTATATTTACTACAATAGATGGAACTTATATACACCCAGATAAGATTGTAAAATTTTTTAAGAGAGAAGCTGTTGCTCAAGGTTTTACAGATGACTTAATAGAAAATACAGCAGAAGAACTTTATCTTGTACTTGAAGCACACATTGAGGAAGAAAGGAATAACTATTAAATATGACTAAAAAACAAAGTGTATTTGATAAACAAATACTAAAACTTATAAAAAAATATAGACAAAAATTTAACTGGAATGGTAAAAGAAGAAAACAAAATGGAAAATAAAATAAAAAATATGTTAGACTACGCACACTTTAATCCAGAAGATTATCAACCATCTTTTTTTAGAGATACATTAGTTCAATGTGCAAAAGATATTTATGAAATGTATCTTAATGGTAATATAAAACCACCAACAACAGAGTCAGTAAAGGAAGCCTTTCATGATTTAGTATCAAATTATTTACAAGGTGCACCATATGAAGATGTAAATTATTTAACCATACTAGATGATTTAGCATTATTTGTTGATGAAAATAATATAAAATTAAAAAGCAAATCAGTTGATACAAAAGCATTTGGAAGACACATTGATGGTTTTAAAGGTGTATCATTAACATACGATAATAACGAAGAAGAAAAAGAATACACAGTTTTTGGCACTAAAATATAGTTAGACTTGACTTAAGCAATATTTTATGCTAGAGAACTGTCATGAAAAAAATCAAAGTTAAACTAAGTATTTATGGTTGGGTTGGTGAAATAACAACAGAAGTGCAATCACTTACTGTTGAAGATGTAGAAAATAAAATAGCAGAAGAACTAAATAAAAATAATATTAATTTGACTTATGAAAATCTTTATAACAAAAGAAAAATCTTTATAACATACGAGGAAATACATTGAACTATCAACAGCAATTAGAAGTAGTACAAAATTTATTAATACAATATGATTCTGAAGTCAGAATAGACTGTCCATTTTGTAGCCACAAAAATACATTTGTAGTTAAAAATGATGATGGCACTTTGTATTGGTATTGTTTTCATGCTTCATGTTCAGCAAGGGGTAAGCAAGAGAATAAATTATCAATGCAGAAAGTATATAAAACATTTAATACAGAAGAAGTAAAAGAATCTGATAAGTTTGTGATACCAGATAGTTTTAAATCTATTCATTCAAATGAAAAGGCATTAGATTATTTACATAAAAATAATTGTTGGGAAGCTATGTCTTGGGGTAGGGCAGAATTTAGATATGATGTAAGGCAGAATAGAGTTGTATTTTTAATTAAAGATTATGATAATATACGAGGTGCTATTGGTAGAGGACTTAATTCAAAAGTATATCCTAAATGGTATATCTATGGAAGTAAGGACTACCCATTTAAATGTGGAGAGGGAGAAGATATTGTTTTAGTTGAAGACTGTGCATCAGCATGTGCTGTATCAAATGTAATGATTGGCATGGCTTTAATGGGAACAAGTTATCAAGATAAATTTACACCACATATTCCAAAGTATAGAAATCTTTATGTGGCTCTTGATAGAGATGCAACAAAGAAATCTTATGATATAGCAAACTATTTAAGGTCTATAGGATTTGACAATGTAAAAGTAAAAATGTTAGAAGATGATTTAAAATACTACTCAACTGATGAAATAAGAAAGGTGTTCTATGATTGAAAAACAAATGATTAAGTTATTATTAAACAAAAACTTTTATGATAAATATAAAGGTACAATATCAAGAAATATATTTGATGGAAACATTGGCTCACTCTTTGATACAATAAAGAAAGCACATGACAAATATGAATCTGATATTAAAATTGATGATTTATATAGCCTACATACAAAGGTATACAACCCTGCATTGACAAGGGCAATGAGAGAAACCTTTAGTGAATTAATAGAAGACATTAAAGTTGTTGAAACTCCAAACGAAGAAGTAGCTAAAGATATAATCAAAGTAATGCGTGATAGAGATATTGCACAGCAAATTGCTGTAGAGGCTACAGAAATATATAATGGAAAACCAGCACAGTTTAATCTTATATCAAATATAATTGATACTTATAAAAAAGAATTACCTGTTGAACAAATAGATGCAGTTACAAATAATATTGGAGAATTATTAAATCAATTAAATATTACTACTAAATGGAAATTTAATTTAAAAGCATTAAAAGATAATGTTGGTGGTATAGGAAATGGAAACTTAATGATTGTATTTGCAAGACCAGAAACAGGAAAGACTGCATTTTGGGTAAGCCTTGTTGCATCACCAGATGGTTTTGCAGAACAAGGTGCAAAGGTACATGCGTTTATTAACGAGGAACCTGCTGTAAGAACACAAATGAGAGCCATCAATTGTTATACTGGATATACTAAAGAACAAATTATAGATAACATTGAGTTAGCACATAAGGACTGGACTAAAATAAAAGACAATATTAAAATGCTTGATGTAGTTGATTGGTCTATTGAAGACATAGATGCACATTGTGAAAAGCATAAGCCAGATATAGTTATCATTGACCAACTTGACAAGATAAATATTTCTGGTACATTTGCAAGGACTGATGAAAAATTAAGAGCAATCTATACAGGTGCAAGAGAGATAGCTAAAAGGAGAAACTGCTGTGTCATAGCTATATCACAGGCATCAGCAGATGCACATAATAGAAACAGTATATCATTTGATATGATGGAAAATTCTAAAACAGGTAAGGCTGCAGAAGCAGATTTAATTATAGGTATAGGTAAACACTCAATGGAAAGAGACCCAGAAGATTTACATAGAAGTTTATGTATAAGTAAAAATAAAATTAATGGGTATCATGGGGAGCCTAACTGTAGAATTAATAAACAACTAAGTAGATACGAAGATTAACTGAAAGGCAAACATGATAACAACACTTGATATAGAAACTACATTTCAAAAAACAGAAGATGGAAAAATGGATCCACTTCCGTTTAATCCTAAAAACTATTTAGTTAGTGTAGGAATTAATGATAAATATTTTTTTATAAAGCATAGCCAAAGAGTTGATGAGAATGCACATAAAGAAATACAATCTATACTAGACAAGACTACATTATTAATTGGGCATAACTTAAAGTTTGATTTAACTTGGTTATTAGAATCTGGTTTTAATTATAATGGTAAAGTCTATGATACAATGATAGCTGAATATGTTTTATCTAGAGGATTAAGAAGAGGTATATCTTTAGATGCTACATGTAAGAGAAGAAAGATTGGTAAAAAAGATTCTTCAATTGAAGATTATTATGACAAGGGAATATCTTTTGAAAATATACCAGTAAATATAGTTGAAGAATATGGTAGACATGATGTTTTAATTACTAAAAAATTATTTGATTCCCAAATGCAGGATTTTAAATTGGACAAAGACAAAGGTTTAATTAAAACAATTAAGATGATGAATGATTTTCTTTTAGTATTAATTGATATGGAACGAAATGGAATTCATGTAGATATACTATCACTAGCTGATGTTGAAAAACAATACCGAGCAGAGTTTGCATATCTAAAACAAAAGATTGATATGGCTATCTTTGAAAAAATGGGAGATACTAAAATTAATCCATCAAGTACTGAACAACTATCATGGTTAATCTATTCAAGAAAAGTTAGAGATAAAAATAAATGGAAAGATATATTTAATATTGGTGTTGATGAAAGAACTGGTAAAACTAGAAGAAGACCACAGTATTCTATAAATCAAATTAATAATTTAATTAAGGCACACACAGATGTTATCTATAAAACAAGTGCATCACAATGCACAGGTTGTCATGGTAAAGGTGTAATTAAAAAAATAAAAAAAGATGGAAGTGAGTTTAAGAACTACACTAAATGTTCCGAATGTGATGGTGATGGTTTAGTTTATTCACAGCTAGGTAAGGTTGCAGGATTTATGCAGAAACCAAAGTCAGTATATGATATTGCTGATGGTGGATTTAGGACTGACAGAACTACATTAGAAAAACTTGCAACTAAAAGTGAGGGAGATTTAAAAGAATTCATTACAGCTATTGTAAGATACAATGCAGTTGAAACTTATCTTAATACTTTTGTTGAGGGTATTAAATCATTTACAAATGAAAAGGGATTATTACATCCAAAGTTTATGCAGTGTGTTACAGCAACAGGAAGATTATCTAGTCGTGACCCCAACTTTCAAAACCAACCTAGAGCAAAAACATTTCCTATTCGTAAAGTAATTAAATCTAGATTTGAAAATGGTAAGATACTTGAAATAGATTTTGCACAATTAGAATTTCGTACTGCTGTATTTCTTGCACAAGATATACAGGGCATGGAAGATATTAAAAATAAAATTGATGTGCATCAATACTCAGCAGATATTATTGGAGTATCTAGGCAAGATGCAAAGGCACATACATTTAAACCTCTATATGGTGGTGTAACTGGAACTGAAAATGAAAAGAAATATTATTCTGAGTTCTTAAAAAAATATAAACAGATTGCACAATGGCATGATAAATTACAAACAGAAGCCATTAAATATAAAGTTATAAAAATACCAACAGGTAGAGAATATGCCTTTCCATATGCAGAAAGAATGCCTTGGGGTGGCTCTAGTTATGGAACACAAATTAAAAACTATCCAGTACAGGGGTTTGCAACAGCAGATATTGTACCATTGGCTTGTATAAAAATATATAATCTAATGAAAAAAGATAAAGTAAAAAGTTTACTAATCAACACAGTCCATGATTCTATTGTGGCTGATGTTTATCCTGGAGAAGAAGCTGTGATGAGTAATATATTTAAACAGGGTGCAGCATCTGTAATACCTGGTATGCAGGAGTATTATGGAATTAACTTTAATGTTCCACTTGATTGTGAATTAAAAATTGGAACTAACTGGCTAGAGATGGAGGAAACGCATGGCTAAAACAAATGCAGAAAAAAATGTACGCAAATGGTTTGATGACAAAGTTACTGTCATGACATTTGGTAATGATAAATCTATGGATAAAAAATTAAAAAAAGCAATACAAGATAGATTTATTAAAAAAATAAAAGGAGAAGTATAATGGTAGAAGTACTAGAAACACTAGATGATTTTGAAGATGAAAGCTATGGTGCTTATCTTGATTATCAACAATTGATATCAGAGTTTGGTGACTTGCCAAGCAAACTATATTTAAATGTAAATCATCCACATTTTCATGATATGATATATTATGCTAAAACAGATAACGTGGAAGTAATAACAACCAATGGAGTAACAAAAGTATGTTAGATATTATATTACAAGTGTTTTTGATTATATTATTATGTGTTTGGATACTTAATTTTTTTTCTAAGAACACTTGACTTTAACTAAAAAATATGGTATACAATTATTACAAACTCAAAAATAAGGAGTAAAATATAAATGGAAAATCAAGTAGTAAATATTAAATCAATGTCTATTGACCAAATTAAAAAAGCAATAGGTCAAGATACTGGTTCTGAAAATAAAAATAATATTCCTAGATTATCAATCAATAGGAATCCAGATGACGAACAAGGTAATACTTTACCTGTTGGCAGTTTTATGGTGTATGACCCAAGCCTAAATGAAAATGTTTATGGTAAACCTGTTACTGTAAGACCATTCATTAGTGCTATGCAATACATGCACTTTGAGCCAGAAAAAGGTGAGTATGTTAATAGGTCTATTATCTTTAAAAATTGGAAAGAGGAAGCACTAGATATCTTAGGTGGTACAAAGTGTGGTAAACTTCCATACAAAGATAGAGATAAACTATCTCCAGAAGTTCTTGCTGAACAAAGAAAGATTAGATGTTATAAATTAATTTATGGTCTAATATCTTTTAAAGGTAAACTTGCAAAGGGAACTGACCATACTGTAGAAAACTTGCCTATTATTTGGAGAGTAACTGGAACAAGTTATAATCCAGTAACAGAAGCTATTGAATCTATCAGTCAAAGAAATAAATTAATGTATGCGTGTACATTAACTGTAGATACAAAGCGACAAAAAAAAGGTGGAAATACTTTTTATACACCAGATATAAAAGTTAATACAGAAGCTAATCTAAAATTAACTGAAGATGATTTGGCTACAATACAAGTATTTCAAGAGTCAATTACAAAAGAAAATAATGAAGTAGTTGCCCTATGGAAAACTGCAAAAGATAAAAAATATACTAACGGCGATGCAAGTTCAGCTAAACTTGTTGAGCAATTGGATGCAGAGGAATCTGACCCAGTAGAAATATTTAAATCATAATGAATACAATTCTCCATAAAGTACAACTATATCTTGATAAGGTTGCTAAACAACCAGTACAAATATCAGAAGAACTGGTTGAGGAATTTGGTGAGGCATGTAAATCTGCATTGCGTAAACAATTTGCAGAAGAACGATCAAACAAATTTCAAATTCGTATGAGTAATATTGGTAGACCATTGTGCCAATTACAAATGGAATCTAAAAATATTAAAGGCGAGGGGCAATCTTATAGTACAAAGATGAGAAATACTTTTGGAGATTTGATTGAGGCACTAGCATTGTTTGTAATTAAATCTGCTGGAATTAAAATTGTTGACCAACAGAAAAAAGTTAAATACAAATGGAATGGTAGTGAGATAGATGGTTCTTATGATGTTAATATTGATAATAAAATTTGGGATATAAAAAGTGCATCACCATATTCTTTTGAAAAAAAATTTGGAGAGAGTGGTGGTTTTGCAGAAATAGCTAAAGATGATGCCTTTGGCTATATACCCCAAGGATATCTATATGCTGAAAGTGAGAAGTTGCCTTTTGGTGGATGGATAGTTATTAATAAATCAACTGGAGAGTGGACTGTTTGTGAAACACCAATGGTTGATGGGGAGTATAAAGAAAAAGCCTTGACATTAGCAAAAGATAATGTTAAAGCCTTGGTAGATAAGGCTCCATTTAAAAGATGTTATGAGGAAGTTAAGGAGACTTATAGAGGTAAGGAAACTGGTAATAAAGTACTAGGAAATGTGTGTTCGTTCTGTCCGTATAAAGTACCATGTTGGGGTGATAAACTACAGCTGTTACCCCAACAGCAATCACAAGGTAAGAATCCTAAATGGGTATGGTATACAGAAGTAAATAACCCAAGAAAAGAATATGACTACGATTCGCAGTCGAAAAGCTAAAGGTCGTAGACTTCAAGATTGGGTTAGAGATACTTTAAAAAAAGTATTTATTTCTTTAACAGAAGATGATATAAGAGTAGCAATTATGGGAGAAAGTGGTGCAGATATTAAACTATCAAAAAAAGCTAAGGAAATATTTCCATATGATATTGAATGCAAGAATAACGAAACATGGAAAACTTTATATAAAGCATATGAGCAGGCTGATAGTCATGGCAATTTTAATCCTATTGTTTTTTTAAAGATGAATAATAAAAATCCTTTGGTAGTAGTAGATGCACAACATTTTATAAATTTAATAGGTAATATATGTCAAAACAAAAAAGAATAGTTGATATTAATAACTGTGTTAAGATAGCAGTATCTCCATGGAAACAAGGATTTACTTGTGGCTTAATATCAGATAACAATAATATGAGTATGGAAGAATTTAATCTTTGCTCTACAATAGCTAGAGGAATGATTAAACAGGCAGTACTTGATCCACATACAACTTATCTTCTTGGATTAAAAGGTTTTGCAGAAGACGAAAAAAAATCTAAGAAAATTAATGGAGAGTACTCAGAAGCAAAAGAATTCAATGAAGACAATATAGTTGACTTTCTTGAATATTTAAAAGCAAAAAACAACAAGGAGATACACTAATATGGCAACGCACTTAGTAATCGGTGATCCTCATTGTACACCTAAATCAAACAATGATAGATTTTTATGGGCAGGCAGAGTAGCCGCAGATATAAAAGTTGATTATGTAATATGTATGGGAGACTTTGTATCTATGGATTCATTATGCTCTTATGATAAAGCTAAATTATCTTTTGAGGGTAATAGATACAAAAAAGATTTAGAGCATGCTGAAGATGCTTTAGTTAAATTTGACAAGGGTCTTGGTAAACATAAGGTTAAAAAGATTATGATACTAGGTAATCATGAAGATAGAATTGATAGGTTAGTTCAAGATAACCCAGAACTTGAGGGCACTATGAAAATTTCTGATCTTAAATATAAAGATTATGGTTGGAAAGAAATACCTTATAAAGAAATTAAAGTAATTGATGGTGTGCATTATGTACATCAATTGCCATCTGGAATTATGGGTACAGCTATATCTGGAGAAAATGTTGCAAGAACTATTTTAAATAAACATAAAGTATCTGCAACAGTAGGTCATTGCCATCTATTAGATTATGCAGTATCTACATTACCAAATGGTAAAAAATTACATGCACTATCTGCAGGGTGTTACTTGAATCATGTTGAGGGATATGCTAAAGGTACTCAGCATTTATGGTGGAGTGGATTAGTAATTAAACGAAATGTATCTGATGGTGCGTATGATTTAGAAACTATGTCTTATAACGAGGTTAAAAAATACTATGGCAAATAAAGTATATTTTGATAATGTTAATTCTCCAAAACATTATTTAAAGGGTAAAAAGGAGACTATAGATGTTATTCGTGATTGCATGACTACAGATGAATATCATGGATACCTTAAAGGTAATGTCTTAAAATATGTATCAAGATATAAATTTAAGGGAGAACCATTACAGGATTTACATAAAGCTGAATGGTATTTAAAACGATTAATAATGGAGGTTAAAGATAATGGGTAAAGTAAAAGATGCTATAATGGAAGTAGAGCAATATGTTGGTGGATGTTTAAATGATAAAATGACAATGGAAGAAACAGTAGATTATTGTTCAGATTTATTTTCTAATTCAAAATCAAATAATGTTTATTTAAATAATAAAAATTTAATTAGAAAAATATATACTAATTTTATTTATGAGGAGGCTGTAAATTTATAATGGATAAAGTGTATTTAATAACATCAGATCAATTACAAAATATATTTAGATATTTAATGACAAGACCTTATGGGGAAGTAGTACAGATAATGAGTATGTTATCTAAACTTGAGGCTTTGGATCCAAGAATAAGTAAAGACTTTGTAAAAAAACAAAAAGGAGATGAATATGAAAGTGAAGCTAGCACAAAAACTACCAAGTGAATTTGATAAACATACAGGTTTATTATTTGAATTAAAGATTGGGTTAAGTAAAGATAATAGTATAGTATTAGATTATGGTGGAAAGCCTGTTGGTAAAATTAGGGAAGCATTAAAAAATTATAAATATCATGGTAATCTTTGTGCTTCAGTAATTAACCATTGTAATGGAATGGGTAAAAAATTAGAAGATGATATTAAGAAATTGTTACAGAGTATTTAAATATAGATTTTGGCATAATCCTATTATGGATATGTTAGAAAATTACTCTGGTAAATTTAACAACTGGATTTGGAGAAAGAGATGGGCAAATCCATCTTCGTATCGTAATAAACGTAAAAAGTATATTAAGATATTAGATGCTGATGTTTGTTGAAACCTCCAAATAAAAAAGGCTCCAACTGGGGAGCCTGTCATGTGTTGCCTATGTGGGGGAAGTGTAATAGCTTCCCCTTAAAATTTTAAGGAGATGCTGTTTGCATTAATGATTTTGTTTGTTCATCAAGTCCTGTACTAATATATGTTCCAGATAATCTATCCATTTGTTTAATCGGTTTCATAACTTTTTTATAAATACTATTTAATGCTAAACTATATTGTGGATTTTCAGCATATGTTTTAGCTATTGCCTTAAATTGATTTTGAATAGGTTCGTTTCTTTCTAATGATGCTCTATAATCTTCATAGTAATTTCCTCTTTCCATCATTAATAAAAAATCTTTTATATTTTCTTCTAATCCACTATACTCTTTTAATTTAGCACCACCCCTAGCCCTTACATATTCATCATCACCAACTGCCTTTCTTCCAAAATAATTTTTAGCAAGTTTTGCTGTAGGTGCTTTTTCAAATTGACCATATCCACTTTCTAATATAGCTATACTTGCCACAATAGCAGGGTCTATTTTTCTTACAATAGATTCCTCTGGAAATCTTATGATTTCCTTTTTAGCTAAATTATATACTAATTTAGGAAACTCTTCTTTTGATATAGGTCTATTATCCATTATTACTTTTATGGTTATTAAGGTTATTATAATTATTATGATAAAGATTTTATCTTTCACTTACCCTTAACATGCTTTTGGGTCTTGGGGGGTTGCTTGACTGAGCCACCAGATCCTGCCCAAAATACTTTGTTTGCCCAATAGGCAGCACTTGTTTTACCCTTAGCAATGTTTTTTGCATGTCTTGCTTTAAAACTTTTTCTAGCTTCTGGACTATAATTGTGACCCATTTTTTGGTCACCAAATCTTATAACTTTTACTCCACCATTATTTTTAACTGCAACAATACCTTTTTTGGTAGGATGCGATGGTGTTCTTTTAGGTTGGTTTAAATTTGTTAAACCATATCTTTTAAGTTTTTCTTTAATGTTAGTTGTCATAAATTTACTTGTCTATATTGCTTTACTTTTTTAGCAATACTTTTAGGTTGCTTTACAAATTGTTTTCCCTGTCTTTTACCCTCACGTTTTGCCTTTGTGGTTGCTGCGTATTCAGCAGGAGTTAAAGATTTAATAGCAGCTTCTGGTAGATATCTTTCTCCAGTTTTTGAAGATGGTTTACCAGATTTAGTTCTCCACTTTTGATCTCCCCATGCCTTTAAAGATTTTTGACTTTTTGCAAGAGCCATTATAGATTCCTTTCTCTTCTTATACTTTCTTTACCTTTTTTAAATATAGATGCAACTTGTGTTTTACCCATAACCCTTGCTCTTTGTTCACCAACAGTTAGTATTTGTATTTTTCTAGCATATGGTTTATTTATTCTTTTTACTTTGGCAACGGTTCGCCTAGCATCCATAGGAGTAGCAAATTTTATACCAACGGTATCTTTAGGATTTTCATCTGTGTATAATCTACGACCAGATCCTTTTGGTTTTTTACCTGTTCCTATTTTAGGGTCTCTTTTTATTTTTGTAATCATTATTTATATCCACCACCCTTAGCCTTATAACTTTTAGCTAATAATTGTGCTTTTCGTGCTGACCATTGACCAGCGGCAGTTCCCATAACTGCTCTTGATTTAATAGAATTAAATAATCGTTTTCTTAAAGATGGTTTTGTATAATTACCAGCTTTATTTACTGTGCTTTTCTTTTTCATTATTAAGTAAATTGTTTTGGAATATAATCTTCATTTACTTTAATGGTAACTGTAACAGATGTATTAGCACTTGCTAATCCTCTTATTTTATCACCTTTAAACAAATAAAGACTATCTTCTATTTGTATTATTCCATTAGGGAGTAGTTGTGTTGCCTCTGTAATTGTATAATAAGTTGTATTAGAACTATTATACCAATCTAAACTAAATGTAACTGTACTATTTGTATCATTACTAATAAGTATACTACTTATTTCTGCCTCATGTTGAGCAGGTATAGTATAAATATCTTGATTTGATGTAGTAAGCTGTAATCCAATTGTTCTTTTTCTAGTAATCATTATGTTAAATCATACCATTTAATTGTACCAAGAATATCATCATTGTTTGCCGCTGCTTTAGCACAAAGGGTTAATGTATCAGATACACCTGCTATTGTTTGACCAAGTTGATAATCAAAATTAAATCCATCTCCTACACTAGCAACAGAACTACTTTTACCAGCTACATAAGCCTTAGCTATAATAGTACCACTTGTTATAGTAGTTGCTCCAGTTAAATCATATTCTATGTTATCTGAATAGCTTGTATAAGAAAATGCTGAAGAAGGAGTAGCATTTAATCTTAATTGTACTTCAAAATCTGAATTAGATATTCCAGAAGATGTAAATCCTGCTGGTACAATTACCGCATAAGGTCTTGAAGATTTAATTCGTATTGTTGCTAAATTATAAAAAGTATCTGCAGTTGTTAAATTTACTCCTGCGATAGCTGCAGTGCCGATCATTTGTTCAACTGAATTAGGTGCATAACCACCCTCTGACATACAAGTAGAACAAATTTGTTGCAATGTATAAGTACCTGCTGCTAATGCTCCTGCTCTTTCAATTTCATATCGTATTGGTAAATTAGCAGTTTGCATATAGACAGTTGTTAAACTATTAGCATTATAAAAAGTATGTGCTGTTATAAATTTACCATCAATAACAAATCCAACTCTAACTGCACCAACACCTAACCATTCAAAATCCATGAATAATATATTAGCTTTAGTTACATCTAATGTATATCCACTTGAACCAGTTCCATTTAATTTATCACTATTCCAACTAGATTGAGATACTTCAGTATCAACTGATGCACCAGAAGTATAAGTACGTCTTACAATTTTTAAAGTTGTACCATCTACAAAAAAGAATATTCCATTATTAGCATCAAATAAACCAACTTTTTGTTTTAAATTTTCTGTTGCAGTATTCATTACAAATGTATTTAATATAAGTAATGATTTACCAGGTTGATATGACATGACTCTTTTGGATTGCCTTATAGTTTTAGAGCCAGATGCTTCTGTTATATTTAAATTAACTGTAGATTTATTTGCAGTATAAGTAACTGTTCCACCATTTGCCGTTGACTCATCAAATAATGAATTTTTAGATAGTACATTTTTACTATCAAATATAGTTAAAGGATTAGATACCCTAAGTCTTCCAAAAGCATCTATAGAATTACCACCAGGTACTACAGTAATTGGATTAATAGATGTTCCAAGTTTTGGATAGTAGGTTATCATTTATATTATTGATTTTTCTCTTTTAATATGTTGTAAAACAGTACCTTTATGAATACCCTCTTTAATAACATAACCAGAAGTTCCATTACCATTAATTTCAACTTCTTTTCTATTTCTAAGTAAAATATTATTTTTATTTTGTATTTCTTTATTTTTATAATTTTCTGAAATTAAATTATTTGAAGATGTTACATTATGTAATTCTGTTAAATCATGTTCCCTATCTAGAAATTTGTATTCAATTTTAGTAGTTGTAAAATCTCTTTCTATTTTTTCACATATATTTTTTGGATTAAATTCTCCGCATGAATATACATCAAATTGAATTATTGCTGGGTTTGGCTCATCCCATACATGCATTACTATATGTGATGTTTCTATAATAGCAGCACCAGTAATACCACGATTACCAACCATATTTGAATACTTAACATATGGTCCCATCATAACTCTCATTCCAATATCTTTTATAAATTTTTCCAACCATCGCCTAAGAAACTCCTCGTCCATAGGTGGACTTATAGCTTCTGCCCTTATAATTAAATGTTTATGAACTAGCAGATTATCTTTCACTATTTTTATTTTTCCTCCGTGTTTTTATATTCATAGTCATATTCGCCTATTTCTTTTTCTGTAGTTGTCCATTTTGGTTGGTCTTCTACACTCCAATAATGTGTGTTTACTAAACGATTAATTAACGGAGGTGTACTTAAATCTATACCCATATTAGAATCAAATACTCTACATCTATTATTTGGTTGAATAGCATAATTTCCATTATCTAATGCCAATACATGCCCACACTTGTGCTGATCTGGTTTACCTGCGTAACCAAAATTTAATTCATTAAAATCACCCTCAGTCCAATCTAATGTAAATAAATACCTACCTTGTAATTGAACCTTATCTCTAGTAGTAAACATTACTTTAGCACCTGCCAATTGATGAAATGTTGTTACTGAAATATTATAACTAAATGAGTCCCATAACACTAGGTCACTTAGTAGTTGTTCTTTAATTCCTTCTTCTTGACAAAATGCTGATATGGGTGCTCTCCACCATACACCACCATCTTCCATTAAAAAATGAAACAGTGGTACTTGTTTAGGGGTACTACATACACCAAATACTGCACACCAAAAATATTTATCGTGGCTATCTCTTTGATCTCTTAGATAATTACCACGAACATAACATTCAATTATTGGTATGTTTGCGTTTAGATACATTTTTACATTTACATTGTTTTAATAAACAACAAATTCCAATACACAGTTTATATATACAATTTATTGTAATAAACTGGTAATGCTTTTTCATTTTCACATGCAATTTTTTCAACTGATTTTAATACAATATTGTAATCGCTAAATGATTTTTGTAAAGATAAAAGTATTGTTGATTCATATGCTTTAATATATTCTTCACATGCTTCCTTTTTATAAAATGGTAAATATTCATTTGCTACTTTATATTTTTCTAGATTACCAGATTCTCCAATAATAATAAAAATAATTGTAATAAAATACATTATTTTTTAAACATATCTATTGTTGGTTTTAGTCCATAAATTGCCCCAAAGATACCAACAATTAACCATTGATACCAAGATGGAAATCTACCAAAATAATCAAAAAATAAATCTAGTTTAAATTTAATATTAACATCGTCACTAATAATTGCATATGATAATACTAATATTGGAATACAAACTATAATTAAAACAAATTCATCTTTCCAACTTTTATCTTGAGCATCAGAAACATCTCTTTGATATTCTATTTCACCCCTAGCCATACGTTCAAAGTATCTTCTTTCAGCCTCTGACTCTAATAATTCTGATTGCTTATGATTTTTATAAATTTCAGCACCTGTTTTAAATATTGTCGGCAATACACTCCACCACATATTAATTACAACTCCTCATTTGTTTTGCTAATTCTTCACATCTTTTAGGAGTTTGTTTTCTCCATTGTGAATCTAACATTTGATTTGCAGCCTCATTATAATCTTGTACAGATAAAGCTGTAAACATTTTTTTAAATTTAGATACTCCAGTTTTTCCTAATTGAAATACCATTTCAATAATAATTCCTTTAGCCTTTTCAATTATAGATATTCCTTCAAGTAATTCTTCAGCACCTTTTTTGGCTCTTAAAAAATCTGTATTAAATACTTCCTCTAATAATTCTTTACTATATTCTACGTTTTCTTCAAATTTATCTTCAGGGGTAATGAGGTGCCCATAACCAATTGTAGCTTTTCCTAAAATATCAAGATAGACTTTAGGTAAAAAGCCTTCGTGCTTTTTAATTCGTTCCTTAACTTCTTCAAACATTATTTAAGTATAAGATCTTTTAATAGATAAAAAAATTGTGCACCTACAAATAAACCAATGCTGATGAGAATTTTTATAATTTTACTTATATCATCTTGAATATGTTTCAAGTGATTAGTCTCAATAGTATTGATTTTGTGGTGTAATAATTTTAATTCTCCTTGAATTTTAATTATACTTTCTTTGTTGCTTACTTCTTGTTTTCTCATTGTTTTCGATTTTCGTTTAACATTCTGGTTGTTTCATCATATGTTGGAAATCCAGGAATTCCAAATTCACCAGGAATTGCAAGTAATCCTGGTAAAAATTCTTTTTTGTTTTTTACTTGTGATTTAAAATTAAATTTTTTATTATATTGGTCAACTATATTAGCTACTTTTTCTGCGTTTTTTAGTATTTCATTTTCAAATTCTTTTTCATTTATTTTTCCAGCAAGATATTTATTTTTTAAAATTGTATTTTTTTCTTGATATGGTTTTAAACTACGTTCCATTTCTTTTACTTTATTTAAACTTAAAACATCTAAATCTGCTTGATTAAGTTTAAATCCTAAACTTTTTGCAAGTGCACCCATTTCAGTTTCTTGTGTTCTATATGGAGATGGTATATTTTTTCTTGCCCTTTCAATTCTTTCTGTACTATATGAACCTGGAAAAAATGGAAAATTTGGAGTTATATTTGACCAACTTTTTAAAGATTTTGTTTTCCAATCTTCTGTTATACCAGCACCTAACCCTTGTAATTTTTCTCCTTTAAAAAGATCATATCCAAATAATGGAATAATAATATCACCAAGAGCACCTAATGATGGTTGTAACGGTGTTGGCACTCCAGGAAGTGGAACTGTAGCAAAAGAATTTTTTATATCTAGAACATCTCCACCAGGAACAAATCTTGTAACATCTAAATAAATTGGATTTTCAGTATTTTTAAAAGATATTGGTACTTTTAAATTTCTGTATGGTAATGCACCAATTCCCATAAATCTACCAGATTTTTCTTTTGGCATTACAGCACGCTCTGCCTCCTCATCTCCACCAGAAAAATAACCACCTAAAGCATTAATACCATATCCAAGTGCTGCCCATTTAGCATATTTCCAAGGTCTTGTTACTGCTGTTTCTGCAAGTATTGGAACAACTCTATAAGTATATGCTAAGAATGGCGTTAAAGTTTCTCTTGCTATATTTATAATTGGTGCATCTATATTATAATCAACAAACGCCCTTCTTGCATCAATAGCCGCTTTTCCTGGATCATA
>Ga0172367_10004131_pt1 | contig 18288 bp, 14 predicted proteins | sample Lak10m_FD_114542 | JGI IMG/M metagenome (GOLD analysis project Ga0172367, IMG submission 114542) | Freshwater microbial communities from Kabuno Bay, South-Kivu, Congo - kab_022012_10m | ecosystem: Environmental > Aquatic > Freshwater > Lake | place: Democratic Republic of the Congo: South-Kivu...
GGAAACGCATGGCCGGCCGGATGTTCTGATTACAGATCCTCCTCGCGCTGGTATGCACCCGGATGTGGTGCAGATGTTGCTACAACTCGAATCACCTAAAATTGTTTATGTGAGTTGTAACCCGGCTACTCAAGCCCGGGATTTACACCTGTTGCAGGAAAAATACGCCGTGCGAAAAGTGCAGCCTGTAGATATGTTTCCGCACACACATCATATTGAAAATGTTGCTTTACTCGAATTGCGCAGCCTATGAGCGTATCTGAAGATTTTAGCCGGCTGGAAAATGAATTGCGTCCGTTTTTGCCTATATTAGGACAAGCAGCGGATACGGTCATCGATGAAAATGTGTCCAGCTACCCTATTTTTGTGGCGAGTCAACTGGAAATTGAGTTGGGTATTCTCCTAATTCCCCGCATGGAGAATCGCTCCAAGTGGTTTATTCATGCTTCTACGCTGGAAGAAATGAGTGCCAAAAAGGTGATTCAGGAGGATAAAGTGAATAGCTTTCGGCAGATTTACAAAAATGCCCGAGAGTACGTATGTTTATTTGTGTTGAGCGATCTGGGCGCTAAGTTTATTTTTTTACCCAGAGTAGATTGATAGGATATGAAAGTACTTATTATCGAAAGCGAAGAGGTATTGCTGTCTGCTATCGAATTTCGGCTGCGCAAGCAGGGGTTTGAAGTGGCGTTTTGCAAAAAGCAAGCTTCTGTAGAGGCACATGTTCGCAAAGAAGATCCAGATTTAGTACTCGTAGATTTGGACATGGGCAAACAATCCGGCCTCGATATCGTGCAGCAGGTGCAGATGCTCCAGGGGGATAAAGCAAAAATATTGCTCATCGCCGACCCGGAAGAGGAAGCTGAAATCGTGAAAGGGTTTGCCCTGGGCATACAGGATTTTCTGCCTAAGCCCTTCAAACCAGCCGAGCTGATTTTGCGGGTACGCCGTATCCTTGGCGTTTATCCGGATGCGGTATAAACGCTGCGTACCTTGTCGTTCGTAGCCAACAATCCAATTTCCTTATCTATTGTGTAGAACCCGATGGTATTTGAACACAGTAGCAAAACAATCCAATGAAAGGAATCATATTAGCCGGTGGCTTGGGAACACGTCTATATCCACTGACACTAGCCGTTAGCAAACAGCTAATGCCGGTGTATGACAAACCCATGATTTATTATCCGCTGTCTATCCTGCTGTCGGCAGGTATCCGGGAGATTCTCATTATTTCTACGCCGTATGACTTACCCAATTTTCAAAAGCTCCTGGGAGACGGCAGTGAGATTGGTTGTCGCTTTGAGTATGTGCCACAAGCTACGCCGAATGGACTCGCTCAGGCCTTTGTACTCGGGGAGGCGTTCATCGGAGGGGATTCGGTCGCGTTGATTCTGGGCGATAATATTTTCTACGGCAACGGCCTGAAAGAATTGCTCCAGGGAGCTACTAACCCAGATGGAGGGGTGGTATTTGCGTATTGGGTGGCCGATCCGGAGCGCTACGGAGTAGTGGAATTTGATAAATCGCTGAGGGCAGTATCTATCGAAGAAAAACCAAGGCAGCCTAAGTCCAACTATGCCGTGCCCGGCCTCTATTTTTACAACAATAGCGTGGTAGAGGTCGCCAAAAATCTACAACCCAGTGCACGGGGAGAGTATGAAATCACAGATGTAAACAAGTACTACCTCGCGGAAGGTAAGCTCGAGGTGGGGGTGTTGGGTCGGGGAATTGCCTGGCTTGATACGGGTACACACCAGTCGTTGATGCAGGCAGGGCAGTTTATTCAGGTCATTGAAGAGCGGCAAGGGCTTAAAATAGGATGTATCGAGGAAGTGGCGTATGAAATGGGTTTCATCGATGCAGCTCAGCTCGAAAAAATGGGCCAAAAATACCTGCATAGTGGGTATGGGGAGTATCTCCTAAACTTATTGCGCTCGCGGGATTAGTCGGACGAGATAAAAACGGCAATCATAATTGGGCTTTCAGTTGGAAGCTCGCGATGCCAAACAATACAAAAAAATTAGTTTTGCCGCTTCGGCGGCAAAACTAATTTTTACACAACCCCAGTTAACCGCTGTGGGTTACTTCTTTACTAAAATATGGCTTTCTATCTGCCCATTTTTTTTGTGGCGAACTACCAGCGTATATAAACCGGGCGGGTTATTTTTCAGGTCGTACTCGATTGTCTGCGTGCCCCATATAGCCTGGGCGGATACTATTTGGCCAAGCTGGTTTTTGAGCAAAAATTCCAGTTGTTCGGGCAATATATGGGGATTCACTTCCAAAAAACATTTATCTGCCATCGGGTTGGGGTAAATGTGTTGAATGAATTGATTACTGGCATTCTCTTCACCCGGAATAAGGCCAGTTGTAAAGCAATCTCCTTTACGGATGGTGTAACTATCTGCAATTTCCCGATTTTTTCGGGTAGTCGTTTCGTTTTCTGGCTTAAAGGCGCGTATATAGTCTACCTTAACGGCATCCGAACTTACCGTTACTCTTAAGTGGCCAGCATTAGGGATGATAGTGCCCTGTAGGTAGCCGTAGTCTTGGGCCTGTATCGCCGTCAAAAACTGGGGGTGACTTGGCTGGGGTACGAGCTGATATCCAATACAATCGAGTTGCTGGTTGGCATAAAAATGATCGTGTCCATGAAAAAATAGGGTAGCATTATTTTCCTTCAGTAACTCGTGAATAGGTTTGTACCAACCTGGTCGGTTGATAGAGAACCCGAAGCTGCCGTCTTCGTTGGCACCACCCCATTCATAAAGATTTGCAAACTCTACGCCGCCTCGTGCCGATTCTGATCCACCGATGAGCGTATGGGCAAATACAAATTTGAAAGTGGCCGTGCTGGTCTCTAAGGTGCGGCGTAGCCAGTCGTACTGTTTTTTCCCCAGTGTCCAATTCCATCGGTCTTTTGTCGGCTTGATATTGGTGTACCAATAGGGGTCGAGTACGATGAAGAGCGCGTCGCCCCATTCCCAGCTAAAGTAGCTTTCTCTTTGCCCCACAAAGGGATAGTTGGTCGTGTCTCCAGAAAAAAAGTGATTCGGGAAAGGATTTGGGAAGTATTTTTTTCTGGCCAGGGTATTCCAAATGGCAACGTTATTCGCTGTCCCGTCTAATGTCCATCCAGCTTCTCCTTCGTGATTGCCCAGTGCAATAAATAAAGGTACTGTATGGCCACTTACTTCATAAAAGCGACGTAGCAAAAGGCTGCGATCTTCGATTTTCTGGTAAGAAGGCTCCTGGAGCTTGTCTGACATGAGAAAATCACCGAGGTCAACCATGAAATCTGGTTGATCGGCTAGCTGGTTTTGCAGGCAAATTTTGTACACTTGGGTATCGGATTGCTCATCGAGATGTGGGTCAGCCTGAACTACAAATGTGAATGTACTGCCTTTACGGCGTTGGGTATGAAACGTATATTCGGGGCGGCTGTAAAAGAGGGTTGTGCCGGCAGGGCGAACTTGGATGCGGTAATGGTAGCGGGTGTCTGGCGAAAGATGGGATAACTGAATATCAATCGGTACATTTTTGATTACACGGAATGTTTCCGTTCGCCCCGTGTATTGTCCACTTTGAAGGCCATATTCGATATACAAATCCACATCCACAGCCGGTAATACGGATAAAGTGACGGAACTGTCGGTCGGCCTACCTAATAATCCCGGGCCATTGAGCAGGGAATCGGGATTGATATTACCCGACGCCGTGTTATCATAATATACCTGTATGGACGCGGAATCTAGGCTCAAGCCCTGGATGGCTTGAAGCAGCTCCTGTCGTGTTTTGGGTGGGGTGGTAAAGGCAGGGTATTGTTTGAGTGCATACACGGTAATGAAATAAGCTTTTTTCCAGGCCCCTGCGAACAGGGTGGAGAGTAGGCAAGAAGATTATTTTGTGTATTTCCTCCCCAGAGGCCATTGCCCGATTCGTTTTCCCGGATAGATGTCGTGGAGGCAGGTAGATTGTAGCGTATCATATACGTTTTTTCTGCCAAATCTTTATCCAGATGATGCATAACAGCCGTATAGCAGGTAGTTCCGGAAGGTGGGTTTTTCCATTCCAGTGGAGGATTGATACCAGTACCCCAGCAGGTGTATTTTTGGGGAAGTAGTACTTGTTGCTGCCAGGAGGTAATACCAACCATCATCTGGTGTTGTGGAATCCCAAGAGAAGCTACATAGAAGTATTGGGCGTCCCAGGAGGTTCGTACATTGGGTTTAAATGGAGCAAAAGCGGCATCAACGACCAACGGGTCGGTTGTTGAAACCGGCTGTACGGCCTGTACAAAACCCAACCATACAAATACAGCCAGCTGTAGTCCGCCCGCAATGCTCAGGGTGGCCCAGGATCGGTGGCGTTGCTTCCACAAATGGTATATTGCAAAAAGGACAAGGAGCAATATTCCGACAGAAAGCCCAATCGGGGCTTTACGGGGCGCAGCCGATAAGGAATGGGTTTGTAGCTGGTCGATATCGATTGCTTTTTTGTGAAAATGTACTTGGTCAGCGGTGTTGAAACGCCGGATATCGATAGGTACGACCGGTTCATCTTCCTGTTGAATAACTACCTCACTTGGGCGCACATATAGCAAATAGCCGGTTATGGTTGTTCCGTCCGTTAATTCCCAGATGCTGGGTTCAACAGACCGCAGATTACCCGGGTGTGCTGCCAGAAGGATGGTTCCAAAAATTCCAAAAATGGTAATGAGGTACTTCATAAAATTGGTTTATGGATGCATGCTTTTAATGATTATCTGGGTCTGCATCAACCCCGACGCGGTGTGAGCAGAGATAAAGTAGGTTCCGGAAGCCAGCGTGGTCGTGTCTAGGGTATAGGGCGAATCCATACTTTTCGTTTGGCGTAGGTGTATTTTGCCGAAGAGATCCGTTAACTGCCATTCGAGTGGCTGGTGTTGAAAAATGGGCGAAATATCGAGTTGTAGGTAGGTGTTAAACGGATTCGGAAAGCAAGTGAAAATAAGCGTGGGGTGTTCAGTCGCAAATACAAGCGTGGGGAGGTCTGGCTGATATGGATCGCTATGTTGCTGCCATTCTTCCAGATTAGATCGTCCGTCGGAGTCTGGATCATCCTCTCCCTTAAATCGGTCGCTGAGTAGCTCTCGAAATTCCCAGGTATCGGGTAGCCCATCGTTATCCAAATCCGCCAGAGAGCCAGCGTAGCCCGGGTATCCTGGATGTAGATTCACCATCCGCGCCTGTACATTTTTCAAGTAATCCCGCAGATGAATAGTCATCAGCCGGGCTATAGCAGGAAACTTTCCGCTGATGTCTGTACTTTCTCCAATATCGGTGCGTAGGTTATATAATGCGATGGTTCCCTGGTCATAGTCAACAAGAAGCTTTAAATCGCCTTCTAAAATAGCCGACTGCGGTACGGTGCTTTCGTTGTAGTGGGGGCAGTGAAAAATTAGTCCTGATTGGGTTCTAATGAATGGGGTATTACTCGGGTGGAGGAGTGGAGAAAGATTGGTTCCATCCAGCGCAGCGGGTAATACATAGGCACTACCTCCTGCTGCTAACGCCGCTATGGTCGGGTACAAATCATATCCTGAAACAGGGGTATGGCAATAGCTTCCACGCGAAACGCCCGGACCTGCTATTATGAAGGGGACGCGAATGCCTCCTTCCTGACAGGCAGCTTTTCCCCCACTCAATGGAAAGTTGTTTCCTCCTGCGCCGTTATCCGCAAGGTAAATGATATAGGTATTGGAGTCTATTCCGAGCGATGCGATTTTTGATAGTAGTATGCCAATCCCGGTATCCATATCACTTACCATGGCGGCATACTCTGGATCTTTATGTCGTTTGCCTAAAGGGTGCTTTTTCGTATCGTACCATTCTTGGAGCGTCTGGAGCCTCGCTTCGATGGGTTTTCGGGGCGCATGATGAGAAATTTGTACGTAAAACGGCCGTCCCTGTTGAACCGCATCGGCTATAAATGCAGTAGCCGAATCCGTTATACTGAAAATTTTTCTGGGGTCGCTTTGTATGAGCCCGTTATGGTTACCGTCTTCATTACCTGTTTCGCCATCTCCCCTGTCAAATCCATGATTGCCGGGTCCTCCGCCACCAATATGCCATTTTCCATAATGTGCCGTATAATAACGCCACCCCTCTTGGGCGTGCAGCCATTCTGCCATGGTATGTATTGAATCTGGTATCTCAGATTCAGTGGAAGGCTCCAAAAGCCGCACACTATCTTCTCTAATATTATCTGTAAACGTAAATTTCAGCCTGGCACAGCTTTTGCCGCTTAATAGGCTGATTCTCGACGGCGAACATTTGGGCGCCGGGGAATAGCCACCACTGAAGGTCATTCCCCGTTGTGCCAGCTTATCGAGCTGCGGAGTAGCGTAATAATCACTTTTAGAATCCAGTCGTGCCGAATCCATTTGTACAGAGGTGCTGTTCCAGCTCTGATCATCTGCCAGGATGACTACGAAATTAGGACGAACCTGCGATTGGCCAGCCGCAAAGTGGGTACACAGGCTCAGTAGTATGCAAAAGGCGAATTGGGTAAATGGTGTTTTCATATTCGGTTTGACTGTCGATGTTTAGAATCGTTTAAGGGCATATTATTTTTTTTGCAAAAGGGAGCGGTCAGCTTGTTCCTTACTACTTTTGGGCGGATTCAAATCTGGTATTTATGCACTTTTCATGCTCCTTTCCTACGCTGTGGATTCTGCTAGGGCTATCTGTCGGGTCAGTCCAGGCGGCTGCGCATGCTCCTTTCTGCTCCCCGGCTGCATCGGATACGCTGCTGCAAGACAGTTTACACGAAGTCATCGTCACGGCACAACGCAGAGAGACTTCCCTGTTTGATACGCCGGCAAGCCTGGAGCTACTTTCCGGCCAGTCAATGCGAGAGCGGCAGGTCCGTACCGTGCCGGAGGCATTGATGGCTACTACCGGGGTTTTTAATCAATCCACCAGCCGGTCCGGATCCCCTTTTCTTCGTGGACTTACCGGCAACCAGACCCTGCTCCTAATCGACGGAATCCGGTTGAACAATGCCACTTTTCGCTATGGCCCCAACCAATACCTGAATACCATCGATCCGTTTTCCGTGGATCGGATAGAAGTGTTGAAGGGGGATGGATCGGTAGGATATGGATCGGACGCCCTGGGAGGTACGGTTCAGGTATTTAGCCGAACCCCCGGTTTTGCTGAAGACGGTTCGGTATGGAACGGCCGCTTGATCACCCAGTTGGCTTCGCAAGGTATGGAACAAAGTGGCCATGGTGCCTTATCCTACCGTAGTCGGCGGGTGGCTGTGATGGGGGGAGCTACCCTTCGTCATTTCGGAGACTTAGTCGGGGGGGACACTACCGGCCGCCAGCATCCCAGTGGTTACGACGAACAGGCGTTTTATGCAACGGCTCGTTTCCGATTGGATAAATCCCATTTTATTACCTTATCGCATCAGAAGGTTGAACAGTCCAATCAGCCGGTGTACCACAAACTGGCGCTGGAAAACTTTCTGATAAACCAATTTAGTATCCAGGATCGCAATCTCAGCTACCTACGTTGGCAACATGCGCCCGAACGGGGAAATAGCCGGTTTACAGCGACGGTGTCTCTTCAACAAACCACAGAGGGAAGGGAAAGCCAGAAAAATAACAGCACCACTAAGACAGAGGAAGAGGATAAGGTGCGTACCTGGGGTGGCTCCTTCCTATATGAAGCAACCCCGCTTTCGATGCTTCGGCTCAATACCGGAGCAGAAGTTTATAGCGATTTGGTCCACAGTACACGCAGGGATATCAATACGCAGAGTGGTCTGGCCGCTGCCCGACGGGGATTATACCCCGATGCTTCGACTCATACGAGTGCGGCTCTGTTCTCGCTGGCTACATGGTCGGTTCAAAAATGGCAGGTTTCCGGGGGGCTGCGCTACAATTATTTTCATATCACCGTATCGGATGAAACACTCGGAAAGAGTGTACTCACTCCTTCCGCGCTAGTGGGAAGCTTGTCGGCACTATATGCTTTGTCGGATTATACCAACCTATATGCGAATGTATCCTCGGCGTTTCGTGCACCGAATATCGACGACCTTGGAACGCTGGGTATCGTCGATTTTCGCTATGAAATACCTACGGCTACCTTGCGACCGGAGTCTTCGTTCAACAAGGAGCTCGGATTCAGGCATCAGACAGCCCGCTTTCAGGCCGACTTCGCGTTGTTTCACAATCGGCTAACAAATCTCATCACCCGTATTCGGGCAGGTAGTGACAGCATCGCCGGATATCCGGTTTATCGAAAAGAAAATGTACAAGAGGGATATATCTGGGGGCTGGAAGGAGATTTTAGTCTGGCATTAAACACGTACTGGGCGGTACAGGGCGCCCTCGCCTGGCAGTATGGTCAAAATGTGACGCGCAATGAACCACAACGCCGGATACCCCCATTGTTCGGACGAATGGGGCTGCGCTATGCGCGGCGTGGATTGAGCGGCACGGCAGAGGTATTATTTGCAGGGAAGCAGGATCGCCTGGCTGCCGGCGATATCAGTGACAATCGAATACCGGCTGGCGGAACGCCTGGCTGGGTAGTTGGGAATATTTACGTAAGCTATACCTGGGGCAAGGTCACGCTGCGAACAGGCGTATGGAACCTGTTTAACGCCGATTACCGATACCACGGGTCGGGCGTAAATAGCCCGGGCCGACATGCTACACTGGCAGTTGCATGGAGTTTTTAGAGTAGGTTAGCGGAGGGTAGATAAGCCCCCATCTACGCCAATCACTTGTCCGGTAATCCAGCTTGACTGCTCCGATAGCAGGAAGTGTGCGAGGGCTGCCATGTCGTTTGGCTGCCCTACCCTGCCCAAGGGATGTCGTTTGGCGGAGGCCTCTATCTTTTCAGGAGAGCTGAGCAAGGCTTGTGCAAGTGGAGTCTGGGTAATGGAAGGAGCAATTGCGTTTACGCGAATTTGCTGGGGTGCGAGCTCAGCTGCCAATGAGCGTGTCAGACCTTCCACTGCTCCTTTGGAAGCGGCGATGGAACTGTGAAAAGCCATGCCGGTTTGAACAGCCACCGTGCTGAACAGCACGATAGCGGCCCCGTTGGCTCTTTTGAGCCGGGGTAACGCGTATTGAATCACGCGTACGGCCCCCAGTACGTTCTGCTGAAAGTCGGCCAGAAAATCAGCTTCACTGAGCCGGTTAATCGTTTTGAGCTGAATACTCCCGGGGCAATAAGCCAATCCATGCAGCACCTCGGGCAACGGTAAGGCATCTAAGGAATCGCGCGTGCTATCCAGGGCGTGGTGGGTGCTATGGAGCAGCTCCAGCTCAGGGCTCATCGTCCTGGAGAGGGTAAATAATTCAAAGTCTGTTGAACTTAATTGCGCCAGGCGCAATCCGATGCCTTTGCTGGCTCCGACGATGAGTAGATTTTTCATGCCCTTGGAACAAGCCCAGGGGTAAATGGTTCATCACCACCAGGCAAAGGGGCCTCCGGTCGCCAGGTCAGTGACCCTTCCTTCCAAAAAGAGTGTTTTATCCCTGTGCTGTACCTCTTCCCGCCATTGCAGCGGACGTAGTATGCCGTCGGGTAGTTTTTGATAGTCGAAGTACTGCACGGTGCATCGCCATTCGTCCAGTGTGCCCATGAGACGTATCGGTAGGCCCGCTGAGTTGGTGTGGAGTTGTAAGGTAAGCGGTATCCCGTTGCACGCATGTACTGCCTCGAAAACGGTATCCGATAATGCCCTCCAGGTTAAATGGGTAAGGGTAAGTGGCTGCCAGGGTATAGCAGCTGTCGCCTGGAAGCAGGTAAAAGCTAGTGCCTGTTGGCCGGCAACCGGACTTTTTGGGAGCGGAATTCCCCATAATGTATCTTCCCACTGTCCGGATTGCTGAATCCACTGATACCACATAGCGCGGGAACGAAGTAGCCCCAGGGTTATATCGGCATACCATACCACGTCCGGAATCATTCCGGCTCCAATAAAAGATTTGCCCTCCCATGGCTTCCAGTCTCCATGGGTTCCTAGTCGCAAGATACCCTTCTGGCGCATGCGAATGGTGCCGATTGGTGTTTGCTGTGCCCCGCACTGGTGTAGGTAGCGCCGGAGGGGTTCCGGCAGTTCCTGGGTGTGGATATTTGGTTGTTTCGGTATCTCTTGCGCAAGGTACAAGCGTGCGGCATGGTGTCTGGCTTTTCGGCGCGCTGCCGCCACGCCGCGTAAATCCAGAAAGGCGAGTACAAAAAAGACTAGTATCAGGTAGGAAAGAAGCATACGAACGTACTTGTTGCTGGCTGCAAAGGGAAGAAAAAAACATGGAATAAGGTACTTAAAGCAATGGCTTGTAAATAATAAACCTGGTTTTGCAGTAGAAAAAGTGGTAGCTTTTCCCAGGGTAGCCGTTTGCTTTAAATTTGCGAGCAGTAAATACGCTGAAAATATGAAAAAAACAGATGTGGCGGCAAGTGTAGCCTTTTGGGCGATGCAGGGGGAAGAGGCTATGAAGTGGGCACACTCCTCGCTGGATGGGCTGAGTAGGGCCGATTTTTAGCAACGGGGAGCTACGGTAGTCAAGCGGGTACGCTGGATAGAGGAAATGGGTTTGTTTGCCGCACAGTTCAAAAAGCCCCTTCCCTTACTACTGTTGGCCGGTTTGTTTTTTTCTGCTGTTTTAGGAGAGTTTGTTAATGCCGCCATCATCATGGGTATTCTGCTATTGTCGGGTATCCTCGGTTTTATGCAGGAGCGCAATGCAGGCCGCGCGATGGAGGCCCTCCGAAAGATGATTCAGTCCAAAGCGACCGTACGCCGTGGGGGAATGGTGGAAGAAATTGCCCTGGAATCCGTGGTGGAAGGAGATATTTTATTGCTTAAAGCGGGGGATATGATTGCGGCCGACAGCCTGTTGCTGGAATTGGAGGATTTGTATGTCAATGAAGCGGTATTGACCGGGGAGTCGTTTCCCGCGGAAAAAAAGCTGGGTGTATTGCCCTCGGAGACGCCCTTGCTATCCCGCAGTAATGCTGTTTTTGCAGGCACCAGTGTAATCAGCGGTACCGCTACGGCGTTGGCTATGGCCACCGGTGTGCACAGCCAGTTGGGAGGAATAGCGCAGGAAATAGGAGGGATGCAGCAGCAGACTGCTTTTGAACGCGGGCTGAGCGCATTCGGGATGTTGCTGATGCGGGTTGCACTGATTATGTCCGGCCTTATTCTGGTACTCAATTTGGGCTTAGGCAAACCGGCCCTGGATTCCCTGTTGTTCGCGCTCGCACTATCCCTTGGCCTGACCCCCGAAATTCTTCCGGCTATCGTAACGATTACCCTGGCATCGGGTGCGCGGCGGCTGGCTGAAAAGAAGGTTATCGTGAAAAAATTAGCGGCCATACAAAATTTTGGTGCCATTGATATCCTTTGTTCGGACAAAACGGGTACGCTGACCGAAGGTACTGTACAGGTACACGCCTGCGTAGATACAGAAGGTGCGCAAAGTGCACAGGTTGAGCTGTATGCCTTGCTCAATTCCTCGTATGAAACGGGGTATGCCAATCCGATGGATGAGGCTATCCGGTCACAACTCAACGCCGATATCCGTGCTTTTTCCAAGCTGGATGAGGTACCTTATGATTTCATTCGAAAAAGATTGAGCGTAGTGGCGGCCAATAATGGGGCGCGTTTGATGATCACCAAGGGCGCGGTGAAAAATATATGGGAGGTGTGTAGTCGGGTACAACGGCCAGATGGTACACTGGCACCAATCGCTGATTTCATTGAATCGCTGCAGCAACGCTTTGAGGCGTTCAGCACTACCGGATTTCGTACTATCGGACTGGCATACAAAGACGTGAGCGATGACCCGGTGATTACCAAAGAAGATGAAAGCGACCTGATTTTTCTTGGATTTATTCTTCTTTTTGATCCACCCAGAGCTGGCGTTGCGGAGTTGGTGCAGGCTTTGCAACGACAAAAAGTACAGCTCAAAATCATCACGGGGGATAACGCCCGCATCGCGCAGACTACCGCTAGGCAAATCGGACTACCTGCTCCACGGATTGCTACCGGCACAGACCTGCAGGCCATGAGCGATGACGCTATGACACAGCAGGTGCAGGAGATTGATATTTTTGCAGAAATAGAACCATCTCAGAAAGAACGCATCGTACGGGCACTTCAGCGGAAAGGACACGTGGTGGGGTATATCGGAGATGGTATCAATGATGCCTCCGCACTTAAGGCAGCGGATGTCGGGATTTCAGTGCAGAATGCCGTGGACGTAGCCAAAGAATCGGCAGATATGATTTTATTGGAAAAGGGATTGGAGGTCATTCTGGACGGCATTTCAGAAGGTAGAAAAACGTATCTCAATACGCTGAAGTACATTTTTATCACGATCAGTGCCAACTTTGGAAATATGTTTAGCATGGCGGGAGCTTCCGTTTTACTGCGCTTTATTCCATTGCTGCCCGCACAAATATTATTGACCAACTTACTTACAGACCTGCCGGCTTTTGCCATTGCTTCCGATCAGGTAGATCGGGAAATGCTTGCTAAGCCACGGCGCTGGGACAATCGGCTGATTCGTCAGTTTATGATTGTTTTTGGTCTGGAAAGCTCCCTGTTTGATTTTTTGACATTTGCCGTGTTGTTGTTCTTTTTTCATGCCTCACCAACGGTTTTTCGCACGGGTTGGTTTGTCGAAACGGTCTTAACGGAAATAGGTATCCTGCTGGTTATACGTACGCGACGACCTTTTTTTCAGAGTGCCGCTAGTCGTTTGCTGCTCGGAGCCAGCTTGGGCGTAGTCGTACTGGTGCTCCTGCTCCCGTATCTGCCGTTTGCGGGATGGATTGGTTTTACGCCGCTTCCCTTGTCGGTGTTGGCCACCATGTTGGGTATTGCCCTACTTTATACCCTTACAGGGGAATGGACGAAGCAATGGCTGTTTCGAAAAATGAACTATTAGTGCGCTTTGGCATCGTCAATAGCATTAGAAAAGCAGGGTAATCAATGATTTGACAGAGGGCTGTATGCGCTGCGATATCAGGGCTTCAGTTGTTTTATTCCATGCGGGAATTACCTTACATTACGCGACCTTTACCTATACGAGGCTGACCTAAAAGTCTTTTGACTAGTTGTGTTGCCAAATAATATTTTTTAAGCCGGCTATTTGCCCTGTCAAATCCATTTGCGCAGTCGTTTTTTTGATACACCTTTGTCTTTTAAGTACCTGAAATGCACCTTAAACCAACGCGGACGCTTTTTACTCCCCTATTGCTTATATCCCTATTCTTTTTCTCTGCTCCGGCAGTAGCCCAGACGGCAGAGCGGCCACCCATTGTGCTCAAGCGGGTCAGCCAGCCCATGCGCATAGATGGAAAAGTAGAAGAGCCCGATTGGTTTAGGGGCACACCGGCACAAGACTTTTGGCTCAATTTTCCCACGGATTCATCGCTAAGTCCGGTAAAAACGGAAATTTACATGGCCTACGACGCGACTACGCTGTATGTAGCCGCTATTTGTCACTCCACTGGCAACAAGTACGTCGTTCCTTCCCTAAAACGGGATTACCGGGCAGGTGGAAACGACAACCTGACCTTGGTGTTCGATCCGTTTAGAGACCGTACCAATGCGTTTGTGTTTGGTATGAATCCGTATGGAGTAACCAGAGAGGCCCTCATCGCCAACGGAGGGAGGGACTTGCTCGATTTCAACGAAAGCTGGGACAACAAGTGGGCTGGGGAGGCATTTATCGGAGATGGTTTCTGGTCCTGCGAATTGGCTATTCCCTTCACTACCCTGCGCTATAACGATGGGCAAAATGCCTGGTACTTTAATGCCTACCGATTTGATACCCAAACGAATACCAGGTCCTCCTGGAATCGGATTCCCCAGAATCAGCTCATTATGAGCCTGGCCTACATGAGCAATATGGAATGGGAGGACGCTCCGCAAAAAACAGGCGCTAATATTTCCGTCATTCCCTATCTGACCGGCGGATTGTCGCGCAATTTTGCAGAAGGACAACCACTGGAACAGCGCTCCGGATTGGGTGGTGACGCCAAGCTGGCAGTGACGCCTTCCCTCAATCTCGATCTCACCGTAAACCCTGATTTTTCGCAAGTCGAAGTAGATCGACAGGTGATTAACCTGGATCGATTTGAAATATTTTTCCCCGAGCGCAGGCAGTTTTTTCTGGAAAACGCAGACCTGTTCGGCAGCTTTGGCGACCCGCGTATCAACCCCTTTTTCTCTCGCCGCATAGGCATTGCCAAAGACCAGGATGGCAATAACGTGCAGGTTCCCATCCAATATGGGGCGCGGTTAAGTGGAAAACTGGATAATAACTGGCGGCTCGGATTGCTGAATATGCAGACTGCCCAGGATCCCGAACTCCGCATCCCCCATGCCAATTATACCGTAGCGGCCATACAGCGCAAACTGTTCAGCCGTTCCAATATCGGAGTCATTTTTGTCGATCGTGAAGCGTTCTCCAACCATGCAGATATTGATGCCGGAACGCGATCCAACCGGGTATTGGGTATGGATTACAACTTGGCGTCGTCCGATAATCGCTGGAATGGAAAAGTCTTTTTTCACCAAAACTTTTCATCCGATGGTACTTACGACCTACGGGACAAATTCGCACATGGGGCGTTGCTGGAATACCGGGAACGGGATTTTGCGATTCGTATGAGTCATCAGTGGGTACGTGCCGGCTATGAGCCAGCCGTAGGTTTTGCTCCACGAACGGATTATTTTCAAATCAAACCGACCATTTCCCGCTTTTTTTATCCCCAAAATAAGAAGCTATTCAACCAGTTTAGTCTGGGATTCACCCCCGCTGCTTTCTGGAAACCCGGACAGGGCAACACCGACCGGGAGCTTCGCTTCTTTCTGGAAGCGAGCCGTCCGAATACCGCAATGATTAATATCGGGCTGGTACAGAGCTACATCTACCTATTCAACGATTTTGATCCGACGCAGACAGGCTCCCGCCCGTTGTTGGCTGGTACGGACTACCGCTTTATCGCGTTGGATGGTATGATTATGTCGGACAACCGGAAAAAAGTATTCTGGACGCTGATGCCCTACCTGGGTCAATACTTCAACGGATTTCGGGCTAGTGCTTCCGGCGGGCTTACGTTTCGCTACCAGCCTTATGGCGCAGTAGAAATGAATGTCAATTACAGCTATATCGATTTGCCTTCCCCGTATGCAACCGCCAATCTACTACTGGTTGGACCCCGTATCGACCTGACATTCAGCAAAAGCCTGTTTATGACCACCTTCATCCAATACAACAACCAGGTGGAAAATATCAACGTCAATGCCCGCTTGCAATGGCGGTTTGCTCCCGTTTCCGATTTCTTCCTCGTATTCACCGACAATTATCAGTCGGTTGACTTTAAAGTCAAAAATCGGGCTGTGGTAGCCAAACTCACCTATTGGCTCAATATGTAAGTTTATTCGCCCGACCGCTTTTTGAGCGCGCGCTCTACCCGCGCAATCATACCGATAACCATAGCGAGCAGGAGGATGGTAGGTAAGGTGGCACCCAGTGAGTCGGGTATATGAACGAGTGTGCCAACTGCGGCCACCAAGCCAAGAATCAGGCCCATTCCAATCATTAGCCGGGCGGAATAGCGCTGGGCAAAATGCCAGTTTTCTTCTGATTTCATGGAGCGCGCGGTGCGGTAACCATAGATATGGTTGATGGAGCGCGGCGGAAAGCGAAGCTGTATCAGGCCCGCCACTAAGAAAACGCCGCCGGTCAAAAGAGAAACCCAAGTCAATGCCATGCCTGTACGATTGGTGAATATAAGCACCTAAAAATAGACATTGTTTGCGGGTCGGTGAAGCGAACGGCGGACGTGTTGAAAAAAATTACGAGGAACGGGATGGGATTAGTAAATGGCGGCTGTTAAAATACCTTTTAGCAGACAAAATACATTTTTAATAAAATAAAACAAAAAGTTTTTATTTTTGAAATAAAAATTCAATATGTTTGAACGAGCGGTGTTGCATTTGGATTTGGATGCCTTTTTTGCTTCGGTGGAGTGTCTGCGCAACAGTGCGTTGCGTGGAAAGCCGCTGATTGTGGGAGGGCATAGTGGACGTGGGGTAGTTGCTTCCTGTAGCTATGAGGCTCGTGCGTTTGGGGTTCGTTCGGCGATGCCGGTGAAAATGGCGTTGAAGTTGTGTCCGGAGGCGGTGGTGGTGCGGGGGGATATGGAGGCTTATAGTGCATATTCCCGCCTGATTACGGAAATTATGGAGGATTCGGTACCTATTTTTGAGAAGGCATCGATTGATGAGTTTTATGCGGATTTGAGTGGTATGGATCAGTATTTCGGGTGTTGGCGCTGGTCGAATGAATTGCGGAATCGGATAATCCGGGAGAGTGGTCTTCCCATTTCGATGGCTTTGTCGGTGAATAAGCTGGTATCTAAGATTGGGGCGGGGGAAGCGAAGCCCAATGGGTCTTTCCTGGTAGAGGCGGGTTTGGAGCAGGCGTTTTTGGCACCGTTGCCGGTAGATCGGATTCCGATGGTTGGGCAGGCTACCGCGCGACGGCTGGGTCTAATGGGTGTGCGAACCATTGAAAAATTGCGGGCGATACCACCCTATTTGCTGGAGCGTTCGTTTGGGAAGCCCGGGTTGGAGTTGTGGAAACGCGCGCATGGGGAGGATGACAGTCCGGTGGTGCCTTATCGGGAGCAGAAATCGATTTCTACGGAGCGTACCTTTGAGTCAGATAGCTCGGATATGAACTGGCTTCGCAATCAGCTCACCGCGATGGTATTAGAGCTGGGATATGAGCTTCGGCAGTTGGGGCAGCTTACATCGTGTGTGACGGTCAAGTTGCGCTATGCTGATTTCAATACGTTCACCCGGCAGCGTACGGTGGCGTATTCGGCGAGCGACCAGTCCTTGCTTGAGGTGGCGCAATCTCTATTTGCCGCGTTGTATGAGCGCAGGCAGCGCATCCGGTTGCTGGGACTCCGGTTTAGTGGCTTGGTGCATGGCAGGCCCCAGCTCGATTTATTCGAAGCGGCGAAAGCGGACGCCCGGCTGCTGGAGGCCATGGATCAAATTCGGACAAAATTTGGAAAAGGATCGATTATGCGGGCTTCTGTACTAGGGGAGCATAGGGGGAAATAATTTCGTTCAGGAAGCAGGTATTTGGTGGGCCTTTTATGTTTTGGGTAGTTGATTGTCCTTTTTGCAAAATTGCAGCATGGGGCATCGGGTGTACTTGCCGTGTTTTTAGTATATTCGTGAATACCTACCATCTCCAAACATTCAGCGCGTATGCACATTTTACTGGAACACCTTCAGGAGGCATTCAAGACGCCTTTTGGCAATGCGGTTTTAATATTTGCTTTTCTTTTGTTCATCATTTTGATAGCGCCGCTGTTGTTCCGGCGACTGGGGCTTCCGGGCATTATCGGTTTAATTCTGTCTGGGTTGTTGATTGGCCCGCACGGATTGGATATTATTGAAAAGAATGATGCGGTAGATTTATTTGCGACTATCGGGCTGTTGTACATTATGTTTATTGTAGGACTGGAGTTGGATTTGGAGGAGTTTCGCAAAAATAGGCATAAGAGTATTGCTTTTGGGGTGCTGGTATTTTTATTACCTCAGCTTATTGGATTCCCGGTGTTGTATTATGGGCTGCACTATAGTTTTTATACCAGCTTACTGACGGCGAGTATGCTTGCCACTTACACCTTGGTGACCTATCCCATAGTGAGTCGGCTGGGTATTGTACGGCATCAGTCGGTGGCGGTGGTAGTAGGAGGGCTTATCATTACGGATACCTCGGTATTGCTGATGCTTCCAGTGATTACGGCGTCTGCGCAGGGAGGGTCGAGTCAGGAAGTATGGACAAGATTATTGATAACCTGTCCAATTTTTTTATTGGTTGCTGTGTTTGTTATCCCCCGTTTTGCCAGATGGTTTTTGAAGTCGGCAGGCTCGGAGCCTTACGCACAGTATATATTTGTATTGTCCGTGGTTTTTTTTGTGGCCTTCATGGCTGAATTAGCTGGTTTAGAGCCTATTATCGGAGCTTTCACCGCTGGGTTATCGCTCAATCGGCTGATCCCGCATACATCTACTTTAATGAACCGGATTGAGTTTGTGGGAAATGCTTTGTTCATTCCGTTCTTTCTGATTAGTGTGGGGATGATTATCAACCTGGATGTGCTGATGCAGGGGTCGGGTGCGCTGCTGGTTGCAGTATCTTTGATAGGGTTGTCTTTAGCTGGAAAATGGATA
>Ga0172367_10004132_pt1 | contig 18287 bp, 15 predicted proteins | sample Lak10m_FD_114542 | JGI IMG/M metagenome (GOLD analysis project Ga0172367, IMG submission 114542) | Freshwater microbial communities from Kabuno Bay, South-Kivu, Congo - kab_022012_10m | ecosystem: Environmental > Aquatic > Freshwater > Lake | place: Democratic Republic of the Congo: South-Kivu...
ACTTGTCGAGGGCTTCAATAATTTCAGTCGCATCTTTTTCCGCTACACCGGGAAACAACACATCATAACTGGGGGATTGCGCCCATAGCATTACCACCAACCCAATCGCCACACTCACCGCCAGAGCCAGCATCAAACCCAGTTGGCGCGCTGGCGTCAGCCGCAGCATGCTTCTGATAGCCGGATGTAACTTATCTTCCGCTTCGACTGACTGCGGATGGGCTTCTACGGGAAGGTTATTGTTGATTTCACTCATGGCTCAGGCACTTGAGGTCTTATAGTGGCATGCTCATCACATCTTTATAGGCATCAACCAGTTTATTGCGCACCTGCAGCATAGCCTGAAAAGATACACTGGCTTTTTGAGTGGCAATCATGACTTCAGCCAGGCTGACTTCCGATTTACCCATTTCAAAATCTCTGGTTAAGCTGTTTGAAGTTTGCTGAGTTTGATTGACACTGTCGATGGACTGCCGAAGTAAAGCGGCAAAATCACCTGAGGCATTACTGCCTTGTGGCTTGCTGGTCGCTTCGACCGACATGGCCCGCATTTGGGCCAACACTTGATTGACATTAATTTCTGACATGTTCCTGACTCTTGCTGGTTTTTTTCATTATCAAGCATTTTCCAGGCCAGAACTAAAGATACTCGGTATATGTTGATTCAGCTCACGCTTCGGAGACTTCCTAACGAAGAATCAACGCTGGATAGATCAAGCCTTTAAACGTTTTAACACTGTTCGTGATGAGTTTGAGTAAGACCAATTCAGAGCTAAAGCGGCTGGTTATCGTGCCGGGGAACTGACACATATCGCTCATCCCCAAAGAGACTAAGCGTATAGTTACATCAGGACTTTAAGACGGCACGAATATGCCAGCTTCTTTCATGCGGGCTATCTTATACCGCAATGTGCGAGGACTGATACCCAATTTTTCGGCAGTGGTTTTCCGATTTCCACGCGCATCATTCAGGATTTGCAGAATTATTCTTTCCTCGGCGGACCTAACCTCGTCACCCAGCGTTTGAACTTCGGTCTCTAAGCCATTATTTTCATGAATGGCCGCTTTAAACGCTTTAAAAACCGGCGATTTTGATTGAGTCAAGGGTTCAGGCATTTGACTAAAATCTTCCATATCAAACATTAAATCCATAGCCGTTATGCAGGAGCCTGATTGCAAAATTAATGCGCGCTGCATGATATTTTCCAGTTCCCTGACGTTGCCGGGCCATGGGTAAGCCTGTAATTTGGCTTCCGCCTCTGCATCCAGACGATATTCGATATGAGCATGCGGGCTATGTTTTGCCAACAATTCCAGTGCTAGCGGCAAAATATCGCCGCGACGTTCGCGTAACGGAGGAATGCGAATCGGGAACACGCTCAAGCGAAAATACAAATCTTCACGAAAACGGCCATGTTGCACATCATCTTTTAATTTGCGATTGGTGGTCGCCAAAATTCTGACGTTGAGGGGGATTTTACGCTGCCCGCCCAATCGTTCGACTTCTTTTTCCTGCAATACACGCAACAGCTTGGCTTGCAAACCCAGATCCATTTCGGAGATTTCATCCAATAACAAAGTACCGCCTTGAGCTTGCTCAAATTTGCCCGGCATGGCTTGGGTGGCGCCGGTAAAGGCACCTTTTTCATAGCCAAACAATATGGCTTCCAGCATGTTTTCCGGGATTGCGGCACAATTAATCGCCTCGAACGGCCCGCTGTGATAGTGTGAATTGGCGTGTATATAACGTGCCAGCACTTCCTTGCCGGTACCGCTTTCGCCTTCCAGCAACATGGTGACCTGTGTTTTGGCAACTTTATTGACGATACCGTAGAGTTTTTTCATTTGCGCATCAGCCACCACCCGGTTTTGGTCTGCACGATGCTCGGCCTGATCATCCAACACCACCAATCCGGCCACTTTATCCACCAGGGTCTTCGCTTCGAAAGGCTTGATCAGATAATCACAAGCCCCCGCCTGTATGGCTTCAACTGCACGCGGCACCGTACCATAAGCGGTCATCAGTAGCACCGGCAGTTTTTCAAACTTGTGGCGGACATTCTGCAGCAACTGCAGACCATCCATGACCGGCATTTGCACATCGCTGACCACCAGGCTGACAATATGTTTCTGTAGCTGGCTGAGGGCTTCGATACCATTTTTGGCCGAGATGACTCGATAGCCTTCAATCTCCAGGGTGTCGCATAACGCTTCACATAGCGCCGGATCATCTTCGACGATTAACACATCATAGGCTTTCATGTTGACTCTCCTTTAAGCTCTGTGCAGAGCTGGCCGTAGACAGATTTAAATCGGTTTCGATAATAGGCAGAGTCAATATAAACAGACTACCTTGACCTAACTGAGAATGACAAACCACTGAACCGTTATGGGCTTTAGCAACACTATCCACCACCGCCAGCCCCAAACCTGTGCCATTGGTTTTGCTGGTGTAGAAAGGTTCGAACAAATGCTGCAGGGCCTCCGGCGCTATGCCGGGGCCGTTGTCTTGAATATGCAGTTCAATGGTCTGCTCCTTGCGCACCACCAGCAGGCTAATCACTTCAGCCCCTACCTCGATCGCATTATTCAGCACATTTAACAAGGCACCCCGTAGCGCGTCTTCATTGCCGGATAGTTGTAGATCGCCCATTCGATTTTCCAGATAAAAAATCCCCACAAACTCTTCCATTCTTTCTTCGACATGCCGCAATATTTGCGACAATTGAAAGCCTTGCATCGCCAACCTGCCTTGTTTGGCGAAAATCAACATGTCGTTGACCTGCCGTTCCAGGTAGTGCAACCGCTCCAGGATTTTGTTTGAAAACTGCTGACGTTTGGCCTCTGCCAATTCCGGCTTACTCATTTGTGAAGCATATAAAATGGCCGTAGCCAGGGGCGTTCTGACTTGATGGGCCAGGCTGGCCACCATTTCACCCATTGCAGACAATTGCTTTTGCTGCGCCAGCCTATCCTGCAGCTTGCGTAATTCACTGACATCCGATAATAAAATGATTTGCTCGGCATCTTCACTCAAGTGATTACAGGTGATATTGATAATTCGACCATCGGCGAGTTTGCGTTCGTGCGGTGAACCCACTACCGGCAACAAGCGGCGTTTGACAAGGCTTTGCCATGCTTGTCCCAGTAAAGGTTCTCCCAAAAAATCAATCGCTTGTGCATTGCAATCAATCACCAGACCTTTCGCATTCAACACAACCACGGCCGCCGGCAAGGCGCTGAGAATTTGCTGCAACCGACTAGCCAGCTTTTCTTTCTCAATCAGAGTGTTCAGACGCTCGCCACGTGCCGCCACCAACTGACGATTCAGCGTAGCAACCTGTTCCTGCAAACTTTGGTAGGATAGCGCCAGATTTTCCGACAGCTCATTGAATACCCGAAAGGCATCGGTCAATCGTTCGGACTTTTGTTGAAATTGGTGATTTACTGAGTTCATGGCTATTATCTGGATTGGACTATAATCAGTCCAAGCAACATTCAAGCCAAAACAAAAAACGTTTTTTTACAAAAGCTTAGTCATTAAAGACGTATTTTTGACAGCGGTGTTTACGCCGGATCGACTTTACGCAATTTTTCCACTAGCGTGGTGCGGCGCATATTCAGCAACTTGGCAGCATGTGCAACGACCCCGTTGCATTCTTCCAGAGCTTGGCGAATTAATTCGTTTTCCAGATCGGTGAGGTATTCTTTGAGATCTATGCCTTGTTCCGGTAATTGAATAGTGCTGGGGGCAGCAGGTGAAATCGCCCTATCGAACATGATTTTAGGCTCTGAAGCCGGGCTTTCAGGCTCGGAAGCTTCAGGTTCTTGCCAATCCAGATTGGCATCAGGAGGTAAGTCGTAGGCCTGAAATTTTTCCGGCAAATCCGTAGCATCGATCAAGCCGTTGGGGTAAATAATCGCCAAACGCTCAATGAGATTAGATAGTTCGCGGACGTTACCGGGCCATTGGTGTTGCATCAATAAAGCCATGGCTTTGCGTGTCAAGCGAACCGAGCCGCGATTGGCTGCTTCCAGACGTTTGATCAGGTCATTAACCAAGCTGGGAATATCTTCTGCTCGTTCTCGCAACGCGGGTACTTCAATGGGAAACACATTTAAGCGGTAAAACAAATCTTCCCGGAATCGTTTTTCCTCAATCTCACGCTCCAGATTGCGATGGGTGGCAGCAATAATCCGCACATCGCACTGTATGGTTTTATTGCTGCCCACCCTTTCAAATGTGCGCTCTTGCAATACCCGCAGCAATTTGACCTGCATAGGCATAGGCATATCGCCGATTTCATCCAGAAACAAAGTGCCACCTTCGGCCAATTCGAAGCGACCTTGCCGTGTAGTCAATGCCCCGGTAAACGCGCCTTTTTCATGGCCAAACAGTTCGCTTTCCAGTAACTCGCCCGGAATGGCCCCGCAATTGACGGGTACAAAAGGCTTTTGTTTGCGTAAAGAAGCACGATGCAAAGCTTGAGCAACTACCTCTTTGCCGGTTCCTGATTCACCCAGTACCAGCACGGTTGCATCAGATTTTGCGACTTGATCAATCAGGTCGCGGGTTTTTCGAATCGCGGCGCTTCGGCCGGCAAGGCCTTTATTAGAAGGTAACGGCGCACTTCTGCCCGGTTGTTTTTGCAGAGAGCCAAGAATTTCCATCAATCGGGGATACACAGTTGGCCATTCCAATACACCAGTTACCATTTGCTGGATGGCGCTGGTAAGAGGCTGAGGATCTTTTTCAGTCAGTAGATATGTCGGAATCTGTGGCTGTTTTTCGGTAACTGTTCGCAATATGACCGCCAGTTTTTCACTCGTGGCTCCCACGAATATTCCATCGAAATCACTTAAGTCGAAAGATTCATCCTGACAATCTTCACTGCTAACCACGGTTAAATCGTATTCCAAAAAGTTGAGCACCAGCTCAAACTGTGGAATTCTGATTTTATTGTCATCAATTAACAAAATGTCTGGCAAATCCATGCGGGCATACCCAGGGAATACTGATCAGGTTAAGGGGCGATATAAACTTTTTAAGTTAAGCACTGAAACAGGCGGTTGTCAAAACGCTCAATAATTCAATTTATTGCAAATCAAATCTCAAGTTGATTAACTAAAAGCCAAAATTTCGACATACTTAAATAACCCTTAACAACTTGACAAAATTTCTTCAGCATAGACACTAGCAGAATGTTTTGTAATGTTGAGCCACTTCTTTGAACGATATTCCCTTAAGTATACTGCTTGGTGTGCTGGCTTTTTTATTAATCCTCTCCGCATTCTTTTCCGGTTCTGAAACCGCCTTGATGACATTAAACCGTTATCGGCTGCAACATTTGGTCAAACAGAAACACCGTGGCGCCATCAAAGCCCAACAATTATTAAAACGCCCCGATCGTCTGACTGGCTTGATTTTATTGGGAAATAATTTCGCCAACATCCTGGCCTCATGCATAGTTACTCTAATCGCCATTCGCTTGGGCGGCGATCAAGCCATCATCCCGGCTATTGCAGTATTGACGCTGGTCATATTGATTTTTTCGGTAGTCACACCCAAAACACTGGCTACATTTAAGCCTGAGTTTTTAGCTTTTATTTCGGTCTGGGTTTTTGCACCGCTAATAAAAGTCTTTTATCCCCTGGTATGGATCATCAACACGATATCCAGCCTGTTATTGCGCATCGTTGGTATCTCACCCAAAAAACTCAGAAAAGATGCCCTGGATAAAAATCAATTAAAAAACATTGTTTCAGATGCAGAGTTGCTATTGCCCGACCGATACCAAAACATGCTATTGAGTATCCTCGACCTGGAGTCAGCCAGCGTTGAAGACATCATGACTCAGCGTAAGGAAATTGTCGGCATTGACCTGGAAGATGACATCGAAGACATCATCGAACAACTCAGCAACAGTCCCCATACCCGCCTGCCGGTTTATAAAAAAAATATCGATCGGGTGATTGGCTTTTTACACATCCGCAACGTTTTATCCAAAATCACTCATGCCGATTTTGATAAACAGGTCATCACCAACAGCCTGAGCAAACCTTTTTTTATTCCTGCCAGTACTTCGATACACAAACAAATGCAGATATTCAAATCTGAAAAACTGCGCATCGGTCTGGTGGTGGATGAGTACGGTGATGTGCAAGGGTTGGTCACAGTAGATGATTTGTTGCAGGAAATCGTTGGCGAACTGATTATCGAAGAACCTGATATCAAGCCCCAAAAAGACGGCAGTTATGTCGTAGATGCCAGTGTTACAGTCAGGGAGTTAAATCGGGTCACACATTGGAATTTACCGACAGAAGGTCCCAAAACCCTTAACGGCTTGATCATCGAATACATGGAAACCATCCCCGAACCCGGCACCAGCATCAAATTGCACGGGCATGTGCTGGAAATCATGCAGCGGGATGAAAATACCGTGAAATTCGTGCGATTTTACCCGGAAAAGTAATCGCTGATTGATACCAAATACATCCGCTTAAAACCATTTGCGCTGAACATGTAGAAGCTATTCCTGCTTTCAGCATGCACAATGAGAACATTTAACAAATCAGCTCTAACTTCGCTAAACCCTGGATGTAAGGGCTGATGACTAATAACCTAGTAATATAGTAAGATATAACTAATTTGAATGTGCCTGACATGATGATGACCGAAAACGTACACCCTCACGAGATTCACAAATTTGGTTCGCAAGCCGAGCGTTGGTGGGATCCCAATGGTGAGTTTAAAACCCTGCACGATGTCAATCCTTTACGATTGCAATTTATTCAGCAATTTGCTGAATTGCCAGGCAAAAGGGTGGTTGATATTGGCTGCGGCGGCGGTATTTTGACTGAAGGCCTGGCACGAGCCGGGGCAGAGGCTTTAGGTATTGATTTAAGCGAAGATCTTATCGACATCGCCGATTTGCATGGACTGGAAACTGGCTGCAACGCCCGCTATCAAAAAATCAGCGCAGAAACACTGGCTGATCAGGAACCAGCCGGTTTTGATCATGTGACGTGTATGGAAATGTTGGAACACGTGCCTGACCCAGCCTCCATCATTCGTTCTTGCGCTACCTTGGTTAAACCGGGTGGCATGGTGTTTTTTTCGACTTTAAATCGCGTCCCCAAAGCCTATTTACTGGCTATTTTGGCAGCTGAGCATCTGCTGAAAATGGTGCCCAAAGGCACGCACGAGTACAAAACCTTTATTAAACCTTCCGAACTTTGCCAATCTGCGCGTCAAGCCGGACTGGAACTACAAGGCATGGTGGGGATTCAATACAACCCGTTCAGCAAGCGCTTTAGTCTGGGTAAGGATATCGATGTCAACTATATCGCTGCTTTCAAGCGCCCCGAGTAAGCATGCCAAGCTTTAAACTGGATTGCGTATTATTTGATCTTGACGGGACGCTGGTAGATACCGCGCCGGATCTGATTGCCTGTTTAAACAAAGCCTTGGCGGCTCATAGCTATCCTGCAGTGACTCACGAATCGATAAAACCCTGTATTTCTCTGGGCGCTTTGGCAATGATCAAATACGCTGTGCCGGATATTGATAGCAATCAGGAACATCAGCTATTGGAATTCATGTTGGATTGCTATCAAAACAATATCGCTGAACACAGTCGATTTTTTACGGGTATGGCCGAAACACTCAACAACATTGAGGACCTCGGTCTGAAATGGGGTGTGGTCACCAATAAACGTGAACGTTTTACCTTGCCTTTAATGGACGCACTCAATTTAAGTTCAAGAGTAGCCTGTGTGATTAGTGGCGATACCACAGCCAACAGCAAACCTCACCCCGAACCGATGCTGGCAGCATGCCTGCAAGCCAAAGTTCAACCAGAAAATTGCGTCTACATCGGTGATGCCGCACACGATATCGCTGCTGGAAAAAGCGCCAACATGAAGACCCTGGCCGCTGTTTACGGCTATTTAAAAGAGGGCGACCAACCGGAAAATTGGGGTGCAGATGCCTTGATTCAGCACCCGCAGCAATTAAAACAATGGATTAAAGACCAGTTATGTCACTAAACAATCAAGTCATTCTGGTAACTGGTGCGGGTGGTGGATTGGGCGGCACTGCTGCCATGGCCTTAGCCAAACAAGGCGCTGAAGTCATTCTGCTGGATAAAAGCATCCCTAAACTGGAAAAAACCTACGATGCCATTAGAGCCCTAGGTGGGCCTGAGCCTGTCATGTATCCCTTCGATTTGGCAGGGGCTAGCGAGGCACAATATCAGGAAATGGCCGATGCCATCGAGCAGCGCTACGGAGCCTTACAAGGTTTATTACATTCCGCGGCCGAATTCAGTGCTTATACCCCGTTAGCCATCCACAAAACCCAGGATTGGGGGCATACTTTAAATGTGAATTTAAACGCCCCGTTTTTACTGACACGCGTGCTGCTGCCTTTATTACAAAATAGCCTACAGGCTTCCATTGTATTTACCTCCGATTCAACAGTCAGGGAGCCAAAGGCATACAGCGGTGCCTATGGCGTTTCTAAAATAGCAGTGGAAGGCTTGGCTAAAATACTGGCTGAAGAATTGGAAGCTGGACAAAAAATCCGTGTGAACACCCTGATACCCGGCCCAGTCGATTCACCCATGCGTAAAAAGGCCTTCCCGGCTGAAGACAAAACCCAATTACCCAGCATGTCCAGTTTGGACTCGCTTTACTGTTATTTATTTGACAACGCCAGTTCAGGCATGACTGGTCAAACTATTGACGCGCAGACTTTTAAGTTTTAAACACTATGGCAGACAGAGAAGTTGTTACCTTAACCCGTGATGTCAACATCGTTACTATTCCCGATGGTCATCATGGCACTTTGAACATGGGCCAGGAAGTGACGATACATCAATCGCTAGGCAGTAATTACACCGTCATCACCGATTATGGTCATATGGTGCGTATAGCTGGAAGCGACGCCGATGCACTGGGTAAAGAGGCCCAGCAATTACATACCCTGGTTTCGGAGACCGATAGACAGGCAGTTGAAAATAACTGTTGGGAAGTGATGAAAACCGTTTACGACCCGGAGATTCCCGTCAATATCGTCGACTTGGGCTTGGTATATGGTTGCGAAGTCAATAGCAATGCGCAAGGCGGAAACGATGTGCACATCAGAATGACGTTGACAGCCCCAGGTTGCGGCATGGGGCCCGTGATTCAAAGTGACGTGGAAAAAAGCGTTCGCGCATTACCCGGGGTGAGTTCGGTTAACGTCGAGGTGGTGCTTGATCCACCTTGGTCACGGGAAATGATGTCGGAAGTTGCTCAAGTTCAGTTGGGCTTGTTTTAAGATTGGGCGCATTTTGAAGTGGCAAATAATTGCCACTTAGCCACTCAAATAAAATTAAATAATTGATTTATATGGTTATTTAAGAACTGGCATGCGGATCGCTTAAATATCGATAAACCGTCGATACAAGATCCGAGGAAGTGCCATGATAGAAAAATCAGCTCAATTAGCCGTTGTCAGTAACAAAAGCTTTGAAGCTTCAACGGCAGTCAATCTTCATCATTACGATATCAGCAGCGCCTTGCAAACTACGCTGGAATTTAGCGAGCTGATTTCGATATTCAGTCAAAAAATTCAGGCGACCCTTCCCCATACCAGTGTCGAATACAACAACGCCGAATTTGATCTGGAGTTCAGTCGCGGTGTTGTCAGCCGTCATACTTGCAGCTACGCCTTAAAAGTCGAAGATCAACAATTGGGCGAATTGAAACTGACTCGCTCCCAGCGCTTCAGCAAAGAAGAGCTGAAGATGTTGGAGAGTTTGTTGTGCTGCCTGATCTACCCTTTACGGAACGCAACATTGTTTCATCAGGCATTGCAAATGGCTTACACCGATTTGTTAACCAAAACCAATAATCGGGCTTCATTCAACGATGTATTGCAAAGAGAAATCAAACGGGCCAGACGTAGTGAGCAAGCGCTGTCGTTAATTTTTGTCGATATCGATCATTTCAAACAAATCAATGATGAACACGGTCACGACTGTGGTGATTTGGCTTTGGCTTCTGTGGCCAATTGGATCAAGGACAGCGTACGCGGCAGTGATATTGTGTTTCGCTATGGCGGCGAAGAATTTGTGATTTTATTGGCGGACACTCAATTGGAGGGTGCTGCCGTTATTGCCGAACGCGTACGTAACGGCATTGAGTCTCATACCCTGGCTTACGGCATGGCGGTTTTGAACATCACGGCCAGTCTGGGCGTCAGCTGTTTAACCGCCAATGACAGTATGGATAGTCTGATCAAACGGGCCGATAACGCCATGTATAGCGCTAAAAAACAAGGCAGGAATCGTGTTTGCCTAGGGAAACGCTAATTCAATCGTCGAAAGCCGAGAGAAAAACCGACCAGCCTCTAACCGAAAATAGCCAATGAACACAACAGTTCAACTAACTCGGGTAAGTTAAAGCCAATTTCGGCCATTACGCACCACCACAGCTTTGAAGGGCTTTTGACATCATGAGATATGCAATACGATGCGTTTAGCATCGTATTGATACCGATATGGGGTTAAAAAGGACTTTCCAACACGATAGTTTCGTTGCGATCCGGGCCGGTGGACAGGATAGTCACTTTGACGCCAACCAATGCCTCAATGCGGGCGATATAGTTTTTGGCATTTTGCGGTAATTGCTCAAAGCTAGTGACACCTGCTGTCGTACCTTGCCAACCTGGCATCTCTTCAATAATTGCTTCGCAGGCTTCATATTGATCAGCCCCTAACGGAGCAATTTCGGTGACAATATTATTGATTTTGTAAGCAGTACAAATGCCGATTTTATCCAGACCATCCAATACATCCAGCTTGGTGAGACAGATGCCGCTTAGGCTGTTGAGTTGGGCCGATTTACGCATAGACACTGCATCAAACCAGCCGCAACGCCGCTTACGCCCGGTGGTTGCACCAAATTCATGACCTTTGACGCCCAAATGCTCGCCATAACTATCATGCAGTTCGGTTGGAAAAGGCCCGTTTCCAACCCGAGTGGAGTAGGCTTTGGTGATACCCAATACATAATCAATTGCTAGGGGACCAACACCAGTACCCGTTGCAGCGCCACCGGCAGTGGTATTGGATGAAGTTACATACGGGTAAGTACCATGATCAATATCCAGCAATGCACCTTGCGCACCTTCAAACAGAATGTTGTCACCTTGTTGTTGTAATACCTGCAGTTCTTCGCCGACATCCGTCAACATCGGCTTGATCAGCTCGCCCAATGCCAGCGTGTTTTTGAGGATTTCGTCATAACTGACCGGCTCGGCATGGTAATAATTGACCAACATGAAATTATGATAATCCACCAGTTCTTGTAGTCGTTTGGCGAATTCTTCGCTATTGAGCAAGTCGCCTGCCCGCAAGCCTCGTCTGGCCACTTTGTCTTCATAAGCAGGGCCAATGCCACGACCGGTGGTGCCGATGGCTTTGGCACCGCGGGCTTTTTCCCTAGCCTGATCGATAGCGACATGCACAGGCAATATCAACGCGCAAGCTTCACTGATTTTCAAGCGATTGCGCACTGGGACACCGGAGTTTTCCAGAATTTTGATCTCTTTCAGCAAGGCTTCGGGGCATAACACCACGCCATTGCCTATCATGCACTGCACGCCTTCACGTAAAACCCCGGATGGAATCAAATGCAACACGGTTTTTTCACCATTGATTACCAACGTATGCCCTGCATTGTGTCCGCCTTGAAACCGCACAACGGCCGCCGCCTCTTCAGTCAGCAAATCGACCAGCTTGCCTTTGCCTTCGTCACCCCATTGAGTGCCAATAACAACAACATTTTTTCCCATAATTTTTTCCAAATCTTAAATAAATGCTTTAAACATGCGTCAATGGTTTGACCACCCACTTGTGAGCTTGCTTCTCCAATACGGCGTTGCAACCCATATCTTCTGCGCTGCCTGATTGTCCGGGTAACTGTCTGATTACCAGGATGCCCGAGGCGCGTAAGTCCCGAATGGTTTGTGATAAATCGTCATCTGGCAACGCTGGGGCGAAAATACTTTGCTTCTCTGCCTGATTGGCATCATCCAATAGGGCTGCCAAGACTTTCAAATCTGCGCTAAACCCGGTCGCCGGTCTGGCGCGGCCAAATACCGCGCCGATGTTGTCATAACGCCCACCTCTGGCAATTTCCTTACCTATAGTCGGTACAAAGGCGGCAAATACCATGCCGGTGTGATAGTGATAACCACGTAGCTCGGCCAGATCAAAACTGACCGTCAGTGATGGATAATCTTTGGCTAATTTGGCGGCGATTGTTTGCAAATCGGCTATGGCCGCATCAATAGCAGCACTGCCTGTTTTTAGTGAGACTGCTGCGGTAGCGAGTATATTCTGATCACCATTCAGTTTTGGCAATGCATTAAAATCTGCTTTCAAGTCTTCGCTAATCGCAAGTTCAGTCAATAACTCCGCTAATTCTGTTCTGGCTTTGCGTTGTAATACATCAAATAATTCAGATTCTTGTTGAGCATCCAGATTTGCCTGTTCCGCCAATGCACGGTAAATTCCGACATGTCCCAAATCTAGATGAACGTTTTGAGCGCCGCTTAATGCCAGCATTTCCAGCATCAACTGAATTACTTCATAATCGCTGTCTAAGCCCTCATGACCGTATAGTTCAGCACCAATCTGCATTGGGCTGCGAGTTTTTTCCAGAGGATCACCCAAAGTATGCAAGACGGTGCCGGTATAGCAAAGCCTTGTCGGCCATTCATGTTTGAGGTTGTGGGCATCGATGCGAGCCACTTGCGGCGTCATGTCTGCGCGAACCCCCAACATTTCTCCACTGAGTTGATCAGTAAGCTTAAAGGTTTGCAGATCAAGATCATGCCCTGAACCCGTCAACAACGAATCCAGATAATCCACAAACGGTGGAATCACCAGCTGATAGCCCCAACAGGCAAAAGTATCCAGCAAATTACGGCGTAAACCTTCCAGATGGGCCGCCTGCTCAGGCAATACTTCACTAATACCTTCCGGTAACAACCAGATATTATTTTTATGCATTTTTCTTTATCCCATTCGCACAAAACGCCCCGGTTAACGGAGCGTTTCGCACTACAGATCGTGTGTAATATCGTTTACTTTTGCTGTTTAAAGAACTTGAAGAAGTCCGAATCCGGTTCCAGCACCATGATATTACCTGACTTGCCCAGGCTTTGCTTGTAAGCAATCATGCTGCGGTAAAACGCATAAAAATCGCTGTCTTCGCTATAAGCTTTGGCAGAAATTTCTGCGGCTTCCGCATCGCCCTGGCCGCGAAACACTTCTGCATCACGGTAAGCGTTGCCCAGAATGATCTCGCGTTGTTTGTCAGCATCGGCACGAATACGCTCTGCAGCCTCGGAACCTTGCGAACGGAATTCACGCGCCACTCGGGCCCGTTCTGCTTCCATACGCTGGTAAACCGAACTACTGACCTCGCTAGGCAAATCAATGCGTTTGACCTGTACATCGACAATGTCAATGCCCAATTTCAGTGCCTGCGGCGATACGTTTTTGATCAAAGTTTCGCGAATTGCGCTACGATCACTGGACACCAATTGTTTGATTTCGCGCTTGCTGAATTCGCTACGAAAAGAATCTTTGACGATCTGATCCAGACGTATATTGGCTTGATTCGCATCGCCCCCCACCGAGGTGTAGAACGTTTTCACATCGGCGATGCGCCATTTGACGAAAGAATCAACGATGACGTTTTTCTTTTCAGCCGTTAAAAACCGTTCGGGGGTCGAATCCATGGTCAGGATGCGGGAGTCGAACTTTTTGATGTTGTTGATCAACGGCAACTTGAAGTGAATGCCAGGCTTGAAGCCATCAGCAACGATTTCACCCAATTGAAATTTGATGGCCCGTTCGGTTTCCGAAACGGTAAACACTGACATGGACAAAACCACCACCAATGCGCCAATGGCGACGACTATTTTATTTCCCATCTCAGCGTCCTCTCACATCACGTTCACGGCTTGAAGCCCGGCTATCGGTTTTTAATTCTTTCATCGGCGGCGTTGCTGTCGTGACCGTATCGTGATGCTCAGCCAAGGGTTCCGCTACTTCAGGTTCCGAGTTTTTGCCCATTTTATCCAGCGGCAGGTACATGATGTTGTTGCCGCCTTTGACATCGACCAACACATTATTGGAACGACCCAGAACCGATTCCATCGCCTCGATATACATACGCTGTTTGGTCACAGCCGGGGCTTTTTTGTATTCAGCCAACAACTGGGAAAAACGACTCACATCACCGGTCGCCTGAGCAATCGATTTAACTTTGTAACCTTCCGATTCCTGAATGATGCGCGATGCGGCACCGCGGGCTTTAGGCACCACGTCGTTAGAATAGGCTTCTGCTTCATTGATCAAACGCTGTTTATCCTCGCGCGCCCTGATAGCATCTTCAAAAGCCCCTTGTACTTGCTCGGGTGGTTGCGCATCCTGCAAGTTGACACTGGTCACCAGAATGCCGGTTTTATAAGCATCCATCACGGCCTGGATTTCTGACTTAATCGCCATGACGATTTCACTTCGGCCTTCCGTCAATACAAAATCCATGTTGCTGGCGCCAATCACACCACGTTCGACGCTCTCGGTGACTTGTTTCAATGTCGAGTTAGGATCCATCACATTAAATGCATAATCTTTGGCATCTTTAACTTGGTATTGAACGGCCAGACGCACATCGACAATATTTTCATCTTTAGTCAACATCATGGCCTCTTTGGGTACAGAACCCATAGCCTGTCCGCTGCCAGAACGATAACCCACTTCTATGAAGCGTTGTTGCTCGACATTGATGACTTCAACTTGTTCTATGGGTGCCGGAATATGCCAATTCAGACCGGGAGTAGTGGTTTCTACAAAAGCTCCAAACCGAGTGACCACCCCGCGTGTACCTTCGTCCACAGTATAAAATCCACTCAGAACCCAAATACCTACAACCGCAGCAGCGATAAATCCCAGGTTTTTCATGGTCAGACCATCAGAAGAGCCGCCACCGGAACCACCACCAAAAATACCACCTAGTTTTTGCTGTAAAGAACGAATCACTTCATCCAGATCAGGCGGACTATTTTGATCATTACGGCCACTCCAGGGGTCTTTTTTATCCCCACCGGGTTCATTCCAAGACATACCAAACACTCCAAATTAAATGGAAAATATTAAAATCTGCGCTGCATGACGAGACAGTTTGAAACATTTCAGCACAGACTAGAATGCTTCATTCTACCGTAAATCGCTGCTATTTGAGTAATTAACCAATTAAGTCGCATATCAGTCGACAATCGTTTGCATGGTTAAAATTTGTTCCATCAGTCAGGAGTATTCCGAGCAGCTAGCTGATTTGCAAATCGGGCAGCCATTTCAATTCTGGCAAAATTGAAATATGAGCTTTTTAATATCAATTCACTACCAGTCTGGTAACCCATACATATTGAGTTATGGGATACTGCACGCCGATTTTTGACCAGCTAGTGACAAATCCGTTGCATAACCTATTTCAAGCTTCATAACTTTTTTACTAGATCGATCCATGACTAAACCCGAACAAATTTTTGAGCACATCCTTACCCATTATCGGGGCATCTTCGCCACCGTGTTTCTTTTACCGATTTCGGTAATTTATGGCGCCTATTCAGACCTGCGCAGCTGGCTGACTTTTCGTTTAAATAGCGCACCAACCAAACATGATGCCCGGGTGAAAGTGGTGATCCAGCAAATTCTTGACTGGCAAAAACAAGCTGCCCAACAAAAACTCTGTTCGGCCCGATCCGGTTGGAAGACCATGAGTGAACTGGTGCCTAAATATAAACTCTCGCATCGAAACATCCATATCGGCATGTACGATATTCTGGAAATCAATGCTGAGCGTCAAATTGTTCGGGTTGAACCGCTGGCTAATATGGGCCAGGTATCGCGGCATCTCATATCCAAAGGCTGGACTTTGCCGGTAGTGCCGGAACTGGATAGTTTGACGGTGGGTGGCTTGATCATGGGCTTTGGTGTAGAAACCAGCAGCCATAAATATGGTTTGTTTCAGCATATTTGCACGGCTTTTGAGATCGTCACAGCAGAAGGCAAATTGCTTAAATGCAGTGCGACGGAAAATCCGGAGTTGTTTTATCAAATCCCTTGGAGCCACGGTACGCTGGGATTTCTGGTGGCTGCCGAGTTAAAAATCATTCCGGTCAAAAAATACATACGTCTGCATTATCAGCCTGTCTACAGTCTGGATAGCATGATCAGTACCTTTGAAACTGCCAGTCTGAATACTGAACACCACGATTTCGTGGAGGGCTTGGTTTATGCTCGTGATCAGGCTGTGATCATGACGGGTAACTTTACAGACGAAATGGGTGCTGACGGCCCCTTGAATGCCATAGGTCGCTGGTATAAACCGTGGTTTTACAAGCATGCTGAAACCTATCTGCATCAGCAAAAAGAAGGCATCGAATACCTGCCGGTGCGGGATTATTTTCACAGACACACCCGTGGTTATTTTTGGGCCATGGAAGAAATCATTGGATTTGGTAATCATCCGATATTCAGAGCTTTACTGGGCTGGGCTTTGCCACCGCGTATCGAATTGTTGAAATACACCGAAACCCAAACCACCCAAAGACTCAGAGAAAAATTTCACGTGGTGCAGGACATGCTGGTGCCGCTAAGCTATCTCAAGCAGTCCTTGCAATATTTCGACGACCATTTCAATTTATATCCGTTATGGCTTTCGCCCATGGCCATCAAGGATAACGGGGAGCAACCCGGATTCATTCGGCCTTTTAAGACTGAATCAGGCGGTGTGGAAGAAATGTACGTGGATATAGGTGCTTACGGTACCCCCAATAAACCGGATTTTGATAATGCGATTGCTTTGCCGTTGCTGGAGAAATTTGTGATTCAACATCACGGCTATCAGGCTTTGTATGCCAGAACGGCAATGAGCAGGGACGATTTCAGGACCATGTTTGATCACACTGACTATGACCGTTTGCGGGAGCAATTACCGTTCTGCCGCCAAGCCTTTGATGAGGTTTACGACAAGGTGTCGTCTAAAGGACGATGTGCGCCGGTCGAAATGCGACGTCTACAGAAAACAGGTTCTGCTAGAAAAGATTAACGGGTGTTTCAATCCAAGTGAGTCGACAAACTTAAAATGGCTATTTGTAACATCTGGTAGGGATCAACTAAGTGTCTTCACAAAGCAAATATTTCTGTTTTGCGCAACATAGGGTTGGAAACGGAGTTGAAAAAACTTCCTCGTATTGTGCAAAACAGGATTGGAAAATCCGAATGAAATATGGAGTGAATTGCCACAACTGACCCAAAGAAGCCGCCAGCGAACGGCAGCTCTCGGACAGTCAATTTTTGGAAAAAAAATTCAGCTAAACCTGTATCTGCAAGTTAAATGTATTGTCGAATTAATCATGCAATAATCTCATCGAAAATGTTTGTAGCAGATGCTCGTTTACGCAATGGTCCCCTGGAACGCAGAAGTTATTGAAGAAAAATCTGAACGCAAGCGACTCAGGTTTTTCCTGTCGCTCGGCACGCCCTTCTTGGCCACGGCCTTGCAAACCTATTTCTGGGCCTACATCAATCCGTTCATCTTCTTAATGTTTTATCCGGCAGTGTTCCTCAGCGGCTGGCTTGGAGGGGTGCTTGGAGGCATGATTTCCACGATATTGTCAGTTCTTCTGCTACTGTGGTTTTTTATCCACCCCATTCATTCTTTCTTTGACGGGCAGCCTAGTAGCTATCTGGCGATCGTGATTTTCAGTTTGAACGGCTTCATCATCAGTTTCCTGTTTCATCGGATTGAGGTCGGCAAGGCCCAGTACGCTGCCAATCTGCGCGTCTACAACATGGAGCTTGAAAAGCGTGTCCTCCAGCGCACTTCCGAGCTGCTCAAAGCCAGGAATCAAATCGCCAGCTTCGCTTCCGCGCAGGTCCAAACGATAGAGCAGGAAAGGCGTCGTGTATCGCGTGAAGTGCATGACCAGATCGGCCAGATATTTACTGCGATCAAGTTGATCATCCAGGCTATCCCACGTGGCGTGATCCCTCAGGACCAGCAGGATGCGCTGGAGCAGGCGATCGATTTGGGGGTTGTCACCACCCGCAAAATCACCACTGAGCTACGACCTCCCCTGCTGGATGACCTCGGACTTGTTGCGGCGTTGGATTATTTCGGTCAGGAGGCCGCCCGCGTCGGCAATCTGGTCTGCGAAA
>Ga0172367_10004133_pt1 | contig 18285 bp, 9 predicted proteins | sample Lak10m_FD_114542 | JGI IMG/M metagenome (GOLD analysis project Ga0172367, IMG submission 114542) | Freshwater microbial communities from Kabuno Bay, South-Kivu, Congo - kab_022012_10m | ecosystem: Environmental > Aquatic > Freshwater > Lake | place: Democratic Republic of the Congo: South-Kivu...
AGAATCGCTATTGCGCAGGTAATCGCGCCAGACTATTTTTAGCTTATCACGATGTTCTTCCGTCAATTTTTTAATGATCGGCGCCGATTCTTTAGAATAAGGACAGGCAAAATCGCCGAATTCTATAATGGTTGCTTGCGGCGAGAGACTGCCTAAGGCATAATTTCCACCGTCACCGTTTACCATCTTAAAATATTCTTGCTGTTGTTGTTCGGTTAGCGCCAGATTCTGACCATTTAGTATTTCTTGCGTTTTATCTATAACATAAAGGCTGGCGGCGACTAAGAGTATAAAAAATAGAGCAGCGACAGCCAGGATAATTACCCCCCACCACCGTTTATACCAGGGTAGTAAGATATTTTTATGACGAGCCTTCATAGCGGCGTATTTTAGCCGCTCGTCGAGCCTTTCGTTCAAATTCATAAAATTGAAAAATCGCTTAGTTTAAACTATAATCATATTATATCATAAGATATGAAAATAATCTCCTGGAATATTAATGGAATAAGAGCCGTTGCGAAGAAAGGTTTTAAGGAATTTTTAAATTCCGAAAATCCGGATATTATTTGTTTGCAAGAAGTAAAGATTTCCTCGGCGGATCGGGCGGAAATCGAATTTGACTTCGCCAGTTACGAAGAATATTGGAACTCGGCGCAGCGACCCGGTTATAGCGGCACGGCTATCTTAGTCCGTTCCGGTCTGCGTGGCATCGAGGCGGTCACTAACGGTTTTGGTATAGAGAAATTCGACACGGAGGGCAGAGTTCAGACTCTAGAAACAAATAATTTTTATCTACTTAATATTTATTTCCCTAATGTTAATCGTGAGCTGTCACGCCTGCCTTATCGTTTAGAATTCAACGAGGCTTTGCTAAAATATATTAAAAAATTGGAAAAAGATAAGCCGGTCGTAGTTACCGGCGATTTTAACGTCGCTCACGAAGAAATAGATCTGGCCCGGCCGAAAGAAAACGAGGGTAGCGCCGGCTTTACTGAAGAGGAACGGGCCTGGTTTAAAAAGTTTTTACGGTCGGGATTTATTGATACCTTTCGCGAACTTAATGGTCAAAAGGTCCAGTATTCCTGGTGGACTTGGCGGGCGGCGGCGCGAGCCAGAAATATTGGTTGGCGGATTGACTATTTCTGTGCCTCCGCTAAACTTAAAAAGACCTTGAAAAAAGCCTATATTTTAGATAAAATAATGGGTTCAGATCACGCCCCTGTCGGGCTAGAATTATAATAGTATGTATGATCATCAGGCGCTAGAAAAAAAATGGCAAGAACGCTGGGAAAATAGCCATTTGTACCGAACCGGCGAAGATCCAAAAAAGCCGAAATATTATATTTTGGACATGTTTCCGTATCCGTCCGGCGTCGGTTTGCATGTCGGCCATCCGAAGGGCTATATCGCCACCGATATTTTTGCGCGTCTGCGCCTGATGCAAGGCTATAATGTTTTACATCCAATGGGCTGGGACGCGTTCGGTCTGCCGGCGGAAAATTACGCGCTAACCAATAAGATCCATCCGAGCGTCGCGACTAAAAATAATGTCGCTACCTTTAAGAGGCAATTAGGCATTTTAGGTCTTTCTTACGACTGGGAGCGCGAGGTTAATACCACCGATCCCCGCTATTATAAATGGACGCAATGGATTTTTTTACAGATGTGGAAGAGGGGACTCGCTTACGAGTCGCATGAGCCGATTAATTGGTGCCCGTCTTGCAAGACCGGCTTGGCTAATGAGGATTTGGAAGAAGGAAAATGCGAACGTTGCGGCAGCATCGTCGAGCAAAAGCCGATGCGCCAATGGGTTTTGAAAATTACCGCTTACGCACAGCGTTTGCTTGACGATTTGGAAAAATTACCGGACTGGGAAGAAGCAATTAAAGAAATGCAGCGCAATTGGATCGGTCGTAGCCAAGGAGCGGAAATAATTTTTAAGATTGACGGCGCGGCCGAAATAATTAAAGTATTTACGACCAGGGTAGATACTATTTTTGGCTGCACCTATGTCGTCTTGGCGCCGGAAAATCCGCTAGTCGCTCAATTAAAAGAGAAGATAAATAATTGGCCGGCCGTCGAAATTTATTTACAGGAAGTAAAAAATAAAACCGATTTGCAGCGGACTGACCTTAATAAGGAAAAAACCGGGGTTATCTTAGACGGGCTAAAAGCGGTTAACCCTTTTAACGGCGAGGCGGTTCCGATCTTTATCGCCGATTATGTTTTAAATTCCTATGGCACCGGCGCGGTCATGGCGGTTCCAGCTCATGATGAAAGAGATTTTGAGTTTGCCCGGAAGTATGGTTGTCGGATTAAGCGGTCCGTTGTCTCTTGGGAAATTCCTCAAATAAAAAACGCGGAGAGCTGTTATACCGAAGATGGAAAGTTAGTCGACTCCGGCGAATTCTCTAATTTAACTTCAGCCGCCGCGCGTCAAAAAATGACCGACTGGTTAGAAAAAAATAAATTAGGAGCCGGACAGATAAATTATAAGATCAAGGACTGGGTTTATTCGCGCCAACGATATTGGGGCGAGCCGATTCCGCTTATTCATTGCGCCAAATGCGGCGTTGTGCCGGTGCCGGAAGAAGAACTGCCGCTAGTTTTACCAGAAGTAGAAAGTTATGAGCCGACCGGTACCGGCGAGTCGCCTCTGGCGTCCATGACCGACTGGGTTAACGTTAAGTGTCCGAAGTGTGGCGGCGCGGCCAAGCGGGAAACCAATACTATGCCGCAATGGGGCGGCTCTTGCTGGTATTATTTAAGATATATTGATCCTAATAATAATGAAGTTTTGGTCGATAAGAAAAAAGAGGCTTATTGGTCGCCGGTCGATTTCTATGTCGGCGGCGCCGAACACGCGACCCGTCATCTTATTTACGCGCGGTTCTGGCATAAATTTTTATATGATATCGGAGCGGTCAGCTATGACGAGCCGTTTACGAAATTAAAACATGTCGGCCTGATTATGGGCGAAGACGGCCGTAAGATGAGTAAGCGCTGGGGTAATGTTATTAATCCGGATGAGATGGTCGCTAAATTCGGAGCGGATGCCTTGCGGGTTTATGAAATGTTTATGGGTCCGTTTGAACAAGCGGCCAATTGGAATACTAACGGTTTAGTCGGGACACGTAAATTTCTAGAAAAAGTAGAGCAACTATTTGCGAGCGGACAGTTATCCGTCCAAGAAGATAAAAAAATCTTATCTTTATTACATAAGACTATTAAGAAAGTCGGATTTGACATTGAAAATTTTCGTTTAAATACGGCCGTCTCCGCTTTAATGATCCTAGTCAACGAAATTTCCAATTATAAAAATAAAAATCAAGCCTGGCCGTTTGGGGTTAGAGAATTTAATTATCTTTTACAGATTCTCGCGCCGCTTGCCCCGCATTTAAGCGAAGAGCTCTGGGAGAAATTAGGAAATAAAGATAGTATCTTTAAGTCGGCTTGGCCGCAGTATGACCCGGAACTTATTAAAGACGATAATTTTAATCTGGCGGTTTCCGTGAACGGAAAGTTACGCGCCACGATTTTGGTAGAGGCCGGTATTACCGAGGCGGAGGCAGTGAAACTAGGGCAAAGTAATGAAATTATAAAAAAATGGTTGGACGGGAAGGAAATAGTAAAAATAGTATTCGTGTCGGGCAGATTATTAAATATTGTCGTTAAATAAAAACAATCTGGCGGAAAAGTTAAAGCGCTTAAATATGAACGATCTTTTGGCTAAAACTCGCGAGCTTTGTCGCCTCTTTGAAATAAAACCGGCCCGCTCTAAGGGTCAGAATTTTTTAATTAATGAAAAGATTTACGACGACTTAGTAAAGGCCGCCGAGCTTAAACTCGAAGATACAGTTTTAGAAATCGGTCCGGGTTTAGGCTTTTTAACAGCTAAAATCGCTAAGAAAGTAAAGAAAGTGATTGCCGTAGAGCTAGACGATAAATTAGCCGATTATTTACAGACCGGGATAGACGCGCAAGGACTTGAGAACGTTGAGATAATTAACGAGGATATTTTGCGAGTTAATTTAGATTCCCATCTCGATAAAAATTATAAAATAGTTGCTAATCTTCCTTATAATATTAGTTCGCTTTTTTTGCGCCTCTTTTTAAGCGCGCGGCATAAACCGGAGCTTTTAGTTTTAATGCTACAGAAAGAAGTCGCCGAAAGGATTATTGCCACGCCGCCGGAAATGAGCATCCTGGCCGTTTCGGTCCAGTATTACGGCGCGCCGGAAATTATTCGTCTCGTGAAAGCCGGAAATTTTTGGCCGGAGCCAAAAGTCGATAGCGCAATTATTAAGATTAAGATCAAGACGGAAGAAACCGGACTAGATGATAAAAAATTTTTTCAGATCGTCCGTATCGGTTTTAGCGCCAAGCGAAAAATGTTAAAGAATAACTTGGCGGCCGGGCTGAAATTCGACCAGAAAAAGATGGCAAATATCCTCGTCGAGCAAGGGTTTGATTTAAAGATCAGAGCGGAGGATTTAAGCCTGGCCGATTGGCAAAAATTATTTGCGGCTTTGAAGGAGTTTGTGTTATAATAAAATTAATTAAAATAGAGCCGATGAATGATTATAGTTTAAGTTTAGGGAAGTTACCTAAACCGCAAAAAGTAGCGGTCTTTGTTTTGTCCGTCTTGGCAGTTTTTATAATTGTCTTCTGGGTTTGGCAAATGCAGGCACAAATTAATCGTCCTTTTGCCGACCGGACGACGGATAATATCCCCTTAATTGCGACCTCGACCGATATTAATGTTATTTTGAAAGCTCGCGATACCGATAGCGACGGTTTATCCGATTATGACGAGATTTATACCTATAAGACTTCGCCTTATTTAGAAGATACTGATAGCGACGGTATTTTCGATCGGATTGAAGTCGAACAGGGGACTGACCCTAATTGTCCGCAAGGTCAGAATTGTAGCGCGGCTGCTCCGGCGGCAACTGTCGACCAAAATACTCCGACTCTAAATCAGATCAGTACCGGTACGGAAAGCGGTATTGATAATGCAGCTCTGCAAAACGCCGTTAACGGCCAGATTGACGCGACGACTCTACGTAAACTATTGCTGAGCGGCGGAGCTAGTAAAGATGAATTGGATAAAATAAGCGATGCGGACCTGATGAAGAGTTATCAAGATACTTTAAATAAACAGAGTCAAACTCAATAGCATGTCTTCTTTTTTCACATCGAAAAAGAAAAACACTAAGAATGCCGGTCAAAAATTGGTAGTTTTTTTAATTAGTTTTTGTTTGGTTTTTACCTTTATTCTTCCGCTTAAACCGGCTCGAGCGCAAATGGACGCGGCCAGTACAGCCGCGCAGTTAGCCGGCAACGCGCAGGATACGGCTAAGAACGTCAAAGACACTTGGTGGCAAACTTTTTTAAAGGCTCTACAGAAAGCCGGTTCGATCGCTTTTCAGAGAACTTTAAGCTCAGCTTTGAATAAGATTGCTTATGATACGGCTACTTGGATCGGTTCCGGCAAGGAGGGTCAGAAACCGCTCTTTGTCACCGAAGGCTGGGGATCTTATTTAACAAAAATAGGCGACGAGGCGGCCGGGCAGTTTATCGAAAGTTTCGTGACTAATCTAAATAATCCACCGGAAAAAAATTGCCAGACTGAATTAAAAAAATGCCAACTGGAATGCTATAATAAGGACACGGCCGCGGACAGTGGTGGAAATCAAGGATCAACATTTGATCCAAAAAAATGCGCTGATGATTGCGAAAAAAATGTCTCTGGTTGTGTAGTAAATTCTTATAATGGGGGCACGACGCCGTCTTTTAATGTCTGCAGCCCCTCGTCTTTAGAAGCAAAATTAAGTATCGTTTTAGGTCTGGTTGAACAGAATCGTCCGCAAGGGCCGAACTGTTCCGCCTCCCAGATGATTAAAAGTTGGGATACGGATATTAATCAGAAATTGAAGGATTTTCGTCGCAATGATTATTTAAATACTTTTGTTACTCTTTTCGATCCGGCCTCTAACGACCTAGGCATCTCCGTTTTAGCGAGAAGCGATTTATCCAGCAAGGCTTTAGTCGACACGGAAACCGCCAAGACGGGACTAATAGCGCATAAGGGCTGGCTGGATGTGCGCAATATTGCTGGTATGACCGACGCGCCTCCCGGCTCGCCCGAGCGGGCCATCGAAATGGCGCAAGCTGTCCAGGAACAAAATCTGGGTAAGATCACCGGCGATGTTTTTGTCGATGCTAGTAGCGTCTTTTTAAATCAGCTATCCTTGACCGCTTTTAATACTTTGCTACGCAGCTTGGCGAAGAAAGATAATAACTCTCCTTCTCGGGCGGCCGGACCAGGACCGGAAACCGATCCAGGTAGCGGTAGTGGGGCGTCGTCCGTTAAGCAAGCTACGATGAAGCTACTGAAACCGGACTTCCGGGTCAGGACTGATTACGATATTTTATCGACCTTGGCGATTTGCCCTGACTCCAAAAAACCGGGTCCGGATAATTGTGTTATCGATGATAAATTCATGCAGGCGATTACCGAACAGAAGACGGTCGCGGAAGCGCTCGCCGAAGGATATTTACATAGCGACTGGCAGGTAACGGTCGAAAGCTCCGGAAATAGTTACAACGGTTCTTACGCTCTGCGCAATATTTCGATTTTGCGCAAATATCGAATAGTGCCGGTCGGCTGGGAGGAAGCCGCCAGGCTGCTTACTAGCGATCCGCAGAATCCTCGAAAGGCAACGTTGGGTGATCTGGTGTCCTGTTTTGATAAGAATGATGAATATAATTCTTTCAGTGCGGATTTCGTTCCGGATTACGGCTGGTGCGAGAGTTTGGTTGATCCTAATTGGGTTCTGAAGGCGCCTCTGAATTATTGTAAAAAAGAAGGAGTTGGGGCCCAGATTTTATCTACTAATATTATTCCTGGTAATTACGAAGTTTCACCAAATGTTCCCAGTGTTTTAAATATCTTTCGCTCCGAAGGCTATTGCGCCGATAACCAGACCTGCATTAAGGAAAAGAACGATGGCAGTTGTGAAGCCTATGGTTACTGCAGTGAAGAGAAGAGAACCTGGAATTTCGGGGAGGACTCCTGCTCCCCGATTAATAATACCTGCCAATCTTTCTCCGACTCAGCCGGCCGGAAATTTTCTTATCTAGAAAATACTCTGAATTACGGACAATGCAATCCGGAAAATTCCGGTTGCCGGCGTTATTCTTTAAGCGGAAATTATGCGTCTTCGACTAAGACGGTTTCCTGGAGCGGCAATCAAAATTTATATTTAAATAAAAACTTGAGTACGTGTAATAATAGTGACGAAGGTTGTACGGGTCTACTGCGCGTTAAACCGACTTGGGGCACTAATTTAGTCATGAATGCTGATTTTTCTGGCGATAATATCAACGAATCTTCAGTCGGCGCGAAATTGAATAATTGGCCGCTGATTGGCGGTGAAGCAATAATTGTTGATGCTAACGAGGAGCCTGGCGGCGCCGGCGGTAAAGCACTTAAATTAAGCGCTTCCGGGCAAGCAGCCGGTATTTATTCTGATAATGATGCCTCGCTTTTACCGGATAACTTTCAGATTATTCCCGGTCAATCCTATACTCTAAGCGCCGATATTTATATTGAAGAGGGGCTTGGTGTTAGTCTGATAATCGGTGAGCCGACTGAAAATTTCATTACCACTGAAACGGAAAGAAAGACCTGGCTGCATGTTAGTGTTACGCGTCCGGCCAATAGTTCTTATAATGAGCCAAATTTTAGAGTGGTTGGTATTGAAGACGTGGCTGTTCCGGATATAGTTTTTTATCTGAAGAATTTAAAATTTGAAATGAGCGGCTGGGACACCGGGTTTAGCTTTTATGGCGTTTCTAAATTTTATGAAAAATTATTGCCGCCGTACTTGGAACAATCTTGTTATGTCGACGCCACGAGCGGTAGCAAGAATTATAGTTTGAAACCGGACGCGCCCGCCGCTTGCTCTAATTACGCGCGGCGCTGTAATAAAGACGAGGTTGGTTGCGAGTCCTTTACCGCGGCTAAAGACGGGTTTGTTATCGGCGCTAAAGTGACCGACAGTGATTATTGTCCGCAAGAATGTGTTGGTTATGACGTCTACATTGCTAAAGATTCTTATTTTAATTCTGCATTGGCGGAAAATATGATTCCGTCTCAGGTGGCTAGTTGTGCCGCCGAAGCGGTCGGTTGCAATGAATTTACCAATCTTGACGTGCTCGGCCAAGGCGGAGAGCGAAAGGAGTATTATACTAGACTAAAACAATGTATTAAGCCCAGTAGCGTCAGCTGCTCAAACTTCTATGCCTGGGAAGGAACGACGGGCGGTTATCAGCTCAAGTCTTATAACTTAAAGAATGATGCAAATAATTTGCCGGCGGTAACGGCCGACGATAGCGCCATATGTAACGCGGAGATCTTTAATTTACCGATCAGCGACCCGGACTATAACCCGGATTGCCGGGAATTTTATAATGCCACCGGGCAGATCTCTTATCATCTGAGTTCCTTAACCATAACTTGTTCTGATAATTGCCATGCTTATCGGATGAGCGAGAAAAATATTGATCAGACTTTGAGTGCCGCTACTTGTACCGGAATGAGTAGACATTGGGACGCGACCAGCGGTACTTGTATTTCTTGTTTGAATGGCGGCTCTTGGGATGATACCTCAGGCGCTTGCGTCTACCAGGCAATCCCGGGCGAAGGCGAAACTTGTCGCGCGAGCGATAACGGCTGTCGTGAGTATAACGGTAATAACGGTAGCAATGTCCGTTTGATTTCTTATTATGATTTTGAAAAAGGAGCGAGCGGTTGGTCGGCAATACCGGCGACCGGGGTCCAGGTTAGCGCTATCGCCAATAACAATAACGAGCATTCCTTGCAGGTAGCTTCCGGCGCGGCGGCGCAATTGACGGTTGGCAATTTAGTCCGTCAGAACTCCGCTTATAGTCTAAAATTTTTAGCTCGAGCCGAAGCTAATGATGATTTGCAAATCTTCTTTGTTGATCCGGCGACCGGCGCCAGATCTGATTTTAGCGCGGTGCAAGTTCGAGGCGGTAATGAATGGAATCTTTATCAGGTTAATTTAGCCGAATTAAATCATATCGTCGGTCAGCCGGCGACCGGTCAGACCGGCGAGCTCCTGGTAATTAGCGGGACGGGTGAATTTTATTTTGACGATTTTATTTTGTCGGAAATTACCGATCGGTATTATTTAATTCATAATTCCAGCCAAGTGCCGGATTCCTGTTACTATGATAATTTTAATCAATATCAGGGCGGCGATTATAACCTTGGTTGCGCCCAATATACCGACCGCGGTCAATTAAAGCATAATCTGCGCCAGTTTACTCGGCTTTGTTCTAATTCTTCCGTCGGCTGCGAGCAGATGATTGATACGAAGAACTACTCGCCTTATGACGCTGGTTTCTGGGAAAACGGCGTCGCGACTTCGACTTGCGATATTGCTAGTAACCCCAATTGCGTCAAAGTCGACGGCGACAGCGCTATTTACGCCGTTTATGATTCGAGTAAGTCCTGCGGCGCGGCCGCTCAAGGCTGCAGCCGTTTGGGCGAAGGTCAAGGCGGTGCTAATTTTAGCGGCTGGTCCGATGTGTTTAAAAATAATAACCCCGACCAATATAATAATACCTTATGTGGCGCCGAGAATCTTGGTTGCGAAGAATGGCAGAGTATAGACGACAATACTTCGAGCTATTTTAAGAATCCGGGGACGGCTACCTGTATTTATCGGGTTAGTAATAATGCCGGCGCGCTGGGTAAGAGATGGTATAAGATCCCGGCGAAGCGCTGCGACCTGAATAGTAATGGTAAGATTGATTTTTCTGAGGGAACGGGGAAGGTCTGTGATAATGACAATAATTGCGGCAGCAATAAATGTTTAATTGATAATAATGATTATGATTGTCCGGTATCATATTCGAAAACGATCGGCTCTGGGGGCGCCGGCAATCAAGTTCCGGTGCCTCAAGATAACGCCGGCCTGTGCGACGCTAACGCCTCGACCTGCAGCGAATATATCGATCCGGTCAGTAAATTTTCCCCTAATTTAGTCGTTAATCCGGAGCATCAAGTTATTAACAGAACTTTTGAAGGCTGGGGGGCTAATTGTAATGAAAGATGGGGCGGAAATGTTCTGAGCGACGATAATCAACAAGCTCTCAGGCTGGAACCTTATAAAATGTATAGCGCGGTCGTGACTTATAAAACGGCGACGACCAGTACGGTTAGATTCGATTTTCCCGAAGCGGTTGAGCAGCTTAAGAGCGATAATAATTTCGGTGTCGAAACGACCTCGCTCGAAACCGGTGACGGTAATCCGCTAATTTTTAATTCGCGCAATAATAAAGTCATGCTCATTACCGGCGACGATGTTGATAAGACTAAAGTTAAGATTATCAGTATCAAAGAACTGGTTGTTGATTATCAGTTGCGTAAGAATTTAGAAGAAGATTGCAACGGTCAGGTTAAATATAATAACGGTTGTATCTTGTTTAATGCTCGGACTATAAACGGTGCGGCTGGGTTAGCCGATCTAAGTAAAAATTGGGACGCTTATGCGACCGAAGACGGCAAGGCGCCGACCCTGTGCAGTTCAACCGGGTCATGTACTGCTAATAAATTGATTAAAGTCCGGCCGAATCGAGTTTGTGCCAAATGGTTGGATTGTATCAGCTATATTCAAGACCTTACAACCAAGGAAAAAAGCTGCTATGCTTTTGCCGAATGCGACCGGCTCGACGATAAAGGCGAGTGCGCTAATTTTATTAATCCCGATGCGACGCCTTTAGTCATTAATCCCAAAACCAATCAGAACTCCACCGGTTATTCCCTGACCAATAAATATTCAATAATGCACATGACTCTAGTTGGGCAAGACTTGACTGTTCATGAAGATTTTGAGGACGGAAATATTATTGCATTCTGCTCTAATGTGAATTTTTCTGGCAACTGTATTATAAATAGTCCGGACGCTGCTCAGAATAACAGCGCAACCAACTATCCGGCACACGGCAAGGGATACGTTAAGATTGAGACCCCCCAGGATATAGTAAGCAATCTGTCGGTTAAGACGACTGTTAACGACGAATTTTACATTAATTACCTTGTTAGCACCAAGGATGCCGACGGTACGAACGGACTGATTACGATTACCGATGACAGTAATCCGCCGCTTAATATAAAAATAATCGCTCAGGCCGACACCGGCTGGGAAAGAAAGGTCAGCCGGGTTAAATTGGGCGCCGGCCAGAAAAAAATTAATATTTCCTTGTCGGCTGATCCGCCCGGCGGTAAGCCCGTCTACTTCGACGATATTAATATCGATCCGGTTCTAAAGACTTCAAATAATACTTATGCCCCGCCAGAATGTCGCCTTTATCCGACGGACGACAGCTTAACCTGCGAAAACATTAATAAAAAAAACATAATTTCTGACGGTTTAGAAGGATATTGTTTGGAGCACGACCCGGCCAATAAAGATGTTTGTCTGATTTGGTATCCGATGGACGATATTCCGGTCCCGACCCGCTCCAAGTTAGGTTATAACGGAAATTTTCCGCTGAATTATTGCACCTCGGTTAGCGGTAATTTTGATTTATTAGAAAAAAGAGTCGGGTATCATGGTAAATATTGGAGCGAAGATAATATTAGAGTTTACTATACTTCCGGCGGCTATAAGATTTTAGGCGATGTTCCTGACACCGGCAGTAATGCTTATGGTTGTTATAATTTTAACGGCTCTTCTTCGTCTAATTCTTATCCAGTTGCTTCTTATGTTAAAGTTTGCGATGGAAATAGTTGCGGCGGACCGGAATATCGTTGCCCCGCTGATTATAATTATTTAATTTCCTCAGAAGAATGCAGAGGCGGCTCATGTACAGACCACTATCATATTATGTGTGTACCGAAACCAGCTAATTTGCGATTTACTGAAACCGCTTATCATGATGAATCAGCTAACGGTGGTGATTGGGCAAAATGTCAAAATGTAGGCTATACGGTCGGTTATTCTAAATTTAATGGTTTTGATGGCTATGAAGAATCTCAGACTCCTAAGTTATTGATTTACGATTACGACCAGCCTCCCGACACCGCTTCAGACTTAAAACTTATCCCCGGTCTAACTACTGGTAATGGCCAATATTATCATTTTAATTGTAATAGTTTAATCCAGACCATAAATAACGCCGGTGAAAACAGCGCTTGGGTCAGTCGCGTCGCGCAAGGCTCGACTTTCCCACTCGGCTCTTCTTCGCCGCTCTTTAAACAGCCGTATATTCAAGCTATGGACAAAGCGCCGTTTGGCGCGGCTACTCTACCGGAAACCTATATTAACGTCGGCGATGAAGTCGTTACATTAAGAGATTTAGAAAATACCGATATTCCGTACGCCGGACGACCCTATGGCTGCCAGAACGGGATAGGCAAAAACTGCGAATTAATCGGGGTTTGTTCGGGTGATAATACTACCTATTGTTTAGCGACTACGAATCTAGAGACAGTGACTTGCAAGAACAAGGGAACGTGCTTGCCATTATGGAATGCCGCCGCGGTCGCCAGTTTAGATCAGTATGCCTATAAAGATGTTTTTAAAAATATTTTTTTGAAAACGACAACGGCATTTCGTCTCAACTCGTTTAATAATAGATATTATGAAGCCGCGGAAGATCTAAAATTTAGTTTTACCCCCGCTTTTTGTAATAATAATACTCGTCCAGCCTGGAACCCGTCTAATTTAGGATTAAGTTATTGTGCGATTCAGCCGATAGTTCGTAATGTGAAATTATATTTTAATGACTATAAGGTGCCCCTTGCTTCCAATGTTTATGACATTAAACAGAAGGGTATTTATCGTCTAGAATTTAATACGATCGTCGATAGCGAGCAGCAGCCGCTGAATAAGATAGAAATAGAATGGGGTGACGGCTCGACTCAGACAGTGACCAATCAAGACAATCGAGCCGTTGCGACCGCGCCTCACGTCTTCTATCATTACTACGGTCAGACCGGTCAGAAGAATATTAAGATCACGGCTCGTGACAACTGGGGTTTTTATAAAACGTTTCCGCCGGAAAATTAATTATGAGTAATATTGATGAGCAGTTGTTGCATAAGACCAAGGGGGAAGAAGCGGCCGGCCGCGCCGGCGAGTTAATGGAAGCGAAGCGAGGTAATTCCGGCGGGACAGCGTCAGCGACCGACGCACCGGCCGGGATGAGTTTACGGGAAAGAATATTCAAGAAGAAAAAAGAGGAGACTGGGTCTAAGGAAGAAGAGGGCAAATTAGTCGAGGCCGCGACCACCCCAATTCGCAAAGGTACTTCGAAATTATTGCAGCAGGCCTGGCTAAATTTAGCGGATAGTTTTGGACTGACTCTTTTATGGATAGATATTCATGTCTGGCTCGGTTCGATCGTCGGCCATAAGTTCTTTTGTAAGCTGGGGCAGGAATGGCTGGACAATAATATTATTTCGGCGGAAAATGAATATGCTAAGAGCCAGGGCAAAACCTTGGGAACGGTTGAGCCGATGGTTTTGGTCGGGTGCAATGTCGGCTGTTTCGTAATTTTATTGTTTATAATAATGATTGTCGCGATGATCGTCGGGGTCATTGAAAATCCGCTGCAAGCTCTGTCCGCGGCCTTCGGTTACCTCTGGCAATACTTTGGCGGTAAATAATATTTATAGCTAAATCAGATGAAAGCAATAGTCAATAAAAAATCGTTAATCTTTCTAATGCCGCTTTTAGTGGGCTTTGGTATTTTTGTTTTGGGCACTAGCGCTAGAGCGGGCGGCTGGGCGACCGATATTATGTCCGGCATCTTAAGCATCTTCGTTTGGGCACTAGGCGTAATTTTAGGCTTGGTGCTGTCCGGTTTAATCGCTATCGCCGGTTATCAGCATTTTATCGATTCGCAGGCGGTAGTTTTAGGTTGGGTGCTGGTGCGCGATATCTGTAATATGTTTTTTGTCGTCGTCCTGATGATTATCGCCTTCGGGACAATTTTGCATCTGGAAGAATATAATTATAAGAAATGGCTGCCGAAACTGATCTTAATGGCCGTTCTGATTAACTTTTCCAAGACGATTTGCGGGATTCTGATTGACGTGACTCAGGTCGCGATGCTTACTTTCGTCAACGCTTTTAAGGATATCGGTGGCGGTAATGCCACGGACATGTTAGGCATTCAAGACATCGTGACGCTGGCGGCCTCCGACGCCGGCGAAGCTTCTGCGGTCGTCGGAGCTTATGTTTTGGGCGTAATTTATTTAATTGTTGCTATTGTCGTTATCGTGACGATGATGATGATGCTCGCGATGCGGCTCGTCATGATTTGGATCTACGTCGTTTTATCGCCGGCCGCTTACTTACTAGCGGCTTTTCCGGGCGGGCAAAAATATTCTTCGCAATGGTGGAGCGAATTTACTAAAAATTTGATTGTCGGTCCGGTCCTGGCTTTTTTCATCTGGTTGTCTCTGGCAGCGCTGGGGACCGGTCAGGATATGAATAATTTTGATTTGGCCGCGGCCGATAGCGGGAATAACAAGTATGATACCGCTGTAAATTCCAAACCTTTTGCCGAGACGAAAGGTTCGACGCCGAGCGCTTTGATTAAATTTGTCGTCGCTATCGGTATGCTCGTCGGCGGCCTGATGGTTTCGCAGCAAATCGGCGGCGCGGCCGGAGGTATGGCCGGGAAAGGTATGTCCGCGCTGCAGAAGGGACAGGCGATGGGGATGAGAGGATTGGCTGCCGTGACGGGGGTTCGTTATGCCTCCGGAGTTTTAAAAAGTTATAGTAGCCAAAGAAAGGCCGTACGGGAAGAGAGCTATCGTATCGGAGCAGAAAAATTAGCAGGCAAGATCGGTCTTGCAAAAGATATGGCGAGCAGACCGCTCAAGAGGGGGGCAAGCTGGTTACGTGAAAATACATATGGTAAGTACGGAGTTGAAGCAAGGGAGGCGTCCAGAGAAGCAAGCGAGGCAAGGAAGCAGGCTGATATATATGCTACTAATTTTCGCCGTAACAAAAGTATCGATTCATGGAATCATAATGATAACGATACTTGGAGTAATGAGACCGGCGACATAAAGACTCAGAGCGAAATGTCGGATTATGTAGAAGATAAAGTCAATGGACTTAATGCTGTGGCTAGCAAGAAGGAAGATGAATCTAACGAATCAAGAAATAAACAAGCTAAAATAGATAAATATACTAAATATGGCTTGGCGGCAGTTGGTGCCACTCTCAGTCTAGCAACCGGTGGCTTGGCCGGTTTGGGTGTGACTGCGGCTGGTATGGCCAGCGGCAAAAAATTATGGAAAAATATCAAACAAGCGGGATCTATCGATTTTGGGATTGCTTCTAATTGGCGACTGAGACAGATATCGGAAAACAAAGACAAGATAAAAAACGACAGTAATGATAGTGTTATAACGGCAATGGACGATGATTCTAAAAGTATTTTTTCCAGAGCCGCGGCGACTTTAGAAGCAATTGAGAGGGGGTTATTGTCCGGTAATAACGTTAAGAATAGAAAAATTGAAATGCAAGAAAATTTAGGCGGACGCGATAAAGATGGGGGTTGGAAAGATAAAAAAGTCGGCAGTTATGTTAACGGTATTTTAGAAAGAAAGCAAGTCGGCGAAACTCCGCTGTTTGATGATTTAAGCAGCCCCGATCAGATTAAGCGGGCTGACGCTAAAAAAGTTATTGAGGATCGTTATGAACAGGGCGTGTACTCTTTAGATTTAGACACCGGCGCTTTGGAAAAAAGTATTAACATATTAGTTACGACTATGCGTAATAGCGAGTTTACTCGCCAATTTAAGGCGCTCAAGGACGAATCTAAAAAAGGAATTATCATTAAGGCTTTAAAAAATAATAACTCTCAGGAAGCTAAACAAAAATTGGCTTTTGTTAAAGATTTAAATTTTGCTTTTGGTGCCGATCAGGCCGGCAAAGAAAAAGCTCTGAGCGAATTTTCCTCGGAAGATCTGGCCAACGTATTCAGAAAGGGTGACATTAAGCAGCAAGAGGCTATCCGGGAGGCGGTGCATAATTCCAACCAGTCCGATCGTATAAACATATTTGTTAATGCGAAAAATGAATTAGAGGGCGATTCTCCGTATGCCAAAGAAATGCGTCGTAAACTTGGAATTTAAATTAATAATTTTAAAATATTTTTAATATATGGACGCGGCAGATCGGCAATTTTCGGAAAGATATAATTCCTTAGCGCCTGAAGCACAGTTTTATTTTAAGAGTGATTCAGTCGGCCAGACGATTTTAGATTTGGCAAACGACTACAAACTGGCGGCAGATCTGGTCTACGATTTAGTATTCGCGACCGTCAACCATGAATTTGACTATTCTTATTTATTTAAAGAACTTTCCGGTCTGAATTTGGCGGGAGCCGGCCAGTTAAGTTTTTTTCGAGACTTTATTGGCAAAATTTTTTTACCGCTCGATAGTTATTTGCCGGCATGGCACATCAAAGAGGTGCTACTAAAAAATGGTGGGGACCCTAAGCTCTATCAAAAGCAGGTTGATAATTTTTTAACCATACTTGAGGAGGAAAATTTTAAGTATTTGGATTATTTAGTCGCCTGGTACGAACAAAATGTAGACCTGAAAGAGGAAAAAAGATACGTTTTGGATTTACTGACCAATAGTTTAATGGATGTTTTGACGGCCGATAGTCGGATGGCTATCGCTGATTTAAATAGCGGTTTGGTTTATCTGCTCTATAATGATAGCAATTTTATTGTGGAGGCGACGCATGTTCTTATGGCCAGTAAAAGCCTGCTTACTTCATATCCTCTGGTTTCGCACGGGAAAACAGTCGCGCCGACTGTCGCCAATTGGTTGAAGGATTTTGTCGATATCAACGGGGCAGAGTTGTTCGATGAAATAATGTTGGCCCAATATCTAACCAGATCGCCAAATGTTGAAAAATTAAGTTTCGGCGAAAAGTCGCTATTAATAAAACTTTTAAAATTTTATCGTAATTTATCTTTTTTCCCGGAGAGCCTGGAGGCTGTGCCGGTAGAAGAGTGGGAGATTATCCCGCTTGATCAGCCGGCCGATAAGGATAAGATCAAGACAAGGAAAAAAACAGAGGCTGCGCCAGCGGCTCCTACGGCGCCTGCAGTAGCAGCCTCTAACCCTCGCGCCGTTCCAGCAGCCGCGAGCCAGTTGTCCGAATTAGAAAAAACTTTGCAGGCGTATTCGCCGGAGAGCCTTGAGTATAAAGTAATCAAGCAGGAAATCAATCGCCTGAAAGTCGGGGAATTCAAGCAGTCGCAAAAAACTACGAAGGAAATTAAAAAATAAAGCTGTACATATGCGTGTCATGGTGTTTGGGGCTTTTGATCATCTTCATCCGGGGCATTTGGACTATTTCCGCCAAACCCGGCATTTTGGTGATGAGTTAGTGGTAGTAGTGGCGCGCGATAAAAATGTTTTAAAGATTAAAGGGCGACTACCGCGAGAGGATGAAAAAATTCGTGTTCGTAATGTTAGATTAGCTTTAAGCGAGTTAAAAATAAGCGGCAAGGCTGTTTTAGGGGGATTGCTGAATCGGTGGTTAGTTTTAAAAAAATATCAACCGGAAGTGATAGCTCTGGGTTATGATCAACAAGTAGATTTAAAGAGACTAAAAAGCGAAATTCTTAAATTTCGCCTTTTTTGTAAGGTTAAAAGGCTAAGAGCGTATTATCCGGAGAAGTATAAGTCGAGTTATTTCTTCAAAAAAATTAAAGAATAAAAGCCCCTCTCGTCTCTTTCCTCTTTTAGGTAAAATATGCTAAAATAGAAACAAGACAATGATCTCTGTTTCTATTTTATTTTGTGCTTTTCTTCACTAATGTTTGACTATTTACAAAAATTTAACAGTCTACCCAAGGACCTGCGCGATCGGGTTTCTTCACCGTCGGTCATGGCCGCCGTTACGGAGCTAGAAAATAAATATAAAGTCGATCTGGCGATGACGGTCATGAAAGTAATGATTAAAAGTTTGGCTCTTAAGGATTTGCCGGCTTATTTTATTAGTGACTTCAGTCTGACGCCGCCTATCGCCGAAAATTTAACGCGCGAATTAAAAGAAAAAGTTTTTTTCGCGGTGGCGGATCATTTAGGTTTAACGGCGGCAGTTCGAGCTTTTGACCTTGATCGAGATATTGAAGTTTTAATCAAAGAAGCGGGATTAATTTTGCCCAGCGCGAATTTAGTCAGCCGTTTTAAAAATATTTTA